>Ga0302250_1000022_pt1 | contig 352935 bp, 311 predicted proteins | sample AAG_RA_Asp_MG_FD_193536 | JGI IMG/M metagenome (GOLD analysis project Ga0302250, IMG submission 193536) | Enriched activated sludge microbial communities from anaerobic digester in WTTP, New Holstein, Wisconsin, United States - AAG_RA_Asp | ecosystem: Engineered > Bioreactor > Anaerobic >... | reverse complement strand
ACTACAAGAAGCCGTACAGGATATCGAAGAAAGGGAAGAACCGGCTGACGCATGGGGAGGCGGCAGGGATAGCGAAGGAGGCGATTGCGTGTGAACGGGCTTTGCTGTTTCGGGAGCGGGCGTTTTTAAGTCGAGCTGCTATGCCTGCGCTGGAGATACGGTTGTGGATGCGAGCTTTCATGACACCGTTGAAGAAGAAAGCTGACTATCTACCGAAGTATGCAGTTGGGTGAGGGCGTGAGAGGGCCAGGAAAGGATTCGATTGAGCCTTGCGTAAAATATACAAGGTTCGAGACACTAAGGAAGCCCCCTGCAAAGTCGGGGCCCGTGGGTAGGGTGACCGTTGGGGTTGGGGGGAAAACACGGCCAAAATATACGTGCCCCGAACTCCGCAGAAGGCTACTCAAGGATAGTGATTTTATCGGTTCTCGACAAGTGTCCTGAACAGGTATGCGAGTTTTCTATTTCAGCATCAATTTGATGATTTCCACATCAGTCGGCTTCATTCCCGTTGACCCAACAACGCCGATATTGCGTATCGTTTCTTCCACGTCAGCTCCAACCAGTCCTTCACCGTTTTGATAGCTCTTTCCTTGTTTAACGCCAATCTCCATGCCGGTCAAAGTGGCTTCCAGCGCGGTCGCGATTTTGGCGGCGCAGGAGGATTTTGCACCATCGCAGATTATCCCATCGGCGGTCGCTATGCCATTCGTAATTGTCGCCGCGATTTGCTCATAGCTGGCGCCTTCGAGCCAGGCAATGGCTGCGGCGCTTCCTACAGCCGCACTGACCGCGCCGCAATAGGCTGAAAGCTTGCCGATATATTCTTTCTGTTCCAGGGCTACCAGGTTGCTGATAACAAGGGCTCGGATCAGGGTTGCTTCGTCTTTGCCCAGCTCCCTGGCGTATTCGATGACCGGCAGTGAAACGGTGAGACCTTGGTTGCCGCTTCCTGAATTGATGACCACCGGCATCGCGCAGCCAGCCATGCGGGCATCGCTTCCTGCCGCCGCCCTCGCCCTCGCCCGAAGCCTGACATCGTTGGTTCGATATTTCAGCAAGGTCTTGCCAACTGACACGCCGTAATCGTTACGCAGTCCTTCATCGGAAATCGCTGAGTTCATTGAAATCTGATTTCGAATGACATCGCTGACTTCCTCTAGGTCAACGCTTTCTGCGAAGGCGAGGATGTCACGAACATTGAGGAGTGCGTATTCGCGGCGGTCCGCGCTGATATATGATTCCCCGCAGCCAGGGTTTTCAATCGAATAGAGAACTTCGCCGTTTTTTTCGATACGAGTAATTCCGGTATGCGTTTTTTCGATGACAACCCGTGAAGATTGCCGGATTTGGCCGGATTTATCTTTCAGATAGGCTCGGGCATCGATGAAAAGGCCTTCAATGCCTTCGGCAAGATGGGCTGCGCAATACTTCGCCGCTAAAAGGCGCGCGATTTCAGCTCGGTCTTCATCGGTCAGGGGCTGGAGCACTTCGAGTTTTTTTTCAGGATGGTTGCTGATGGTGCCGGCTATCGCCGCCGCATCAATGCCGCGAAGCCCGCCAGTATTGGGGACGGTCACGCCTTTGACGTTCTTGACGATATTGGCACTGCAAAAAATTTCGATGGCGGCGGGCATGGCGCCGAGCGTTTCCCGGGCCTTGGCAGCGGCAAAGGCTACTGCTATGGGTTCAGTACAGCCCATGGCGGGTACCAGTTCTTCACGAAGGATGGCGATATAAGCTTTGGCGGTGTATGTATCGAGCATATGCTATTATTGTTACCATAATCAAATCTTTTTAGCAACGCGAGCCGGCTCCAAACAGGGGTGAATTCGACAAAACCTCGATGTAGCGGGGCTTTTCAAAAACAGCCGAGCTTGGAACTTGGCTCGCGCTTTGCCTGAGGACTGAAACCTGAACGCCCGATGCCTCGGCTGCCTCCTATTTCCGCTTCAGCAATTCGGCGAAGGGGTTGTAGGTTGTGCCGTCATCATCCCGGTCAAATCCCCGGTTTGCGGGCTTTTTTGCCGAATAGGGGTTGTCGCGGCGGTTCTGGTTTGTATCGAATTTGTTCGGGGTTTCCCGCGGTGCCGGTGCTGGCGCCGGGCGGGCTGATTCTCCGCCGGCGGGCTTTTTTGCCACGACCCGCACAACCCGTTTGCCGGTGCCAGCGGCATCTGGATGAGCGGCAGCGCCTGCTGCAGTGCCTGCAGGTGCTCCCCTGCCCTGATTTTTTAGTGACAGGCCAATCCGCCGGCGAGCGTAATCCAGGCTGATAATGGTGAATTCCCGTACATCGCCGACCTTGAGCACTTCCATCGGGTCGCGCACATGGCGATCGGACAGTTCGGAAATATGGATCAGCGCGCTTTCCTTGATGCCGATATCGATAAAAGCGCCGAAATCGACAACATTTTTCACCTTGCCGCGGACCTTCATCCCCTCTTTGAGGTCTTCAAACTTCAGAACGCCCTCCTGCATGATGGGGGGCGGCAGATCGTCGCGGGGGTCGCGGTTGGGTTTTTTCAGCTCGAGCAGAATATCGTCCAGCGTTGTGTCGCCGACGCCATATTTTTCTTTGAGCGCGGCGCGCTGTTCGCGGCTCGGTTCCGCGCCGGCTTTCAGCAGCGCGAGGATTTCGCCCGCCAGCACGTAATTTTCGGGGTGAACCCAAGTGTTGTCCAATTCGTTGTTGCTCTCGGGAATCTTGAGAAAGCCGGCGCACTGTTCAAACGCCTTCGGCCCCAAACCCGGAATTTCCATCAGCATGGTCCTCGAGCGGATTGCGCCTTTTTCTTCGCGGAATTTGACAATTTTACGTGCTAGTCCCAGGTTGATGCCGGAAACGTACTTGAGCAGTGCATGGCTGGCTGTATTGAGGTTGACGCCGACCTTGTTCACCACCGAGCCGACTACTTCATCCAGTTGCTCCGTCAGTTTTTTCTGGTTGACATCGTGCTGATACAGCCCGACACCGATGCTTTTCGGGTCGATTTTCACAAGTTCGGCCAGGGGGTCCTGAAGGCGGCGCCCAATCGAAATCGCGCCTCGTATCGTCAAATCAAGGTCGGGGAACTCCTCGCGGGCGAGGTCGCTGGCTGAGTACACGGAGGCTCCGTCTTCATCAACGGCGGTAAATTTGCAGGAAAGCCCCTGCTCGGTAATCGTGTCGGCGACAAGCGCCTGCACTTCGTGGCTTGCAGTCCCGTTTCCGACCGCAATAATCTGGATGGCGTGTTTTTTGACTGCCGCCGCGACCAGTTTTTTGGATTCTTCGGGCTTTGTTTCCTGGTTTATCATAAAATATTCGAGAAATTTGCCGGTTTCATCGAGGCAGGCACATTTGGTGCCCGTTCTGATACCCGGATCGATGCCGAGCACCTGGCTTCCTTTGATGGGCGGCTGCATTAGGAGATTTTTCAGGTTTTCTGAAAAGACTTCGATTGCATGGTTTTCCGCATATTCGGTCGCATCAGATCGAATTTCGCGGATGACCGCGGGCGACAGCAGGCGTCCGAGCCCATCTTCCAGGGCTTCGGCGTGATATTCGTTATGAATGAAGCTCTTTTCCTTGATGCGTTCCAGGGCGCCTTCCTGATCCACTTCGATGGTGACATCGAGCGCGCCTTCCCGCTCCGCCCGATTGACCGCCAGCACCCGGTGGCTTTTTAGGGTGGAAAGCGGCTCCGAATAATCCCAGTACATCTGGTAGGTGGAAGTTTCGCGCTCCTTGTCCCCGCCGACTCCCTTGGTGACGAGTTTCCCCGTCTTCATATACCAGGACTTTACCAGGGCTCGCATTTCAATATCCTGCGAAAGGCGCTCGGCGATGATATCCTTCGCGCCCGCGATGGCTTCTTCCGCGCTCGCCACCGAAAGCTCCGGATGCTCCGCATCCTCGCGCACAAATCCTGGCGCCGCGGCATCGACAGCTGCTTTGTCCTTGCCGAGCATGATTTCCGCCAGGGGTGTCAAACCTTTTTCCTGCGCCAGCATGCCCCGCGTCTTCTTCTTTTTCTTGAACGGCGCCCACAGGTCTTCCAGCTCCGCCAGCGTTGACGCTTTGGCTATGTTCGAATACAGGGTCTCATCGAGCTTGCCGAGGGCGTGGATGCCCTTCGCAACTTCAATCCGCCGCTCTTCCAGGTTTTTGTAGCTTTCGAATTTGTGAACGCAATCACGGACCTGCACCTCATCGAGGCTGCCGGTTCGCTCTTTGCGGTATCGGCTTATAAAGGGAATGGTACAGCCTTCCTGTGTCAGGCTGATGACCGCGGAAACCTGCGCAGGCTTGACTGACAGCTCCTGCGCGATTTTTGCCAGTATGGCCACCTCGTTGATGGCGAGGGTTTCAATGTCGGGTAGTGTGCTCATGGTGCGATACGGTACGCAAAGTCTGCCAGAATTGCAAGCCGTATCTAGTGTCACGAACCTTGTATATTTGCGCCTAGTTCAGAAAAAGCCATTATGTTGATGAATTTCTGGTGCTCTGCGCTTTTATCTGCTGCCGCTTAAGGCTACCAGCCACAAGACCCCATCACCTGGACTGCCTCAAAGACTACTGAAGCGGGAACCCAGTCCGGTTCCAATCTGATTTCAAGGTTGATCGATGCTGAAGCATGCGCTTCCAGATACATGGTATCAGTCAATTTCCAGGTTGAAGCTAACACTGTTCCAGACCCATCCAGGATTTTAGCCTGAACCCCTGCCCCCCGGATTCGTTCTTCGCCGATATTCACAAGCACCACCGATATTGCGCATGTCCTGGAACTCCAATCAAAATGCCAGCTCCCCTGTCCAACCATCAACCGCCACAATGATTCAGTATCAGCGGCAATGACCGGCAGAAGAGCAGGCCATGGCTTTGTCCCGGTTTCCAGCTCGGTTGGCAGCCTTGATTGAAGCTCGAGCAGAAAGTCAGTCTTGCTAGCTTCAGGCGGCACCACCGAGCATGCACTTTCCTGCGCGAAACTCGGTATCGTACAGACCAGAAGAACCGCAAGCATAAGCCTTGCGGCATCCTGATTACGGGAATTAGGCATTTGACTCCTCACATTCCCATGTAAGCCGCCCTGATTTCCGGCATTTCAAGCAAATCTTTGGCAGCGCCGTGATGAATGATTTTCCCTGTCTGAATGACGTATCCGCGATCCGCGATTTCCAGGGACTCTTGTACGAGTTGTTCGACCAGCAGAATCGTTATTCCAGTCTGCCTGATTTTGACAATTGTCTCAAAGACGGTTTCAACCAGCGACGGAGCAAGTCCCAGAGAGACTTCATCCATCAGCAGTAATTTTGGTTCCGACATCAGCCCCCTGGCTATCGCACACATCTGCTGCTCGCCGCCCGACATTGTTTCAGCCCATTGGTTTTCCCGCTCTTTCAGAATCGGGAAAATTTCGCAGACTTCTTCAATTTTGCGGTTGATCGCTTTCCTGTCTTTTTTCGAATATGCTCCAAGTTCCAGATTTTGCCGAACCGTCAGCTTTCCAAACAGCCGCCGTCCTTCCGGAATATAGGAGATGCCTGCACTCACGAGGTCGTAGGCTTCCACCCGGGAAATATCCCTGCCTTTGAAAACAATATGCCCCTTTGACGGGTGCATGAGTCCGGCAATGGTTTTGAGGGTGGTTGTCTTTCCGGCTCCATTGGATCCCACCACGGCGACAATCTCTCCCTGGTTTACCTCAAGCGAAAGTCCATGAATGACCGGCACTCCATCATAGTCGCAAATAATATTTTCCACCTTGAGAAGCTGTTCACTCATGGCCGACCTCCATGATCAACCTCCGCTGACGCGGTATTGTTCTTCTGGATTTTTCTCGCGAATTTCTCACCCAGGTATGCGGTAATAACGGCAGGATCGTTGGCTATGACGGATGGCGGGCCTTCGGCAATCTTTTCGCCATGGCTCAGCACAACCATCTTGTCTGAAATCGGCATTATCGCTTCCATGATATGTTCGACCATGAGGATAGTGATGCCTTCCTCTTTCAGCCGCCGTATTACCTTGACCATGTCCTGGACTTCAGTGCTGGTCAGCCCCGAGACTGCTTCATCTAAAAGTAGAAGCCTGGGGTTTGTCGCGAGCGCACGGGCAACTTCCAGCCGCTTTTTGTTGCCGATTGTTAATTCCCCCGCCTGCATGTTTCTGAATTCATCCAGATAGCATAAGGAAAGGCATTTTTCAGCGATTTTTCTGGCTTCTGAAGCTGACCTTGTGTGCAGGAAAGCCCCGATCATGATATTGTCCAAAACACTCATCTCTTTGAGCGGGCGCACGACCTGGAATGTCCTCGCGATGCCTTGCTTTGCAATGACAAAGGGCGGCTGTCCGTCTATCCGTTTGCCCAGGAAGATAATTTCACCTTCAGAGGGTTTGTAATATCCGGCAATGCAATTGAATAATGTTGTCTTGCCGGCGCCGTTCGGGCCGATAAGCCCGCAGATGCTGCCTTTCGGAACTGCAAAGCTGACATTACGGTCGGCGAGCAAAGCGCCGAACTTCATGGTTACATTTCTGATTTCGAGGATTTCGCTCATCGCGCGCCTCCTCTTCTCCGCTTCTTCATGATTTGTTCAATGATACCCATGATGCCTCGCGGCTGGAATTCCATCATCAGGATGATGATGAGCCCGAATATGACCAGATCGACGCCTGGTCCCAGTTTGGCCAGGTATGCCCGTGTATATTCCTGCAATGGGATTAGAATAGCGGCTCCCAGCAATGGCCCCCACAGGGTTCCGATGCCTCCAAGGATCGTAACGAGAACGAATCGCATGGACATGTCCAGCGAAAGCACCATTGAGGGATCAACCCGGTAGTTGTACTGGGCGAACAAAGAGCCGCAAAGCGCGGCAAGCGCTGCCGACAAAGCCATGGCAGCCAATTTGAATCGCCTCGAATTGACTCCCAGGGACTCGGCTGTTTCCTGTCCTTCCCTGATTGCCTTGAGATAGTAGCCGAATCTGTTCTGCTCCAGCCGCCTGACAAGGCTGAAAATCAGCGCGAACAATAAAAGCGCGCCGTAGAAATATCCTGTCTTATCCCTCGACCAGGAAAAGTTTTTCCAACCGTCTTTCAGAATCGGATAATCGAGTCCGACCGCTCCGCCGACATCTTCCCATATCATGAAAAGCCGATTGAATACTTCAACAATCGCGAAAGTCGCGATGGCGAAGTAATGTCCTTTCAGCTTGAATGTCGGAAAGCCGATGAGTACGGCTACAACCGCAGCGAGCAAAGCTCCCGCAAGAACGCCGGGCCATGGAGTAGTCTTCATGACCGTAACTGCATAGGCAGCACCATACGCACCAATGCCAAAAAAGACCGAATGTCCGAATGATACTTGTCCCGCGTACCCTCCGATAAGGTTCCACGCCTGCGCCATTGAAGCGTTGAGCAGAATCATAATCAGTACATGCGACAGAAAACCCTTGCTGACAATGCCGGCGACAGGAAGCAGCGCGAGCAGAGCCAGAAAGCCAATCCACGCCAAGGTGCCCGTCTTCACGTTTGTTTTCATGTTCACCACCCGAAAAAGCCCTTGGGGCGAATCATGATGACAACAAGATAGACGCCGAAAACAGCGACATACTTGAAGACCGGCGCGATATAGAAACCGGCAAAGGATTCAATGAGCCCTATCAGCAGCGCCGCGACCAAAGCTCCGGGAATGCTGCCGAAGCCGCCCATGGCGACAACCATGAAGGCTATCAGTCCGAACAGCGATCCCACATCAGGATGGGTAGCAAGATAGGAGGGTAGCAATCCGCCTGCAATCCCAACGCAGGCACCGCCGATACCAAAAACCAGAATGAAAATCCGCTCGGTATTGATCCCCATCAGCCGGGCTGCCTGGACATCCATGGCAGTCGCCTGGATTGCCCATCCGAACCTCGTCCTTGTCAACATCCAGTATAATCCCCCCAGAACAACCAGGGAAAAAAGCGCGGTAACCAGATTGGGCAGCGGAATGATGGCAGACCCGAGATTCAGCACCTTTCCTTCCATAATTGTTCCCGAGAGAATCCGGAAGTTCGGCGTAAATCGATTCATTGCGAAATTCTTGATGACCATGGAGAGGCCGAAGGTAGCGAGCAGCGGCGCCATGGCCTTTCCCAGCGTTCGTTTAACAACGAGAATGTAAGTCGCCACACCCAGCAAAAAAAGAAAAGCTCCCGAAAAAATCCAGGAAAATACAGGATCGATTTTCAACAGGAAACCTAGAAAAAATGAAACATACATGCCTGCCATCAGAAATTCGCCATGAGCAAAATTGATGATGTCGAGCACCCCCCAGATAAGCGACAACCCGGCGGCTATCAACCCATACAGGAGCCCACTCCACAAACCATCGAGCAAAACTTGCAGGAAAAGGTTCATGTCTCCTCCTTGGTTTTCACATCTTTGGCAAAAAAAGCGGCTCCACCCATGCAGAGCCGCCGGAAAAATCCTTAAAGAACTTAAAAATCCGATTACCAGGAAGGCATCGGGAAAACCGGGTCTCCATCTTTATACTCATACGGATACACGGTTACATATTTGCCATTCTGGAGCTGAGAAATGACACTCTGCGCCTTGATATTCTGCCCGCCGGGCGATTCGAAAGCGACTTTGCCGCCCATGGACAGCGGGGAGTCAAAGGTTGTGGTCCGTAAAACCTGAGCGACTTTTTCCGTATCGAGCGAGCCGGCTTTTTCAATGGCAAGCGCCAGCACATACATGGCAACCGCTTCCTGGATGGAGTTGGAATCAAAAGGAACATTTACCTTTTTCTTGAAATATTCTTCAACCGGTGCGACACCTTTCATGAAGCGAAGGCCGAATTCAGGTGTGTAGCCAGCCGAACCCATGAAATACCAGCCATCCTGACCCAGCTGCTGGGCAATATTCGGATCCTGATAGCCGGAGCAATAGTTGATTGCGATTTTCGGTTTCCAGGCTGCCTGCTTCATGGTTCGGATCATCAGCGAATAGTCCGCGCCCAGAACTGCGCCGAACAATGCATCAGCGTTTGCGGCTTTCAGTTTCTGGATTTCGGAATTGAGGTTTGTCGCTCCCGGCGTAAAGGGTACATCAGCCAGAATCTTGATGCCAGCCTTCGCGCTCGCGGCTTTTGCTTCATCCGCGGCATGCTTTCCAAATTCGGTATTCTCATAGATGATTGAAGCTGTCTTGATGTTCGCGTTTCTTGATTTGTTCAGCTCGGTGAACCATTCGGCGAACTCATAGCTTTCAATTCGGTCAGTGGGCGCAAGCCTGAAGAAATACTGAAAATCGCGCTCAGTGAGGGCAGCGGAGCTCGAAGCGCCGCACATGAAAATTTTCTGGAGCCTTTCGGCAACAGCGCTGGCTGGTTTTGTAGCCGCACTGTTGTAACTGCCGATAATGGCAAATACTTTTTCCTGTTCATAGAGCCGCTCCGCTTCGGACTTCGCGACATCGGGTTTACCCTGGTGATCTGCCTTGACCAGCACGATCTTGTAACCATCAAGCAGGCCTGCCTTTTTGGCAATCGGCAAATCAAGATTCGGATACACTCCATTGATAATGTCCACGATTGTCTCGACCGCAGCGGTGCATCGCTGGCCGGCAGTGGCGACAGGTCCAGTCAATGGGAAAAGCGTACCAATTTTGATAATCTTTTCCTGCGCACCGGCACTGAGAACCAACAGCAGCGCCATGAATACAACAAATCCCTTCTTCCGCATGCAAGAACCCCCTTGCCGGGCTGCTACCCGGATTCATGCCTGTAACCTGCATATACATGCAGACAATCAAGAGTATAAAAGTCAATTATAAAAACTGTCAAATGTTTTTTATCGATATAATTTGCGCCTATAGATAAATTGCTTTTACTCCTGCATATACCGAGTTCTTACCTATTCCACTTTTTTTTCTGGACAAAACAATTTCTATCGATTATCCTTGATTTTGTACTAGCTCTATAATAATTCATAATTTGGGAAGCATATGACAAAGCATGACAAGCGGGTTCGGATTTACTCGGCGCTGGAGGTAGCCAACCTCTGCGGCGTCGTCAACCAGACCGCCATCAACTGGATCAAGAGCGGTCATCTCAAAGCCTTTACAACCCCCGGCGGTCAGTTCCGGGTTTATGCCGAGGATCTCATCGCCTTTCTGGAAGAGCGGGGCATGCGGGTTCCGGCGGAGCTGAACATCGAGGTCAATGCCGATGTGGATACCGGGCTGGTGCTCATTGTTGATGATGACCAGGATTTGAATACGATTCTCAAGCGCATGATCGAACGCAAACTGCCTGACATACGGGTTGCACAGGCTTTCGATGGCTTTGAGGCTGGCAGGGTTATTGCAGAAAAGCATCCCGCCCTGGTGTTTCTCGATGTCGATTTGCCGGGAATCGACGGCTAGAGTCTCTGTTCCCGCATCAGATCGGACCCGACCATCGGTATGCCCTTTGTCATCGCGATGACGGGTCTCGATGCTCACGATATAAAGGAAGAAATGCTGTCGGCAGGCGCAGATGACTTTTTCGCCAAACCTCTGGACTTTGACGGCATTATCGGACGGGCTGCGGCCTTGCTCGATCGGAAAAAGAAAGAGATGCTGGATCGTTGAGTCCGTGCAGCGCTGTGGACTGCATCAACAATCTTCGAGACACTGCTTTAAAACTGCTATGGAAATTCTGAAAACTCTGCTTGACGGCCGTCTTCTCATTACCGCTGGGGACATCACCCGATACCCCTGCGACGCGATCGTCAATGCCGCCAATTCCACCTTGCTGGGAGGCGGCGGTGTGGACGGCGCTATTCACGAAGCCGCCGGTCCCGATCTGCTCGCTGAATGCAGGCGCCTACGCGCGACCTTTCTCCCAGAGGGTCTGCCGCCTGGACAGGCTGTCGCCACAAGCCCGGGCAAACTCTCGGCCTTGGGTATACGTCGAATTATCCACACGGTTGGTCCTATTTGGCGCGGCGGAAATCATGATGAACCTCGCCTTCTTGCGTCCTGTTATCGCTCCTGCCTGGAAATTGCCCGAGCCGAAAACTTAGGCAGTATCGTCTTTCCGGCCATTTCTACCGGCGTCTACGGTTTTCCCAAAAATCTGGGCGCTCCAATCGCGTTCAGAGCTGTCGCCGATTTTCTAAACATATCAGACAGGCCCGCAACGGTGACGCTCGTGTTTTACTCCCGCTCCGACGCTGAGATTTTTCTTGAAGCTATTCACGCCTAAAAAGGATTTAAGGATGAAAAAAAACGCCGCGCTATTCTTGCTTCTTGTTTCTGTCGCCTGCCGGAGCGCTTATTCGGAATCGATATTCTTCGCGATACTCAGGCCATATGCGCAAATCGATTCTTTGGTACCAGCAAATGCGAAACCGACCCCAACGCTCTATGCTGATTATTACGCCATGCCCGCTCTCATCAATTTCGGCTGGGAGATGAATTCGACAAAAAATGAAAGTAATGTCGATATTGCTGTACGCTTCGATTTGCGCCATGATTTCTGGACTTATGTTACCAAAGGCTCGCATGGAAATATTCCATTTATAGAAAATGGCGCCGCGCCAATCATGGATTTCAACTATCCGACTGTGGGTTATGCTTCATGGCAGAATGGCCACGCGCTTGTTTCATTCGGCAGGCGCAAATTGAAGTGGGGACCTGGAACCTATGATATCGCGTTAGCCGACACTGCTCCGTATTTCGATCATCTTTGGGCGAGCTATGAATCGGAATCGACATATGGGTCCTGGTGGTATAACTTCATTGCGATGTCCATGGATCGAGTCGCGGCTAACGGCGGAACCTATTATAAATATTACGAAGGAGCGAGTTCGTCTAACGCACCTGTTCAGAAAACAGTCCTCGCTCATCGCTGAATCCCTGCTCGGCCCTGCGCGGTTTTTCGGCGAATTTGTCATGGATGATCTTTCTCTGGGTTTTGAGAATCCCTCTGATAAACCAACTTCAATGGGCTGGTTTTTTGGCGGCGAACTGGACATGGCGCGCCTTTTTGGCGTTTCGAATCAAACATCACAGGCTTATGACAGCGCGTCCAAGCTCCGACCCAACACTTCCATACGATTGGACGAATCCGACTACGCCCTCAGAGAAGCTACGTTCCGTTCTCCTTCCCGTCTGACTATTGGATACGAACATTATCGAACGACCACGTATCTCTACAATCGCTCGCAGGATGCCGGCAAGTTCACCGTCCCTGATCATCGATTTTCAACAGCTGCCGATTACATCGATCACCCAGCTGCTTTTTTCATCGGTTTTTTATACGGCCCGGACACCTCGCTCGATATGATCAGCATCCGGCACCAAAGCCCCGGGGTGCAGGTCGAATTATTGCTTAAACTGCTCAGGCAAGGCGCATATGGCATCATGAGCCCCTACATCCAGGGCTCCAACACCCTCGACTGGTTTGCACTTGCCGAACCGGTAACGACATCCGGTATCGCTGAGCTATCAGTTACCTGGCGCCCCTCTGCTTGCCTTCTGATCGAAGCCCGCGCTTCCGCTGCTTTGAGCGCTGACAGCACTGTCTCTGGATACAAGCTTGGACTCGGCGCTACCTGGCGCCTCGATGTTCGCTAAGCGCCGGTTTTCTCATCGGTATCATTTCCCATCTTGACGCCTCATGCCCGCTTTCGGTATAGTTTTGACCAGTTCAGCTTAATCCGTGTTGCGCGAAGCAACACATTACAATCGCGACCGTCGTAAGCCGACGACGTCGCCCAAAGATCTTTTTGTATTTGCAGGTTGCCGGCGGCTCACGACGGTTACCTCTTAATCCGTGTTGCGCAAAGCAACACATCGAAATCGCGACCGTCGTATACCGGTATTACCCGAGCTTCCCAAGCTCGTGAAGCGGGTTCGACTCCCGTCGGTCGCTTTAAGAATTAAGTCTTTTATAGTAAAGACTTATGCTTCGACCGTAAAAACGGAGAAGTGCTTATCATCCGAAAGTCATACGAAAAGTCACACTTCGTGTGGAAGGGGGATTAAGTGCGTGCTCCGTTTTCGCTTTTTACACGGACTTCTGCGGTAACAGGAAAAACTTCTTGGTATGCCCGATTCTGGGATGAAGAAGTCAACAGGTATACCCAAACAAGAGCTCTTAATATCCCTTATGCAGGTAAGCGGAATGGGCGAGATCTCGCATTCCAGGCTGCCCAGTCGCTAGCTGTAGATATCAAACGAGATGAAGATCCTTTCCTTTTAGATTTCGTAACCGCATTTTGGGCTCCAGATAGCAGACATATCAAGTCGCGAGCTTTAGTTGACAAGAAACCGCTATCTGCCGAATACCTTAGCCATAACCGTCGGTCGATTCAACTTTACTTAGCACCATTTCCAGGTTTTAAGGGTCTCCGCCTTTCGAAACTTAAGGCAGGAATTGTAAAGGACTGGCAGCTATGGGTAATGGAGCATGGGGGAACACCTCGGTCATGTAATATTGCACTTCAAGTCTTGAGAGTTCCTGTTCGTGATGCTGTTGCCAGAGGTGAACTAGCCGGTGATCCGCTTGCAATAGTAAAAAAAATTCCCGAACATCTGAAAGAACGCGGAGTTCTTACTCCTAAAGAAATCAGTGCTCTACTGAGAATTGAGGATGGAGATCCACGAATAAGAGCCGCTGTATTACTTGCTGTTCTCGGGGGGTTACGGAGAGGAGAGATCCGAGGCCTTCGATGGGGCGACATTGACTGGGATAATTACCTACTGCATATCCGACATAACGCGGTTAATGAAGAATTAGATAAACCACCAAAAACTGGATCATATCGAGACATCCCTCTTCACCAAGCTGTGAGTAAGACGCTCAAAGAGGTACTTGCAGTCTCGCCTCGAATTGGTCAAGATGACTTTGTATTCTTCTCCCTTTATAGGGAAAATACACCACTCACTGGCCATGCATTATTGAATGGCTTATGTCAAATGCTTCAAATGATCGGAATCAATGAAGTGGAACGGAGGAGGCGAAACCTCAATCTTCATGCAATGCGCCACTCTTTCATAACATTGGCACGAGGGCTTGGTATGCCAGATATATCAGTAATGGCTTTAAGTGGTCATAAATCTCCAGAAATGTTAACAAGATATAGTCATGGTAATCAGACAATAGATTATAAATTTGTCCGATCAATTATTGAGGAGAGCATCCAATGAGCTCATGTGAAAAAGAAGAATTAAATGCTTTGGTAGAAACCGCTAAAGCACGCATTCAAAGTAAATTAAAACTTTCAGATTCTGAATTTGAAGGATATTACGAAGAAACTCATGTTGTACATAGACTACCTGTGTCTTATTTCAAGAAACTGCGAGTAATGGGCTTTAAAAATGCAACAATCGGGCAAATGTTTGGCTTATCTGAAATGAAAGTTCGGGAAATTATGAAAAATCCAGATCTTAATAAATCAATTACTGTACATGTGTATGAGAGTGAGGTTCTTCGAATATCTAGAATCATGTCTGCAAAAAAAATAGTTGATACTAATGGACACGAAGTAGATTATAATGATATTATTTAACAAATAACGTAAGGGAATACAGGAGTAAGGTTAACTGATACCTGCCCGATCCGTTGTCTTGACTTCTCTTGTAGAAGCAAGACGAGAGGCGCCAAGCATAATCTGCGTGCCGACATCTCCTCTACTAAATAAGTAGGGATTATTGTCGGAGGCGTAGTATGCAAATGCAACCGCATACACCACAATTCATCTCTAGAAAAGAAGCTGCCAAGTCCCTTGGGATAAGCCTTCCTACTATCTCAAGGCATTTAGCAAAGGGCTTAATCCCACACATCAAGTTAGGCGGTCGAGTACTAATCCCGGTGGATTTTATCCAACGGACATCAGATGCCGCATTCTCCGTAGAAGGAAACTGATATGAGTGCGCAAACCGTAAATCCGGACGCGCTCATGGCCGTCCTTCATCCCGAACTCATTAAACTCTGTAAAAACGCGCCTCAATTTGGCCGAATCGTCTTAACTGCCGATATCCACGATTGGGATATTGGCCGAATCTCCTTGGGTATCGAGGCAGCCCGCCGAATCGCCCCGCGCCCCTCTAGAGAAGGGGGTAGCCGATGAACACTACTATACCTTGTTGGATCGCCTCAAAGATTACCGCATCTGCTATAGAGCTTAAGGGCATTTTAGCCCTACCTTCGATTAGCGTAGCCTTCGGCGAACTTGAAAGTCGCACGCATATTTTATTGCGTGCAGAACTACTTGTTTTCCCGGCTCTTGCTGAGCTTGTTCCGGCTGACTTTGTAAAATTGCTCGTAGCAGGATCTTTCTCCGCATTATCATCATATGAACGCGCAGCAATGGTACTCATTGAGATAGATGCTCAATCATTATCTATCGCAATTAATCTTGATAACCAAGCTGAGTTCACACATCTAAAGTGGCAAGCCCTCGCGTGTTTACTCCAGGAGGCCATGAATGCGCGATGCCCTCTATGAGCAAATACAAAAAGCAGCTAAGGAGCAAGAACGCAAAGAAGCATTGCTAGCGCAGCTTCCAAAAGATTGGACTGGCCGAGAAATAATGACAACCAGCTTCCCTCCAACTCGATGGGCTGTTAAAGGCTTAATACCTACTGGAGCGATTCTGCTTTCAGGGATTTATAAAGTCGGAAAAAGCTGGCTAATGCTACAGCTCGCCGATTGCATCTCAAAGGGAAAGCCATTCTTGGGAAATGAAACGAATCAGGGGACCGTACTCTATCTTGCCCTTGAGGATGGTCCTGCAAGGATAAAGCGACGTGCTCAAGCAATGGGAATAATCCTTGCTGAGAATGTCCATATCTATAATTCATGGCTTCCTGGTAATGATGGGCTAGATACTCTTGATGCATGGCTAACAAAGAGTCCTGCACGACTTGTAACCATCGACACGCTTTCACGCTGGCAGGATGACTTTCACGGTTCAGATATATGGGCACGGGATACTAAACGAATTTCCGATCTTAAAGCAATTGCGGATCTTCATGATTGTACAGTTCTCATTGTCCACCACCGGAGCAAAGCTATCAGAGAGGATATTCATCAAAGTGTAGCTGGGACTAATGCTCTTCAAGGTGCTGCTGATGGTTCTATCATCCTAGATAAAAAACGAAATGAGAATACAGGGAAGCTGTCCATTGTTGGACGAGATATTCCTGAAGGTGAGCTGGTAATTGAATTCATGCCCGAAACTTGCACCTGGAGAGCCCTTGATATTGATCCCACAGAGCTTACCTTAAACGCAGATCGAAGGATGATACTTGATGTGATCCGAGAGCTAGGTGGTACGGCAAAACCTGGGCAGATTGCTGGACGCTTAGGGAAAGACAGAAGCAACGTATCCCATCTTCTCCGAAAATTGACTCATGAAGGTACTATAGCCTCCACCGGCTACGGTACTTATACCATCCAAAAACCCGATCACAGTGTTCACACTGTTCCCACTTCGCTAATAGAACATAATAAAACTATGAATAGTGTGAACACTGTGAATGGTATTCAGGGAGTATGTGATGAATAGCTTCCCTAAAGAACTGCTCAAAAACCAGACAGGAACCAAACAAAAAGCAGATAAACAGAGAAAACCAAGAGCCCACACTCTCCGCATAAAATGTATGAACTGCAAGCCTTGGGTTTTCTCAAGAGGCGCAGCACTGTCCTGCTACAGATTGCACACTTCACCTAGCAAGACACTAGAGTCCAGCCGCACCAAAGAGCCCGCATTTTTTAACAGTAAAGATCAAGATCACTATTCATAAAGGGGAAATTATGAAGACAGAGAAGAGGAGAACATTACCATACATGTCGCCTGACTGACGCTTTGAGAGCATGATCTGCTCCCCCAAAACTGGGCACCCATACTGCTAGTACTCGCATTGTATGCGATACTCCAGGAAGGAGCGGTTTAATGAAGAAATCGAGCTTCACCGATTAGCAAATTTCTTTTGCCCTGAAGCAAGCGGAAACCGGTACACCTGTCGCCGATATCATCCGAAAGATGGAAATCAGCGAACAGACTTTCTACCGGTGGAAGAAGAAGTATGCTGGACTACTGCCCAGCGAACTGAAACGGTTGCGGCAGCTCGAAGATGAAAACAAACGTTTGAAGCAGATGGTTGCCGAGCTCAGCCTGGACAAGCACATGCTGCAGGAGGTGCTGTCAAAAGGATGATCAAACAGTCTTGTGGATGAAGATTCGCGATTACGCTACAGCGCGGGTGAAGTATGGCTATCGAAGAATCCATGTACTTTTGCAACGTGAAGGCTTGAAGATTAACCGAAAGCGTGTCTACCGTCATTACTGTCTAGAAAATCTCAGAAAATTTGTTACATGCTCGACGCTAGAATCCATTCGTGTCGATAATGGACCGGAATTCGTATTGAAGGAACTTGATCTTTGGGCATATCATTGCGGCGTAAAGCTTTCATTTTCTCGTCCAGGCAAACCAACGGACAGTCCGCATATTGAATCGTTCAATGGCAGTTTTCGAGAAGAATGTCTGCAGACACACTGGTTTTTATCCCTGGAAGATGCGAAGATCAAAATCGAGACGCGGCGAAGGGACTACAACGAGTTCCGGCCGGATAGCTCGCTTGGGTACAGGACACCTAAAGAATTCGCGTCTCTGGAATCTGGTTCCAACAGCCTGTCAGGCTGATTTTCTAACTTAAAAAGTGTCCAGAAAATGGAGGACTATCAAGCATTTAAAAAAAATGACAGCATAATGGTCTAAAAACAGGCGTGTAACTTCTTTTTCTTAATATCTAATATTAGCCTTCATCTTGGCACGATGAAAGAAAAATATAACAGTCCTTACTGTGATCAAAAACTGCAAGGCTTGTAGAACATAGCATATTTTCATCACGTTCTTGGATATATTTCACTACTGTATATTTATCTTTCTCGATTAAGTAGGAGTTATTAAAATAATATATGTGCCAGTTTGATGGTATTCTTGTATCAGTGAACAGCTCGAAGTAATTTATAGATTCATGTATTTTCTCTTCAAGTTTTTTTTTAAGGTATTCTACAGGAGGATTTTCTTTTTTATCCATTAATCGTCCTCATCTAAGAATGAATCGTCAGGAAGAATTTCATAATCATTTTTATTGGTAATATTTTCTTTCTTCTCAAGGCGCTGCAAAAACATGGAAAATCTTTCTTGTCGTTCAAAATAATCGAGCATCCAACTTGAAAAATATTCTTTTATTTTTTCTGCCTTGATAGGATCCATAAGAATGTAATCGCCAAGGACATGTGTAGGATATTCAACATATCGTTCACGATTCTTCATAATATATTCCTGTATATCGAAATCATTGTACATGCATGAATACTCTTTAATAAATTTCCATAAGGCTTTTTCCAACTCTAATTCTATTATCATAGTGCCTCCTATATGAGGGACTAATAAAATATGATCTCACTATGTACTTAAAGAAACTTTTACTAAGTGTAAATAGCAAAATGCTATTTAGAATGATGGACACATTATTAGCTATATTCTAGCACGAATTCTGTAATAGAAAAGCTTATAGTTATTTAGAAAAATCGCTTGCCGAGCATATCGAGCTCGTAATCTTCAAGATATTTTTATAGTCCATTAATTTTAAAACTAGTCAATATTTAAATTTAATAAGAATCTTTGTGTTTGCTTTGAGACGCCCTTCTGAATAGTCACACTAAAAGTTACACTTCAATCAAATATGTTCAAGAAATAAAATATACACGCCAAACCATTTTAAAACTATCCATATTGTAATTATGGACCGGATCCACAGGGACCCGTAACGAAGGGCTGCAGATGGGAGCAAGAAAGGTTGCCAGAAAAGCATGGGAGATGTCCCTTGATGATGGAGTCACAGTCATGGTAGCGGATCCTGCCTGCTGATTGAGGACTGTTCCATACCTTTTGGCAGATCCGAGAAATCCGGAGGGCGTGGATACCGAGGGAGAGGATCATAGTTGCGATTCGACGCGATATGGCGTTATGTCGGAATATGTGTGTAACCCGAAAATTCTAGTGATCAATTAAACTATATACATTTAATAATTGGAGTTATTTGATTTTTTTGCATAATAGCAACATTAATTATTGTTATATTTTTCGGGGGTCATCTTATTCCCCCAGCAGAGTCAGGGAAGAGAATCATGAAGTATACAGCTTGCAGCAGAGCGATAAAGCGTACGTCTGTCTCCTCGAACAACGATTCTAATCCTATGGATCTCGCCCAGCGGACATTCCATGCGGAGCAGCCAAACCAATTTTGGGTGGCAGATTTCACATATGGTGCGACCTGGCGCGGGTTTTTCTTTATGGCGTTCATTATCGACGACTGCTCCCGCATAATCGTAGGCTGGAGAGTTATGAAGACAATGACCACTGCTATGACACTGGATGCGGTCGAATATGCTACTCTTGATTGGGTTTCACGGTTTTATAACAAACGACTGGATGAGTTTAGCTCATATTGCTGGACTCATATAAAACAGGCTCTCCGACAAACCCAGAGAGATTTAGAATGATAGCATACTGCATGTTTAGAAGGTTAGGAATACAAGTAAAATTTATCCCTGTACCAGTTCCCATAGCTTTTCGTAACTGCTTACCACGTCATACTTCACATTCTCGCCGCTGATTGCTCGGAAATGTTCACGAGCGCAATGGGTTTTTGCTTTTTCGATTTCTCGTAACTCCAGCGATGACATATCGCCCTTCGTTTCCGCAACAAAATAGATGTGTTTTACCTTGCCCTCATAAAACGCAATCGCCCAGTCGGGGTTGTACTTACCGACGGGAGTACTGATATAAAAGCCCTTCGGCAGCTTGACATAAACTTCGACTTCCTTACTGTGTGCCTCCAGCTCTGTAACAAAGTCGCGCTCGTTTGTCGAGTCATAAATGACATAGTCGTATAAATGCCGTTTCGCTTCTATAGCATTTACACCCAAGGCTCCTTTTTTAAGGTCAGGTTCCGTGAAGATATTCGTACTGAACACTGAAGACAGTTTGTCATAGGTGATATGCTCTATAATCGCCGTAGCTTTCTGCTCGTTGATAATGTTTGCTGCACGTATGATAAATTCCTCAGGGTTGTCACCAAACTGTTCAAAGACAGCTTTTTCAATACCCGCTAGTATATTAGCAATGGCTTTTCGAGTCAGCCCAGTTTCGGCAACGATGTTGCCCACGAGGTCATAGTGAACTGAGCTACTCGCTTTCATTTCCGTGTATGAAGATGCTTCTTCTCGTACCATATCGGAGCGGACAAATGCCCCACCCACTTGCAATTGAGCTTTGGACTCGATCGTCTTTGTCTGTTCGCCTTTTTCAACCTTGAAGTAAATCTTGGAAACACGCAGTCTGAAATTGAGCTCTGTAATCGCCTTCCTGATCAGCTCGTCCTCGTCGAAACCGACAGTGTAGCAGCTTCTGCTGTTAATACGGGACCAGAGTTCCTGGAAAGCACAGCTGTTCATCTTATCCTTGTCTAGCGTGACCTCGATCGTGTTTTTACGGGCATTCTCTGGCTTATTGGCGTTCGGGTCGTAGACGGAATCCAGCACGGCGATAATATCGGCGGTTCTGCCTTCCGCTTCCTCAGGTAATTCTAGAGTGCTGTTCTTCTTTTCCTCATAATATTTCTCGGTAAGTTCACCGCGTTTTACATAGCCGTTTGCAATGAGGCTCTCATAGATGGCAAGTGCGGTATCCTCGCCGAATTTCTCGTTAAACAACATCGCCTCAACTTTTCGAGGTCTGTCAGCGACTGCCTCGGCTATCTCGCTTTGCAAGCCTTTGGCGAAACTGTCATAGCTTTCATTGGCGATAACGGTTAACACATTGACATTGTGTATCTCGTCGTGAGAGAGGGCATTCTCATCCATACGCTCGCCGTTCTGATTAACGGCAAGGCGCAGGCCGCGTCCAACCTCCTGACGCTTGCGCACATCGCTGCCGCTTTGCTTCAGGGTGCATATTTGAAACACATTCGGATTATCCCAGCCCTCGCGCAGGGCGGAGTGGCTGAATATGAACCGCACAGGCTCGCGGCGGTCAAGCAGACGCTCCTTATCCTTCATAATAAGATCGTAAGCATCGGCATCGTCGGATGTGCGCTCCTTCCTGTCGTCAAGCTTGCTGTCAATCATTCGACCGCTTTTCTTGTCTATGGAAAAGTATCCGGCGTGCGTACTTTCAGCAGATATGCTGTTGAGGTATTTCAAATACTCCTCCGAATCCTCAAACTGAAGCTGCATATTGCCGATGATGGACTTGTACTCTTCCTCAAAAATCTGTGAATAAACGCCCCCCATGGCATTGCCGTGCGCATCATACTGCTTGTACTTTGCCACCTCGTCGATAAAGAACAAGGACAGGACCTTTATACCTTTAGTGAAAAGCTGACGTTCCCGCTCGATGTGGGAGAGAATGGTTTCCCTTATTTGAATGCGGCGCAGCTGCTCATCGCTGACTGAGCCGATAACGTCGCCCGCGAAAAGCTTCTTGCCGTTCGTGAATTCTACAGACGAATCACGTCCGTCAATCCGGAGAACCGTATAGCCATCCTTATACTCGGCAAGTTCGCCGGAGTTGTCGTATAAACTGTAACCCTCGCTGACTACGCGGGAGGCTTTGCGGATTCCCGTGCTGCCCTTTATATCAAACTCAATGGTCGCCGTTGGATTGCCTTTGGAGAGGTTGATGCTCTGTATGTAGACATACCCTTCCGTGGCGGTGCTCCCCGAAACCGATATACCTTTGACGGCAATCTTCTTAACAAGCTTTTTGTTGTAGGCTTCAAGCGCGTCAAGGCGGTAAATCATGTTATATACGCTGTCCGCACGGTGGGTTGCCGAGTAGCGGAGCGTAAACAACGGATTGAACTCCTTCAGCCGCTCTTTGGTAGCCGCGCCCTCCACCGATTGCGGCTCATCGATAATGAGTATCGGATTTGTCTTCGCTAAGATATCGATGGGGCGGCGCGAACGGAACTCATCCAGCTCCATATAAATGCGTCTTGCGTCCTTGCCTCTGGCATTGAACGCCTGGCTGTTGATAATCATCGCATTTATCGCGCTGTCGGAGGCAAAACGGTCAATCTCGGTAAGCTGTGCGGAATTATAGATGAAGTAACGGATTTTCTTTCCATACTCCTCGGCAAAATGCTCCTCCGTCATTTGGAACGACTTATACACGCCCTCGCGGATGGCGACGCTCGGCACGACAATGATGAATTTGCTCCACCCATAACGCTTGTTGAGTTCATACATTGTCTTGATGTAGGTGTAGGTCTTCCCGACGCCGGTTTCCATTTCAATAGTGAGGTTATACCGCCCTTCCAGTTTTTCGGAGGGCTTTATTTGCCCCGCACGCTGAATGGCTCTTATGTGCTCCAGAATCTTGTCGTCACCGATAGCCACAGGCGCGTTATTAAAGCCAGTCCAGCGGGTGGAGTTGTCGAGTTCCATCTGACCCAAGCCGGGGTCGATCATATAAGTCGGCGCGTGGAAGGGCTGGCCTGCAAACACATCACATACGGCATTGGCCGCATCAGACTGGAACTTTTGGTGCCGGAATTTCAGCTTCATCATCGCGCCTCCTTATATCACTTTAACCGTGGTATTCGGCGCAAGAAGCTTGAAAATTTCAAACACGTTTATTTTCTCCGGTGAGCTCGTAAAACTGCTGTCGCGGAACACGGCGCGGAGGGGCCGGCGGCTAGCAATTTCGCGGATTGCCTTTTCGCTGATACGCTCTTCAAAGCAGGCGATCAGATCACCGCCGTTGTAGGTATGGACGGAAAAACCGTCAATCTTCTCGTGGGTGTGCGGCATGGACAGCGGCAGGCCCCAGTCGAGCAGGCAGCCGAACAGCAGGTCCATATCGTTTCGGTCGGGCTTGATGTTGCTCTCCATATTTAAGAGCATATCCTGCGTGTAGTCGCCCGCCGCATAGTAGACGTCGTTCATGTTCGTATCGTCGAGCTTCAGGACACGGAAGCCGATGTCCAGATTTTCAATGCCGGGCTTGTCCTTGTTTTCCAATGTAATCTTATCCCCGGCGCGGCGGATGCGCTCCTTGCCGATTTCGCAGATAGTCTTAGGCTTACCTTGCTCTTCAAGGAAATCAAAGGCTGCTTTGTTATTGTCATAAGTAACCTCTTCTTGAAGTTGAACCATTATGAATTTTCGTTTGCCACCATCATCTGCATTAAGTTTCATTACTGCGTGGGCGGTAGTGGCCGAACCAGAGAAGAAGTCAAGTACAATGAAATCGTTCTTTCTATAAGAAGCAATTAGCTTGTACAACAACTTCATGGGCTTTGGATAATCAAGAAGTTTTTGAACGCCAAACAGAAGCCGCAATTCCTCATCGGCATCTTCGTTTGAACCCCAACCACTCTCAAAGAGATTTGTGACGTTTATTGGGTCGTTATACTGACCGTTTAAGTTATCCCCTACGCGCGGCAACAAATCCTTGAGGGTCTTTTCCCTCGCATCACTCACTATTCGGCGCAGATACAAGTCACGGGTAATATAGAGTTCTTTCTTCAAAGCGTATTCTGACATTGATTCTTGGGAGTAACGCCAGTTACCCTCCAACACTAATTCCTTTGCCAATACACCATTTTCAATAACTAAATCAGAATGAAGAACAATGCTCATCGTGGTATCAGAAATCTCACTACCCGCAGGGAGAATGTAGTTCTTCTCTTTGTACTTGCTTTCAATTCCCGCAGGAATCGTTCTTATTTCACGTTTGTTGCTCGCGTTTATACACGGGTATGTTTCTGTGTCAGAATTAACTTCGCCAATTAATCCAATAAATGAGGTCGGTTCCTTGCAGTAAACAAGGACATATTCTTTGACGTTAGTAATTTGGTTCGAGAGGAAAGACCCCTTTTTCTTTTTCTCCCAAACAAGCTGTGCAACGAAAGCTTTAGCACCGAAGACTTCATCGCAGATTTTTCTCATGTTGTGAGCCTCTCGGTCGTCAATACTTATGAGCAAGACTCCTTCTTGGGCAAGCAAATTTCGTGCAAGCAGAAGGCTTGTAATTATTTCCGAACACCAACGAGAATGAAAACGAGGGTTTGCTATCTTATTAATCTTGTACAACTTGTTGCCGTTCTCATCATAAACCTCGGCTTCCTCATCGTATTCGTCATCACTTACTTCGAATTTGTCACGATATACGAATTTGTCGCTGCCAGTATTATACGGCGGATCGATATAGATCATCTTCACCTTGCCAAGATAGCTCTCCTGCAAAAGTTTTAATACATCAAGGTTGTCGCCCTCTATGTAAAGGTTCTCGGTGGTGTCCCAGTCGCGGCTCTCTTCCGGGCAGGGGCGGAGCGTCTTGCGGATAGGTCTGCCCGCTTCGGCAATGGCGGCTCGCTTGCCAACCCATGTGAATTCATAGGCCTCGTCCTTGAATATTTCCTCGCCCACATAGGAGCGCAAAAGATCAACATTCAACTTGCCCTCGGCAACCACGCCTGGGAACAGCTCTGCAAGCTTTTTCAGGTTTTCGGCGGTAAGGTTCGGGGTTTCAAATTTCATTTTATCCATTATCGTAATTCCTCCAGTTCTTTTCTTAACCGTTTCAACTCGCTGTTTAGTTCAACCTGCCTGTTAAACTGTTTCTCGCGCAGGACTTTCTTTTCCAAAGCAGCGATATCTCGTTCGAGTTTCTGTCGCTGTTTATCTCTTTCCACCGCCTTGGCGATGTCATCCTCGGCGTCGAGCCGGCCGCCCGCAATCTGCCGCGCCAAATTCTCATACACGGCATCCAGATTCAGCCCCTCAAATTTCAGCGTGAATCCCTCAAGCGTAATCCAGTCCGTGCTGTAGAATGTGCCGGAGGCTTCCATCCACGCCTGCGCCTCACCTTCAAAGGTTAGCAGAAACAGAATTTTGTACGGTATCGCCTTGGCAATAGCGGGCAGGATGCGCTTGTCCAAAGCCTTTTGCCTTAGGGCGATCTCGAAAATCTGAATTTCCTTTACTGTCTCCCCGGTGGCTACGCTCATGGTGCTGTCGGCCAGTTTGTTCCGCCAGACAACCGACTCTATCTGGTCTTTTATCATATCCTTTACCGAGGCAGTCAGCGTGGCATTGGCGTAAAGCTTCTCTTTTGCCACACGGCGGTTTACCTCGGTGGAACTGGGTAATCCCAACATACGATTACCTCACTACAATAAAACAGACTAATTCGAAGTCTTCCAGTCCGTCAATGCGGGTATCAAGAGCGGTTGTACCGCCCGGACTAAACAGGCTGTCAATGTCGCTTTCCGCTTTTACTTCCACAATAGAGTTGATCGCATCAGTCAACAGCGAAGAAACTCTTCTCATATCCCGTCCGTCCTTTGTTTCGGCGTTGAACTCACGGCAAACGTCCATAACAGGCGAGTCCTTACCTTTGCATAACGAGCGGGTCTTATCGAGCAGTTCCTTGGGCGAAAGGTGGTCGCATACGACCGAGCCGTCTGCTCCTATGTATACCATATAAAAGGGGTGGAGGCGGTTTTGCTTATCGATGTTTACGCTGTTGTTGCGGTTCTTGAGAACAAACACGACGCCCGGGGGGCAGTCCTCGGAAGCCGGAACGACGGCGTGAAGCCCGAACGGAACGGTGTCCATATCCCCGTTGTGTTTTACATATTCAAGCAGGTCGAGCCGAAATTCGTTCAGCCCCAAATCCATAATCGAAATACCCGACTGCATATCTTCTATATCTACGACCTCTTCCTGCAAGCGTTTGAGTTGTGCCTTGCGGTACTCGAGGTCGCCCTTTTCTTCTTCATTTATCAGGTCGTCATCGCCTGTGGCGGTCATTATCGAGATACGCATCCTCGTTTCGACTCGCCCTTTCAGAGAAAGATACTCGTCCAAATCCACATCCGGCCAGAAATTCACAAGCTGAATAACGGTGTTCTTGCTTCCAATACGGTCAATACGACCAAATCGCTGAATAATACGGACAGGGTTCCAATGTATGTCGTAGTTAACACAATAATCGCAGTCCTGAAGGTTCTGACCTTCTGAAATACAATCCGTTGCTATAAGTACGGAGATGTCGTTCCGATTGTTCGGCATCAGCAAGTCTTTGCCTTTGGAAATCGGCGAGAAGAGGGTCAGTACTTCGTTCATCGAGGCACGCTGCCCTTTAATCGTTGTCTTACCCTCAACACTTCCCGTGACCATTGCAGAGTCAAGGCCAAAACGGGTCTTCACAAAGGTACTCACGTGAGTATAGAGGTATTCAGCGGTATCAGAAAAGGCTGTAAAAATAAGTATTTTACGGTTATCCTCGTTGATTGGTTTTGTTATTTTTTCCTGAATCAGGCCTAAAAGGGTCTGGAGTTTTGTATCGTGTTCCGGTGTAATGTCGTCTAGTAATATTTTAAGCAGTTCAAGTGTTTCGGTGTCCTCCGCAAGCCTGTCCCGCCAAGTCTTATAGTCCATATCGGCAAGGTCAATCTTGATGCTGTGTTCTGCGGCGAAGTAATCTGTGTTACGGTCGTCGTCGTCAAAGTCCACTTCGTCGCCTGCTAGTTCACGCCCGTTTATAACAGAACCGCCTCCTGCAACAAAAGCGTCGATTTCGGCGATAGTGTCGTCAATAAGTTTCTTTACACGTCCGACCGTGAGCCGGAAAGACTCGACTGAGCTTTCGAGCCGCTTGAGAAGGTTGATACTCATCAGTCGGCGGATGCCCATTTCACGGCCGACCCGGTTAATGTTTCGGGAGGTATCCACATACTTGTCAAGTTTGCTTGGAAATATGAAATCTGTCGGTATGTACACCGAAAGGTTCAATCCCATAAGTTGTTCGTAAATGTCGTTGTAATTTATTGCACTCGCCAGATCGGTCATGCGTGGCCGCAGTGAAATGGGTTTTAAGCGTTCGGGGAAAGAGCCTATCTCGGCCATGTTGTAATACTTTTCTATGTGTTTTCGGGAACGTGCAATGGTTACGCTGTCAAGAACTTTAAAGAAGTCAAAGTCGAGGGCTTTAAGAAGCGCATCCGTAGTTCGTTTGCCTTCCTCTAACTTGTTCCACTGGTTAAACACCTTTTGAGCATTGCGGAAAATCTCGTCGATAGATCGTTTTGTTCCCAAACGATCATTGATAAGACTTGAGTTTCCCTCATAGGCAAGTTCGAGTTGATTTCGCAAGTCAATGAAGTGGTTGTTTACTGGTGTAGCCGACAGCATGAGAACCTTCGTCTTTACACCTGCACGGATAACGCGGTTCATAAGACGAAGGTAGCGGTTCTCGCGGCGGTCTTCGCCATAGACCTCTCCGCCGTTTCTAAAGTTGTGTGACTCGTCGATGACCACAAGGTCGTAGTTGCCCCAGTTCAGTCTATCAAGGTCAAGCCCGTTTGATTTGCCTCTATCCCTTGAAAGGTCAGTGTGAAAAAGCACATCATAACGAAGGCGGTCGGAGGCTATGGGGTTGTTGACATAATTGTCCTTGAATGTATTCCAGTTGTCAGACAGCTTTTTAGGGCAAAGCACAAGCACGGAGCGATTGCGGTTTTCATAATATTTAATGACAGCAAGGGCGGTGAATGTTTTCCCTAAGCCGACACTGTCTGCAAGAATGCAGCCATTGAATGTTTCAAGTTTATTGATAATCGCCAAAGCGGCGTCTTTCTGGAAAGTGTACAGCATACTCCAAATTTTGCTCTCTTTAAATCCGGTCGCCTCGTTTGGCAGAACATCCTCTGAGATATCTTCCAGGAATTCATTGAATATGCTATAAATCGCCACAAAGTAAATAAATTCAGGCGCATTTTCATTGTAAGCAGCTGTAATGCCATCAATAACCTGCTCGGTTACGTCCTGCATCAGATTCTTGTCGTTCCAAATCTGCTCGAACATTCGAATATATTCATTCGATACAGGAGTAAATAGTTTGGTTACTGGATTGATGATATTGTTGCCCCGTTCACAACCTAAATCGGCAGTCGTGAATCCATTTAATGGCATATAGGTAATGGGTTCCGACCCAACAATGTTAATAAAACTGGCAATGTTTCCGCCAGTCAGATTCGAGCGGAATTGTGCCTTCTTGCGAATCCACTCGGCGCATTCACGAGCAATGGCCTTCTGAGTCAATTCATTACGAAGTTTCACTTCGAACTCTGTACCATAGATAGAACGCTCGCGATTAAGGCGGGGTATGTAAAATTCCCGCTTTTCTTTAGGGGCTTTTTCTCGTAAAAATGTAGGGGAAGTAAAGATAAAGCGTAGTTCTGCTATATCATCAAGCTGCTTCTTGAGTGCCTGGTAGGCATAGATGGAAAAACAGGACGATGCTACGGACAGCTTATCACCCTTTTTTATTGTGACCACTAAATCATCTTTAATTGTTTTGCTAACATTATCGAACATTTCTGGCATTTGCATAATGTAATGCTCCTGTTTTTAGCATCGCGCGTTCTTATTCTAGTAGCAGACTATGTACTTCTCATGTTTCAGTCTGATTATTTTTAAGGGTCATTTTATCCATTCTTCTATAACCGATCATTGCTATCTTAGTATCCATAGATACTCCTTCTATTTTTTCATATTATCAATGAAATACGTCAAGACATACTTCGGTTGAGCTGCGAACGAGGCTGATCCACGATTCCGCACGAACCGTTTGTTAAGTAGCGACAATCCACATTTTCCTTCTTTTTCTTCAGAATTGCAAATACAAACTCTTCTTTTTACATATGTAAATATACATGATAATCTATTTTTCGCATCATGAAGGGGTAACTTAAACAATAATCGGTTCGGTCCCGTACAGCTGTTCGTATTTTTTCAAGGTATTCGTTTTCTACTTGGAGCTGACCTATTTGGTTGTACCGTTCATCCTTTTGCCACACTGCTTATACCTGGGCTAAATCCTTCCCTTCATTTTCAAACAACACTGCTGAATGCTCTAAGAACTACCTTTTTCATAGGGCAATCATATTTAGCTAGACCGAACAAGGAGGAGCTATCCACTTTATTTTCCTTCCGTAGCTGTCCACAAATCATGGCTCATTATATGCCCCATCGGGCATCAAGCCAGTTGAATGGTGATATTGCCAATCTTAAAGATACACTAAAAGTCACACTTTTTATGCTATATCCGTTGATTTGTCGTGATACGATTCTAGCTTGCATGATTCAGCAAATATATTTATTATATAGATATAAACGTTTGAATTGATATTCAGTGATTTTGGATGATATGGCATCTGGATTGCTTCCCAAGCTCGTGAAGCGGGTTCGACTCCCGTCGGTCGCTCTAAGAATTAAGTCTTTTATAGTAAAGACTTATGCTTCGACCGTAAAAACGGAGAAGCCCAGTGATTATTTATTAAAGCCAACAAGAAAGCGGATCCTCTATTCAGATATCATTTTGTCTTTCCAGGCTTCCGATAGCCACTTCGCTTGAACTGGAGTTCTTGACGACAAAAGACTCCTAACTCCAGATTATCTTGAATATAAATGTTGGGCGATCCGGCTTTACTTAGTTCCGTTGCCTTGAATTGGAATTGTGCATTGGTTAGAATCGTCACCATGGCGACTTGGCGCGTTCAAGCATCCTCAATCTCGCAGCAGAGAATTGCGCTATACATTGCCACGCGCCTGATAACGATTATCTTCGTGGTGGCAGCCGCTCGAGCTTGGGCTATAGATCCAGCTGCTATCGCATGGCGAACCTTGGGCAGGGACCAAGGCTTCACAGGCGGCACGGTCAATTCGATAACCCAGGACTGCAGGGGTTTGATTTGGATCGGTACTGGCGACGGGCTTTATCGCTACGATGGACAAAATTTCATTTCAGTTAAGTCCGAAACCTGGGGCGGCGTACTAGGCGTTCCCTCAATCAACAGGATCTTGGCAGACAGCCAAAACGGTATTTGGATCGCTACCTCCATCGGGGTTCTGCGATATGATACACTCTCGCGGGAATTCCGGCGAGTCCAGTTGGCCGATCCATCCAGCGAGCGATCCCTGCGGATCTCCGAGCTTGCCGTCGATCTACAAGGAAGAGTCTTTGCCGGAGCAAATGATGGTACGGTTTGGATAATCGACCCCCAAAGCCTTGAGGGCAGGGTATTCGCAGGATCAGGTGATACAGGAGCCGCAATAACGGCGATCGTCGTTGACTCCAGACAACTGGTCTGGGTCGGGACGGACGGGGCGGGTGTCTTGCTTTTCGACGGTGAGGGGAATCCTATGGCGCGCTATGCAAAAGGCGCGAGGGTAAAAACCGGTGACCCGGCATCAAATCGCGTCAGTGCTATAATGGAAGACTCACTCGGCTTTGTATGGGTTGGCTATACCGACGGCGGTCTAGACCTGTACGAAGGCGGAGAATTCAAGCATGCCCACCTCGCAAATGCTGAGCGTGAGGGCATGCCCGCTGTTTCCGCTATCACCGAGGATCAGCAAGGCCATATCTGGGTTGGCTTGCGCGCTGGCGGCGTGGCCATCCTCGACCCTTCGAGCATGGAGTTTTCGACATACCCCTTCGCACAGGGCCGCGAAGTCTCAGCGATGCTTTGTGACCGCCGTGGTTTGCTCTGGGTGTGCATGAGATCCGGCGGCCTCCTCACTGGAGATTTCCACTCAGCCAACTTCCAACGCTTTTCGATAATCGCGGATGGAGGAACTCTCGGTGCGGTAACCGCGATGACTAAGACTCTTTCGGGTCGGTTTCTGGCTGCGAGCTCGGGTTCCGGGCTCGTTGAGTTTGACGCGGCAGCCGGCGCGTTCGTACCGACTGCGCCAATGCCGCTGGCTGCCAGCGGGAAAGTGCAGGCATTTCTGTCCCTTGCTGATGGCTCACTCTGGCTTGGCATGGACCGGGAAGGTTTAGTCGGACGCAGACAGGACGGACACATTGTCAGGATCGCTTCCCCTCGTGTCTTGAGCCTTCTTGAAGCTGAAAACGGCAAAATCTGGGTGGGCACGGAAGGCGACGGACTCAACCTCGTCGATTTACGCACAGGCAAGGTTGAGCACTGGGGTTATGCAGTGGAGCCAACCCCACAGCAGCAGTTGCTGTTGCAGCAAACACTGTCGCCCCAACAAACCTCTCAAAGTCCGCGATTGCCGGCATTCACGATTTCCTGCCTCTACCGAGACACAGCAGGCAGGATCTGGGCAGGTACAGCTGATGCAGGCCTCTTCGTTCTCGAACCCGGCAGCGAGCGTTTCCACTCTTTCGGAAGAGACGGCCGCAGCTGGGAAAGCCTTGGGAGCATGTGCGTCAATATTATCCTGGAAGATTCACGCGGCAGGCTTTGGGTTGGTATGGGCGGCGGCGGACTCGCAGCAATCGATCCAAAGACCGAAACCATAAGCATGCATTCTGCAGTGACAGGATTAGACGATGAAACCATTTATGGCTTGGCAGAGGACAGCCAGGGCATACTCTGGGTTGCTGGTTCCCGCGGCTTCTACGGCTACGACCCTCAGCGAGGTGACATTTTCCGATTCGGTCCCGAAGATGGGCTAGCCCCAAGCAGCTATGGCACTGGTCTCGTTCTGGCAGATGCCGACAGCCAGATATGGCTCGGCGGAGAAAACGGTTTCACTCGCTTTGACCCCGCTAAAGTTACTCGCTACGGGCTTTCACCAGATGTTATCATCGCTGACATTGAGACAACTGGAGGCTCTGGTGCAGTCAAGAGCTTCCCAGAGCGTGATGAGATCCGTTTAGGCTATGGCAACGCCGGCTTGCGCTTCACCATTGCTGTCATCGACTTTTCTTCATCGGGCAGGAACCGCTATGCCATGATGCTTGAAGGACGGCAGTCAACCTGGTTTGACATGGGTTCAATGAATTCGGGATACATCGCGCCACTTGCTCCTGGGCGCTACATGCTCCGCGTGCGTGCTGCCAACGGCAACGGCGTGTGGAATCGCTACGGAGCCTCACTGGCCATTGTCGTCAGCCCGCCCTGGTGGGGTACCTGGTGGTTCCGCGTTATATCCATCGCTTGCTTTGCTCTCCTCGTGGTGATCAGCGTTATGGCTGCGCTTCGCAGCCTTAAGCGTCGCAACGAACTGCTGGCGCGCTTCGCCCACCACATCGAGGAAGCCAGGGAGGAGGAGCGCACTATCGTGGCTCGCGATGTCCATGACGAAATCGGCCAACACCTCATGGTTCTTAATTTCCACGTTTACTGGCTCGCCCAGCATCCCAAGGCCGAGGCCTCTGAGCGCATGAATGTTGTGTCCCAGTTGCAGAAAGGTATCATGGACGCCATGGCCTCGGTCAAAGTGGTGGCCACCCGTCTGCGCCCCGTCGGTTTAGACACACTGGACTTCCCCGACGTTCTGAAGTATTACGTGAGAAGCTTCGATCGCATAAGCGGCATCAGGACAAACCTGGATATTGGCCCCGGTTGGAAGGATATGCCAGCTGACACCGCCAAGGCTTTCTTCCGACTCCTGCAGGAAATGCTCAGCAATGTGGTCCGCCACGCCAACGCCAAGAAAGTTACCGTGCGCTTCCGTTGCGAAGAGAAAGCCTATCTCCTCGAGGTTGAAGACGATGGTGTCGGTATCGGAGAAGCCAAGATCCAGGCGCGCGATTCGTTTGGCATTATTGGTATGAGGGAGGCCTGCGCTGCCCGTGGAGGCGCACTGAGCTTTGCGTCGCCACCAGGCGGAGGCTGTATGGTTGCCGCACGCTTTCCAAAAAGCAAACCAGGCTGCCCTTCGGAGGGGACATGAAACGTATACTCGTGGCAGACGATCATTTCCTTGTTCGCAAAGGCTTGCGCCAGCTTCTCGAATCTACCCTGCCCGACTGCACGGTTGACGAGGCCGAGGAAGGTCACGATGTTCTCGACCGCGTACAAACTGCTGGTTACGACCTTGTCATTCTGGATTTCTCCATGCCCGGCATGGACGGACTCGACCTCATCCGCGACCTCAAGGACCACGACCCTTTCACTCACATTCTCGTGCTTACCATCCTGCCCGAAGAACAATACGCTTTACGGGCTTTCAGGCTGGGGGCCTCCGGTTGCGCTAATAAAGCGATCGACCCCGGCGAGCTGGTTGAGGCGGTAAAGACCGTGATGGCAGGCAGGCGCTACCTGAGCCCTAAAGCCGGAGAACTCCTCTTGGACGAACTCTCTGGCGGCGAGGACAACCCCCACCTCCGTTTGTCCGACCGAGAATTCCAGATCCTCAAACTCCTAGCTGGTGGCAAGAGTGTTGGCGAGATTGCCTGCTCCCTCAACCTCTCGGTCAAGACGGTCAGTACCTACCGTACCAGAATGATGGAGAAAATGCGCTTTGAGAACAACAGCCAACTTATGCGGTACGCCCATCTCCACGGTTTGGCCGACTTCAGCTCCTAAAGCCGTAGGACGCCGTCCTACTTAAAAATCCGCCGGGTTCCTACATACATCGCGTTTACCCTGCCCTATAATTGCTGAAAAGATCGTCTGCTGCTCCGCATACTGCAGCTTGGTCTTTAAGGAGGATCCCCTATGATAAAAGGAACAGTATCCCGTCGCTGCATCTCTCTTGCGCTCGCCTTCGCAGTATTCGTCACAGTCGTTGACGGTGCCTTTGCCCAAACTACCCTCAAGATAGGCGTCTCCACCGAGCCTGCATCCATCGACCCTCAGTACTCAACAACAGGCGCCACTCAGCTTGCCTCCCAACAAATCTTCGATACTATCATCGGAAGGGACAAGAATCTGCGCATGGTTCCCGCTCTCGCCCTCTCCTGGAAAGAAGTCGATTCCCTCACCTGGGAACTCAAACTCAGACCCGGTGTGAAATTCCATGACGGCAAAGCTTTTGGTGCCGACGATATTGTCTTCAGCATCAAGCGCATCCCTCGTGTGCCTGACTCTCCTTCCAGCTACAAACGTAATGTGGCTGCTATCAAGGATGCCGTGGCAGTGGATAACCTCACCGTCCGCCTTCTCCTCAAGACCCCCTCACCACAGCTTCCCATCGATCTTACTTTCATCTACGTCCTGCCCTCAACCACCCCAGTCGAAGCCACTCAGGACGATTTCAATAAAGGCAAGTATGTGAATGGCACCGGCCCCTTCAAGTTTGTCGAATGGGTACGCGGCGACCGCCTCGTCCTGGATAAAAACCCCAATTACTGGGGCATGAAATCTTACTATGACCGTGTCATATTCAGGCCCATCACAAACGATCCCTCTCGCGTAGCTGCCCTCCTGGCTGGAGATGTGGATATCATCGACCAAGTCTCTCCCGTTGACCAGGAAAGGTTACGCAAGGACAGCCGTTTCACACTCCTCTCTAAACCCGCTGCCACCATGATGTATATTCATATGGACTCTAACCGCGACAAGAGTCCCTTCGTTACAGATAAGGATGGCAAGCCCTTGGACAAGAACCCACTCAAGGACCCCAAGGTTCGCGAAGCCCTCTCCTTATCCATCAACCGTCAGGCACTGGTTGAGCGCGTCCTTTCTGGCGCGGCTGAGCCAGCTGGCCAGTTCGTTCCGGAAGGCATGGTAGGCTATGCCCCTGACCTCTTGCCTGATCCTTACGATGTCGAGAAATCCAAGCGCCTCCTGGCTGAGGCTGGCTACCCTGACGGCTTTTCTCTCACCCTTCATGCGCCCAATGACCGCTACCTTAATGATGAACAAGTCGCCCAGACCATCGGACAGTTCTTCGCCCGCATCGGTTTAAATGTCAAAGTCCAGGCACTGCCCTATTCGGTATTCAGCACAGCAGCTACCAAACTTGAGTACAGCATCTTTCTGATGGGATTCGGCAACACTACCGGCGACGCTGCACGCGGCATGACCGCTGTCCTGGCCACCTACAACCCCGACGCTGGCCTCGGTGCCAACAACCGTGGCCGCTACTCCAACCCTGCATTCGATAAGCTGATTGTTGCGGCGGCTGCGTCCTCCGACGACGATAAGCGTGAAGCCCTGCTTCAGGAAGCCGCTCGAATTGCTTTTGCCAAGGACCACGCCATTATTCCGCTCTATTACCAGACCACCACTTGGGCACTCAAGAAGGGCCTCACCTACGAAGCACGTATGGACGAATATACTTTGGCCAACTACGTAAGGCCAGTGAAATAATCGTCAGAGAAGCGGAGGGCACACTGTGATCATCTTTATCGTTAGGCGCTTCTTCCAGAGCATCGTCCTTATCCTCGCGATGTCACTCCTGGTCTTTCTGGGGGTCTATGCCATCGGCAATCCAGCCGATGTCCTGATATCCCCGGAAGCCAGCGAGGCTGAACGCGCGGACATCATCCGCCACTTCGGCCTCGACAAGCCTCTTTACGCCCAATATGGCCTCTTCCTCGCCAACGCCGCCAAAGGCGATCTCGGACGGTCTTTCAAATATAACGAACCGGCATTAGGCCTCATCATTGAGCGCATGCCTGCCACGCTTGAGATAGCCTTCACGGCGCTCTTCCTAACTATCCTGATTGGGATTCCCCTGGGCCTACTCTGCGGCCTCAAGCCGGATGCCACCTGGAGCAAGATGATTATGGGCTTCTCTGCCTTCGGATTTTCCGTGCCTTCTTTCTGGCTGGGTCTGATGATGGTCATGGTCTTCTCGGTCTTTTTAGGGTGGCTCCCTGCCTCTGGAAGAGGTCAGACAATGAACCTCTTCGGCATACCCTTCAGCTTCCTCACCTTTGATGGTCTCAAGCACATGCTGCTGCCCGCCATAAATCTAGCCTGCTTCAAGCTCTCGCTCGTGATTCGTCTCACGCGCGCAGGCGCCCAGGAAGTTGTCCGTAGCGACTATATTAAATACGCTAAAGCCAAAGGTCTGCGGCCAGCTCGTGTCATCTTTGTGCATATGCTTAAAAACATCCTGCTTCCCATTGTCACCGTCCTGGGACTTGAATTCGGCAGGACAATCGCCTTCGCTACCGTCACCGAGACCGTCTTCGCCTGGCCCGGAATGGGCAAACTCTTGATCGACAGCATCGGTGTCCTTGACCGCCCTGTCATCGTCGCCTACCTCATGATGATCGTAGTCATGTTCATTGTCATCAATTTGATTGTCGATCTGGTCTACACCGCCTTAGACCCCCGGGTACGCTTGGAGGAACGTCAATGAGTGTACCCTTCCGCGAACGCCCCCTCGGCAAAGCCTTAGCCGAGTATGTCGAGAGCCCCTCGGCAATCATTGCAACCATCCTTGTGGTCATCTTCTTCCTTGCCGCCGCCTCAGCAAGCATCATCGCGCCCCAAGATCCCTACGATCTCGCCAAGCTCGATCTGCTGGACGGCACTTTGCCACCCCTCTCTAAGAGCTTTTCCGGCATGACCTACATTCTCGGCACCGATGAGCAGGGTAGAGACATGCTCTCCGCTATCCTCTATGGTATGCGCATTAGCCTCTCGGTCGGCATCATCAGCACCATTGCAGCTTTCATCCTCGGCACTTCACTTGGCTTAATCGCCGCTTACAAGGGCGGCCGCTTCGATACCCTGCTCATGCGCGTGGTTGACCTCCAGCTCAGCTTTCCAGCCCTCCTCATTGCGCTGGTCCTCCTCGTAGTCCTCGGCCAAGGCGTGGACAAGATTACTCTCGCCCTTATAATCGTTCACTGGGCATATTTCGCCCGCGCCGCCCGTGGATCCGCACTTGCTGAGCGCAACCGCGAGTATATAGAAGCTGCCCGTGCCCTCCGCTTGTCTGAGGCGCGTATCATCTTTCGCCACCTCATGCCCAATGTCATGCCCTCGATCATCGTCATCGCCACTACCATGGTGGCCAGGGCAATATCCACAGAAGCCACTCTAAGCTTCTTAGGGATAGGACTCCCAATCACCGAACCTTCTCTTGGCCTTTTAATCTCAAACGGATTCCGCTACCTCCTCTCCGGGAAGTACTGGATCAGCTTTTACCCAGGCATTGCCCTGGTCGTCGTAATCGTAGCCCTGAACATGATGGGCGACCGCCTGCGCGACGTACTCAACCCGAGGCTCAAGCGATGACCACCCCAACACTGGAAGTGCGTGATCTTCGAACTTCTTTCTACACCAAGGCAGGCGAGGTCAAGGCCGTCAATGAAATCTCCTTCACCCTGGCCGCCGGCGAAGTCCTTGGCATCGTGGGCGAATCCGGCTCTGGCAAAAGTGTCACCGGCTTCTCAATCCTTGGACTCGTAGACAGTCCAGGCAGGATTGCTGGCGGCCAGATCCTGTTCAAGGGCGAGGATATTCTCGCTATGAGCGAGGAGCGCCGCCGCCAGCTGCGCGGTTCAGCCATTGCAGCGGTTTTCCAGGATCCCCTGATGACCTTGAACCCTGTGCTCCGGATTGGCACGCAGATGGTCGAGGCTGTATGCGCTCACGCCAAGGTAGCTAAGTCTGAAGCAAGACGCCGCGCCGTTGAAGCCTTGCGCAAGGTTGGCATCCCCTCACCAGAGGAAAGACTAGCGGCCTACCCCCACCAGTTCTCGGGCGGCATGCGTCAGCGCGTCTGCATTGCCATAGCCATTCTGAACCAACCTGCCCTCATCATTGCTGACGAGCCTACCACCGCCCTGGATGTCACCATTCAAGCGCAGATTCTTTATGAAATGCGTTCCCTCTGCGCCGAATCGGGTACCGCCCTGATCTGGATCACTCACGATCTCTCCGTGGTAGCCGGCCTGGCCGATAAAATTTGTGTAATGTATGCAGGCAGGATTGTTGAGCGTGGCAGCGTGGACCAGATCCTGGACCACCCCCGGCACCCTTATACTCGCGGGCTGATTCGCTCCCTACCCGCGCGCTCAGCGCGGGGCGACGAGCTTTATCAGATCCCTGGCATGACTCCGTCACCTCTTGCCCTGGGCGAGGATTGTGCTTTTCGCGCTCGTTGCCCTCGAGCAATTGCCGCCTGCAGCAAGGAACCCGCTGAGATTGAACTCAACCCCGGCCGTGGATATCGCTGCCACCACCCCCACAGCGAGGAGGAACCGGTATGAGTGATCCTATCCTTACCGTCGAGGGAGTCAGCAAAGTATTTTCCAAAAAACCTGATCTGTCCGTCAAAATTGTCAAGTATTTGGGCGGCCGGGTGGATGAGCGCGCAGTGCGTGCCGTCGACAGCGTCAGTTTCACGCTTTCCAGGGGAGAGGTCGTGGGCTTGGTCGGCGAGTCTGGCTGCGGCAAGTCCACCCTAGGCCGCATGGTTGTTGGCCTCCTTCCTCCCAGTTCTGGCAAGGTCCTGTACAACGGCATCTCACTTGCCGACGCCCGCACGAAAGCCGAACGCTGCAAAGCCTTGGGAGCCCAGATGATTTTTCAGGACCCTTACGCTTCACTGAATCCGCGACTGCGCGTACGGGACATCGTGGGAGAGGCACCTCTTGTCCACGGTCTTGTAGCCGCTAACGCCCTGGACGCTTGGGTAGCCGAGACTCTCTCTCGCTGTGGTCTGGATCCTGCGTATATGGATCACTACCCTCACCAGTTCTCAGGTGGCCAGCGCCAGCGAGTCGGCATCGCCCGTGCCCTGGCCGTAAGTCCCGAGCTGATCGTCGCCGACGAAGCCGTTGCTTCTCTGGATGTCTCCATCCAAGCCCAGATTCTCAACCTTTTCATGAAGCTTCGCGAGGAGCTCTCATTGAGCTATCTCTTTGTCAGCCACTCGATCGGCGTGGTCAAGCACATCTCCGACCGCGTCATGGTCATGTATCTAGGCCGCTTGGTCGAAGAAGGTCCCGCCGGAGAACTCTTTTCCACACCTAACCATCCCTACACTGTTGCTCTTCTGAGTCAGGTGCCAAGGATTGAAGATCGCAAGGCCGCCTATCACCCTGTCAAGGGAGAGATTCCCTCGCCTCTAGATCCGCCAGCAGGCTGCCACTTCCACCCTCGCTGCCCCCACGCAATGCCCATCTGCCGTGAGGCAGCACCGAAACTTGTCGAGATAGCCCCAGGCAGGCGTTCGGCATGCTATCTCAACAGCCGGCGGGAGTAGGTCCGAGCAACCCAATAAATAAAGGAGGCTGCCATGCGCGATTCAACAAAAAACCACATTATCCTCTCTAATGTTATGGTTCCAATGCGCGATGGTATCCGCCTGGCCACCGATATTTACCTTCCTGCCGCAGACAGCAGCGAAACACCGCTTCCAAAGCGCTACCCGGTCATCCTGGAGCGCACGCCCTATGACAAATGCACCCCCTCTCGCTCGGAGCGGAGTGTGGCCAACCCCCATCCCCTGAGCCGAGCCGAAGTAGCAGCCTATTTTGTCGAGCGCGGCTACGCCTTCGTCTATCAAGACTGCCGCGGCACCCATCGCTCTGAAGGGACTTTCACCAAGTACCTTTCCGAAGGTGAAGATGGTTTCGACACCATAGCCTGGATCGCAGCCCAGACATGGTGTGACGGTAAGGTCGGTACCATGGGCCTCTCCTATGCGGCTCACACCCAGGTAGCAGCCGCCTGTCTTGCACCTCCCGCTCTCAAAGCCATGTTTGTAGACTCAGGTGGCTTTCACGACGCTTTCCAAGGCGGCATACGACAGGGCGGAGCTTTCGAACTCAAGCAGGCAACCTGGGCGATGCGCCAAGCCATCCAGAGTCCAGAAGCCGCGGCCGATCCCCTCGTCAAAAACGCGCTTGAGTCCGAATTATCCCACATCCGTGCCTGGTTCCGCGCCCTTCCCTGGATCAAGGGTCAATCTCCTTTGCGCTGGCTCCCCGACTTCGAGGACTATCTCCTGGAGCAGTGGAGCCATGGAAAATATGATGAATTCTGGCGCAGGCTCGGCATCTGCGCATCCGCATTCATGGACAGCTTCGCGAACGTGCCTACGGTCTTTATGTCAAGCTGGTACGATCCTTACCCACGCACTGCTACTGAAAACTATCAGGATCTGAAGCGCCGTGGCAAAGGTCCCTTGGCTCTCATCCTCGGCCCCTGGACACACGGCGACCGCTGTCTTACCTATGCGGGTGACGTCGATTTCGGTCCTTGCGCGCCCCTCGAGGGGAATCTAGCGCCAGATTTCATGCAACTGCGCCTGCGCTGGTTCGATCGCTGGCTTAAAAACATCGAAAACAGCGCTGAAACCGATCCACCGGTGCGCTATTTTCGCATGGGCGGCGGTTCGGGACGTAAAAACGCTCAGGCAAGGCTTGATCACGGCGGCGAGTGGATCAGCGCGGCTGACTGGCCCTTGCCCACAGCTGAACGCAAAACCTTCCACCTTCTCCCCGAAGGGCGTTTGAGCGATGTGCTTCCCAAGGCTGAATCCTCGATCACCTACCGCTACGACCCTCGCGACCCCGTGCCCTCCATAGGTGGCTCCATTACCTCGGGCGAACCTATCATGAGCGGCGGCGCCTTCAACCAGGTGGAGGACGATCGTTTCTTCGGCTGTTCCCGACCCGGCTTACCCCTCTCGGCACGATTTGATGTTCTCGTTTTCCAGACCGAGCCCCTGACGCAGGCTATCGAGGTCACAGGCCCCATCGAGGCAGAACTTTGGGTGTCCTCCGACTGTCCTGATACCGACTTTACCATCAAGCTGATTGATGTCTATCCACCCTCCGCCGACTACCCCCGGGGTTTTGCCATGAACCTTACGGAAGGTATCTTACGTGTACGTTATCGCAATTCCTGGGCATTGCCCGAACCTTTGGAACCCGGCAGTATCTATCGGATCGAGATACGAGCTTTCCCGACGAGCAACTTATTCGTTGCTGGCCATCGAATAAGGCTGGACATCTCCAGCTCGAGTTTCCCACATTTCGACGCCAACCCCAACACCGGCGATCCTGAGAATTCCGCCCGTTCCTGGCGCGTGGCGACAAACACCTTGCACCTAGGTCCCAGGCATCCCTCGCGCATTTTCCTTCCGGTTGTGGAACAGCTTTGAGAAAACTCTCTGCTAGCCATCACTTTAATTATATTTGTACGTTGAAAGACCCTCACTTTTAATTTGATTTTTCCCCTATCTCCTTGTATATTGAAAGCTCAATAAAAGGAAGTTTTGATGGAACGTTTGGCGGAAACCGATGCATTCGTGATTACTGATATTGAGCAATTTACTGCGCTCTGGAGTAAAACATACAATCGCGAAGGCAAGCCGGACTGGTCGCACATCATTCCGTATTATGATGAGTCAATTCATTTCAGAGACTGCATCCAGGAGGTGCGGGGCATTCAGGAGTTCAAAGCTTTAACAGAGCGGCTCGCGCGTCGGTCAAACGAGCTTTCCATGGCGCTCAAAAATGCGGTCATGCAGGGCAGGCTCATCTACATGGAGTGGGAGATGACCATTCTGTATCGAAACACGAGGTCTTCGGTTATCTATGGGGCGAGCAGAATTTTGCTGAGCGAGCAGGGAAAGATTATCGACCAGCGGGACTATTATGATCTCTGGGGCGATATTTTCGACAATATTCCGAAGTTCAATCGGCGGTACAGGTCTTTCATGAAAAAGGTTTTTGGATAAGGTATGGCAGAAAAAAAAGTCAAGCAGACTAGGTTGCAGAAATATTGGCCGCAGTACAAGTGGTCGAATATCGCGGCGATGCTGAAAAACAATCGAATTCCCCCAAAGTCATGCGATCTCGATTTTAAAGGCAAGCTGGTTGTCATCACGGGGGCGACATCAGGAATCGGTTACAAGACCGCGCGGCGATACGCTGAAGGCGGCGCTGACCTGATCGTTATCAATCGGAATCGGGAAAAATCGAAGGTGCTGTGCGAAGAAATCCAGCGTGATTTCAAGGTTCGCTGTGATGAGATTATCGCGGATTTGAGTCAGCTGGATGATATGCATCGAGCCGCGGACCAGCTTGCCGCGCTCGAGCGTCCTATCGATGTGCTGATTCACAATGCAGGTGTGTATCTCAAAAAGCGATCGGTGACGCGGGACGGTCTGGAAACGACCTTCGCAGTTCACTTTTTGTCTTCGTTCATTATAAATTGGAAATTGCTGGACAAGCTGAAGCGGGAAAATCGGGCGAGAATTATTTTTGTGGGCTCGGAGGGATATCGTTTTGCTGTGTGGGGACTCAATCTCGATGATTTGCAGTTTGAGCACAGCGGATACTCGGGGCTGAAGGCTTATGGTTCGGCAAAGACCGCGCAGTTGCTTGCGATGCATCGTTTCGCGCAACTGTTTGAGGGCACTGACGTCTGTATCAACGCAATGCACCCGGGCATGGTGGCGACCAATACAGGCAGGGAAAATCACGCATTCTACCGTTGGTACAAAAAGAATATTCTGGACCGAAATTCACAGCAGCCTGAAGTTTCTGCACAAGCCTTATTTTATCTGGGTGTTTCGCCAGACCTGCAGGGTGTGACGGATTCATTTTTCAATCTGACAACAAAGGAAGAATTAGCTCCTCCAGCATTGGATCTGGAGGTCGCTGATGAGTTATGGCAGAAAAGCCTTGAACTGGGGAGGCTCGCATGACAGAACGAAGCACGGTGATTGTAGTCGGCGGGGGCATTGCCGGTCTGACGGCCGCCGCGTATGTCGCGAAAAAAGGCATCGATGTGCTTTTAATCGAAAAAAATTCGACCTGCGGCGGCTTGATCAACACCTTTGCCCGCGATGGTTTTATGTTTGACGGCGGGGTGCGCGCTCTTGAGAGCGCGGGGATCATCAAGCCCATGCTTGCCGATTTGCAGATCGATCTGCCTTCGATAAAAAGCAATGTGTCGGTGGGTATCGCGGGTGATGTGATCAATGTCGAATCCGAAGCGAATCTTGTCGATTATGAAAGGCTCCTGCTTCGCTTCTATCCCGACAGCGCGGATGATATCGGCCGTCTCATGGATGCTATCAAAGAAGTTATGCGAAATATGAAAATCCTCTATGCGGTGGACAATCCGCTCTTCAAGAATTTCAAGGAGGACGGCGCGTATTTTGTTTCGAAATATCTGCCCTGGATGTTCAAATTTCTGCTGGCGCTTCGCAAAATTGATACAATGAAAGGGCCGGTTGAAGATTTCCTCGCGGGCATTATAAAAAATCAGTCGCTGATGGATATTGTGGACCAGCACTTTTTCGCCGCGACTCCAACTTTTTTCGCAATGAGCTATTTCTACCTTTACACGGATTATTTCTATCCGAAGGGAGGCGTCGGCACGCTGCCCGCAAAGGTTCAGGAAAAACTGCTGGCCTTTGGTGGCAGGATAAAAAACGACACGAAAATTGTAAAGCTGGATCCGGCCGCGCGGCTTTTGACTGATTCCGAGGGAAATGCATACCAGTATGATCACTTAATCTGGGCAGCGGATTTGAAGCATCTTTATTCCATCACAGACGCAAAAGGTCTGCCGCAGGAAAAGGCTGCGAAAATAAAGGCTGAAAAAGATCTGCTGTTATCCCGGAAAGGCGCGGAATCCATTTTCACGCTTTTCATGGCGGTGGATATGCCTCCCGAGGATTTTAAAAAAATCTCTCACGGGCATTTTTTTTATACGCCTTCTCCGAAAGGGCTTGGCGAAACGCACCGGAGCGAACTGCAGGGGCTTCTCAAAAATTGGGGCTCGCTCGATAAACAGACTGTTCTCGCATGGCTGGATCGTTTCTGTGAGCTCAACACGTATGAAATTTCGATTCCGGTTCTCAAGGATTCCGAGGCAGCGCCTCCCGGAAAGACTGGGATCATTGCGAGTCTTTTGTTCGAATATGAACTAGTCCGGCGCGTCAAGGAAGATGGCTGGTATGAGGAATTCAAATCGCACCTCGAGGCGAAAATGATCGATGTCCTCAGCTCGTCCATCTACCCGGGGCTGAAGGATCATGTGCTGTTCCAATTTTCGGCGAGCCCTTTGAGCATCGAAGCGCTGGTGGGGAGTTCGGGCGGAGCGATTATTGGCTGGTCTTTCAAAGAGCCGGTGCCGGTCACATCGAGCATGCTGGGTGTCAATGATTCGATTAAAACTTCAATCCCCAGCGTTTTCAAAGCAGGGCAGTGGTCGTACAGCCCCACGGGTGTGCCGACCTCAATCATGACGGGCCGCCTTGCCGCGGATGCCGCTATCAAGGCTGCGAAAACGCGGAAGCACTAGAAATCGAATCTTCGGCTGCTCTCATCAATTTGCAGCCATTTGCAGAGCGTCTGGCATTTATACGCTCATCGCGAAAACAGGATACTATTCACGTGAAAGCCAGGCTGCGACTGGTTCAGCCATTCCCGCGTTACTGTGCCCTATTCCCGGCACTGACAGTAATGTCCAGCCAAAAGATACCCCAAGTTTCACTGCCAGCGTTTTGCAATAATTGAAATAGAAGTATCCGCGGGCATATCGATTTTCACCTTGCTTCATGGCAGGAGGACTGGTATTCAGCCTGTTGGTGTTATACAGGTCCTGATCTCCGAGTGCGAGAAGTAGAGGCATCTCGAGATAGTGCCGGATCTGCTCTTCATCGACAACCGTCTCAATTCCTTTCAGGCCGAACGGCCAGGCAAGATCATAATCCGGCAGAATATACCAGCCCGCGTTGGCTGATACTGCATATTCAATGTTGGCGTCAGGAGCAAAGAGCAGCATTCTATGGACAAATTGTGCCCCTGCAGAGTGTCCGTAGATCAAATACTTTGTTCTATTTGTTCTCTCTCGCGTTCTGAAATCGGCAAACAGACGTTCCAGAATAGAAAATGTCCGCAAGCGCTCAGGAACAGGAGTATAGAATCCTGCTGAGTCCGGCTTATCCGCAACGACATTTCCAAATTGAAAACTGTTCGATCCAGGGAAATCTTCTTCGCTGAAGCACGGAACCAGGAGCATAAATTCATACTTTTCCGCGCTTGCCTTCCACTCAAGACGATGCGCGAAAGCGGTTCGCGTATCACCATGAAGCACAAATAAAATGCGGCTGTCAGGAGAGTAATTAGAGGGTTTATAATAAAAAACCGTTATTGTTTTTTGGTTTATGTCATCGAAAAAGTTATATTCGCCTACTCCTGCGGAGATTGAAGAATCTGAATCAGCAAACACGTTTTTTCCTGCCATTGCGAGGGCGAAAAGTAAGCTGAATATTTTTGCGAACACCTTCATGACGCTTTCATGCTCCAGCAAATTCTGCAAGAAGAGAATTATAGAGTTTACCATTTTCCGCGTAAGGCGCGTGACCGGCTCCAGGTATCATAAAAACCCGGGCTGTCGGAAGAGCAGCGATAAGCTCATCAGTTTTTGCCTTATCGATTACAGGATCTTTTTCACCATACAGTATCAATATCGGTTGGTGAATTTTATTGAAAAGCAAACGGTTGTCAGCGGTCTGTATCATCCGTCCCGCGCTTGCCAATCCTTCAATCCGCCCCTCACAACTGATTTCCGCGATAAATTTAAATACTTCTGGGTTAGCACGCTCGGTATCTTCCGGCAGCATTTTTGAAGCACGAATGCGCCCATATTCTTCTCTGCCCAGTTGTTTCATTTCTTCAATCCGTTTCGTGTAGCGAGACATGAGGTCTTCAGCAGTTGTACGTCCGTATCCCCAGTGAGTACAGCTCAGCACCAATTTTTGAACCGGGGTATTCAGCGCAGCCGCAACTCGTGCCGCTACAACACCTCCCATTGAATGTCCCGCCAGCACGGCGCCCCCTGCATGAACAGCCTCAAGAAACTCAAGACCTGCCTTTGCATACCCTTCCGGGCTTGCGTCGCAGACATCAGAAGACCCGAAACCAGGCGCGTCCCATGCAATGACTTTGTATTTTTGGGAAAGACCGGCGAACTGATATGCCCAGCTTTTTGAATTGCCGTTCATACCATGAAAGAGAACGATAGGCTTTCCTTCTCCCGCTTCGCGATAACTGAGTACACCATGACTCAATTTGACAAGTTTCAATTCAGGAATCAGCGGCTTTTCACTGTCTGCAATATTCTTCATACTCATGTCTTTCCTCTATGATTTTTTTTGCGATAAGGCTGGCATGACAAATGTTCCAAATTCTTCACGCAGTTTCTCAAACGTTACGAACCTCTCATAGACTTGCTCTTCCAGCAAAGGAATGGTAGCAGAAATCAATGTCTCAAGAATAATCAAAGTGCCGCATCGGCTATTGAACATTGAAGGACTTTCTGATCGGGCGACAAACTGCACGGTTGCTTTATCTGACAACGGCGTCAACTCCCGGTCAGAAACAAGTATGAGCTTTCCGCCTTTGCTGCAGAAATAATCGCCTGCGAGTGCTGTTTGTGTGGAAAATCGATAATGCATGATAGCTACCAGAACATCGTCGCTTGAGACATCTATAAGCCTGTGACTCAATAATGAGGGGTTCGCGTCAAGCAGAACAACCTGACTCTTTAAATACATCGCGAGCATGTGAAAAAAGTACGCAAGCCCCTGCGAGGTAGCAGCGCCAATCACATACAGGGTTCCATTGGAATTCGCAATCAGCGACGCAGCTTTGTGGATATCTTCAGGAGAAATCCGGGTCTGCATTTCTTTCAGGCTTTTGATCGCATAATCAATATGCATTCCCAGAAAATCATCATTTTTTTCAGGATAGCTATGCTTTCTTGCCGCATATTGTTCAATCGGGCTGTCAAGACGAGCGACAACTTCTTTTTTGGTGCTCTCGATAAAATCCGCAAAGCTTTTGTATCCAAGCTTGTTTACAAAGCGCCCCATCGTCGCGAGACCAACCCCAGCTTTGGTGCTCAAAGTCTGCAAGGTTTCAAAAGCAAGATAGTGGTTTTCCCGCTCAAAAAGCTCGGCGATTTTCATTTCGCTCTTCGTAAGCTTTTTCAGTTTACGAATTCTCTGCTGAAGTGTTTCTTCACTCATAATGACAGCCCTCAACACACTGCAATGAGCCTATATCAAAATGCATCTGCATTTTGAAAAAGCCTCAGATATTATTTTCTGCCGGAAACATCAATCCATCTCATATGCACTCGGCCGATTGGATCAGTAAACCAGCCTGTAACGCCCTTCTTGATCAAGAAGTAATTGGTTTCATAATACAGCGGGACAAGAGGCACATCATTGCCAAATCCAAGCTGTTCAGCTTGATGAAGGATTTGAAGCACCTTTTTCGGATCTGGCTCTTTCTTGCTTTGATCGATTAAGGCATCGTATGCAGGATTCCTGTAGTTTGGATAGTTCGAACCGCTGTCTGATGTAATCTGCTCGAGGAAATAAATTGGATGGAAAATCTGCGCGCTCCAGCCGCCAACAGCCATTTGGAATTTATGGGTATTTCTTCGATCAGTCAGCACTTTGGCTTCTACTGTTTCAATTTTGATGGCGATTCCCAGGTTCTTCTTCCACATTTCCTGCATAGTTTCAACAGCGGAGCGATACCCTGAAGACATTGTGATTTTTATATCAGCAGGCCAGTTTTTTCCATCAGGGTAACCAGCTTCAGCAAGAAGTTTTTTTGCCCGTGCGACATCGCCAGTGACAGTCAGTCCCAGATCTCCTCCTGCTTTCCGGAAATCTTCACCTTCAGCGTATAAACCGTAAGGTACATAGCCTGTCGCGCCTTTACGTCCAATTTTCATGACATTTTCGGCGAGTTCCTTTTTATTGATTGCAAGGCTGAGCGCCAGCCGTACTTTTGGATCATTAAAGGGAGGTTCATCGCAATTATATGCATAATAAATGCTCCGAACCTGCGGCTCTACGACGATTTCATCAGTTTCCATCATCAGCCGGGGAACTTCCGAAGCAGGTATATAATCGAATCCATCAATCTCGCCCGCTTTGAAAGCCGCAAGCGCGGTATTGCCATCAGGAATGCAAACAATGTGAATCTCATCGACTTTGACTTTTTCTTTATTCCAATAATTTTCATTCTTGGCTAATACGGTTTTTTGATTCATGGCATACTCTTTCAAGTAGAAGGGGCCATTCGACATGCTTGTTTCCGGTTTTTGAGCCCATGAATCCGGATTCGCTTCTACAATATCCTTCCGCATAGGGAAGAAAACACCATGAGCCAAGAGCTGTAACATATATGGTATCGGACTGCTTAAAGTCATCTGAAGCGTCGTATCATTCACCACTTTTACACCAAGATCCGATGCTGGCTTTGTCCCGCGGAACACATCCTCTGCGTTTTTTATAAAGAATAGCAGATTGGCGAATTTGCTGTTCGTTTTTGGATTGAGAGCGCGCAGCCATGCATAATAAAAATCACCAGCAACAATAGGCTTGCCGTCTTTCCACTTGGCGTTTTTCCGCAGATAGAAGGTATAAACCAAACCATCTTTTGAAATTTCCCATCGCTCAGCGACCGCTGGAATCGGGGTCATTTTTTCATCGGTGCTGACAAGTCCCTCATAAAGATTGAGCGCGATCAATTCACCGCGTTGAGCGAAATTAATTTGAGGATCAATGCTTGGGGGATCATACTGTATCGCATAGATGAAAATCTTTTTTGCTGTCGGAGCCGCTGATACAGCAGCCGGCAGACAAAAGGCCAGGATTGCCGTGACAACCAGAACCAGGCTGGCTGCCTGTTTTGCATTCTTACTCATCAATTGCCTCCTTAGTTTTACATTGCCATCAAAGGCAATGTTTCAATAAACTTTCACGAATATAAATGGCACGCTACATGATGGCGCGGAGCAACTTCTCTGAGCGGCGGATCTTCCTTCTCGCAGACAGCCATTTTCCGAGGACATCTTTGCTTGAATCTGCACCCAGGCGGTGGGTCGATTGGGCTTGGAACGCTTCCTTCAATAATGATGCGCTTTCTTTTCTCAGCCAGATCAGGATCAGCGACTGGAATCGCGGAGAGCAATGCGCTTGTATAAGGGTGAAGAGGATTCCGGTAAAGCTCGAAGCTGTCAGATAATTCAGCTATCCGGCCAAGGTACATGACACAGATACGGTCTGAAATGTATTTCACCATGGAAATATTATGAGAAATAAAAATGTAAGACAGCCCCAGCTTTTCCTGAAGATCCTGCAGGAGGTTGACGATTTGCGCTTGTATGGAAACATCCAACGCTGAAATCGGCTCATCACAGACTATTAATTCCGGATTGAGCGCTATCGCTCGAGCAATTCCAATTCGCTGTCTTTGACCACCTGAAAATTCATGAGGATATCTGCCTGCATGTTCCTTTTTCAACCCTACCAATTCAAGGAGCCGCAATACTTCCTGGTATGTTTTGTTTCTCGAACCGGAATAGATATTGAATATTTCAAACGGTTCGGCAATTATTTCAGCCACCGTCATTCGGGGATTCAATGAGGCAAAGGGATCCTGAAAAATTATCTGCAATTTTCTTCTGACATGAAAAAGTGAGGATTCATCCAGCAAAGCGATATCCTGCCCCTTGAACAGGATTTCTCCCGACGTTGGCTGATAGAGGCGGGCAATGGTATATCCTGTCGTGGTTTTTCCGCATCCTGACTCACCGACAATTCCCAGTGTTTCCCCGGATCCAAGCGAAAAACTGACATCATCGACGGCTTTTAGTGTCTTTGGTTTGGTGAGCGTTGAAGATTTATATTCAAAATATTTTTTCAGGTTTTTAACCTGAAGAAGTTGTGCGCCGTTCATCTTATTTCTCCTGCCAAGGACTGTTCTACAATCCTTTTAGGATTCATTGGAGAGTAAAGCCAGCATCGCACTTTATGCTGATTTTCGGCTTCCACAAAATTCGGATTCATGCGGGCGCAAATACGCATTGCCTGCCGGCACCGTGGGTAGAAAGCGCAGCCAGCCGGAGGATTTCTCAAATCAGGAGGCGCACCCGGAATAGTTACCAACCGAATTTCATCTTTTTTAACATCTGGCCCAGGCACTGCCCCAAGCAGTCCTTTCGTGTATGGGTGAAGAGGATGATAAAAGATTCCTCTTTTTGTCCCTTCTTCTACAATTTGTCCGCCATACATGACGATGATCCTGTCGCAAAAATCAGCGACTACTCCCAGATCATGAGTAATTATGACGATAGCAGTTTCGAGGCGTTTTTTAAGATCTTTCATGAGCTCTAGAATTTGAGCCTGAATTGTCACATCGAGAGCAGTCGTCGGTTCGTCCGCAATTAGGAGTTCAGGATCGCATGACAGAGCCATCGCAATCATGATTCGCTGAAGCATTCCGCCGCTCATTTCATGAGGATATCGGCGCATTCGCTCTTCTGGCGAGGGGATTTCTACCAGTTTCAGAAGCTGAACAGCACGTTTCCAAGCTTCGGAGCGCGGCATTTTCCTGTGCGAGAGAATTGCTTCAATCAGCTGATTCCCAACCGTAAATACAGGATTGAGCGAGGTGAATGGATCCTGAAAAATCATCGACATCCTGTTGCCGCGCAGCTTGCGAATTTCTTCAGCTGATTTGGCTGTCAGCTCCTCATTGTCAAAACGGATGCTGCCACCCATTATTTTTCCAGCATCATCGAGCAATTGCATGACAGACAGCATGGTTACCGTTTTTCCGCAACCGGATTCACCGACAATACCAAGCACCTCGCCGCGATTGACATGAAAACTGACATCTCTTACGGCTTTGGTTTCTCCAAGGTATGAGAAAAACGATACGCGCAAATTATTTACGTGCAGTAATTCGCCTGTCATTTTCGATGTACTCCTCTCATTCCTTGAACCTTGGATCAATTGCGTCACGCAAACCGTCACCCAGAAAATTGAAAGCAAGGACAGTAAGAGAAATCGCTATCGCGGGGAAAAACATCTCATAGGGAAAACTCATAAAACCGGAAAGCGCATTGTTAGCAAGTGTCCCCCATGAAGCCTGAGGCGCAGAAACACCAAGACCCACAAAACTTAAGAAAGCTTCTGTAAAGATCGCAGCAGGAATATTCATGGCGGTTTCGATAATAATCGGACCCATTGCATTCGGGATAAGATGCCGCAAGAGAATGCGTTTGGGCTTTGCCCCAAGAGCCTTTGCAGCAAGAACATACTCTCTATTCTTTATTGAAAGGACCTGGCCCCGCACTATCCTGGCCATTCCCAGCCAATCCACAAGGCCGATAACAATAACAACCGTTAAAAGCCCTGATCCAAATACCACCATAAGTAAAATGACATACAACAGGCGCGGAATCGATCTGAGAATATCCACAATCCGCATCATGATGTTATCGGCAACACCTCCCAGATATCCGGAAATACCGCCATATAAAACTCCGACCGTGAGATTCATTAGTGATGCAATAAACCCGATGATAATTGTTACCCGTGCTCCATAAATAATCCGCACAAAGAGATCCCGCCCAACCGCGTCTGTTCCAAACCAGAATGATTTATTCCAGACTTTCTTTCTAAAGAGCGGTACTTCGCTTTCATTTTCATAAAGAACCTTGGCCGGCTTCTGGCGGTAGTTGACAATAATTTGCTGTCCGTTGATTTGATAAACGCGCTGTTTTGTAAAAATGTCATCTTCCAGACTTTCAGCAGGTCCGAGCAAACGGCCATTCCGGCTTGCTATAAACAGCTGCATTGAGGGAGAAAGATAAATATAGGTATTTGAGCCGACCGAATAAAGATCTATTTGCGGAGGAATATGAATGTAATCCCGATTCTGGTCCGAATCTGAAAGCTTTGTAAGCCGCGGCCCGAAAACAGCCATGAGAACAAGAAACACGATAAACGCAAAGCTAAGGACAGATAGCTTGTTTTTTTTGAATCGCCGCCAGACATTCTGCCAATAAGAAAGGGATATCCCGGAAATATCTTCCGCAACAAGCAGGTTCTCTGTCTGAACCGATTCCCAGTCGTCTGCTTTTAATTCTGTTTCGCTCATGCTGTCACCTCTTTTTACTGTACACAGCGGCTCTTGGATCGATAAAGCCATAGAGGATGTCGACCAATAGCATGCAAACAAGCAGAATCAATGAAAAATAAATCGTAATACCCATGATCATTGGATAGTCCCGGTTTGAAATTGCCTGCGTAAAATATCTGCCTATTCCCGGCATCGCAAATATTTGCTCAATGACAAAAGAACCGGTGAGCAATGATGCGACCCTGCTGCCAAGCACGGTAACCATCGGTATCGAAGCGTTTTTAAGAGCGTGTTTCAAGAGAATTCGTTTTCCTGAAAGACCTTTCGCTTTGGCGGTGCGAATATAATCCTGATTGAGAACATCAAGCATTGAGGCTCGAATAAGCCTGGTTAGGTGAGAAATGGTTGCCAGCGAAAGAGCGATTGCCGGAAGGATATAATGTTTCAGACTGCCAATTCCAAAAATCGGGAAAAGGCGCAATTTGTAAGCTAGGTAATAGATCATCAGCGTACCGGCGACAAAGGCCGGAATTGTTCTACCTATTGTTGCAAAAATCATGATAAGCCTGTCAGCAAAGCGATTTCTCCGGAGCGCCGAAACAATCCCAAGCGGCAGGCTGGTAATAATTACAAGAAAAATCGCAAGCGCTGAAAGTTTTGCTGTTATCGGGAACCCTTGTGAAATTACCTCTGTTACCGATCGGCCGGAATAATAAAAGGAAGGGCCAAGATCGAAGGTAATGACACCTTTCAGGTAATCAAGGTATTGCTTTAGTATCGGATCGTTTAAATGGTATTTGCTTTGAAGCAGGGCGACAATCTCGGGCTGAAGGTTCTGGCCTTCAAAATCATACGGGCCGCCAGGGACCGCGTGCATCAGAAAAAATGTTATGGTTATGATTACAAAAAGGGTAACAAACATACTGCCAATGCGATACAGCAGGTATTTTCCCACAAACCCTCCTTATCCTAAAACCAGGATACATCTCAAATCATGTATATGGATATTTTTTACCATTTTTTAATTTTTATGGTTAAATATTCCCACACAAAGCGATAGCTGTCAAGACAATTTTTCAATTCTTTTTAAGCGGCGCTGTGAGATTTAGCGATTACGGCTTGAGCGGAGCAAGAGAAAATATACAATCTTCGTGACACCAATCAAGGCCAGCGTTTCAGAGCAACTCTTTCCGGAAAGGAACCGAATCCGAAGCGCCTTTTCGAGACACACACAAAGCGGAGGATCGGGCGGCAAGTTCAAGTGAGGCTTTCAGCCCACGGTTTTCAGAGAGCCCCGCAATAAAATAGCCGAGGAAGGTGTCGCCGGCGGCGGTTGTATCAACAGCATTGACTTTAAACGCGGGCTGGAAAATTTCCTTGCCGTTCTGAACCGCAAGTGACCCATGCTCACCGAGCGTAACAATGAGAAGCGCGGAAGGAAAGCGATCCGAAAGGGTGTTGATCGCCATACGGAGCTCAGCGCTCAGAGCTGTGCTGGCGCCAGACGGCAAAGGGCTCAGTTGGGCAGGGAATGCTTCTGGCCTTTGGCTTGCTGAAACATTCGAAGCCGTAAGCGCGGCAGCTTCGACTTCATTGACTACAAAAATATCCACGAGACGAAGAGGATAAGCTGCTATTTCAGCAGTAAACGGAGCGGGATTGAAGACAATTTTCATTCCACGCTGATGCGCTTTTTGCATGATTTCGCAGATTCCAGCAATTTCATTCTGCAGAACCAGCAAGTCACCATCGCCAAATCCGGAAAGCGCCGAGTCAATCACCGCTGTATTGATTTCCCGATTGGCGCCGCCAAAGATAAGAATGCAGTTGCGGCCCGCCCTGTCCACCTGAATGATGGCGTGACCGGTTGGCGCGGACACGCGACCGATTCGATCAGTTTTTACTCCCGAGTCGGCCAGGGTTCGAACTAGAAAATCACCTTCCGGCCCGATCATGCCCGCATGAGTTACATCGAGTCCTGCACGCGCCATGGCGAGTGATTGGTTCAGCCCTTTGCCGCCGGCAAAAATCTGATGACTCGAAGCGGCTTCAGTTTCGCCTGGCTGGACAAAATGATCGACCTGATACACGTAATCGATATTCAATGAACCAAAATTCAGCACGCGCATGAAAACTCCCAATGGGCGGTGCGAGGCCGCCCTGTAATTGAAGATAACTTGCTTATTTTACCAGCTCGAGCGGAAACGGAATAGATTTTCAAATGTATTTTTTACCTTTTTTACAATCTTTATATGAAAATCTATATAATCCAGTTCTAAATTTTACTGAAAACCTTCCAAGAATTATATTCATTAAAAATACATAAATGTAGTTATTAGATACATAAATGTAATATATCTATATTTCTTATGGTGATTCTATATATTCATGTATATAAATTCATAAGGATTTCCATAATTACAAATTAAATATAATTAAAATATATATTTATATTTTATATGCAATTATTTTCAATATTTGCTTTTTAAAACTACATATTCGTATTTTTCAAAGAGTATAGTAATAACTTCTGGCACAGTATCTGCTACATCTCCTGAAACCACGTCAAAGGAGGAACAGAACGTGAAAAAGCAGATGCTTTTGTTTTTACTAATTTTTCTTGCTGCACTACCATGCTTTGCACAAGAAAACATCGAACCATTACCATCCGCTATGGATATGCTATGGCTCATTCTGACCGGTTCACTAGTATTTTTCATGCAGGCTGGTTTTGCAATGGTTGAAACCGGTCTGACTAGAGCAAAAAACGCGACAAATATTATCATGAAAAATCTCATGGATTTTTGCTTTGGCTCTATTGCTTTTTGGATGGCGGGGTGGGGGTTCATGTACGGAACCGATAGACTTGGTGGATTGATTGGCTTTTCAGAATTTTTCAAGGGGCCGATGAATGACCCAGTGTTTTACCGAAATTGGTTTTTTCAAGTAGTATTTGCTGCAACCTCAGCAACAATCGTTTCAGGAGCTATGGCTGAACGAACAAAGTTCAAATCTTATTTAGTCTATACAGTATTTATTTCTGCGATTATTTATCCCATATCAGGTCATTGGATTTGGGGAGGTGGCTGGTTATCTTCTCTCGGCTTTCATGACTTTGCTGGTTCGACTGTTGTTCATTCAGTAGGCGGTTGGGCAGCGCTTATGGGTGCGATTTTACTAGGGCCCCGATCCGGAAAATACATCAAGATAAATGGAAAAATTTCGATTAAGGCTATACCGGGTCATAATATTCCGCTCGCTGTATTAGGTGTATTCATACTCTGGTTTGGGTGGTATGGTTTTAATCCCGGTTCAACGCTTTCCGGCATGAGCACTGATATTGCGCGGATAGCGGTTACAACAACCCTTGCGGCTTCTGCAGGTGCTATCAGTGCTATGATGGTATCATGGTTGTGGTTTAAAAAGCCTGATGCATCAATGACCATGAACGGCGTTCTTGCTGGATTGGTAGCAATTACCGCACCTTGTGCAGTTGTTTCTGCAGGCGCATCTGTCGTTATTGGTCTTTTATCGGGAATTCTCGTCGTATTTTCAGTCGAATTTATTGATAAAGTTCTACTCATCGATGATCCAGTCGGAGCAGTCTCTGTTCATTTGGTTAATGGTGTTTTTGGCACTCTCGCGGTTGGAATATGGGGAAATGTTGAGGGTGTTGCCGTGGGTATTCTTCACGGCGGTGGATGGTATCAGTTTGGGATACAAGCTCTTGGTATCCTTTCAGTTGGTCTATGGGCAGGAAGCATGAGCCTTGTTCTCTTCTTTATCATTAAAACAGTCATTGGCTTGCGTGTAGCGGAGAAAGAAGAATTGATGGGACTTGATATCACCGAGCATAAAGCAGAAGCCTACTCGGGTTTCCAAATTTTCAGCAATATGTAGGAGAAGTCCATGAAATTAATTATTGCATATATTCAGCCGCACAAGCTGAATGAAGTTAAGCAGGAATTGTATCGATCGGAGATATATAAAATTTCCGTTACAAACGCAATGGGATGCGGGCAGCAAAAAGGATTTCATGAATCCTATCGGGGGATTGATATTGAAGTGAATCTTCATAAAAAAGTTCGGATCGAAATTGGGGTAAATGACAATTTTGTGAAACCTACAATTGATGCGATTATTCGAGGTGCCCGGACTGAAGAAATAGGAGATGGGAAAATTTTTATTGTACCACTTGAAGAATGCATTCGAATTCGGACAGGAGAATCAGGGTCCGAAGCAATTGGCTGACTGTGATACTGCCGACATACTCAAGATTATTACGCCTCAGGTGTTCTGTTGCCCTGCCTTGACCGCAAGAAAGCCGCATCTTATTCTGATGGCCATGGCGTGGACACTTCAAAATAAACTCGTTTGGATAACAGGGGCTTCATCAGGAATCGGGCGTGCGATGGCACTGGAAGCGGCTCAGCACGGCGCGAAATTGATAATTTCCGGAAGAAATGTCGAAGCGCTTGCTGACGTCGCAGCGCATTGTTCTCAATCCTGCACAATCGTTCCATTCGATGCGGCTAACGCAAGAGCCCGCGAGGCAGCAACCCGGACAGTGCTTGAAAAGCACGGCTGTCCTGATGTTCTCATTTTGAACGCAGGGGTCAGCCAGCGGGCGCGTTTTGAAGAAACCGATGAGATTGTGTTCAACAGCATTCTGGAAACGAATTTTTTCTCGGCGGTCGCAATGACGAGGATGATACTGCCAGCAATGCGGCGTAAAAATTCAGGAGTCATTGCCTGTGTTTCGAGCATCGCGGGGCTCATGGGAGCGCCATGGCGAACCGCCTACTCGGCTTCAAAGCATGCACAAAGCGGTTTTTTTCAATCGCTGAGGGCTGAGCTGTATGGGAGCGGCATACAGATTTCCATGGTGTATCCGGGTTTTGTTCGGACCGCGATTTCTGAAAATGCGCTGGCTGGGAATGGCGCCAGGCATGGCGAGCTCGACCCGCTGCAGAAACTGGGGCAGGATCCCGCCGAGACTGCCCGGATTGTGTGGCGCAAGCTGGAGCAAGGTTCGCTCGAAATTCGGGTGGCTTTTGACGGCAAGGCGCATCTGGGGGTTTTTCTTTCACGTCATTTTCCCGCTCTTTTTGCAAAATCAATTTCACGGCATGGCGCGCTGTAAACGGATTCAGCTCGTCGAAGCAACACTGGAAAACGCGGCAGGTGAGGTACCGGCATGACAAACGTATTGCTGATTGGATTTGTCGTTTTGTTTCCGATTGTACTGCTTTTTCTGAAGGAACGAATTCCGTTCATGGCCAAGTGGAGTACGCTGATTGTCTGCTACCTTGCAGGTCTTGCTCTCGGAAACATCGGTTTTGTGGGGGAATCAGCGACCGGCCTCCTCGATACACTTTCCAGTGTGGCGGTAGCCATTTCAATTCCGCTTTTGCTTTTTTCCGTCGATATGAAAAAATGGAAAGAGTTGTCCGGCAAAGCCGTTTTAGCCTTTGTTCTGGCGGCTTTATCGGTGAGTGTCGTTTCCGGGTTGGCTTTTGCGCTGTTCAGAATGAGGTCGAATGAGGCATACAAAGTTTCAGGCCTCCTGGTTGGTCTGTATACGGGCGGAACGCCGAATCTGGCGGCAATTAAAACCGCGCTTTCAGTCGATCGCGACACATATCTTGCAGTGCATACCTCAGATATTGTTCTCTCCGCGCTGTATCTCTTGTTCGTCATGAGCGGTGCAAAGTCTGTCTTGCGGAAATTTCTTCCAACCCGGGATTGGGACGCAAATGTGGTATCTTCGGAAATAGTCAGTTTTACCAGCCGATTTTCAGATTATTTTGGCAAGGGACTGTGGAAAAAATTTGGTGCCGGTTTGGGGCTTTCGGTGATAATCGTGGGGATTTCGCTCGGTCTTTCCGGACTAGTTCCCGCTGATTACCAGACAATGACGACGATTCTTTTGATTACGAGCCTCGCACTCGCAGCCTCTTTTGTGCCGGGTATCAGGGCGCTTCCGATGACTTTCGCAACCGGTGAATATTTTCTGTATGTGTTTGCGGTTGCTGTTGGGGCTATGGGTAATATTTCTCAGATATTCAGCGGCGCGGGAATTTGGTTTTTCTTTGTTCTGCTGGTGCTCTTCGGCTCATTTTTTCTGCACGTAGTCTTGTGCGCCATTTTTAAAATCGATGTGGATACCATGCTGATTGTTTCGGTATCGGCGATTTGCTCACCGCCTTTTGTCGGGCTGGCCGCTGTTTCTCTCAAGGCACGGAAGCTGATTCTGCCGGGCATCACAACCGGCATTATTGGGTATGCAGCTGGCAATTATCTTGGAATCGCGCTTGCTGAATTTTTAAGAGTCATCGGCGGATAAGTTGTCTGCCCATGAATTTTGTTCATGAACAGTGCCTATAAACCGCCGCGAAGCTCCTCGAAAGCGTCACGGGCTGCGGACAGGGTTCTTTCAATATCTTCCTCAGAATGCGCCAGCGAAATAAACCAGTTGTGATGCGGGTGCATGAACACGCCGCGGTCAGCCATCGCCGCGCAGAATTTTTGATTCAGGAAGAGATTGGGGTCCTCATCAAAGGTGAGAAAAGGAATGGCGGGCGGCCCGGAAACGCGAGCTTTGAATCCAGCCTTTCCCCCGAGCGTTTCAAGCCCATTTTTCAGCATTTCCCCAAGCCGGGCAAGCCGATGGGGCCCGCCAAGGCGCTCCATTTCATTGAGCGTTGCCATTGCAGCGATCATGGGCACCGCGGACATCCAGTAGGTTCCGGTTATAAAAAAACTGGATGCGGTTTTTTTCAGCGCCTCGGCGCCAAGCAGGACGGAAATGGGATATCCATTCGCCAGCGCCTTGCCCATGGTAGCCATGTCAGGATGCGCGCCGAAATAGCTGTGACTGCCGGCCATGCTCAATCTGAAATTAGCACGGATATCATCCATAATAAAATAAGCGCGTTCACGCTGACAGAGGACTTCAACCGCTTTCAGAAATTCAGGTGTCGGCAGCTGTTGCGGTTTATAGGTGGGGTGATGGTATGGTGTCAGGATCACGCAGGCGATATTGTTTTTGTTGTCTTTGAATAATTTTTCGAGTTGTGCGATATTATTATATGAGAAGAATCGCACATCGCGTTGCTCGGCACTGACAAAAACAGGGAATACATTGGTCGAGCACCAATTCGCCGCTCCATGATAGGCGCTTTCCGCGGCGATGACAATCTGCTTGCCTGTATCGGCGCGGGCAATCGATGTCGCGAGGGTTGTCGCATCAGTACCATTCTTGACGAAAACCGCCCAATCCATGCCATCCACAAGGTCAACGAGCCGCTCCGCAAGCTCAACCATGACAGGATGCGGCTGATTTAAAAGGTCTCCGCGCCGTGCCTGATCCAGCGCTGGTCCGTCCACTGCTGGATTTCCATATCCCACAATCTGGCTTCCATAACCGCAGAGATAGTCGATATATTGGTTGCCGTCCACATCGACAATACAGCTTCCCTTTGCGCCTTCGAGGTAATAGGGGAAATGACCGGGCACCAAAAAACCGGGGCTTTTTGAGCCGTAAATTCCGCCGGGAATCACTTTCGCGGCGCGTTCGAAATATTCTCGGGAACGGGCGAATCTCTTGCCACTGCTCATACCGAAACCCCCAAATACCACGACAGCCTGTCCAAAACCGCGAAAAGCCCTTGCACAAGCGGCAGAAGTCCTTCAATCCTTACCTCGCTGGAACCAAGGGCGACAACAGCCTGGCGCTTGCCGGAGAGGACTTTTATTGCGCTTTGGTAATCTGAAAAGGAAAGAACCGCATCTGGATTCTGAGCTGATTCCATGACCGTGATGCATCGTCCGCGCTTTGCTACGAAAAATTCGATTTGGCTGACGCGAACCGCGACTATGCCATCAGGAACAATCCGCATTCGGCGCTCGAGATAGGAATCCCCTGATACCGCCTCAAGGCCGTGAAGTGTCGCTGCCAGCAAAAGGCGTGCGCGAACCATATCTGGCGTTTGAGCTTCGCGCAGGAGTTCAGTCGCACGGCCAGAGGCTTTTTTGAAAAATCCTAGTGCTTTAAAGGCACCGGGGCTCAGCGGCAGAGGAAGAGCCGCGCCCTTGCCGCCGGATAAAACCTTAATCGCTGCTTCGCTCCCTGAGAAAAATAGAACAAGCTGGGGCCAGCCTCTCGCACCTACGCTGGCAATTCCTTTTTTTACAAGTAATTGCATATTGTCGGCTGGGTTGGAGGCGATGCTACGCCCGCTTGCGCCGGGTGTGTCGTCGCATTGGCTGGCACCATTCTGCATAATCTTCAATTTCAACGAAACTCCGCCGACCGGACACAGTTTCTGAAGGCTGGCCTCACTTCGAAAGGCTTCAGCGGCGAGTTGGAGCGCAAGCCATGCCTTGAGACGAGCCAGAATGGCTTTTTGTTCTTCGGTGAGCTGTGAAAGCGTAGTATTCATTCAGATGACCTTATACAAGCATACCTTCGGATCTGCCTGCACACAAGTGCGGGCATGAGCGGCAGCAAATGGGCGCCCAATAAACGAAGTAATTATGGATCGTCAAAAGAAAGAACAAAGGGAGTCTTCTATGTGTATTCCTAATCATGTTTAATGACATTTTAATATACCATCCAAATGTTCTGGGACGAAACTTTAAATATGTAAGCAAAGATGGTTTGTAATGCAACAGTATCCGGGCGTCTCATTCTGACAGTAACATATAATTTTTAGCCGAACATAAGACTGATTGACAAATCTTTCACAAAACATCCTTCAGTGATGCATTCAAAATTTCCTCCGGCTTTACTTCCCGCATAGCTACTGGATAGAGAACAGCGCCACGGAGTTTTCTTTTTTCAAAAATCAGTCTCGCAAGGTTATCATCAAATGAGCGGATCTTTGGGTCAGGATGACGAGCAATCAGGTAATACACATAGACTGGCTTTTTTTGCCCGATTCTGTAGGCCCTGTCGGTAGCTTGGTCTTCTTTTGCCGGGTTCCAGTGCCTACTAAAGTGTATGACATGGTTCGCTCCAGTCACATTCAGGCCAACGCCGGCTGCAACGGGAGACATGATAATTACGTCAAAGCCTTTCTTTTCATTGAATTTCTTGACAATACCCAGGCGGCTCCGATCCGAATTTTGAGTATCGATTCCTGCCGGAGTATCGCCATTGATGATTTCCGGTCGTATGCTGAATACTTCATGGATCAAAGCTGCAAGATAGCGCTGTGTTCGCCGGTATTCCGCAAATACAATAACCTTTTCATTCCTTAACCGGATCTTATCAATGATTTCAACTAGGGCGACAGTCTTTGCGGAATCTTCTGCTGAAGGCAGTTCTTCAAGGTTACTCGCATTATTTTTGACAAACGAAGGATGTTCACAAGCCTGTTTCAATTTGTGAAGGATATCAAGAATTCCGCGTTTATCTTTCATGTTTCCTCTAACTCGCAGGTATTCAGTTATTACGCTATCATATGCAGAATGCTGTGAACCCGGCATTATTTTTATAGTGCTCAAGTTTCCGAATTTTTCTGCATGTTCCGGATTATCGGACTCATACTTTGGCGGAAGATCGGTAAGAACTTCTTCCTTGATTCTTCTGATAAAATTATGTCCTAGCTTCCCGCGCAGGGCATCGCCCTTCATACGGATTTGTTCCTCTGCTTCCTGCGTTGAAACATTGTACTTGCTTGCAAAATCTTTGGCAGAACCCAAAAAACCCGGCAGGCAGAAATCAGTAATGCACCAGAGATCATGGAATGTGTTCTCAACAGGAGTCCCTGTCATTGCAATTTTAAAACGGGCTTTCAATGCCTTTGCCGCGTTCGTAATTAAGGTTCCAACAGTCTTTATTCTCTGAGCCTCATCCAGGATTGCCACGTCCCAAGGGAGAGCACACAAGTCCAACTGCCGGATCCTCAGCGTTTCATAACTGAAAAGCACAACCACATTGTGGGGGTGCTTATCCCTGGCACACAGATGCTGGATCAGCCCCGTGTTCCCGATAGCATTTTCCAACAGAAGCACTCCGTTGGGGAAGAATTTCTCATATTCAGCCTTCCAGTTTCCGACCAGGCTCTTGGGTGCAACAATGCAGGCAAAAATGCCTGCTTCTGTATTGCCTAGTATCTCGAGGAATGAAAGAGCTTGAAGTGTCTTTCCTAGCCCCATGTCATCCGCAACCAGGAGTCCGGGGTTTCTGGCACGGTAGAGCGACAGCATGCGGGCAACGCCTTGCCGTTGGTAGTCCTTTAGCACGATACCAGCAGCTAGACCGGGGACTTCAAAATCTAGGGCCTCATGCTCATCAACCCCGGTTTGTTCTATATATCCCAGAGATTCGATATTTTCTTCAATAATCAGCGAATATTTTTCTGAAGCCTGCTTGGCAGTCTCATGGCTGCCATCTTTCTTGTGTTGTGCTGCATGCAGGACTTTTTTAGCAGTATCAAGATCAATTTTCGCACCTTGGTAAGTAACAAAATCCTTTCCGGTTCTTTCTGCTTCTTCTATTGCCTGCTGGAGACTTTGGATATCTTCGTCGGTCTTTACTGGCAGTGGAGTTTTGATACCGTCTTCTTCTACCATGATTCCAGGAATCCACTCTGTCTCATAGGGGCAAATAAATGGCCAAGCCTTGGGACGGTAGATACCCAAGCCTTTTACTCGGTCGCTGTATAGCTCGCTGACATCCAGTTCGGCTTCATCAAATTCAATGGGGGGATTTTCCAAGAGCTTCCGGAATTGCCGTGGATCCCGTATCTTCTGGTAATCACGTTTAATAATTTCCAGAGCCTTGCGCTTAGGTTCCGGCAACACGAGCCGTATTCTGCCGCCTTCAGATCTGTCAAAACTGTAGACCATGGGGACATCAAATCGCTTATTGAATTTTTCACCGAATGTACCGGATGGAAGATCTAATACTTCGGTATCTGGAATCAGGGAAACCTCTCCATTTTCCTCTAACAACTGAACCGATATTTTACCAGGTTCTAAGATTTTTTCACTTTCAAGAACAGGATCAAGCCGGGCTTGAACCTCTTCTGTCAGTTTGGTGACTTGAGAGCACTTACGCAGTAGTTCATCTTTGGTTTCATGAATACTTACGCCAGCATTATATGCATCAATAGCCTGGAGCAATTTGAAAAGAGCGGGTGTACATGTATAGTGCGTCTTTCCCTGACTGTCAGAGAGAAGAATTCCATATCTTCCAAGTTTCTTGTCACCGATGGGACCATGTTGAGTTATTGCATCGGGAAAACGGATGATCAGGTTACTGCCAGCTGTCCCGATGGGGCCGGAAGCTTGAATGTACATGGGACCGGAATACGGGGGTGGTAGCCTGAGGCTCAGATACAGCTGTGACAGTATGTCCTCTTTCTCGGCGTAGGCCATAAAGTCCCGGTGTGTTACGCAAGCCTCTTCTCCAGGGCGCCCGGCCAGGCCTTGAGAAGCAAGCTCCTGAAAAACTGCAAATGCAGGATAATCCAGTATGGGTGGTTCAGGTCCAACGAGCTCATTTCCGTCTTCATTGATTATGTATCCGGTCAGTCTTAAATGATCTGTGTGATGCTGAACAATGCTCATAATCATATCCCCATCTTGTTTTTCAAAATATTTCTCAGCCTATACTCCCACCCTTCATAATGAATAAAGCGTCCTTCGCCAGCATATGGCGGATAGTTGAATGTGGGCAGGTTAGCATTTTTCAGATTTGAAAAATAAGTAATACCCCTATGCAGGTTCTTTAATAATGGGTTGTTTTTATCATAGATATAGCAAGCGTTGCCCAATCTTCCTATTTCTACTATCACCCAGTCTCCGATTTCCATGACAAGTCCGATATCCGTAGTTTCACCACGGACTTTGATCAGTCTGCTGGTAAGCCATCGATCCATCTCACTGTTCCCGAAGATGCTGGGGGCTGAAAAAGAATACCAGTGCATTGCAATGCGAATCTGGTGCATTTTCTGGGCATATTGAGACCAAAACCTCTTCCGTTCGAGGTCTATATCAGCTTTTTCAAAAAAATATTCGAGGACTTGCCGGTTAATCCACCCAGAAATCAGTGATTGCGCCTTGTACAGCTGATCGTTGTATCGGCTGAAGGGCATTTGCACGCATTTCCACTTCATGGCATTTATTGGATCACCGATATGCCTGAAAGCCAGCGAAATAAGCTTTCTTTCCAAATGTTCTTTTTGGCCTAAGCGCTCAATCATGATGGCAATCAGAACCTTGACTGTGTCAGTACCTGATGTTTTTTCCAAATTTTCAAGGAATGTATCATCCAGATATGTGATGAGCGAGTCAGTTTTACGGGCAGATTCGATGAAAGAAATGCTACAAAAGGTAGTGCCAAGGATTTTACGGGGTATGCCTGCAGCTGCGCATGCTTGAAACCATTCATTTCCCAAAAGAGTAATTTTTTCAGAAAACGATGTTGTGCTGGTGCCCTTTGCCAGCTCGGGGAACTTTTGTGCAGCGAGAGGGATGGAGAGATTGCCATTATATTCTGTAATGTGCTTTTGAATGAGACCGCGGACGAATAAGTCGGCTTCCGATGGAGTGCTCACCATACCATATCTCCTCAGGATAAGTACAATCAGCGGTGGCAGAAAAGAATCAGACCAGTGTGTCTCCAGTAGCTCCAGAATAGAGGAAATACTCTTTGATTCGATCATCGGCGGGTCCGACAGTTCTCTGGAATCAAGCAAATAACAAAGTGCGCGCAGGCTTCTCCTTGACCCAAGTTCTTCTGCCTTTCCGGTTTGCTGGAATGAGATGACCAATGGTTTCAGCCTCTGCAGAGTGCCTGAAAGGAATTTCATTCCGATTTCTTCGGAAAGCAGCTCATCAAGAGATTTCTGGTTCTTTTGCAAGCTCCTGATCTTGCTCTGGTCATTCGAGAGTACATTCTGATAATTTTCCAAATTCCGGACGGCCTGCACTGCCGCACTAGCCAGCTTAAGGGTTTGCATTGTTCTTTTTCTCGGAAACCTCAATCATCTTCTGGATTACTTCCTCATACTTTGTGCGGATGGAAAACTCGACTCTGCGCGAACGATCCCAGCTTATGTTGGATTCTTCGTAAAGAAAATTCGCTTTTAAATCCTTCAGCACAGGCTTGGCAAAGGCAAACCCGCTTGCCGCAATATGCCTTCTCAACCAATCCATAATTTGACTCGAGTTGCCATGTTGTTTTTGAAATGGTTCCATCACGAAAAAGAGCACGTTGTTCGCTCTGTCCTGCGCCAGCTTGATACTCTCAGCATATCCTTTCCAATTATTGAATTTGTTGCCAGGATTTGCCGTATGACCTTCTATTCGTATTTCGTCAATCTCATTCATATATTCAGGCCGTGTCAGGACAGCAATATACCTCGGGAAAAAATCATCAAGGATCTCTTTGAAACGAGGCCGTAATTCGGCTGATTCAGGCATGAATGCTACTTCCTCCGGGAAACGGATAAGTAGTGTCTGATCGTCGAATTCAGCCTTCCATCTGGTAAAGTCATCCTGGAATTCCTTTCGAAGCGCGGAAACCAGGGCCAGTTTCTTATCCCGGTACTCAGATGCCAGGGATGACTGTTTCTTGAGTTCCAGAAACTGGATTGATAATAGAAGAATAAAAATGAGTACGAGAGCTGCCATCAAATCGCTGATGGACAAATCGTAGTTTGCTGTATCTGCAATGCTGTCTCGTCGATAAGGCCGCATGTATTATCCTTCCTGCTTTGCAAACGTATCCTGTAATTCCTCAACGACATCTTTGAGTTCTTCAACTGCACTTGACAAGCGTCCGGCAAAATTGGTCATGCTCGAACTGTATTTTTCCAGATATTCTTCCAAACCTGCCTTTGTTGCTTCACGATACTCATTCAATCCGTCAATAACTACCTTGAAGCTGTCTGCCAAGGATTTGTCCAGACCATTAAAACCCTGAGAAGCCGATTGAACTGTCTGTGCAGCCTGGCGAAGCCCTTCTGCCTGCTCGGAGATTGACTGCAGAACCGCTTCTGAATGCTTCTCATATTCCTGAAATGATTGCTCAAGCGCAAGAGAGGCTTCGGAAGCAGTCTTTGAAAGAGTCTCAAGGCTTTGAGATATTTGTGCTGCATACCGATTCTGTGATTCTGAAGTTCTAACCGTATCACGGAAAGATTCCATGAGAGTTTTTGTTTCATCGGAATACTTTCTAAGATCTTGAAGCGCATCTGAAACTAAACCTACACTGTCAAGAGTAATCTTATTCATGGCTTCTTCATTCTTGCTCAGGAGGTAACCGACATCATCCTTCAGGTCATTCATCAATTGCGGAAATTGATTCAGGCTATCTCCGGCAAGTTTTATATTTGCTGCCAATCCTTCCATTTCCATTTTTGTCTGTCCGGCAATGTTTTCTTTGAGATCAGCCAAGAATTGCGTCAGGGCAGCATTGAGGCGTTCAACAACATTTTCAAGAGCCTGATCGGTTGATTCAATCTTCTCTTTTAGGAGTAGCTCTGCAGCATTGGACAGATTCTCCAGGATCGGTTTCAAGTCTCCCGAGATCATTTCCTGCATCTGTTTCCTGTAATTCTCAATCAGTGCGCTGGCAAGATTGCTGATGGCATCTGATAGATCAGTTGTAAAATTTGCAAGCGAGCGGGTCTGATTCCTCAATTGAGCGAGCATTTCTTTATTGTAATCCCGAGGAAGCCATACTTGCCCTTCTTCTTCGAATGCAAGCATTTCTTTGAGATGATCGACACTGTCAATGTAGTATTTATCATCCAGACGATTGGCCAGTGCTTGGCATTCTTTATCCAGCCTCTTCATTAAAGGCTGCAGGAAAATGAAATTGAATGTAATAGACAGGACAAGGCCAATTATTGATGTATTGAAGGCAGTGTTGATGCCTGTCAGGAGTGTTTTTATGCTTTCTTGCATTGACTCGGTTGTACTTGTATCGAAATGCGAAAGGCCAGCCGCAAAGCCCATGAATGTTCCCAAAATCCCAAGACCAGTATAGGTTGAGGGGATAGATTTCAATATGGCAAGCAACGGTACTCGCTCAATGGATGCGTCGAGCATGTTTTCGGGGTTGAAATAGGAAATTGCTGGTTCTGTGGTCTTTTTATATCCGTTAAGAAATGTGTTCTGATACTCAGACCAGAGTTTTGACCATTTGGCTGTTTCTCCAGGGTTCTCCATTTTTAAGTTGATTTCCTGAAGCATGAATTCGTCATTTAATGCCATATGGAATAAAACTATTGCTCCACCAAGAAAAATAAAGGAAATGATGTTATAAAACAGAACCAGAGGGTGATATGAAATTCCTGGTCTTATATATATGAAATAGACGAGAAGGATGGTTATAATAAAAAGAAGTATCTGGCGCCAATATCTTTTAAAAAATATCCACATATTCAATCCTTTATTATTGGGTTGCAGCAATCCTGCTGGTAGTGATAAGAACCACATCATATGAACGCAAAGAGATACGGTGTAGTTTAGTTTTTAAGCTGTTTCAAATTATGAAACATCATGTGTCTTCAGCTGCGTTTGACGGTTGTTTTGTTTAGATTCACATTCCCCCTTGTCTCAGGGTTTATTTGTAAAATTATTTCAAAAAATGATTGGGAATATTAGTCGCAATCACAGCTGATGTCAAGTTTTTAATACAAGAAACAGTATTCAACCAGCACTGAAGCAATTAAACTCCAATCAACCCTACAATCGGGGAGCTGTTTATGAAATACGTTTTTCTGGCTTTCTACATACTTTTTTTGCTACTGGATTCATGGGCGGAGTTGCGCTTTTTTTACTGAATCTCCGCGTCAGCAGCAGGCTCTGTTTAATATAAACTAAAAATCCCTGAAAATGGGGTGCGGACATTTTCACAGAATACTATAGACCTTACCGTTCAGTATTATAGCGAGCGTTTTCTACTACAAGTGCGGGAAGTCAAATAGGTGAGTAATATACTCATTCGGTGCTCTGTTCTTTCTCGGCTCCAAACACCCTATAGAACAAATCTTCGCCATGGCTGCGCTGAGAGGGAGTCCCTTCGACAATTCTGAAGGTATGGGTGCCATCCTGCCGCCGCTCCGCCCTCAGCATGATAGTCGATATATTCGCCTTGCCGCCAAACTGAGCCGCGAAAGTATACAGGTGCGTCACAAAAAACACCTTTGCCCCGCTCTCAAGCAGCGCTCTGACAATCTGCCTCGCGATTTCAGAACCTTCGCGCTCATTCGTCGACGCGAATGACTCATTGAAGAAAACCAGGCTGTGCGGCTGAATCCGATCCACGATTGTGTTCATGCGTTTGAGTTCTTCATCGAACTTGCCGGAACCCATGTCCCGGTCTTCCTTGCGGCGGTAATGTGTAAATATGCCGCTTCGGATGTCAGCGCTGAATTGCTCAGCCGGCACTAACATTCCCGCTTGCATCATAAGTTGAGCGATACCGACACTGCGCAGGAATGTCGATTTTCCGCCTTCGTTGACGCCCGTGATAATCGCGAGGTTTTTGCCATTCGCGCAAACATTATTACCTACCGATTTTCTGCCCGAATAGAGCGAAAGGCACACATTGTACAAGCCACTGAATTCAAGGGTGAGCGCGCCTTGAGCGAATGGAACCGGAAAGCAGAGTGTCTCGCCCATCGAAATGAGCTTTCTCCGCAGATTGAGACAGGCAATATAAAAGCCGATTTCACTTTTAAGAATCCTGAAAAAACTCTCTACATGATCCGCCGATTGAGCCAGTGCGTTTGCCGCAAAATTGATACCACGGTCACGAAGTTCGCCTAACGCGTGCGTGCCCGATTCATCGCGCGGATCGATAGAAAATGAATATGATGGCGTTTTCGGACCCAGCATTCTGCGTATCCAATTTTTATCCTTACTGTTCGGCTTTCTGAGAGCATGCCCGGTAAACTCGTTCCCTTCGCCGAGCATCGCACTGATCATGATGCCATTTTCGAATTTGAGGTCTTTCAGGTATTGACTGACAGTCCGCACATACTCATCGCTGAGTTCATCCTGGATCATCGAGAAAAATCGCGTGAAGCCTTCCGACTTGAATGCACTCTGTTTTTCGCGGGCAATCGCACGGAGCTTTTCCAGCATAGGCAGGTAGGCTTCGAGCATTCGAACCGCGCTGTAGAGTATCGAACCCGAATAGGCCCCGAATACACCGAACCAATTCTTGCGTTTAGCTTCGACAGCCTCATCAGCGAGCGCATACATATCTCGCACGGTTTTTTCGTTCTGAATGCTGTCATCGAGAACCTTCTGCCTATACAGAATGGTTCCCTCATCCATGACGCTCTGGAAAAGCGCGCTCTTCGATATATCGTAGAGAAAACGATCGTCCGCGGACATCGCCTTGAGCAGAATGTCAAGATCGAAGTCCTGCATGAGCGCTGCAATTTGAATCGGCAAGGGCGCCTGGCGGTCAAAATCTTTATCTTTGTACATTAAAAAGACTTTCATGCATTCACCTCACTCGCATAAGGCACAGAATCTTTGCCCTCTGATTCCCGCACGCCGCGCTGGTCATGCGCACCTGCGAGCCTGCCTGCTAGACTTTCATACGTGAGATGATATTTTTCAGCAATGGATCGGGCATAAGCCAGGCCATCGGCAGGGCGTCGTTCAACTTTGAAGGTCCGAATTGAGGGGTCCTGCGGATCGACACAGCTCACCATGCTGACAATACGATCATCCATCGAAGCGAGCTCATCGAGAAAAGTAACACAGAGGGCAATCGTGTCGAGCGCGAGGATTTTTTGAAGGATTTTGCGGCTGAGAAAAAGGGAATCCTTGACGGTAGTCGAAGTGAAAATTTCATTCAGGATAAAAATGCTGGAAGGCGTTGCGCGCTCCAGACTGTCATGAATGCGGAGTATTTCGTCATGAAGCTTGCCACGCTGGCTTTTTATGGTTTCTTCCCGTTCAAAATGCGTGAATATTCCATCATGCAAAAAGAGACGCGCACTGGACCCTGGCACCAGAAGCCCGATGGCCGCGAGATGATGCAGTTGTCCAAAAGCACGGGCAAAGGTTGTTTTGCCGCCCTGATTCGGACCGGTAACCACAATCATTCGTTCTTTGCCCTGCAGGCTGAAATCATTCGGTACAACGCGGGCGGAGGTCATGGAAACTTTTTTTGCCAGCGCGAGATCAAAAAACCCTTGCGCGAAAGTATTTTTTTCTGATTCCGCAATGTCGGGATAGCAAAAACACAGTCCGGATCGTTTCAACGGCCCGATATAGTCCAGATAGGCGATGTAGAATTGAATTTCCCGCTCGAAGCTGTCAATTGTCTCGTCGATGAACGAAGCATGCGTTTTACAGAACGCTTCGAGACTGGCAAAAATTTCAGGATACAGCTTGGCAACGCAATCCAAAATTTGCGCCTCGACATGATTAAGACCTATCGAGCCCGGCATTTTGAGCAGATAGCTTTTTGTCGCACCCTGTCGGAAGCGGCTGAATATATTGTCGATATCGGCCGAGTAATCGATTTCGTTTTCATGCTTTTTTACCCTGACAGTCAGGTTCTTGATTATAACGCTGTAATGGATTTGGCCGAGCGACTGCTTGAGCGTTTTTGTTTCCGATTTGAGCGCGAGAAAGGATTCCGAGCCTGCATAGACTGAGAGATAATCCCGAAGCGAACGGATGCCGGCCGAGGCTGGTTGAGCATCGCACAACGTCATCGCGAGCGATTCGACAGCTTCGCAGTAGGCTGACGCCGCCTCGAGAAACCATCCCTGACGATGATGTTCGTTATTAAGTTTTTCGAGAGATTCGAGCGAATGCCGCATGGAACGGAAACGGCTGGAAAATTCCTTGATCTTCGCAAGAAAATCAGGCTCTTCCAGATCGCGCATAACAGCCTGGCGAAACCGCACTTCGCGAGCGTTTGCAAGGTGGCGGAAGAACAAGGGCTGAAGACCATATTCAGACAGACCGCCATTGATGCCATCGAGAATTTGATCGAGATTGAGATCGATAAAATAATCTGGCATGTCGAAGGCAGAAGCTCTGCGTGTATCTTCAGGATTTTCAAAGAGCACGCTGACCGCAATCATAACAACCTCCTTCCGGCTGACAAAACATGAACGCCCTGGCGGAAACACCCTTGTGGGCTCCTTAGCGCCAAAGCCAGGCTCATGTCGGAAGGAGTCATCAGCAGCGGGAAGCCGCGCAGTTCAGGCACATGCCCTGGTGGACTCCATCACCTTCAATTTTCAAAAGCAGACTACCTCAGAAAAGACTTTATGCAATGCCAAAATGATAGCCAAAACTGAGGATCTTTGAAAGGGGGCTGGCTCGTGCTTATATCGCTTCAGATTCTGCTCACATACCCCATGATGAGGTTTTCGAGGCGCTCCTGCTTGCCGGAGGTGCGGCCTACATCGGGATTGGGCGGCGCCAGGGAAGCCAGTTCCTCCAGGCTGAGCCGGCCTTCTTCAAAACGCTTGCCGTTACCGGCATCGAAGCTTGAGTAGCGCTGGCGAACAAAGGCGTCTAGCTTGCCGTCTTCGAGGATGCGGTTCGCGGCGAGGAGTCCTGCGGCAAAGGCGTCCATGCCGCCAATGTGGGCTTCGAAAAGGTCGCTCGGGTCAACTGAATTGCGGCGGATTTTGGCGTCGAAATTGAGGCCGCCTGTGGTGAAACCGCCAGCACGCAGGATGGCGAGCATGGCGAGGGTAGTGTCGCAGACGTTGGTGGGGAACTGGTCGGTGTCCCAGCCGTTGCGGGGGTCGCCGCGGTTGGCGTCAACCGAGCCGAAAATGCCTAGCGCTGCGGCAGTTTCGAGTTCATGCTGGAAATCATGGCCGGCCAGTTCGGCATGGTTGGCTTCGATATTGACGCGGAAGTCTTTTTCAAGCCCGTAGGTACGCAGGAAAGCGGCGACGGTTTCCACGTCGAAATCATACTGATGCTTCATAGGCTCCATGGGTTTTGGCTCAATGTAGAAGGCGCCTTGAAAGCCTCGGGCTCGGCCGTAGTCGCGGGCCATCGTCAAAAAGCGCGCCAGATGGTCTTTTTCACGTTTGAGATTGGTGTTGAGCAGGCTCATGTAGCCTTCTCGGCCGCCCCAGAAGACATAGCCCTGCCCGCCCAGCTCAATAGTAGCGTCCAGCGCTGCCTTGACCTGGGCAGCGGCGTGTGCGACAACACCGAATTCAGGGTTTGTCGCAGCGCCGTTCATGTAGCGCGGATGGGAGAAAAGATTGGCGGTTCCCCACAGCAGGCCCACACCGGTCGCCTTTTGCCGCTCGCGGGCGAGGCTCACCAGATGCACGAGATTTTTTTCACTCTCGGCAATTGTAGCTCCTTCTGGCGCGATATCGCGGTCGTGGAAACAATAGAAATCGACACCGAGCTTGGTGAAAAACTCGAATGCCGCATCGAGCTTGTGCTCATGTGCTTCAAGGGGATTGCGGGTATCGCTGGTCCAGGGGTGAACTTGTGTCGCAGAACCAAAGGGGTCAGTGCCATCCGCCCCGAAGCTATGCCAATAGGCAACGGAAAACCGCAGATGTTCGCGCATGGTTTTACCGCCGATGACGCGGTTCGGATCGTAAAATTTGAACGAAAGGGGATTGTCGCTCTTCGGGCCTTCATAACGGATTTTGCCAATGCCGGGGAAATATTCCTTGTGACCCACAAAATACTCTGCCATAGTGTCTTTCCTTCTTTTATCGATACAGCGGACTCAAGACCGCCAGATACTTCGAATAATTCCTGTACGCTTCCTCATAGCGCGCGACAGCTTCAGGTTCGGGCACCACGGCCGAGTCTCCTTGAATCGCGACATGCGCATCGACAAGCTCCTCGATGCTCCGAGCCCTGCCGCCCGCCGTTTCGAAACACCAGAGCGCTTGAATCGCCGCGCCAAAGGCTGCCGCCTCTTCTTCCGCGGGCACCCGGACAGGCAAGCCCATGACATTCGCGGCTATCTGACGCCAGAGCCGGCTTTTCGCCCCGCCTCCGACCAGCCTGATTTCCCTAGCAGCAAATCCAAGCTTCTTGAACGACTCGAGCCCGATGCGCATGCCGAAAATCGCCGCTTCCATCGCCGCCCGCGCAAGATTTTCTCTGCTGAAATTTGCCGCCGTCGCGCCGTTGATGCTCGCCCGTCCGTTCGGCAGGTTGGGAATTCGCTCGCCATTGAAAAACGGCAGTACCGCAAGCCCTTCCGCGCCGATGGGCGCCGATTCCGCCTGGGCATTGAGTTCTTCGACACCCATCCCCAAAAGCGCGCGAATCTGTTCGCTCGCCACCGTGCAGTTCATGGTGCACAAGAGCGGAAGCCATCCGCCTGTTGAAGAACAGAAGGCAGCCAGATTTCCCTCAGGATCCACAACAGGCGTATTTGAGTACCCATAGAGCGTGCCCGAAGTGCCCAGGCTCATGGTGAGAAATCCATCGCGCACTGTACCTGTGCCAATCGCGCTCATCATATTGTCGCCGCCGCCTGCGGACACAACCGCGCCTTCAGGAATCCCGAATCGCTTCGCCGCCCCAGCACTCACTCGGCCGGCAGGTTCGTCCGGTCCTATTATATAAGGAAGAAAATCGATAAGATTTGGATCGATGAAGCCGCAGATGCGCCGCGACCACGTGCGGGCTCGCACATCAAAGAGTGCTGTCCCGGAAGCGTCGCCGTATTCGGTCACATACGCGCCGGTCAGCAGGAAATTGATATAGTCATGGGGCAGAAGGACATGGCGCAGCCTCGCGTAGGCATGTGGCTCGTGCTTTTTAAGCCACAAAATTTTCGGCGCGGTATAGCCCGGGAGCATGAGAAGCCCTGTTTCCGCAAGGAGTGCCGCGTCGCCGCCCGCTTTGCCGGCAAGCTCTTCACATTCTGCGGCAGTCGAGGTGTCGTTCCACAGTTTTACAGGTCGAATAGCATGCCCATCCGCATCGAGCGGCACAAAGCCATGCTGCTGACCTGAAACACCAATGGCATCGATGTCCGCGCGCAGATCCGGCGGAATCGCCGCAAAACAGTCCGAGAGCGCGGTTTCATACCATTCAGCCTTCTGCTCGCGGGTTCCGTCATTTTTCGCGATGATATCGAGCGCCGCGTGCGATTTGGCAAGTATTTGTCGTGTATGAGGATTGTAGAAAATGATTTTGCAGCTCTGTGTACCCAGATCGATGCCGCACACGACACTCATATTTTCTCCCTGCACTTTTACCAATTACAGCGTAGATGCCTTTTGGATCAAATGAAATACGAGATATTGACAATACCTATCCATTATTGACATTCTGATTTTATGAAAATCAAGGACGCGGTCTATGTGTATCGCCTGATGAGCGGGGAAAGGCTGGCATGGCACGGCCGGTACCACGCCCATGCCCGCGGGGAGTATGAGTTTCACTATTTCATGGAGGGGCAAGGAGCTCTTCTGATAAATAAGGCAAAATACATCATAAACGGCAACCAAATATACTTTATTAAGCCGCGGGAATTCCATTCGATTCTTCCAGAAGCCGTTGAAAAACCTATCAGTTATTATGCTGTTTTATTCGAGCCGGAAGCAGGAAACCCAGCCGACGATGACATCATTTCGCTTTTGGGGCACGTCTGGCATGCCCGTTCCAGAGCCCTTCCTGTCGATTCAAAAGATCGCTTTCTTCTCGACGATCTGTACCGGCTTTCCAAATCCCCCTCAGAACAGTCCCGTAAAGCGGCGGAGCATGCGCTCCTCAGCATCCTCTATCGATGGTTTGACCATTTTGACAGCCCATCTTCGGCCCTGAGCGCTCCGCGGGCAAAAAACGAGCATGTCGAGCGCGCGCTTACGTATATGAGCAAGCATATCCGAGAAAAGCTCAGCTCTGACGACATGGCTGCCAGGCTCGGCTTGTCGGAAGAATACTTTATCCGCCTTTTCAGGCACCATTTGGGGATGTCGCCGTTTCAATACTTTACCAGGCTCAAAATCGAAGCGGCTTCAGCGGTGCTTGTGGATAATCAGCTCACCATTACCGATGTCTCGGATCGATTTGGCTTCGAAAATCCCTTCCATTTCACCAAAGTCTTTAAAAAATGCACAGGGTTGTCGCCGCGCGAGTACCGGAAAATCTTTTTCGAGGCAGGGAAGCCGCAATGATGCCGCAAGAGCGTAATTTCATTATATTTTATTAATACAGTAAGTTTTGCTGACAGGAGAAAAAAGTGGACCAGGATAATTTCTACGAAATTGAATTTAAAAAGAACGATGGAACCGTGATGAACCTTGCCGGATTCAAGGATAAAACGCTGCTCATTGTCAACACAGCCAGCAAATGCGGATTCACTCCGCAATATAAAGGTCTTGAGGCGCTCTATAAGAAATACTCTGCCCGCGGGCTGGTGGTGCTCGGCTTTCCCTGCGACCAGTTTGCGCATCAGGAGCCGGGTTCCGATGCTGACATTCTGCAATTCTGCCAGATCAATTTTGGAGTAACCTTTCCGCTGATGGCAAAAATCGAAGTGAACGGCTCCGGCGCGCATCCGCTTTTCGCGGAGCTTCGCAAGAGAACCGGCGGACTGCTCGGAAATTCGATTAAATGGAACTTTACCAAATTCTTGGTTTCACCTGGCGCGACAGTGATCAAGCGATATGCTCCTTCTGTTGAGCCTGAAAAGCTGGAACAGGATATTGAGGAACTATTGGCCTCCACCCCTGCTGATTCTTCTAAATAGAAGTGACGCCGAATCCGTATCCAGGAATGTATAGCATTCCGGATGTAATCGCAGAATCGAGGCGGGGTGCAGCGGCGACACTTCGCCGCCAAGGCAGGCAGCGACAGCCTTCGCTTTTCGTTCATCCGGCACTGTATTGATAATGCACCTGCTTTTTAAAATCTGCCGGACACTCATTGATATAGCGCGGTCTGGTGTTTCCTCTACTGTGGGAAACCACCCCTCATTGACTTGCTGTTGGCGGCATGCCTGATCTAGCTTGACTACAAGGTACGGCTGTTCCGTCTCAAAGTCGGCTGGAGGGTCATTGAAGGCAAGGTGCCCGTTTTCGCCGATTCCAACAAAGGCAACATCAATAGCCGCCTTGCTGATGACATCGCCAAGCCTTTTTACTTCAGCGGAAAGATCAGCAGCATCGCCCGCAATGGCATGAAAAGCCTTGAGCCGGGGCACTTTGCTGACAAAATTATCCTTGAGATATTTGCGGAAACTCGCACTGTGAGTTTCAGGAATGCCGGCATATTCGTCCAGATGGAAAACTTCCACAACGGACCAATCAATATCTGCTCTGACCAACGCAGCAAGCATTTCGATTTGACTGAGTCCAGTAGCCAGGATGATTGACGCCGTACCGCGGCGAGCTATTGCCTGCCTTATCTTGCTTGCTCCTGCCAAAGCTGCAAAGCGGCCGCAGTCCAATTTCGTTTCACTGATAGAAATATTCATGCTGTATTGTAACGCCGGGATTGCGTTCGGGCAATTCTCTTTCCGGCATTGACAATCCGGGTTTTGAGGTCTAGATTTTTTATTAAATACGAATATAGGAATCAACCATGACTGCGGAAGATTTAGCATACCAGAAGATAATTCATCTGATTCTTGAAGGTCACTATAAGCCGGGCGACTTTCTCCTGGAAACGGAGTTGGCGCAGAATCTCGGCATGAGCCGGACACCAATCGGGCGTGCTACCGGACGCCTTGTCGCAGAAGGCTTTTTGAGCCGAATGCCGAAAAAGGGATGCTTTATACCCTATCCAACACCGCAGGACTCCGAGCAGGTTTTCATGGCCAGAATGTCAGTAGAAGGGCAGGCGGCGGCGTTTGCCGCAAAAAATGCCGCTGACGAGGAAATCCATGAACTCGAACTGATCCTGAAACCTGAAATCGAAGCGCTCAATCGTCTGGACAAGGATGTGACCGCGCAAATCAACCGGCAATTCCATTCGGGTATTGCCAAAGCTTCCCATAATGCGTACCTCGAGGCATGGGTAACCAAAATTTTCTGGCGCTCAAACCTTTACATATTCTATTTCGACAGCTTTTATCACATGAACCGCCACGATGAAATTCCCGTCCAGAAAACCCCGGTCCAGCACAAAGCCATCCTCGACGCAATTAAGGAGCGGTCGCCTGAGCTGGCCGAGCAAAGGATGCGGGAGCATATCCAGACTACCTTTGAAAAGCTCATGTTTGGACTTTGATAATTCGATAATAACGCGGTAAGCTCAAGCGCCGTGTATTGCCGGCATCACCGCTTCGGTCAAATCCGAAGAGCCTCACCCAACACCCTTCTGTAAAACCGGTTCACAACCGCAATTCATGCATTTCTATGCATTATAATTAAAAAATGCATCTTGACAGGAAGAAAAACAGGGATATACTTCTGTTTCATACATTGATGTGTACATTAATGTATCTATGATTCCACAAGGAGGCTTGTACAATGCAAGGAATCGCGCAGAGAGGGATCATATCCCTGTTGCCAGTGGTGCTGACACTGGTTCTCGCATTCACAACCAAGGATGCCATCATTTCGCTCATCATTGGATGCATCTGCGGTGTCATGATTGCCGGCTTCGATCCAGCCACCGGCCTTTCCAAGCTGTTTCAGCATGCGCTTGGGAATGAGGACTTTATCTGGGTTGTCATGATCGAAATCGCTATCGGCATCATGATCGCGTTCTATTTGAAAGCGGGTGTTATTTCAGCCTTTGCCGAAGCAGCATCGAAGAAAATCAAAACCCGCCGCGCCGCATCGGGATTTGGCTGGCTGCTGGGTGTATTCATTTTCTTCAGCGACTATTTTTCACCGCTGTTCAGCGGGCCAATCGCCCGGCCGCTCACCGACAAGCACAAAGTTTCCCGCGAAATGCTCGCCTATGAGCTGGACTCGGGAAGCGCACCGGTCTGTACCATCATTCCCCTTTCAGCGTGGGCTGTCTACATCGCGGGGCTTCTGAAAGGCTATGGACCGATTGTAAACGCTGAGATAGGCATGCAGACATTTATCCGCTCCATTCCCTTCAATTTTTATGGTATCTTCGCTGTTGCTCTTGCCGGGCTTATTGCCTACCAGGTTATTCCAAATTTCGGCCCCATGAAAAAAGCGGAAGAACGGGCACTCAAGGAAGGCAAGGTAATCCGGGATGGAGCGACGCCCCTGACCGGCATAGAAATGGATGAAATTACCCCCGCTGAAGGCAAAAAGCCGAACCTTTTCATCTATCTTTTTATCCCCGTTCTGATTGTCATCGGAATTGCACTCGGTACTTTCCTGATTCTGCACAGCACCAAGACCTTGGAAGCTTTCTTCGCGGCTGTCATGTACCAGGCTGTCGCACTCACGATCGGCGGTTACTTCAAGAACATCAAAGATTTCATGGATACAGCGACCCGGGGAATCAAAGCAGTCATTCCTGCCATTCTCATTCTCGCCCTTGCCTACTGCATCAATGATATTTCCAAAGCGCTCGGTGCACAGAAATTCATCTTCGAAATGTCAAAGAGCTGGATGACCTCTTCCATGCTGCCGCTGGCTGCGTTTATTGCTGGAGCGATGATTTCCTTCTTTACCGGAACATCATGGGGAACCTATGCCATTCTGACCCCCTTTGTTCTCCCGCTTGCCATGCAGTTGTCCGGAAACACGGTTAACACGCTGGTACTTGCCAGCGTCGGGGCCATTGTCAGCGGCGGATGTTTTGGCGATCACTGCTCGCCGGTTTCAGACACAACCTGTTTGTCTTCGTTCGGAGCAGGTTCAGACCACATGGACCATGTTTCAACACAGATCCCTTATGCCTTGACCGCTGGAGTCGTGGCAGCCATTTTGTTCGGCGTTATCGGCATTCTAGCTGTCTGACAATTATAAAAAGCAATTCTGGCGGTATCAGGCATGGTGATTCATGCTCTTGAGGCCGCCAGAAAGCCCTTTGATTCATCGATTGCATACCTGAAAACTGGAAAGGAAAAACTATGGTTATCGGTATTCCCCGTGAGATAAAAAACAACGAATATCGCTGTGCGGCAATTCCAGAGACTGTATCGGAACTGGTTCAGCGAGGGCACTCGGTATTGATAGAACGCGGAGCGGGAACGGGAAGTTCGATCTCCGACACTGACTTTGCCCAAGCCGGCGCTGTTCTGACAGATTGCCAGACAGTCTGGGAATCGAGTGAACTTATCTACAAAGTAAAAGAGATCCTGCCGCCGGAATACCGGTTTCTGAGAAAAGACCTGACCATTCTGACGTATTTACACTCGAACGCTCATCATGAAATGACTGACGAACTGCTGAAGTCGGGCTGCATCGGCATCGCCTATGAAGATATCACCGATGCCGCGGGAAACTTTCCTTTGCTCAGGCCCATGAGCGAGTTGGCGGGCAAAGGAGGATTCTTCATGGCTTGCCAGTTCATGCAGAGCATCAATGAGGGCGGCGGTCTGATGCTGACACGGATAAGCGGCGTTAAGACGCCGGAAATCCTGATAATAGGCGCAGGCAATGCAGGGATGGGCGCCGCTGAAATGGCAGCATCCCTTGGCAATCGGGTAACAATTCTGGATGTTTCAATCGAACGACTGGAATCTGCCCGGAACCGCCTGCCTTCAAATGTCCAACTGCTCTATTCCAACCACGATAATCTATCATCCTGCCTGTCGCAGGCTGATGTCGTTTTCAACTGCATCCTCTGGCCCAAAACTCGTAAGGACCATTTGATAACGCGCACTATGCTCAAGGTAATGAAACCCTCAGCCATGATTGTCGATGTTTCCTGTGACGAAGGAGGCGCAGTTGAAACATGCCGGGCAACCTCGCATGATAATCCAATATACCGCGAAGAAGAGATACTGCATTACTGTGTCGACAATATTCCTTCAGCCTTTTCCCGCACGGCAACCTATTCTCTTGCGAACGCGACCCTGCCCTATGCGCGTGAAATCGCGGACAAGGGGCCGGTCAGAGCCCTCCGCGAAAATCCGCACCTTCGAAAAGGGCTGACCTGTTTTCATGGCATTCTGACACTGGAAGAAACTGGATTGAAGCAATCTCGACCGTATCAGCGGCCTGAAGATATCATTGAACTTGCTCGTTGAATGGAGGATTGTTATGAGCGGCAGACGTGTTGTTCTCCTTGGATATGGCATGCAGGGAAAAGCATGCCTGATTGATCTTCTCAATTCTGCATTTTTTGATGAAATTGTCGTCGCCGATAATGTGCCGGACATTGCACAGACGATGTCGGCACTCAGAGACGCGCGGGTACGGGGCGTTCAGGTAGATGCTTCGGATAACGGCGCTCTTTCAGCAGTCATGAAGGACGCCTCTGTCGTCATTGAACTGCTGCCGGGGATTTTTGCCCTTCCAGTTGCCCGGCTTGCCGCGAAACTGGGTGTCAACCTGGTATCTGCCATGTACCTGGCCAATCCCGGCGAGCAGGATCCGGAAAAACGGCGCGCCCAGCGAGAAGAACTTGCCGCCATCGATGCTACGATGAAAGAAAAGGGTTGTACTATTCTGGAAGAGTTCGGCATGGATCCAGGTATCGATCTGGTGCTGGGCAGGAAAGCGCTGGATGATTTGGATGAGGTTTTAGCATTCCACTCCTATGGTGCGGGTTTTCCAGAAAAGGGTTCGGACGGTAATCCTATCCATTATAAATTCACCTGGTCGATTGTCGGTGTCATGCGTTCCTACCTGCGGCCTTCAGTGGTCATTAAGGATGGGAAATCAGTCGCCATTCCCGCCGATGCGATGTTTATCCCATCAAGCACCCATATTCTGGACATTCCGGAAATGGGCGGACCGCTGGAATGTTTCCCCAACGGCGACAGCAGTCACTTCGCTGAAGTGTTCGGAATTAGAAATATCGTGAAAAACATGGGCCGCTATATCTGCCGATGGCCGGGGCACGCCGCTTTCTGGAGTGTGATGGCACAGTGCGGCTTCCTGTCGGATGAACCGATTCAGGTTGGAAATGCAAAAATCGCGCCTTCCGTGTTTTGCGCTGCTCTGCTCGGTTCACAAAGCAAGTTTTTCTATGATGAGCATGAAAAAGATGTCGCACTGGTCCGAACCGATGCACGGGGAATGAAAAAAGGCATGCCACGGCGTGTCATTTACCAGATTATCGATAAGCGGGATCTGGCAACCGGGCTTACCGCAATGCAGAGAACCGTCGGCTTCCCGGCCTCAATCGGAGCCCGCATGATCCTGGACGGAAGAATTACAAAACGCGGGATCGTCAGCCCAAGCGAAGTCGACTTCAATAGTTTCATGGAAGAGCTGGGAAAACGCGGTATTTTCATGACTCGCCAGGAGATGGAATGGGACGGCAACCTGGAGCCATAAGGCAGAGAAGATAGGAGAAACAGCTATGCTCAAAAATGACAATCCCGAAATCGGCATCCTATGCTGGGAAGCGGGACAGTCGCCGCGCGGCCTTGTTCAGCTGGAAGCCTTGAAGGGCAACAGCACCAATCCTGATTCGTATAATTTTCCGATTCGATTTTACCGGGTAAAAGGCGCCAATATCCACACGATCCTTGAGAATCCGGATAAAACGGTTCTAGCGCGCATGATAGAAGCCGGCAAAGAAATGGTCCAAGAAGGCGTCAAAGCGGTCACGACCAGCTGCGGTTTTAACGCAATTTTTCAGAAAGAACTTTCAGAAGGTATCGGCGTGCCCGTTCATACATCAAGCCTTCTGCAGGTCCCGCTTGTTCAGCTGATGCTGGGTTCCCACCGGGATGTCTGCATTATTACCGCAAAAAAAGCGGCGCTGAAGCCTGAGCATCTTGCTGCGGCCAGCATCAGCAGGACAGAAAACCTCCATATTTACGGGCTTGAACACTGTCCGCAGTGGAGCCGGATTTTTGAAACTCCGGATGAAGATCTCGATGTGGAAGCGGTCCGGCAGGAAGTTGTCGGCGTCGCCATGGATGCTCTGTGTGAACATCCGCATATTGGGGCCTTTGTGCTTGAATGCACAGACCTTCCGCCCTTCGCGGAAGAAATCAGGGCAAAAAGCCGCTTGCCGGTATTTGATTTTATTACATTGGTTCAATATGTGTATTCAGCGCTGCCCAGATAGCTAGGTGGAATGTTATGCAATTTTATTGTTGATCCGCAGAAGAGAAAAGCGCGTTATGCGCAACAGCAAAGGCTGGCAGCCTTTCATAGCAAGCTTTTTTCAGGTTGTTTCTTTTTTGAGGATGCCTCTGTAAAAAGGGATAAAGATCGCAGTCCGCAGGATTTTTGATGATGGCGTTTAGCAAAGCTCTGTCAGGGATGGGAAGAAACAGCCTGCTATTAATTCGTTTCCATTGGCCCAAGAATCCCCCTCATAATTTCTGCAATGCAAAATTGGCTTGACTTATTGAAACCGTACAGCTACAACGAAAGCGTTGAGCTCTTAGTACAGGCTCATGACATACGCCAGAGTGACGATAATAAAAGTATTCAGGGAGGACAGGAGATGAAAAAGAAAAATGGATTTCTGTTGAAACTAGCCCTTGTTTCTGCGCTGGTTCTCGCAATGCTTGTATCCTGCGATGTAGCGGGTCTTAGCGGTACCCAGAATGTATCGGAAGATACTGCGGAGGCTCGCGGGCTGGTCAAGCCCGAACCAAAGCTGGACGCGGCAGGCAATCTTCTGCCTCAGAAAATTGTGGGCACAGCAGGGATTGGTGCTGACGCGTTTTTCTTTGAGTTTGATGTCAGCGGGCAAGCTAAATTCGCCAGGGCTTTTGTTCCTGTTTCGGAATCAGGTTTTCTGGTCAATGGAAAAATTCACTATCGGAAAGAAAACTACCGCCTGACCACGCTTGATATTCTTCCTTTACCGGATAATTCGGGTGCAACACTCATGATGGGAACAACCGCCACGGTTGCCGGAACCAGTTATTCATTCCAGGGTGTTTATTCAAAAGAGACAGGATTTTTCGGGAATATCAAGAAGACCGTGAATGGTGTTGTTACTGGCTCTGAATATGATTTTTTTGGCGGTACGCCAATTTTCCCTCGGTCTGATGTAGAAAATTACATAGGTTATGCGACATTCCATTTTGATTCTGATACAACAGCCTTGATTTTCAATGCCGCGATAGATAACAAGACAAAAAATATTGTTGGGACTTGGTGTGAGACAAAACCAGGCATGGGCAATATTCACGGCACTATCCTTGGTGTGCGCGCCGGAAAAGCGGTGTCGTTCAACGGCGAAGTCCTTGATATGTACAAATCAATTCCTGGACTTTATCTGGATACAATGACTGCAGACGGTGCAGGCGAATTTACCAATCCCAGCGAAAAGACCATTACCGGTTCTTTTACCATTCACTGGATCGGCTATGATTGGCCATCCGATTTTATTGCGGTGAAAGTGCAAGAATAGCAGCTGTATCGCTGGCATATACAAGGCGGCTTTTAGCCGCCTTTTTTTCATTCTGTATTCAGGATAGAATCGAGCTCTATGGCACGCGTTATTCTGATGATTACCCTGATACCTTGCGGTATCTTCTCAGGCTGGGCGATAAAGCGGTTTCTGACGGCGCCCGGCAGACTTGCTCATGAGCAACGCCGTGACCGGGATCCAATTGCCGTAATTCCAGGAATCCTGCAGAAAATCGCATTGCTCGGTATCAATCCGCTCGCCTTCGCATCCTCAATCTGGGCATTGAAACTCAATGCTTCAGGAGCAGCATCTCTGCCTTTTATCGGTCTTGGAACCCTCGCTGCCGGTATGCTGGCAGGTAAAATCGTCTCGCGGCTGCTGCGTCTTTCTCGCGGCCGGGATACTGTCTTTTCGATATCTTCATCGCTGACTAACATTGGGAGCATCGGCAGCCTGATTGTATTTTACGTCTTGGGAGAACAGGCGTTCGCACTCGTCCCGTTCTATAAATTTTTTGAAGAAATGTGGTCATTTGGCGTCTGTTTTCCGATGGCCGCCCGGACTGGTCTAGCGCTGAAATCACAGGATTTGCCGCTTCAGCGAACAGGGACCGCGCAATCGCTGCTGAAAATTTTTCGTGATCCTTTTATCCTCGCGGCCTTTGTGTCTATTGGGGCGGGTCTTGGGCTCAATGCCTCCGGTTTGCCACGCCCCGAGTTTTTGCGCCAGCTCAACGCCGCCATTGTCCCTCTAGGCTCATTTTTACTTCTGGTTTCCATTGGAATGAAAATCCCCGAGCAGCAAAGCCGCCTTTCCAAACCGGTTCTGTTGAGCTATCTCAGTATCCGGCTGTTGGTGCTTCCTGCTGCTTCGTTTCTTCTCTGCGCGTTATTCGGCATCGCAAGCAGTCCGGATCAGACCGCTTTGAAAGTAGCGCTTACGATGGCTGTCATGCCGGCAGCATTTACAAGCCTGATCCCGCCCGTTCTGTATGATCTGGATTTTCCCTTTTCATTCAGCCTCTGGATAGCATCCAATCTCACGCTGGCAGGCATCCTGCCGGCTTTATGGCTACTCTTCCATTGAATTTTCAGTGTGTATGACTGCACTCATGGTCTGCACCATGGGTGTGGCAGGTTTCTCCTGAATCCATAAGCTGACCGGCCAGATAGTCCTCAACCGCCTTCTGTACAGAACCAGAGGCCCCGCGGATTGTTTTTATACCATTGCTGGCCAGAACACGAATTGCGCCTTCACCAATGCCGCCAGCTATCATAAGCCTAACGCCCATACCGGCAAGCGTACTCGCGATATTCGATTTGCATCCGCAGCCCTCTGCGGCATCAAGTGAGGACTGCGCTTTGATCGTATTTCCTTCGATCTCAAATATCGAATACTTTTCACAATGGCCAAAGTGATTATCAATCTGGTCTCCACGGGTTGGAACAGCGATTTTCATGGTATCTTCTCCTTGTTCTTTAAGCTGGACAATTCCTCCAGCGATTTTCAACATTTTCTTGTTAATGATCGCGTCAGCAGTTTTTTTCCGGGCTGACTCGATGATTCGGCCAAATGTCTGACGTGACACATTCATGGATCGCGCGGCAGCTTCCTGATACAGGCCTTCCAGATCAGCAAGCCTGAGAGCCTCAGCTTCATCCAGGGAAAGTGTAATTTCTTCCAGCAAGCCGCCGGGAATCCCAATCGGCATGAAAACATTGTCATCAGGATTCAGACCGATTGTTCGTTTGCAGAATGGGCGCGGCATGAGTTCTATAATATGAGCATATGCTCATTATGTCAATGGGTAATTTTTAACAGGGAAAGGCCTTTTACTTTCTGATAAATTCTGTTACATTTTGATATTATATGGCCAAGGTTTTCTTATGAAAAAGTTTAGCATGCCTTTGTTTGCACTTTTATTGGTACTACTCATCTCAGGGTGCGCAACTCTTCACTCCGGATCATCTGCCCAAAATCAGCCGCTACCCGACACTGCTAACACAGCGCCATCAGCATCCTCTTATCTTGATCCAATCCGTTGGTGGGATGTGGGAGTTCAGGATCCGACCCGTGAATTGGCTGAGGAAACACCTGACCAGCTTGTGCTGAGAGTACCTAAACGCGCTGATCCCAAAATTGTAGTTCTCATGTACCACAATATTGTTTTTGGGCGAACCGGAGGCGAGTACAACCGCGATCTTTATAATTTTGAACACGACCTCGTTTTTCTGAGAAATCGAACGCAGATAATCGGGCTTGACGAGCTTCCCTATATTCAATCAGGTCAAAAAAAGCTGGATACCGACGCATCCATCATCACCTTTGATGATGGAGATCTTTCCATTTATGCGATCGCCTATCCATTGCTCAAAAAATACAATATTAAAGCGACCTTCTTCATTATAACCGATTATGTCGGCACAACGGGCTATGTCAGCTGGGCGCAATTGAAAGAAATGGCAGATTACCGCAATGAAAAAGGGGAGAAGCTTTTCAATATAGGTTCACATTCGCTGGATCACAAGCGTTTTGATGAGATTCCAGCCGAGCAAATTCCAAAAGAACTTTCAGAATCTAAATTTGCTATCGAAAAAAATATTTTCAGCCCTGTTTGGTATTTCGCGCTTCCATTTGGTGCAGGGTCAGGCAGAAAAGAGATAATCGAGACTGCAAAAAATTTCGGATACCGCGGAATCAGGACATCTGCGACAGGCGTCATGACTCCGGCAGCGATTGATATGTACAACATCCCCGCCTTTTACATGACCAACGAGCGAGCCGACATTTTATCCCAGCAGATTTATCGTCTGCTGGGGCGCTAAAGCTTCAGCCAGGAATTCACTTCTTTTTCGGTGCCGAGTACAAAGTGCCCTGATTCAGCCTCAATCCATGAAGGGGCTGGTTCATCAGGGCTTCTTTCAGCTGGCTTATACACGATGATTTTTTTTAATTTTTCAATTTGCGGATCAGGTGTTGGAACTGCTGTCAGCAAGGCTCTGGTATAGGGATGCAAGGGTTTCCGGAACAAGTCTTCCGATTGAGCCAATTCCACAAGGTGGCCGCGGTAAATGACCGCGATTCGATCTGAAATAAAACGGACAACCGAAAGGTCGTGCGCAATAAACAGGTATGTCAGACTCTTGTTTCGCTTCAGCTTATTGAGCAGATTGATTACCTGGGCTCGAATTGAAACATCGAGGGCGGAAATCGGCTCATCGGCAACAAGCAGTTCAGGTTCCATGACCAGTGCGCGGGCAATGCCAATTCGCTGACGCTGTCCGCCAGAAAACTCATGCGGAAAGCGTGTCGCAAATTCAGGTAAAAGACCGACATCGCGAAGCGCTTGTTCAACTTTCGCCACCCGCTCCGCTTCATCCTTAAATAGATGGAAGCTGTATAATCCTTCAGATACGATATAATCGATCTTCGCTCTTTCATTGAGCGAAGCCATTGGATCCTGAAATATCATCTGAATTTTCTGGTGCACGAGGCGCTCTGCCTTAGGGGTCAGATCACCTGAAATCCGCTCGCCGCGATAGGTAATCTCTCCTTCGGATATTGGGTGCACCCGCATGATTGCACGGCCGATTGTCGTCTTCCCGGAACCCGACTCGCCGACAAGGGACAGCGTCTCGCCTTCATAGACATCAAAACTGACATTGCTGACCGCCCGGAATTTCTTCCTGCCCGATCCAAAATCCACAGAGATATTTTTTACTGAAAGAAGGGGGCTTTGTTTCATGACAATTTCCTTTCTGCCAGCAGCTTTTCACGGAGTCTCAAGACAGAATCAGGCGGACGGATAGCGGGGGCGCGGGGATCCAGGAGCCAGGTTTTTGCCCAATGTGTCGGTGAAACATCGAATATGGGCGGCTCCGCGACAAAATCGACTTCCAGCGCGAGAGGGTTCCGAGGAGCGAAAGCATCGCCTTTGATTTCCTTGAAAAGCGAAGGAGGCGTGCCTTTGATGGCAAAGAGGTCTTCACCCTTTACCCCAAGCTGGGGAAGAGACGCCAACAGAGCCCAGGTATACGGAGCACGCGGGTCCGTGAAAATTTCATCGACCGTCCCCTGTTCGACCACCTGTCCGGCATACATCACCGCGACTCGGTCCGCGACATTCGCCACAACACCCAAATCATGGGTAATGAACAGAACGCTCATTGCGTATTCAGCTTTCAGCGCTTTAATCAAATCCAGGATTTGCGCCTGAACTGTCACATCGAGAGCTGTTGTCGGTTCGTCGCAGATGAGAATTTCGGGCTTGCAGGCAACCGCTGAAGCGATGACGACCCGCTGGCGCATGCCGCCGGAAAATTCGTGAGGATATTGGCGGTAGCGGCGCTCAGGATCCTGAATGCCAACCGCTTCAAGCGTTTTCAAGGTTTCTGTCTTTGATTGCCGGCGGTCCATCCCCCGATGAAGTTCAATAACTTCTCGGATTTGTTCGCCGATGGTTTTCAGCGGGTTGAGGGCTGTCATGGGGTCCTGAAAAATCATGGCAATTTTTTTGCCTCTAATCTCAAGCCAGTCACGCTCGCGCGACAACCGGGCAAGGTCCTTGCCGCGGTACTGGATAGAGCCCGCGGTAATTGTACCGTTCTTATCCAGCATCCCCAAAAAGGTTTTCGCCAAAACACTTTTCCCGGAGCCGGATTCCCCGACAACCGCGAGAGTTTCTCCCTCAAAAAGCTCAAGAGAAGCCCCGCGCAGGGCTGTCAGTTTTCTGCCCCGCAAGGAAAACTGGACGACAAGATCTTCAGCAGAAAGCAGGAGAGCGCCGCTCATACATGGTTCCTCGGGTCTGACGCATCAGCAAAACGATTGCCGACGATATAGAATGAAATGGTGATAGCTGCCAGGACCACAGTCGGCCAGGTCAGCTGATAGGGATACAGCATAAAAGTATTCTTACCCTGATTGACCAGATTCCCCAGCGAAACCGCCTCTACCGGCAGTCCGAGTCCGATAAATCCCAGGAATACTTCGGCCCCAATCGAATAGGGAATGGTAAGGGCAGCTTCCATGATCAAAATGCTGACCAGGTAAGGAAGAACATTTTTCTGGATTATGCGCGGCAGGGGCGTCGCGAGACAGCGCGACGCGATGTTGTACTCGGCGTCCCTGATGCTCATGACCTTGTTCCGCACAAACCGCGCGATACTGATCCAGCCGGTGGAGCAGAGCGCGACGACAATCGTCCAGAAGCCCGGCCTCATGATATAGGCAAGGAGAACCAGAAACACAGTCTGCGGGATATTATTCAGTACATTATAAAGTTCTGTCATGATACGGTCGATGCGCTTGACATAGCCCCAGAGCGCGCCGGCTATCATGCCGATGCCGACATCAAACAACGCGATGACAAAGCCAAGCAAAAGGGATGTGCGGGTTCCGTACCAGGTCCGCGCCCAGATATCACGGCCCAAACCGTCGGTGCCGAAAATGCCGCCCTCCGACCCAGGCTTGATATTCCAGCGGCTTGTATCGAGCGCGACGGCGTTCGGATCGGTTTTTGAAAGCACAGGGTACGCAAAAGCAAACAACGTCAGCACAAAAATCAGCGCAAGCAAGGCAATCGAAACCGGGCTTTTCAAAAAAGTCCGAAAGGTAGAACGCCAGTACGAATAGCGGGCGTAGCCGGTCAGTTCAGCTTCAGATTCATTGAAAGGTGCAGGTCGGAAAAGCTCATCACTGACCATCGGAATTTCGCGTTTCATTCCTGGCCTCCCTGAGCACCCGCCAGCTTGATACGCGGGTCTACGGCTGCCATGAGCAGATCACCCAGGAAAACTCCCACAATTCCAAGCACAGCATACAAAAGTACCAGCGCCTGCACCAGCGGATTGTCCTGCTGTCGGATGGCGTTGACGAGCAGTCCTCCCATGCCGGGAATCGAATAAATACTTTCTATTAGAAGGGAACCGGCGATCGTGAGCAATACTTGCTGAGGAAAATATTGAATAAGCGGCACCAGCGCGTTTCGCAGAACATGCTTCCGCATGATTCTTGTCCGCGGAATTCCCTTGGCGGTCGCGAACTTGACATAATCCTTGTTTTCTTCATCCACCATGAAGCGCCTGAGCCATATCGCATACCAGGCAATCCCCGTCAGAGCCAGAGAAATTGTCGGAAGAATCCAGGACACCGGTCTGTCTTCATAGAAAACCATCGGCCAGCCTAGCAATCCAGTAACCCATTGTTGTATTAGAAAAAGCCAGATGAGGCTCGGAATTGCGCGGACAATGGTGACATATATGGTTCCAAAAGTGTCAAAAACGCCGTCCTTATGACGGGCCATCAGAACACCCATGGTCAGTCCCAACCCCATGCTCAGTACCAAAGCGGCCAGCCCGAACCAAAGCGAATATGGCGCTTTTTCCTTAATTATGGTCATGACCGGTGATTTAGGATAGACCGAAATAGACCTTCCCCAGTTTCCTCGTGCGACACCGCCGGCAAAGCGGACAAACTGCGTTACAGGATCATCCATGACTCCCAGGCTCCGCAAATATGCGGTTCTGGCTGATTCATCCATATTCACATAATCTTCACGGGTAAAATAGCCGCTCTTCGGCATCAGCCTGAGCAGGAGAAACACGGTTATGATGACTATGGCGACCGTAATCAGCGATTGCCCCAGGCGTTTCAGGATATAGGAAAGCATGCGCACCTCTTGAAAAAAAGGGTGGAATAAAAAAGGCGGCCCCTGATCGGAATGAGACCAGGCGCCGCCATCAATTGTACACTACTTTGCGGTAGCTTTGTTCATTTCTTCGTAGAACGCTTTTTTCAGTTCTTCATACTGCTTGGATGTAAGCGGATCTTTTTGAACAATCATGCCCTTGTATTTGAACCTCGTTATACCAAATCCGCCGCGCGGATAGGTGAAGGGAACAACCTTGCTCAACATGTAAGAGGCGCCGCCCATTCTCCAGGGGTAGACATAACAGCGGTCGATAAAGAGCGCCTCCGCTTTGGAGAAAATCTTGAACCGCTCAGACAGAACAGTTTTCTGCGAAGCTTCATCAACCAGCTTGTCGAACTCGGGATCGGAGAACTCGCCGTCATTGACTGCGCCTTTTGTCACCAGACGCCCCAGCTGAGCGCTTGGATCGGCAAAGCCGAAGCGGAAATTGTCATGCAGCATGTCGAATCGGCGGGGCTCAACAGCTTCGGCGAAAATGTCGTCAATAACCTGTGCCAGCGTTACCTGAATGTTTTCCTTACCGAACAAATCCTCAAGCATGGCTTTGAAAAGGAATGCGCGCTTAGTTTCAGTCGCACCCGGCAGGTAGACATACACCATCTGGAGCGGAAGCTTCCCATCAATCTTCAGCTCGGCAATCGGCTTCCAATCCACCGTTGCAGGCTGGACACCCTTAATCGTGCCTTTGCCGTCGGTAACCTCAGCGAGCGCCTTGCGGAAGTAATCCTGCGCCTTAGCCTTGTCATAGTAATTGCCGGCATCGCGGATAGCCTTGACTTCAGGATAATCCGCATAGTCCTTGCCCTTTTCATCAAAGGCCGCCTGCTCGGGAACAACCGTATTCCGCAGTGTCGCCGCAGGCTGATACGGATCATCCAGCTCGTTGAGCTTGGCTCGATCCAAACCATAATACAAAGCCTTCCTGAAATTCAGATTATTCACGAACGCTTTGAACTCGGGGTTTGCGGAGGTAAAATTCTGCACAAACCAGTAGGTAACCGTTGAAGGTTCCGCCATGAACACATTGTCCGCCCATTTGGTTCCGGCAAGCGCCTTCACCTGCTCTGCGGTTAGGGTTGCGCTCGACAGCTCTCCTCGCTGGAACATCTGCAAGGTGATCGTCGGATCGACAATTTTCTGCAGGCTCACGGTTTTGACTGTTACCGATTTTGCATCCCAATACAAGGGATTGGCTTTCAGGACAATCTGCTTATCCCGCTGCCAGTCGGAAATATAGTAAGCTCCTGAGAACAGCAGGTTTTCTTTGGATATACCGAAATTTTCGCCAACTGAATCAAGGAATTCTTTTTCAACCGGCAGGAACAGCTCCATAACCAGGAATGAAAGAAAATAAGGAGTTGGCCGCGCCAGTGTGTACTGGATGGTGTAGGTATCCAGGGCTTTTACGCCGACCTTCGTAAAGTTGCCGAGCAGTTGATCCCGTGTCTTGTCTTTGATTTTTCCGGCATCAAAATCGACAAGATCCAGATAATAATCGTTGAGACCGACAATCATCCGCCGGATATCGCGAGAAAGGTTTTTAATACCATTTTTGGGATCAGCGACATAGCGGAAACCTTCTACAAAGTCATCGGCTGTTATTTCATACTTTGTCTTCTGTCCTTTGGAATCTACCCAGGGCACGCCTTTTCTCAGGTAAAATGTCCATACCTTGGAGTCAGGGCTGGCTTCCCAGCGCTCAGCGAGTGAGGGAACAAAACGCCCGAACCGATCCTGTTCCACCAACCCGTCCTGCGTATTTGCGGCGATTCGCTGATCCGTCGTGTCCGGGGTGTAAAAATACCGAAGTGAAGAACCTTCCGCCGTGTAGGTCGCATTATAGCGATCCTGAGCACCGACCGCGGCAAGCGCGCAGAGCGCCAGACCCAGTGCCACTATCAAATATCTTCTTTTCATGAGAGCCTCCTCATCTCATGATTTCTTTGCAGGAATCATACCAAATGGGCAGAGAAACGGAAAATTCTGAAAGGAATATTCGAGCAAGAGTAGGCATCCCTGATTTCGTCATAAAAAAGGCTGGATTCTCTGCCTGAATTCTGCCCGTCAGTCCGCATGAAGCAAATTTCCCAGCCGGAAAACACCGGATTGGATTCGCTTTGTACGTTCAATGCACTCCAGTCGGGAATCGAATCGCACAGCAGACCGCGGACACATGGCAAGCCGGTAGCCGGGTCGCGGAACAGCTCTTCCGGTCTGTTGTCCATCAGCATCCGGCACACAAAAGACGCAAGATCGCCATAGGGTGACAAGGGACCGACCGCAATCGGCCGGGGAACTGCGAATCCGGCTTCAGTCGATAGGATTCTTCGTTTGGATGAAAAATCTAATTCTTTATCTGATATTGAATAAAAATCACCTTCCGTCAGGTAGTGGAAAATGCCGCCTGTGATTTCAGACTTCCCATCTGCCAGCTGACTCCGTTCTGCGACGCGGGTATCGATCACAAAAACACCGCCTTTCCCGACCACCGAGAGGGTTTGGGCAGAACCCTGCTGGATAAGCGCCGTGTCTTCGGCAATCCCGAAAGCCAGCCTCCTTTGCTCCCGCGGCTCGGTCATCGCTGCTGTTAAAAGCCTAGCAAACCGAGCCCGTGTATCGAAATGCTGGTCCACAATACCTTCTCTGAAAAGCCCCAGCCCCGGCGCGAGACACAGCGCATCGCTGATCTCGCCGTCACCGGGTTTGTCCGAAAGCGGCAGATTCAGCGCACCGAGGCTCGTACCGGCGCAGATCATGGGATCGCTCATGACCGCGGCTCCTGCGCTGGAGCCGCCAACCGCGATTCCTCCATCGGCGTGCGAGACACTGTTCCGCTCGCGAAGAAGGTCCAGCAGAGGGCTTGTCTGAAGGCTATTATCGCTCAGCTTGCTAAAAAGACTGGCTGTTATACGGCTCTGATCTCCTCCTGTCATCCAAAGCCCGTCAGCGGAAGCAAGTTTCCGGATTTCCGATTCCGCCCAGGCACCCCGCTCCCAACCAGGCACAACTGGAGAGACTTCCAACAGTTCAATATGCGTCCGGGGTATTCCAAGGGCTTCGAGCTTGCTCGCAAAATTCGAAAAGCTTGCGGCGGGTTTTCCCGAAGCCGCACACAAAACGGCGAACCTTGCTGAAGTACCGCCCGCAAGTTCGATAAATATATTGAAAACATCATCGGCGTGACTCGCCAGAGCGCCGCCAGCAATAACCAAATCACCCGCCATTCATGTCTCCATTGGTTTTATTGGGTTTATATATAGCCCAAAATAACCTTTTTAAGCCTTTTTTTGTCCAAATCGAATTTGACCCTGGTTCGTAATCCGGGCTCCGCTTCTCCCGCGGGACGAGCTGACAAATCCCATGGCGGCAAGTTTTTCAAGCCTGGCACGGACGGTTCCCGCACCGCATGCAAAGCCTCGCTGTGCAAGCGCTTCCGCTATTGCACCGCGGCCAGCAGTTCTCCCCCGCGAAACCAGCTCATGAATCACCGCAACTATAGACCGGTCGAGCGAGTCAAAGGGATCAGCCGCCCCGGCTCCTCGTGACTCCTGACCTTCGATGGAAAGTTCTCTGTCAGCAGGAGCGCTGCTCGCTTCAAAATAGCCGCTGTCAGGCAATTCTTCCAAACCAATCCTGGGGCCGTCCCGCACTGCCAGCAGGTAGGTTATCGTATTCCGAAGCTCCCGGACATTGCCGTGCCATGGACGCTCTGCCAGCACCGTGAGAAGCTCGGGATCGATTTCAACTTCTTCCTGACTGTCCGTCCTGAGAAAGTATTCGATCAGCGAAGGGATATCCGAACGGCGCTCGCGCAAGGGCGGAATTCGCAAAAAGCCCATTTTAAGGCGGAAATAAAGATCCTCCCGGAACTGGCCCCGTGACGCCAGCGCGTACAAATCTTCATTGGTTGCCGCGATGACCCGGACATCGACGCGCTTGATTTCAGCGCTTCCCACTCGCATTATTTCCTTTTCCTGCAAAACTCTCAGCAATCTTTGCTGAACTTTGGGAGTGATATTCGCTATTTCGTCAAGAAAAATCGTCCCGCCGTCAGCCAGCTCAAAAAGCCCCGCCTTGCCGCCTTTTTTGGCGCCGGTAAACGCCCCCTCTTCATACCCGAACAGCTCGCTTTCTATCAGATCATCAGAAAGCGCACCGAGGTCTACCGCGAGGAAGGGGCCGTTCGCACGGCCGCTCGCCGCATGGATGGCGCTGGCAAAGAGCTCTTTCCCGGTTCCGGACTCACCGTAAATCAGAATGGACAGGTCTGTTTTGGCCAGGCGTTCCGCGATCCGCTTGGCCCGGCGGATTCCTTCGCTTTCACCCCGGATATCGGCAAAGGTCCATTTCGCGACGTGGCCCCGGCGGCGATACTCCCGGCCCAGGCGAGCCGCTTCCGCCTCATATTCGGTGATATCCCGCATCGTGGCGACCGTGTGCCTGCTGTCCCCAAGGTCAAATCGGCGGACCAGGATCCTGTTGTCCTGGCTTTGCATTTCCGCCTCATCCTCGCCGCAGCGGCATTGCAGAAACTCGAGTATCTCAGGGTTGCGGACAACGCTGGCAAGGCTTGAGCCCAGAATTTTGCCCGGCCTGATGGACAGCAAGGCGCGTGCTTCTTCGTTGCATACGGAAATCCTGTCTTTATCGTCAAATACGAGAATCCCGTTCTTCATGCTGTCTATGACGGAAACAAGGTGGCGGGAATGTTTGCGTGATTCTTCATCCGAGCGGGCCAGCCGTTGGGCGAGATTCAGGATTTTTGACAGGTAGCGGCGGGAAAAAAGACCGATTTCCGAGCCAGGAAGTCCCAGCTCATGGAATATTTCCGAAAGCGTCCCAAAATCGAATATGCGGGCACCAATATCGATACAGCGGTCTATCCCGGATGGAACGAGCGAGCTTTCTCCGGCCACCAGCGCGATCCGATACTCTGGCGGCGGTGGCGGCAGAGCAGGATACCAGGCAAGCCAGTCGATTCCCTCAAGCCCCAGCGAACGCATGGATTCCACGCAGTCCTCGGCGGTTTCGCGGCGGTCGTTGACAAAAAGGGCTTTTGTTCCGGGAGCCAGGCCTACCAGGGAATCCAGCCGGGCTGGGTCGATGGTCCGCTTGCCGACAATACAAATTCGGTCCGGAGCAAGGAGCCCGGCTTCGACCAATTCAGCCTTGGCGATAGCGCTGGATAGAAGAAGAACCGCTTCCGTCTCGAGTGCCTTTTTCAACACTTCAGGGTTGGTGCCGTCTATCCAGACTGCTTGAACTTCGATCTTTCCTGCAAGATGCTCGTCCAGCTGAGCGGTTAAAACCGCTGCTGTAGCTTTGCTGCCTGTCACCAGAAGGAGTTTTTTCATACCGTGCGCCTCCCCTTCAGTCTATCATGACAGGCGCCAAATGCCAGTCTCCGGATGTCATGCCGGGCTGAAAAGCACCCGCCCGTCCGCAATGACGGTTTCAGGTTCCATGGCTCTGTCGAAGATGACAATATCGGCATCGGAGCCTGGCGCAAGGTTTCCTTTCCGGCGCAATTTAAGCATTCGGGCAGGATTGACGGTCAGCGGCGCGAGGGCGGTTTCCAGAGGAATCCCCAGCGCGAGCGCAGATTTCAATTCGGTTATGAGGCTCTGGCAGGTTCCGGTTGTCAAACCGGAGAATTGACCTTTTTCATCAAAAAGCGGCAGGCTCCCCTGTCCATCAGAGCTCCAGGTCATGAACGCGATATCGATGCCCTCGCGGATAAACTCATCGAGCGCGCGGGACGCCGAAATTTCGCCATTTTTTACAAATTGCGGCACACTGCTGGTTGTAAAATCCACGGTACCGCCGCTCTTAGCCCAAGTTTTCGCCTGCTCGTACAATGCCTTGTTCCTGCCGCAGTGTGTTGGAAGCAAAACTGTTTTTGCATAATTCAGGCTTTCCGCAAGCTCGAATAAAGGTTCCATCCCTGCTGGTTCGTCGCCCAGATGAAAATTGACAACACCGGCTTTCCCCGAGAGCATCCCCGCGACTCGCGCATCCGCAACCAGGCGCGCAAGCTCGGCAGAGCTGGGACGCGATGAGCGATGGTCGGAAACCGCTATCTCGCCGGCGCCGATTATCGGTTCTATCAGCATGATGTCGCGCATGAGGCTTTCCGTCAGCGTTCGAATCGGGACATGATAGGAGCCGGTATAGCACCAGGCGGAAAGCCCGGCATTTCGCAGGGCGTACACTTTGGCCAGGAGGTCCTCCATGGAGCGGGCGATACCGTCCGTCCCGAGAACTCCAACCAGTGTCGTGACACCAGCACGGAGGGCTGACTGAATATCGAGTTCAGACGTGCGGGTGTGAAAACCGCCTTCGCCGCCGCCTCCCGCGATGTGGACATGGTTGTCGATAAATCCTGGCGTTACCGGACAGCCGTCAGCGTCAATCACATCGGGCTGAACCGGCAATCCCGCTTCTTCGATATGCGGCTGGATAGCGAGGATTTCTCCTCCGCCTATAAGAAGATCGCAGATTCCCTGGGGTTCGGGGGCATAGACATCCGCGTTTTTCAGTAAAAGCATGTTCGCACTTCCTTGGCTTGCAGTTACTGTTTTTATTGCAGATTTTATGCCAAAACCCAATTTGGCTGCTCGATTTTCAGTTTCGATAGCGGAAGAGAGGGGATGGTATTCCGGGTTTTATGCTTGGGCGGCGACTAGACCATTTTCCGCTGCTGCCTTGTCAATCGCGTCTTTCGTTATATGGTATTCGCCAAGCTTTCCGGCTATCTCATAAAGGGCTCCGCGGTCGGGAATCTGACCAATCGCCACAAGATTTCCATCGATATATACCAGCGGGAACAGATTGTCTTCAAAGTAAGTTTTAGCATAGGAAGCCAGCTCTTCAAGTTCGTAGTATGTTTCTTTTATATCGATAACCTCAAGGCTGTCGGCTTCAGTCAGCCATGACTGAACCGCTTTCTTGATATAATCGGTCGAATAGGTTTTGCAGCAGGTTTTCATTCCCCCGTTCAGGATAATTTGAATATTCATCGGTACTTCCTTCTTCAAGATCGAATTATCGGCTTAGGGCCATCGCTGTATAGTAAAATTTTAATAAATCATTGTCAAGTTGCATAATATTGAAACAAAAAGAATACTTTATTTTCCTTGACAGATGCGGATTCTTAGCCTAATATTAACACATTCTTAACACTTTCTTTACATTTCAGGAGGCAATCATGAAAAAAGGACGGATGCTGGCTCTGGCACTGTTGCTTTTTGTTTCAATGGTTCAGGTTTTTGCCGCTCCAAGCCAGGAACTCATAGACGCGGCCAAAAAAGAAGGCAAGGTTGTGGTGTACTCCATCACTTCCCGCATAGCGAATGCCGCGAAAGCATTCGAGACAAAATACGGGATCAAGGTTGAGGCATACAATCTGAAAGACGGCGAGCTGATCGAAAAAGTAACGAGAGAAGTCGGCGGCAATATCAGCGGTGCCGATTTTGTCATCTGCCAGGATTCGGGCCGGGTTTACGGCCAGTTAATCGCGACCGGTTATCTCGTGAATTTTGTACCGGATTCATTGAAAAACGTGATCCCCGCGCAGTATCAGAATCCGCTGGTTTTCCAGTTCATCAACAAGGTTTTCATTTTCAACAGCGAAAAAACGCAGACGCCAGTAATCAAGAACGTCTGGGAACTGACTGAACCGAAGTGGAAGGGGCTTGTCCAGTTCAAGGATCCGAAACTGGAAGGTGTCAACGCCAACTTCCTCACCATGCTGACATCTCCTGAATGGAGCGCCAAGCTGGCAAAAGCCTATGAAGATTTGTATGGTAAAAAGCTTGTTCTGACTACCAAAAATGCCGGGTATGAATGGATCAAGCGGTTCTTCCAGAATGGTTTGATTCTCGGCAATTCCGATACAACTATTTCCGAAAATATTGGCATAAAGGGCCAGAAAGCGCAAACCCTGGGGCTTTTTGTCTATTCCAAGACCCGCTATGACGAAGCCAAGAATCTCGCCCTGCTTCCGATGCCTGATGTCCAGCCTTTTAGCGGATTCATGTATCCCGCCTTTCTGCAGATGACCAAGAACGCAAAAAACAAGAACGCAGCAAAGCTTTTTATTGAATACCTGCTGACTGAAGAAGGCTTTGCTCCCTGGTCAAAAGATGTTGGTTCATATTCTTCCAACCCAACAATCAAGATTGACCCGGATGACAAGCCTGTATCCTACTGGGCACCGCGCCTGGTGTTTGAAGATCCGGCTTTCCTGTTCGAAAATCGCGCTGATGTGGAAGAATTTGTAAATACGCTTTCCAACTAAACTGTAGCCTGTGCCGGCGCAGGAGCATGCTCTTGCGCTGGATTCCCATTCTCGTTTCGGTTTTCGGAGGATCCGTGTGAAAACTGCCAACCGGCTGAAGTACTTTTTCAGAAAGCCTCACAATATTATTCTTGTTCTTCTCTTTGTTTCGCTTGCTTTCCTGACTTTGGTTCCATTATTTTCCCTCATCCGTGATACATTCATTGTACATCCTTCGGAAATCATGTCGGTTCGGGGCGCAAAGATTAATGATGTAACCTTGTTTCACTGGAAAAAAGTACTTCTCGATGGAACAAAGAGCTTTAAACTTTTCTACGAACCCCTCTGGAACACTTTGAAAGTCTCGCTGTTCTCCTCAATCATTGCTATTTTCCTCGGAGGGAGTTTTGCCTGGCTGGTCACCAGAACGGATATGGCTTTCAAGCCCTTTATTTCTGTTGTTTTCATTTTTCCATACATCATGCCGTCATGGACGCTTGCGATGGCATGGCTCAACTTTTTCAGGAACAAGCTGATTGGCGGCGCGCCCGGGTTATTTACCGCGCTTACCGGCATTGAAACCGCAAACTGGTTCGCGTATGGAATTTTTCCGACCAGCGTCGTTCTCGGACTGCATTATGCACCGTTTGCGTATATCTTGATTGGCGGGATTCTCCGGAACATGGATGCCAATCTGGAAGAAGCAGCACTTATCTTGAAAGCGAGCCGCGCAAAGATCATCGCTCGCATCAATCTTCCTATCATAATGCCCGCAATTCTTTCCACGTTTCTCCTTGTTTTTTCAAGCACCATGAGCGCTTTCGCGGTTCCGGCTTTCCTTGGCACCCCGGTGAGATTCCAGGTTCTGACGACGCAATTATATAGAACTTTGAATGGATTGAATCCCGGCTATGGCTACATCATGGCAGTCGTCATGATCGTGATCGGTCTGCTCATACTGGCCGTCAATCAATGGTATCTAGGAAAACGAAAATCCTTTGTCACTGTTACCGGCAAAAGCTCGAACATTTCATTTATTAAACTGAAAAAAATGCGCCCGGTCATTTCCGGAGCCGCTTTGTTTATCGTTGCAGCGATTGCGATTCTGCCGCTGCTGACCTTTGTTGTGGAGTCCTTCATTCTAGCGCCTGGAAATTATTCTTTCTCCAATTTAACAACACAATTCTGGGTTGGGCTGGGTCGGGAAGATATTGGCGGCGGAGAGCCGGGAATTTTGCTGAATAAATCTGTCTATATAGCTTTTTGGAACAGCCTGAAGCTCTCAGCTGTTGTCGCTCTGGTTGTTGGGACAGTTGGAGGCCTTGCAGGATACGCGATTGTACGCGGCAGGGGGAAAAAGCTTTCCGCGATTGTCAACAACCTGGCGTTCTTCCCGTATCTGCTGCCATCCATGGCATTCGGCGCCATCTATCTTTCCATGTTCGCCAAGCCGATCGGATTTTTCCCTTCGCTATATGGCACCTTCTTCCTGCTGGTTCTGATTGGTTCCGTCAAATATTTACCGTTTGCTTCACGGGCTGGAATCAACGCCATGCTTCAGCTCTCCGGTGAAATCGAGGAAGCGGCTATAATCATGGGAATTCCATGGCGAAAGCGCATAACGCGAATTCTTTTCCCCATTCAGAAATCGAGCTTTCTTTCCGGATATCTTTTACCGTTCATTTCCTGCATGCGTGAGCTGGCGCTTTTTGTACTGCTCATTACGCCAGCCAACCGCGTCATTACAACCTTGTTGTTCCAATATAATGAAAAAGGGTGGAATCAGTGGGCCAATGGTATCAACCTGCTGATCATCATAGCGGTGCTGAGCATCAACCTGCTGATAAATAAACTGACAGGCGCTTCAATCGACAAAGGTATAGGGAGCTGATATGCCACAGATAGTCTTGCGGAATATTACGAAAACTTTCGGAAAAACAGACGCAGTCCACGATTTGGATCTGGTCATAGAAGATGGCGATTTTGTCACATTGCTCGGCCCTTCGGGATGCGGTAAAACTACAACGCTCAGGATGATTGCCGGGCTTGAAACACCGACTCAAGGCACAATCTCCATCGATGGCAAGACTGTTTTTTCATCAGACAGCGGAATTGATATTACACCGGATAAACGCGATGTCGGTTTTCTTTTTCAAAATTATGCGCTGTGGCCGCATATGACAGTTGAACAAAATATTGGTTTCGGACTCGAAAATTTGAAGTGGTCCAAAGACAAAATCGCACAACGCGTCAAAGAGCTTTTAACAATGCTTAAAATCGATGGTTATCAGAAACGTTATCCCGCCGAGCTTTCCGGCGGTCAGCAGCAGCGAGTAGCCATCGCGAGAACGCTCGCGACGGGGCCGCGGGTTTTATTGATGGATGAACCGCTTTCCAATCTCGATGCGAAGCTCAGAACCGAGATGCGGGCTGAGCTGAAACGCCTGCATAAAGAAACAGGTGCGACTTTTGTCTATGTCACCCATGATCAGCTGGAAGCTATGACACTTTCCAGCAAGGTCTGCCTGCTGAAAGATGGACTTCTTCAGCAGTATGAGCCACCGATGGATGTCTATCATGAGCCTGCCAATATTTTTGTCGCGGATTTTGTCGGCAGTCCAACCATGAATTTTATTGATGCTCGGGCACAAAATATTAATCTTGATCAGGTCAAACTGGAAGCTGAAGGTCTCCGAATGATTTTCACACCGGTATCGGGCAGTATTTCACTCCAGAACGATCAGGCCGTAGTGCTTGGTGTTCGTCCGGAAAATATCCTCGTTGCCGATAGTTCGCCGTTATCCTCAAAAGTATATTCAACCTTACCATCCGGCATGGAAACTATTTTAAAGCTTGAGGTCGGAACGCTTGTGCTGACGGCTGTTGTATTCGGATCCGTGGATTATCAGATTGACAGCATGGTTAAAATTGGTTTTTCTGGCAATCACTGCGCCTTGTTTGATAAATCGAGCGGTGAAAAACTCGCGACAGGAAGTGTTCAGCTGATGCAGGGCTGATATGCTTCATAATTGCGGCAAAAAGAGGTCGGTATGGCTCAGAGGAAGATTCTGATCGTTGATGATGAACCGCATATTGTTGAATTTTTAGCCATGAATCTTCGGCAGAACGGATATACGCATTGCTTTTCAAGTGATGGCGAAACTGCCATTGAAATGGCGCGAATCGAGCAGCCTGATCTTATCCTCCTCGACTCAATGCTGCCAGGCATTTCCGGTGTCGAAACTTGCCGCATTTTAAAGCAGAACGCTGTCACCGCGGATATTCCGGTAATTTTTCTTTCAGCAAAAAGTGAGGAAACTGACAAGGTTCTCGGGCTGGCAATCGGTGCTGATGATTACATGACCAAACCCTTTAGTATTCGGGAGCTTTTCGCACGGATTGAGGCGGTACTAAGGAGAAGCGTCAAATCTCAGGCATTTTATGGCGGATATGCGGCAGATGGCGGATTGGCTTATGGCGCAGGAGCAATGCAAAGCATCCTTCGTTTTCAGGATCTGCAGATCGACCTGAGCGCGCACAACGTGGAAAAAGCAGGTGCAAAAATTGCTCTATCGCCGGCTGAATTTTCAATTCTTGCCCTTGTAGCGGGAGCTCAGGGAAAGGTTGTCCCCAGAGCTGTCATCATTGAGCGATTGGGGTTGTCAGGCGGCGACGAAGATGCGCGCTCTTTGGATGTCCACATAAGAAATCTGCGAAAAAAGCTGGGAACCGCAATCAATTCCGCAGGTTATCTGGAAACGGTTCGGGGAATAGGCTACAAGATCAATGAATAATTTCCAGAAATTGCTGGAGATTGTTTTCGGTACTTCCAGCTCATCATTGCCTGCAAGCGGGCTCCTTTCTTCCCGTTCGCTCTTCTTTCTGGGCATGGCTGGAGTTGTTATCATTGTTTATGAATTATACAGGATGTTTTTCAGCAGACATCGAGGCGACAGCGAATCACTGAAGTGTAAAATTGCCGAACTTGAACAAGAACGTGATACTTTGCATAAGCAAATGCAGGAAATACAGGAAAGCGCCAATCGACGTGCCAATTATATCAGTTCACTCTTCTCGGCAATGGAAGACGGAGTCATCCTTTTTGATCCCAATGGCGCAATCATTCTCTTCAATGAAAGCGCACAAAAACTAGCAGATATCGACAACCAGTGCTTCTTCGACCTTTCAAAACAGAATGAAAATCCTGTCCTGCGCGCTCTGACAGGCTCATTTACCACAACGAATGATGTGACGAGGCAATGTGTCGTAAAAGCAAAAAACGGCGAAGGACTCGATTTGGAAATCGGGGTTTCGCCGGTTTTCAGTAAATATCGGGATGGAAAATCGCTCGGCGTTCTCGCGATACTCAAGGATATTACCGAACATGAAAAAGTGGAACGCATCAGAAAAGAATTTATTTCCAATGTCTCCCATGAATTCAGAACGCCCCTGACCTTGATTTCCGGCTTTATTGAAACCTTGAAATTATGGGACGATCTCCCAGCTTCCGACAGAAACCGAAGCCTCGAAATACTGGAAATTGAAACCGGCAGATTGTCAAAACTCATCTCAGAACTTCTTCTGCTGTCGGAAATCGAACATCACCTGGACAGCCAAGCCAGCCAGCCAATCGATATTGAAAAATCCATTTTACAAGCTATCGAAAGTCTCAGCCATACGGCCATCGCCAAGCACCACTCCATCACCCATGAGTTTCGGCTCAGTTATCCGCTGCTGTTCGGCAATGAAAGCTGGTTTTATCACGCCTTCAGAAATGTCCTGGAAAACGCGATCAAATACACGCCTGAACATGGGGATATCGCCATAAAGGCAATTGCCACTGAGACCTCCGTGCTTGTCCATGTCAAAGACAACGGAATCGGCATTGCCAAGGCTGAGCAAGAAAAAATATTTGAGCGCTTCTATCGAGTAGAAAAAGGAAGAAGTTCCCGCTCCGGCGGCAGCGGCATCGGGCTGGCCATTGTCCGCGACATCATGTCACTCTTTGGCGGCTCTGTGCATGTCAACAGCGAACTGGGCAAAGGGGCCGCGTTCACACTCGAATTTCCGATCCAGAATCCGCAAAAAGCGATTCCGGATACCGCGCTCGCCCAGCTCTCATCAAACCGTGAATAATGGAGTTATCCCATGAATATAGAATTATGGTCATTCGGCTTTAAATACGGGCTTTTTGAAGGGGACGCCATCTTCGATGTCCGCTTTCTCCCCAATCCCTACTATGATGAATCACTGCGCCATTTAACCGGCCGTGACAAAAACTGTGCAGACTATGTATTCAAAGAAGACCCGGATATGAAGTTGGTCAAAGCTTTGGCATCTTTGGTGATTGAGATGCGAAAGGCAGCCGCTGCCGAAAAAAAACCATGCCTGGTCATTGCCATCGGGTGTACCGGCGGGCAGCATCGCTCCGTTGCCGTCGCGGAAGCAGTGGCAGAAGAAATCCGCCATATATCGAACCCACTTACGAATTGCCGGGTAGAAACCCACCATAGAGATGAACTTCTCTGGTCTTTGGAATAAATGCCAGGATTCTGCCTGCAATTCATTGCAAAGCTCCGAGTTGTGTGTATATTTACATCATGAAAATCACATTTCTCTATTTTGATGGTTGTCCCAATTCGGAGCCAACACTGGAAAATCTGAAAACAGCGCTTGCTGAACTCAACCTGAATGCTGAGATTTTTCAAATTGATGTCAGAGACCCGCAACAAGCTGCTTCAATCGGGTTCCTGGGCTCTCCTTCCATTTTGGTGGATGGCCGTGATCTGGAAACCGGCAAGATCCCTGAAACAAGCTCTTATTCATGCCGAATCTATTCTCTGGAAGACCGGAAAACAGGTAGACTTCCGAAAGAGTACATCAAGAAAAGGCTGCAATCGCTGACTTGAACTCAAAAAGAAAAAAGGAAAATAACCAATCCTGCAGCACCAGCAAAAAACGCGAGAAAAAGACCGCTGAAAGTGCGATGACGCATTGCTATTCGATGTAAAATGTTCTGCACCAGCTTGAATTGCAACACGCCAAATACCACTGAACCCCATGCCAGCATCAACAAAGTCTTGATCAACACTGAACCGTTATAGAAAGATGGAGCTGCATGCATTCCTGCAGGGGACACCGCCCCTTTTACAGACAATTCTGAGCCTCTGCCAATCCAAAGTGCAAGAAGTTCAGAGGAAGCTTTAAATAAGAAACTTCCCAAAATGCCTCCTGCCAAACAAAGCACCGCACCAAGCGCGAGAGCCCACAGTATGTTCCGGGTAGGCTGAATATCCATTTCATCTTCGGCAAGAGACTTTATGTGCGCAGACTTTTCAGGTAAGAAAGGGGCATCTTCCGATTCAGTTGCAAGGCACGGGATATTATCAGAATAGTCAGCTGCATCTGTAGATCTTGTTGGGAGAAAAATCCTTGACAATTTCATGAAGGATGCCACCGTGCCAATTGATGCAAGTGTCAGCATTCCAGTAAGCAAAGGATCGCGAACCAGATACACAATAAGATTTTTGCTGAAATAGCCTGACCATGGAGGCAGTGCTGTTATCGAAAGAGCGCCAGCTCCAAACGACGCCAGCACCACGAACGGTTGAATGCCATTGCCTGCAAGATACCGTCCAGCGCCTCGCAGCGTATAAACGTTCCGATTTCCAGCCGCTGATACGGCGGTGCCCACGGAGAGAAACAGCACCCCTTTGAATACACCATGAAAGAGCGCATGCAGAAAAGAAGCCGCCATGAGAGCGATGCCTGCTGGTGTTCCAACCCCGACCGCGAGAGAACTTCCCCATGCGGCAACAATAAAACCAATCTGGCTCACCGAATGATAGGCAAGCAGCAGCTTGGCATCAGACTGGGAAAGTGCCAGAAGAACACCTAAAAGCGCTGTAATCCCGCCACAGAGCGCAAATGCCTTGCCAATCAGTTCCTGTTCAGGAAAGAGCACGACAAGTCGCAGCAATACAAACAGAGGCGTCTTGATGAGCACACCTGACAGTATGGCAGATACTGGATGAGGTGCCATGGCATGAGCGTCAGGGAGCCAGCCATAGACAGGAACCACAGCCACGCGCAACGCAATTGCGCTTACCATAAGTGCAAGCCCAATGACAACTTCCTGCCTGTACAGCAATTCCGCCTGCTGAATTCGGACTGCAATCTCCGTATAGCTCAAGCTTCCGGTCACGTTGTAAATAACATAGACTCCCAGCAGATAGATCAGCATTGATGCCGCACTGACCAGAAGATAGGAAAGGCTTGCCATATATGCTTGCGGCTTTTTTGAAAATACGATGAGGACATATGATGTCATCCCAAGGACTTCGAGACAGACAAATAAATTGAAAATGTCCGCAGTTATCGCAATTGCAGCAAGAAAACCAGACTGAATATAGAAAATGCAATCGAATACCTGATGGTCGATTTTGAGGCTGCGAGAATAGAGCCACGACGGAATGGCGAGCACCATACCAAGCGCGATGACCAGCAAAGCCAAGCCGTCAAACTGGTACTGTATTCCCATATCGGATATCCATCCGCCGATGGTACCGCTGAAGGTTTGCCCAGCATGCACCAATCTGGCAAGCTCAGCCAGAGGCAGCCATACAGCGCCAAGAGCGAGAAAAGAACCTATTGACGATACAACCTGCTTCGCCCGGTTGCTCCGCAGCAAGGTTCCTATAAGAACACAGGCTGCCCCGGCAAGCGGAAGCGCAATAAGAAGAAATACTGCATCATCGGTTTTCATGCTCGAGCCTTGTTTTGATTTCGTCAATATCGAAGGTTCCAAATTGCATGAATAGTTTATATGCAAAGCCAAGAGACAGCGCGGTAATGCAGACACTGATGACAATTGCTGTCAGCATGAGAGCCTGCGGCAAAGGATCGACAATATTCTCGGTTCCAGTCGCCAGAATCGCTGCTTTCTCTCCTATACCCGCGCCCCGTATTACAAAAAGCAGCACCACCGCGTTATTCATAAAGCCAAGACCAATAACCTTCTTGATTATATTTTTATCGATGGCAACCATGCCGAGACCGATAAGAAACAGCGCAAGTAGTAAAAATTCATTCATGTATGTCCCCTGCATACATCGCGATCGCAAGCAGGCCGATGCTCGCTCCAACCTTAATACCTACAATGATATTCAGCAAGGTTATGAACACCACAGGCTGAATATCGTCATGGCTGAAAGGATTTGCCAGAAAGCCGGTACCGACGACAATACCGGAAAAGAAAGCTGCAATTAGAAGAACAAAGCTGACCACTTCTATGTGATGCAAGTCTTTCATTTGCTTCAAAGCTGTCCGTTTGGTCCTAATGTACCCCAATGCTATGAATATGATACCCGATGCCAGCACTGCTCCGCCCTGAAAGCCGCCCCCGGGTGACGAATAGCCAAAGGTCATGACATTGAAACCGAACACAAGAATGATCGGACCTACTTTTCCGGTGATGAATCGCACTGTGCTACCATTCGATGCATTTCGCGATTGATTCCAACGAGCAAGTTCAGCCTTTGAATTCGAGCTGGATTGCTGCATGACATGTAAAGTTCCCAAAACGGCGATAAAAAGCACAATTGCCTCTCCGAGCGTATCAAAGGCACGGTAACCAAGATATATTGCACTCACTACATTGCGGGCGCCTGTTTCTTCGATTGTATGAGCTTCATAGCGATCCCGCAGCTGAACCGGCCAGGGAGCCTTGAGGAAGAATATTGGCGCCATAATCATGGCTGCAATGAGACATGCAGCCATCCCTGGTGCTTGCTCACGAAACTTCATCGCTTTTTAGCTTCCTTGGTTGCACGCAAGATCCAGAGAAATGCAATATTCGAGAGTCCAGCTCCAACTGCAGCTTCGGTAATTGCAACATCTGGAGCGTTAGCGATGTAGAAAACCAGCGCTCCAAGAAGACTCGCAGCAGACATCAGAATGATGCAGGTCAGAAGATCCTTGATAAACACCGCAGCCAGAGAAAGGGCAACAATAAATAAAAGCAGAATGCTAATCGCCATTGAGGTGATTTCCTCCATCATCTGGCTGAGCATGGCTTGCATGAGCTAGATAGCCAGACTCCGCTAAGAGATGCACCACAAAATGCGTGCTTGTCGGCGATGATATGAGAAAAAACAGGATGATGATAACCATCCTCGATATGAATTCTGCTGAAGGATCGATAAAAGGTGTTGCGAGAAAAACGGTAAATACCGCGGTAGTCGAAGCAAGCGATCCTGCATGCAGTCTCGAGTAAGCATCAGGGAAACGGAAAAGGCCTATGATGCCCACGGTACCCACTATTGCCGCTATGGACAATAACGCAACTACAAGGAAGGATGCTATCAACTTTTCGACCTCCTGTCCTCGGAAAGATGTTTCAAATGCCTCTCAAAAAATCTCAGAATCGCGAGGAATCCAAGAAACCCAAAAATGTCATACACAAGCGCAACATCAAGAAAGAATGAAGACTTTTTCTGTGCACCAATGAGAACCAGCAGGCCGAGGACTAATCCCGCGAGGATATTCAGGGCCACCAGCCTGTTCTCGACCCCAGGCCCTATGATAAGGCGGACGCAGACTGCGCTGATCCAAAGGATGAAAACCCAGATCATGCAATCAACTGCAAATTCGATCATAGCCACACCTTCATCAGTCGCGCTTCCATTTTGCCCTTTATAACAGATGAAACCTTATCCGGTTTGTAAAACCCTGCGAATAAAAAATGCACACCGAGTTTTCCATCCTCAAGTGAAACCATAGCAGTTCCAGGGGTAAAGGTGATCGACGTCCCGAGAATTATTTTTGCTGCTTCAGTTGGGAGATCCGTATCAACAGTAACAATTGCCGGCGCGATACGTTTTGTAATGACAGCTTTGAATACAGCCCAGCTCGAGATATACAAATTGGCAATGAGTGAAAAACCGGCATAGCTCCATGCACAAGGTTTGAAATTGAGTCTGACTTGATGGGACGCGCGAGTGTTTAAAAAAACCCTGTGAGTCATCGCCGATATTCCCAGCGATCCGACAGCGCCTGCTGTAAGCCAGAACAATTCCAGTCTGGCAGAGAAAAGAATCCAGATTCCATAAAGCACGCAGGCGGTGCTGAGAAATCTGGCCCACTGACCATGTCTGCGGTTTTTCTTCTTTTTAAAACCAGCTCCGCCCATGCACTTAGTATGCATCAGGTATATTCAGAGTCAACCTGGAGCCGTCCGATTGATAAAAGCAAAACGGAAATACTTGAAGTGTGCGGCCTTTTTCATTTTTTAGTTTTTATAAAAAAAAGGCTTCCTTTCGGAAGCCAAAAAATGCCCAGAGGGGGACTTGAACCCCCAAGCCTCTCGGCACTAGTACCTGAAACTAGCGTGTCTGCCAATTCCACCATCTGGGCGTGACGGGCTATTATTACCAGTCATTGGCAATTGTGTCAATAACTTTCAGGAAAGCTTCGCGTTTTGCAGGCTAGCTCCCGCAAGCTGTTGGATATGGATACCGCGATGGAATTTTATGGGCTTTGCCCTTGCTATTCTGAAAAACCCCTGCCACCAAACATATTCTCCTTGAAATCACCAGTAAACTGACCGAATAATACATATAAAGAGGCTAAACAGCATGACAGCTGACTCAATCTCGGTATTGATCTTTCTCGTTGGTGATAAAAGTTTCTGCCTTGAAATTGATGTGATCGACCATGTCATCAGCGCCTGCGCCATCTCGCCGGTACCTGATACAAAATCTAGCATTGAGGGTATCATCAATGTCAGAGGAAGAATCATGCCAGTCGTCAATATGGGAAGCAAATGTTTCTCAAAACCTATCCCGCTCGCCTTGAGTGATAAATTCATAATAATTACAATTGAAAAACGTTACCTGGCTCTCCATGTGACCGATACTCTCGAAATTCTCACTCTGAAAAAGACAGCAATTACGCAACCGGACACGATTCTGCCCGGACTTTCAGTCATCTCGGGGATAATCCAATATGCACAGGAGCTTTCACTGCTCTACAACCCGCGGAAATTCTTCAGGAATGAGTTCATGGAAGCCTCTGAAGAAGAGCCGCAGGAAGCAAACCATGGTACCGCTCTGGAGATACATTGATGTTTTCCGATCAGCCGGCAGGGCAATGTAATGCGGAAAATCAGGAAGATCTGACCAGCCTCATTCCGCGTCTGACTGAAACAATTGAAAGCGCGTTGAGTATAAAAAAAAACAGCCTGCATCATTATACTGTGCGAAAAGCTGTTCAGGCTCTGTGCAAAACGCTGAAAATCAGCTTGGATGAAGCGATAAGTATTCTGACTAGTCCGCCGCCCTATGGCACACAGATAGTCAATATTCTGGCAGAGCATATTACAATCGGCGAAACCTACTTTTTCCGGCACTCGGAGCAATTCGAATTTCTGGAAAAAATCTGGCTTCCCTCTCTTGTATCCGAACGAATTCGCACGGGTGAAAAAAAAATCGCACTCTGGAGCGCAGGCTGCAGCACGGGTGAAGAACCATACAGTCTTGCCATTCTGCTCAATAAAGTGCTTCCAGATTTTGCTTCATGGGACATTACCATCCTCGCAACAGATATCAATAAAAATTCACTTGCTTTTGCTCAACAGGCAGTATACAGCGAATGGTCATTCCGCGGCGTAAGCCCGGCGGTAATAGAAAAATATTTCGTGGTACAGAAATCTCCGCTTCTGGAACGAACAGGCTTTCTATCCGGCTCGCGGTATAAACTGAAAGACTCGATTCGGGACATGGTAAGTTTTCGGCAATTTGACCTCGCTGCTTCTCCTTGGGCTATGACACCGGATTTTCCTGCAACATTCGATATTGTCTTCTGCAGAAATGTTCTTATGTATTTTACGCGGGATACGGCGCGGCAAATCATCGGTCGATTCCACACAATGCTCAGAGAAGATGGTTTGCTGGCGGTCAGCCCGAGCGAGGGCTGGTTTGCGCGCGGAGCTGGATTCAGCCTCTATCCTGAAACGAGCCTTTCAATTTTCAAAAAAAAGCCAATCAATGGAACGCGCCTGCCGCCGATTGGAGATTCAACATCTCAGAATAAAACGGTGATTCCAGCAGCTTCGCAAATGCCCCCGAAAACTTCCATCGCAAAGTCTGTGAAAAAGGCTCCCTCCGCTGGAAAGCCTGGTCCCGTTTCCTCGACTGCTGTAACTTCGAATATCAAAGAAAAAGCCCAGGCGCTTGCTGATACCGGCAAACTTTCTGAAGCCCTGGCGTTGATTGAAGCCGCCATCTCCGATGATACAACGCATGCCAAAAGCCATTACCTTAAAGCTCTCATCCTCATGAACCTTAACCGGCTCCCCGAAGCTGAATCTTCTCTTAAAAAAGCGATATTTCTGGACGCAGAAATGGTTGTTGCCTATCTTGCCCTGGCCTCGATAGCTCAGGTAAAAGGGAATCATGATGTAATGATCCGCCATTATCGCACTGCAATAAAACTCCTTGCAAAGCTGGATGAAAATCAAATTGTCCCTTATTCGGACGGTATGCCGGCAAAGGCGCTCGCGACCATGATTTCAAAAGTGACAGAGCAGCATGAACATGAGGAGAAGTCATGAAAGACAATCCAGATACCACTACGATTAATGCCATACTCAGAAAAAGAGCAGAACAACTTTCTCGTGCTGAAAAAATCCAGGAAGAAAAGCCGTCATATACAATGCTGAAATTTCTCATTTCAGGGCTGGAATACGGGCTTGAAATCCCTTTCATCCGCGAAGTTATTTTTAACTCTTCAGGCTATACCCCAATACCAGGCGTACCAGATTACATTCTGGGAATAAAGGATATCCGCGGAGAAATCATCCCCATTGTCGACATTTTGCGGATTCTCGGTATAGGCCAGAACGATGCCGAACATCGCGACTTCTGCATAGTCGCGGAAAGTGAAGACATAGTATTTGGCATTATGGCGGATTCCATAAAAAATATGGACCGAATTGAAAAGGAATCAGTCAACGCTGATGCTGCATCTGTTTCAGAAAACGTTGCGCGATTTTGCTACGGACTTGCCAGAGATGGTTCTTTGCTGCTCAATGGCAATCTTCTATTTACCGATACTCTGATACGCGGTATTGAAAGATAAGGGAGGCTTTATGTTCAGCAACATGAAAATCCGTATTCGTATGATACTTGGTTTTGGGCTGGTACTGCTGCTGATTCTAGCTATGGGCATTTTCGCCTATTACCAGCTTAATACGATGGCTGGATTGACCAAACAGCTGTATGCAAGATCTCTGCCTGTTAGCGTAGCAGTCAATAAATTGAAGACAAGTTTTACATCCATTGAACTGCTGATGTCCCAGGCTATCGGATCAAGGACAAAAGTAAATACGCAGGAGCTGAATAAAAAGCTATCTGATGAGTATTTCGCTCTTGAACTTCAACTCGATGTTCTCAGAGAAAAATATCTCGGAGACCAGAAAGAAATCGCGGAGATAGCTGCCAGTCTTGAAAAATTGAAGCTCGTTTTCAGATCAATTTCAGAAATCTTCAGTACAAATCTGTCATCAACCGCAGACAGAATATTTGTGGAACAGGCAATACCCATAATCGAACAGACAAGCAAGGCACTTGATGCCATAGAAGTACAGGTAAAAAGCAGAGCAAGCAACTTTTATTCCGATACAGAGACAGCCAGAAAAAGCATAATAACTCTGCTCGTGATAATTTCCGCTTCTGTAATTCTGCTGAGTATTCTCATCGCATTCCTATTAACCGAAAGCATTCTCCGCCCACTCGGTGATATTCTTACCATTATCCACAAAGCTCGGAATGGCGATCTGACCGTTGATACCGAAGCAAAATTGAGAAAAGATGAAATGGGAAAACTATCGTCTGCTTTCATAGAGTTGATTTCCCGATTCAGAATACAGATTCAAGAACTGGTTGCTGCAATCTCGCAGCTTGCAACATCTTCCAGTGAAATTTCCGCGACAGCATCCCAGCTGAGCGCTTCAGCAAGTGAAACCGCGGCTTCCATAAGCGAAACCGCCGCTACGGTTGAAGAAGTCAAACAGACAGCACAGCTATCCATGGATCGATCGAAAGATATATATGAAGTGACACAACAATCTTTTACCGCCAGTAAAGCGGGTTTAGATTCTCTTTCTTCTTTGATGAACAAGATACATGAAATTAAAAACCAGATTGATCGGATAGCGCAAAGCATCCTCAATCTGAATGAGCAAAGCCAGGCAATCAGTGATATCATCTCGGCAGTTGATGACATTGCTGAGCAGTCCAACCTTCTCGCTGTCAATGCTTCCATAGAAGCAGCCAAAGCTGGTGAACAGGGAAAAGGATTCGCGGTTGTGGCACAGGAAATCAAAGCGCTGGCAGACCAGTCCAGACAATCGACCAAGCAAGTAAAAAAAATTCTTGGCGATATTCAAAAAGCGACAGATGTGGCAATCATGGCTTCAGAAATGGGAACAAAAGCTGCGGAAAATGGTGTTTCCAGCTCTCTTCAAGTTGAAAGCGCCTTGAAAAATATAATCAACGGAATAGAAGAAGCCACCCACATGACTCAACAAATAAGCGCAGCAAGCCAGCAGCAATATTCCGGGATTGATCAGGTAACGCTGGCAATGGAAAACATCAATGAAGCAAGCAAGCAGAATGCGGAAGGCTCAAAAAATCTTGAACAATCAGCGCATGACATCATGCAGCTGAGTACACGGCTCAAGGCGCTTATTGAGCGGTACAAGATTTAATTTCGCCGTCCCAAGGAAAAAGGCATGCAAGACCAGGAAGAGTTCCTGAAAAAACTGCGCGAAGCATTCAATCTTGAAGCCGCTGAGCATCTTGCAGTCATCGCCTCCTCGATTCTCGCTCTGGAAGGGATGACTCCTCCATATCCAAAAGATCTTGTTGAAACAGCCTATCGAGCGGCCCACAGCCTGAAAGGCGCTTCCCGCGCGGTAGACTTGCGCGATATTGAAACCATCTGCCATGCCATAGAAGGAGTATTTTCCAAAATATCCAAGGGTGAGCTTGCGCCGGATAAATCCTTGCTCGAGCTTTTGCTGGCAGCGAATGACAGCATGGAAGGAATCCTCAAAGGCAATACAATTCTCACAGCGGCGCAGATTGGCGCGCTTGCCAGGCGTATCGATGAAGCGGCCATTCCAAAACCGAAAATTGCGGTAATGAAGCTGTCTGAAATCGCGGCGCAAACAGCATCACCGCCTGCACCGCCGGCAACACCTCAGGAACAAAGGCCTTTGGCTGCAGAATCCAAACCCGAAACGGATCACCCGCACAGTGTTCAAAAGTCAAGCTTCGCCAATACGCTCCGTATTCCTGCAGAGAAGCTGGAACTTGTTCTGAGGGATGCTGAAAATATCATCAGCGCGAAGCTTGCTCTCAGGCAAATAATGGAATATTTAAGCAGCATCAGTTCGGAATGCGAAGAATTGCTTTCCTCAAAAGAAATCGAAACAACAAAACTTCGCCAAATGATTTCAGAGACCAGCAAGACGCTTAAGAAAATTTCAAAATATACGGCAACCGAAGAATACCGTGTCAGTACAACAATAGACAAACTCATCGATGATGCGCGCACTATGCTCATGCTGCCCTGCTCCCTCCTTCTTGAAGGTTTCCCCCGGATGGTCCACGATCTTGCCCAATCCATGGGCAAGAAAATAGAGATTGCGATAGAAGGGAAAAACATCGAACTTGAAAAACACATACTCGAAAAACTAAAAGATCCGTTGACCCACCTCGTCCGAAACTCGATTGATCATGGCATTGAGATTCCCGCTGATCGCGTAAAAGCGGGAAAACCCGAAACTGCCCTGATCAAGATTAAAATCGCCAACCTTGATTCAAAGCATATCGAAATTTCAGTCAGCGATGACGGCAAGGGTCTGGATTATGAAAATATTAAAAGCGCAGCTATCGCAAAAGGTCTCATTACCAAAGAAGAAGCGGGAAACATAGACAATGAGCGCCTCGGTATGCTCATTTTTGAATCTGGCTTTTCAACCAGCCCCATAGTAACCGATCTTTCCGGCAGGGGTCTTGGGATGAGCATCGTCCAGCAAGCGGTTGATGAACTGGATGGCTTCATAAAAACCGAATCTAATCCCGGAGAGGGCACAACCTTTCGCCTTGTAGTTCCCTTCTCCCGCGCCACATTCAGAGCCACGCTGATAAAAACCGGCGACAGAAAATTCGCTTTGCCCACGTCCTCGATCATCAAAACCATGAGGATGAAAGTTGACAGCATTTTTCTTGCAGGCGGCCGTGAAATGATGTATTTCGATTCCAGACCTATAGGAATACTCCGCGCCAACCGTCTTCTCAATCTACCTCAGAGCACCATGGAAAGCACCAACAGACTGGCCAGTATCATCATCACGCAATCCGGCGAATCAATAGCCGCCTTGATGGTTGATGAAATTCTTTATGAGCAGGAATTGCTCCTGAAGCCTCTCGGCCAGCTTTTAAAGAACATAGCTTTGATTTCCGGCGCGAGCATAGCAGGCGATGGAGAAATAATCCCTGTTCTCAACGTCAAGGAGCTCATGCGGAGCGTAACCGCCCGAGAGCTTGAAAACGCTCTTATAAAAAATGGAGCACCGCCGGCAAAAGAAAGGAAGACCAGAAAAAAGAAATCTGTCCTGGTTGTTGAAGACTCCATCACCTCTCGAATGCTCCTGAAAACCATTCTGGAATCGGAAGGCTACACGGTCACAGTTGCGGTTGACGGCCAGGATGGCTATACTGCGCTTAAGTCCAATCCTGTGGACTGCGTTATTACCGACATCGAAATGCCGCGTATGAACGGATTTGAACTAACGGCCAAAATCAGGGCTGACAAAAAACTGGGGGATTTGCCCGTAATTCTTATCACCAGCCTGGAGTCCCGGGAAGATAAGGAACGAGGCGTGGAAGTCGGCGCCAGCGCTTACCTTCAGAAAAGCAATTTCAGCCAGACAACGCTTCTGGATACAATAAAACGGTTCATCTGAGATAAGGGGCTGCTATGGTTCGAGTGCTGATTGTCGAAGACTCCTATGTTTCGCGCGAATTGCTTAAATACATTTTCATCAAAGACGGCGGTATCGAAGTAATCGGCATGGTCGGCAGGGGTGAAGACGCTATAGCCCTTCTCGAATCGATGAAACCCGACAAGCCAGATGTCATAACCATGGATATCGAAATGCCGGGACTGGACGGCTATACAACAACACGAAGAATCATGGAAACCAGGCCGGTTCCTATTGTGATTATCAGTGTCGGTTTTCAATATCCTTCAGCGGAAAAAACTTTCAAAGCCATGCAAGCCGGCGCTGTCGCTGCGGTTGGAAAACCGCCAGCTCCAACGCACCCTGAATTCCCGGCAAAAACGCGGGAACTCATCGGCCTTGTAAAAGCCATGGCCAAAGTGCCGGTTGTCCGCCGCTACGCGAATATACCGAAACCTCAAACTGCTCTGACCCTTGACACAGCGGCCATTAAAGCAGACAAGAATTACAAACTGGTCGTCATCGGCGCCTCAACCGGCGGGCCCCCGGTTCTGCAGACCATTCTTTCACGCCTGCCAAAGCCATTCCCGCTGCCAATCGTCATTGTCCAGCATATCGCATCGGGCTTTGCCTCAAGTCTGGCGGAATGGCTGAACAACACCTGCGGGCTGAAAGTCGTTCTTGCTGAAGACAATACCATCGCAACTCCCGGTGTCGCCTACATCGCGCCGCACGGCAGCCACACAACCATTTCCGCAGGCGGGGTATTCAATCTGCAGAAACCAGCGGAAAACGAAATTCTGGTTCCAGCGGTCAATCCGCTGTTCAAATCGGCAGCGGCAGCGCTGGGCTCTTCCTGTATCGGCATCCTGCTGACAGGCATGGGTAAAGATGGGGCGGAAGGACTGCTCGACCTGAAAAACGCAGGCGCGCTGACTATTATTCAAGATAAAATAACCTCAATTGTCTACGGAATGCCCCGGGAGGCTGAAAAACTGGGCGCCGCCCAGCTCATTCTTCCTCCGGAAGAAATAGCGTCGGTTCTTGAGGAAATCGGCAAAAAAGCAGCAATGGGAGATAAATAATGGACAACAACCACATTCTGATTGTTGAAGACAGCCTGACTCAGGCAATGCGCCTTCGCTATATCCTGGAAAAAGAAGATTTGATGGTCGATGTCGCGACCAACGGCCGTGAGGCATTGGACATTCTCAGAAATATCCCAATCAACATAGTCATCAGCGATGTCATGATGCCCGAGATGAATGGTTATGAGCTGTGCAAGGCCATGCGGGCCGACCCGAAACTTTCTTCAATTCCCGTCATGCTGGTGACAACCCTGTCGGATCCGACCGATGTTATTCGAGCCCTCGAAGCAGGCGCTGATAATTTCCTGATTAAGCCCTATGATGAATCAACGCTGATTTCCCGAATCAAATACATCATCGCGAATATGGAAATACGGAAAACGCAGGGCGCCGAGATCGGCCTCGAAGTGTATTTCAATGGTAGAAAGTATTTCCTGAATTCGTCCCGAATCCAGATGATAGACCTTTTGCTTTCAACCTATGAAAGCGCCATTCAAAAAAATGAGGAACTCAACACAACCAATCAAAGATTGGAAGAAGCGCTGGACAATATCATCACCTTGCAGAAAAACTATCTCCAGCTGCTCGAAACCAATGTGGATGCCATTGTTGTCTACGATAATAAAAATCTGGTTCGTTATGCCAATCCATCGGCAAACGCCATTTTTGTCAGCAAAAAAGACAGCCTCCTGAATAAAAAAGTGCCCTTCGAGCTGGATACCAGCAGTGACAGCCACGAAATCGAAGTCACCGATCCCGATGGTCAGGTTCTCACCCTTGATGGCAGAACCATGACGACCGACTGGGATGGCGAAATGATGACGCTCGCTGTTTTCAGGGATATGACTGAAGCTACACGTCTCAGAAAAGAGCTTGAGCAAATGTCGCTGGAAGATGACTTGACCGGGCTGTACAACCGCCGGGGATTCAATCTTCTGGCAGATCGAATGGTACGGCAATCCAAGCGCTTCAATATGCAGCTCTTTGTCCTCTTTGCCGATCTCGATGGCTTAAAGCACATTAACGATACGCTGGGGCATCCTGAGGGGGACCTGGCTATTTCGACTGTCGCATCCATCATGAAAAAAACGTTCCGAGAGACCGACATTCTTGCAAGAATGGGCGGCGACGAGTTTGCCATCATGGGCATGATCAACGAGCTCTTTGTGCCCGACAAACTGATCAAGCGTTTCAACCAGCTCGTTGAAGAATGGAACGAAAAAGAAAAACGCCAGTTCAAGCTGAGCGTTTCCATGGGAATCGAGACAATCGATCCATCCGCCGCGGAACCTATCGAGACCTTGCTGAAAAGAGCGGATGAAAAAATGTATGCAAACAAACTGGCGAGAAAAGCGAACAGAATCTGATTCCAGAATCGAACATATCGATGTATACTGGCATTGAAAAGGAGATTTCAATGCCAGAATCGCACCACAGCGCTTTTCTGCGTGCCGCCCGCCCTCTCTTAAAAGAGGTTGTCGGCATTCTATCCCGCCAATTTGACTATATCAGCGTGCTCTGTACCGACGACAACGGTATTTCCTATGCAGCGACACCTGGAGAGACTCGCACCGCTGAGCCTATGTGGGTTCAGCGCGGCTTTGTTTTCCGGGCGCAGAAGCAAGGGAAGGTAGCTGAATACGCTGTTTCGAATCTCGAGGTTGCAGACGGTGCCCAGCAACTAGCCGAAGGCATTGCAATGGCGCTTCACCAATTACTCGCCTCGCCAGGGCTGATCGCTTATCCAGCCATTCCAGACCAGGCTATGACACGGGAGTTTTCATTGCAGCCCGCCGAGGATCCCTTCCTTGCCGAGCCCGAGCAGGTTCTGAGCCGCCTTACCAGCCTCCGCGAAACCCTCACCGACCGCAAGGTCATTGTCATGGCGCAATCCCGCTATGAGTATGTTCGGGTTTCAAGAATGTTCCTCTCGCCCCACCGTGACCTGATTCAGACCTTCCCCTGGTCGCAGGCCTACCTCTTCGGCATTTCCCGCCGGGATCAGCTTTCAAAAATGTCCTACCGGTCTGCATCAGGCCGCAAAGGGCTTGAGCTTCTTCAGGATCTCGAAACGACGGTTCCGGATCTCACACAGGAACTTCATGATATTCTGGATGCCACACCCATCGAGCCAGGTGAATACGAAGTCATTCTCGACCCGGACATGGCCGGAACCCTTGCGCACGAAGCCTTCGGCCACGGCGTGGAGACCGACATGTTCTTTAAAAAACGCGCCAAGGCGACCGAATACCTCGGAAAGCGTGTCGGTTCTGAACTTGTAACCATGTATGACGGCGCTGCTGATGCCGAACAGACCGGTTCATTCCTTTTTGATGATGAAGGAACGCTCGCGCATAAAACAAAAATCATCGATCATGGCATTCTGCTCGGCGGCATTTCGGACATGCTCTCCAGTCTTGCGCTGAATATTCCGCAGACCGGAAATGGCCGGCGGGAGGCGTTTTCGCATAAAGCCTATGCCCGCATGACCAACACCTATTTTGAACCCGGAACCGCAACCCTGGAAGAGATGGTCGCTTCCGTCAAGCATGGGTGGCAGCTATCCCGGCTGAACGCCGGCATGGAAGATCCACGCAACTGGGGTATCCAGCTGTTGTGCATGGTCGGGCGGGAAATTGTCGACGGAGCCTATACCGGCAGGGTCGCAAGCCCGATTGTCTGTTCAGGTTATGTGCCGGATGTCCTTTCGGCTATCAGCATGGTGTCGAAGGATTTTACGCTCTCGGGTTCCGGCGCCTGCGGAAAGGGCAAAAAGGAATACGTCAAAGTATCCTCTGGCGGCCCTTATGTCAAAACACGAATGAGGTTGGGATGATGAACATGATCGACACCATACTGGAAGGTGTAAAAGCCTCCAAAATAGCGATTTCGGACTGGCGTTTGGTCAGAAAGCAAGGCACCCGGCAAGAGCAGTATTTTGTCGGTTCGGAAGCCGAGCAGGCTCGGCTAGTCCAAGAAACGAGGTATTCCCTTACTGTATATGTAGATACAATTGATGGGGATAAAAAATTCCGGGGCGAAGCCACTATCAGTATCCAGCCGACGCTGACAGCGGACGAAGTATCTGCCAAAATTGCCCAGGCAGCATACGCAGCTTCCAAGTCCCGCAATCAATGGTTCGAGCTTCCAGGACCAGCGGAACCCAAGGTTGCTATTCCAGTTTCTGCTTTCAGCGTATTGCCGGAGAGCCAGCAGCTCGAAGAAGTTCGAAAAGCGCTGTTTCAAGCGGTGCCCGAATCTGCAGCTTCCGGCCCCCGCATCAACTCCCTTGAGCTTTTCCTGACCCATGAAGAAAATTTCATGCTCAATTCCAAAGGCTTTTCGCACCGTTCTGAAGCATGGAAAGGCTACAGTGAGTTTGTTGTCGATTCAGCCAGCCCGTCCGGCCCGGTTGAGCTTTTTGATGATATCGAATTTTCTGAGCCGGACCGCGAGCGGCTTGCCGAGACCATTGGCGCCCGCCTTGCCGAAGTGCGGGATCGCGCCGCCGCAGTTCCTCTGCCCAATCTGAAAGACATTCCTGTCATCCTCCGCGGCAAGGAAGCGGAACAATTTTTTGCCTGGTTCTTCCACAACGCCCGAACTGAAATGGTTTTCAGCAAGGCTTCGTCCTTTTCTGTCGGCATGAATGTACAGAAAAACACGGATACTGACTCGGTTCAGGAGCCTCTGACCATCTGGGCAGAGCCCTTCCTTCCGGGACTTCCGGCTTCAACGTCTTTTGACTCGGATGGCTTCCCGCTTGAGCGTACCCTTGTCGTTGAAAATGGCGTGCTGAAAACGCTGATTGGCTCAGTCCGCCACGCAGACTGGCTCTCGGTGCCGCGAAAAGGCGCCTTCCCGCTCTTCTCGGTCGAACCAGGCACCATGCCGCTCTCAGAAATGCATGCTTCGCCCTATCTTGAGCCAGTCATGTTTTCCGATTTCAGGCTGGACCCCGTGACCGGCAGTTTTGGTGCGGAAATTCGGCTTGCCTACTATTATGATGGAATTAAAAGAGTACCCGTCACCGGCGGATCCATTTCCGGAGCTGTGCCCATGCTTCGCAACACCATGCGATGCAGTACCGAACGCGGCCTTGCCACCATGTCCCTCTGCCCGATAGCGGTTAAGCTTCAGGGCGTTTCCATTACCGGCATGACTGAATAGCATGGAGGAATAACACGACTCCGTAATTTTCCCATGAAAAAGGCTGCCAGGTTATCCTTGGCAGCCTTCCTTTTTTACTTGCTTCAGCTTCGCATTTACTCAGCGAATGGCTCTTATCAAAGCCTCAACCTTGTCGGTCTTTTCCCAGCTGAAATTGTCACGGCCAAAATGCCCATACGCTGCCGTCGCCCGATAAATCGGATTTTTCAGCTGGAGGGTTTCGATGATTCCGTGGGGAGTCAGGTCGAAAACTTTCGTGATAGCGCGGGCGATAGCCGTTTCATCCACTTTTGCCGTACCGAAAGTCTCAACAAGGACGGAAATCGGCTCGGGAACGCCGATGGCATACGCCAGCTCAAGCTCACAGCGGTCGGCAAGCCCCGCCGCAACCACATTTTTCGCCACATAGCGCGCCATATATGCAGCCGAACGGTCAACTTTGGATGGATCTTTGCCCGAGAATGCACCGCCGCCATGCCGTCCCATGCCGCCATAAGAGTCGACAATGATCTTTCTGCCGGTCAAGCCGGTGTCGCCAGCCGGTCCGCCTATGACAAACCTTCCGGTCGGATTGATAAAATAGCGTGTATTCTCATCCAGAAGTCCAGTCGGGCCAAGCACAGGCTTAACAATCTGTTCAATCAGTGTTTCCCTTATTTCAGAATACTCGAGAACATGGCCCTGCGGTGTATGCTCGTCATGCTGCTGTGAAAGGACTACCGTGCTGATGCGGATTGGCTTGTGACCGTCGTATTCTATGGTCACCTGGCTTTTCGCGTCCGGTCGCATCCAGGCAATTTCCTTGTTTTTCCGCACCTGAGACGCCTTTTGCAGGATTTTATGCGCCAGAATGATGGGCGCCGGCATCAACTCTTCGGTTTCCGTACAGGCAAAGCCGAACATCATGCCCTGGTCGCCCGCGCCCTGCTTGCCTTCAAATTCCTTGAGCCCATGCCCGTCAACGCCTTGGGCAATATCCGGCGATTGGCTGTGAATCGAATTTAAAACAGCCATGGACTCCCAATCGAGCCCGTAATCGGGGTTGTCGTAGCCGATTTCCCTGACAACGGATCGGGCTACTTCCTGAATATCGACATAAGTTCTGGTGGTAATTTCGCCGCCAACCAGCACAAGGCCCGTTGTCGTAAAGCATTCGCAGGCAACGCGGCTGTGTTTATCCTTGGCAAGGCATGCGTCGAGAACAGCATCGGAAATCTGGTCGCAAATCTTGTCGGGATGTCCTTCGGAAACTGATTCTGATGTAAACGGTCTAAGAGGGTTTGACATGGTGTCCTCTTTAGCGTGAATTTTTTACCCGCCCGCAATTCGGTAAACTCGGCGGGACCAGCCGGTCCGGAAAACTTCCACCACGCTGGTTTTCTATTTCATATTATCCAGGTCGAATTACATGGTCAAGCCGCGCGGAAAAAGCATCGACAAGCCGCCCCGGCCGCTGAACTGGCCGCTCTTTTTCTTTATTGGGAAAATAATTGGACCGATATTCAAAATATGGAAGCGAATCGCAGACTCCTGCTTGCCGTCATGCTGGCGGTCTCTCCGGCTTTTCTTTTCGCTTATTCCGAATTTCCGCCGCTGTCTGCCGCGAATGCTTCCAGAGCGCGGGAAATGGTGGTTGCCGCAGCATATGGCTATATCGGCGTTCCCTATCTCTATGGCGGCGAAAGCGCCAAAGGCATGGACTGCTCGGGTCTGGTTTACGCGGTATTTTCGCGCGCCCTGAACTCAGGAGTAATAACCGCAGAAGCCACCGTTGCAGGATCAGCGTCATCGCAAATCCCCCGAACGGTCAGCCAGCAGGCGCAATGGGCACTGAAAATTCCCCGCTCGCAGCTCAAACCCGGAGACCTGCTCTTTTTTGTGCTGGAACCTGCCGCAGTCCTAACCTCAGCAAAGCCCGACCATGTCGCCATCTATGTCGGCGAATCCCGCTTTATCCATGCTGCCAGCATTGGCTCTTCCCGAGGCGTTACCATCAATAACCTGAACGAACCGCGCTGGTCAGCCCGCTTTTTATTCGCTGGCCGCGTCATTCCCGCGTCCGCTGCTCTTTCAGTCGCCATCGAGTGGGGTGCTGAGGCGGTTTTCGACGCCCTCCCCGAGCCTTTTGAAGGAGTTCGCGGCGCCGGCCTGTGGTTCGGTATCGAACTGCCGCTTGGCGCTAATTTTTCAGCAGGCCTTCGTGCCCATGCCAGCTATGATTCCAGACTTGCCATGCTCCGCGTCCCCATGGAAGCAACAATAGGACAAACCTCGGGCTTTTCGCTGTTCGCCGGCGCCGCATTCACCTGGGATCTCAATTCCGGTGAATTTTTCATGCCTGGACAGAATGTTTCCAATCTTGTGCTGGCGCCAAACCCTGCAACCGCTGAACCGCGCCTGTACACCATCCCCGCAGGACTCATCAGCACCATCGGGATCCGATGGTCTCCGCTCATATTTTCCAGTTCGGGTTCACGCCTTGGCCCAAGCTTCGAACTCAGATACAACCATCTTCTGGCGGAAAAAAATCAGCCCTGGAATTCCAGGGCTGACCAATACGCAAGCTTTACGCTTTCAGCAGGTTTTCGGGTTCGAACGCTGTACTGATCGAACCGGAAAAACCCTCAATCGTACTCAGGCTTCCAGAACCGGTACCTTTTTCTTTTCTCCCATGACATCCACTTCAAGAAGCTTATAGGCATGGGTCGGGCACTTCTGGACACAAACGCCGCAGGAGGTGCACTTGCTGTAATCCGTCACCGGTATGCCGTTCACCATGGTGATGCACTTTTCGGGGCAGGACTTTACGCAGATTTCGCACTTGATACAGCCAGTTTTACAGGTTTTCAGGACATTCGCCTTGATCACATTTCGATTGGAGCACAGCACAATGGAGCCTTTTTTCTCTCTCGGCACCATGACGAACAATTTTTGCGGACATTCCTCAGCGCACATCCCGCAGCCGGTGCAATTGTCGTAATTCACATGCGGCAAGCCATCTTCGCCCATCGCAAGCGCGTCAAATTTACAGACATTGACGCAGTCGCCAAAGCCCTGGCAGCCCCAGGAGCAAGCCTTGACGCTTCCGGTGGAAAGCTTCGCCGCCCGGCAGGTCTGTACGCCAACGTACTCGCCCTTGGAAACCGCCACATCCTTTGTACCCTGGCAAAGAAGCACGGAAACTACATCCTCGCGGGCAGCGTCTACGCCCATGATTTTGGACACCGCTTCCGCCGTTGCTGAACCGCCGGCGGTACACTTGGTTGTCGGAGCCCGTCCTGTCGCGACGGCCTCAGCATACCCATCACAGCCAGGATAGCCGCATCCGCCGCAGTTGGCGCCTGGAAGTGCTTCGCGAACTTCATCAATCTTCGGATCACGCTCAACCTTGAACTTTTCGCGGAAAAAACCGAGCGCTGTTCCCAGGACAAAGGCTAATATTGCGGAAAACGCAATCGTTATCAAAACAATCGTTACCATTGTTATCCCCTATTTGATAAGTCCGGAAAAGCCCATGAACGCGACGCCGATCAGCGCAGTTGCGATAAAGAGAATCGGTGTACCCTGCAGGAATTTGGGAACCGGGCTCGACTTCATCCTGTCACGCAATCCAGCAAGCAGAACCATGGCCAGCAGATATCCAATCGAAACGCCTACCGCATAGACAATCGATTCGATAAAGGAATATTTGAAAGAAATATTCTCAAAGGTTACCGCGAGAATGGCACAGTTGGTCGTAATAAGCGGCAGGTAAATACCCATGGCGGCATAAAGTCCCGGGATGTTTTTCTTCAGATAGAATTCAACCAGCTGGACAAGGCTTGCGATGACCAGAATGAAAATGAGAATCTGCAGAAAGGTCAGCCCCAGCGGCACCAGAATGAAATGGTAGATCGGCCAGGTCGCGGCAGTAGCGAGAACCGTTACAAAGGTAACCGCGAACCCCATGCCGACGGACTGCCCGACATCGCTTGTCATCCCTATGTAGGAGCACAACGCCAGAAACCGCATGAGAACAACGTTATTGACCAGGACGGCTACCAGAAAAATCTTGATCAAGTCCATTATGCACGCTCCTTAGCTTTCTCGCTCTTCGCCATCCGGTTTTTAAGCCAGATATTGAATGAAGTGAGGAGACCAAACACCAGGAATCCTCCCGGCGGAAGGATGAAAAACAGAATCGGCTGGAAATTGCCTGGCATCACCTGGATTCCAGCGAAGGTGCCGTTACCGAGAATTTCCCGGAATGCCGCGATCGCCACTAAAACCCAGGTATATCCAATACCCATTCCCAGCGAATCAAATACGACGGGCAGAAAACTCTGCTTTGACGCAAAGGCTTCCACGCGCCCCATGATGATGCAGTTAACGACTATCAAGGGAATGAAGACGCCCATGCTTTTGGAAAGTTCAGGGAAATACGCCTTCATGACCAGGTCGACCATCGTGGTGAACGCCGCGATAATGATGATGAATATCGGGATTCGGGCCGAATTCGGTATGACTTTCCTGAACAATGAAATGACAATTTCCGAAAAGAGAAGAACAAAGGTCATTGCCAGCCCCATGCCTATCCCGTTCGAGACACTGCTCGTAACCGCCAGGGCCGAACAGAGACCAATCATGAGCATCAGCAGGGGGTTTTCGTAGATAATACCCTGTTTGAATGTTTTCCACAGGCTTTTCATCTCACTTGCCTCCCGTTGTTTCAGCCGAAGTGTCGGCTGTAACAGTTTCCAGCCATTCGGCGGCGGAATCGCCCGCGGTTTTAATAATCTTTGTCAGAGACTTCGATGTGATGGTCGATGCTGTTATGGCGATGACATCTTCTTTGACAGCAAAGGCGTCTGTCAGATATTTGCCTGTAAATTGCCCCGGGAATGTGACCTTCTCGGCTTTCTTGACAAAATAGCCGGGATTGTTGGCGTTCGCGCCGAGACCCGGTGTATCTTTCAGCTCAAGAACGCGGACTCCAGCAATACTTCTTTGCAGGGTAATACCGACCAGCAAGGTCGCCTGTCCTCCATAGCTGGGACCGGCAGCCTTGACCGCCACGCCAATCGGAGCGTTTTCACCTTTTACCAGCACCGCATTGAGAAACTTGATATTTGCGTCTTTTGAAACGAGTTTATCGGTGACGTCTTCAAAATTGACCGCCTCGGGAAAAATTTCCTTGAGTGAGGCAGTCAACGCTATCTGATCCTGCGCCTCAATCTGCGGTTTGGTTATCGCGTACACAACCGCAAGGCTCGCGCAGGCAGCCGCGGCAAAAATAGCAAGAACAAGACCGAGTTTGGCAATGCCTTTCATTTCACTGCCTCCTTGGTGGGTTTGGCCGGTTTGACTGGCGGCACAAAACCGTATTTTTTCACCCGCATCTTGTTCAGGAATGGTGTCGCAAGGTTCATGATGAGAATCGCGTAGGTTACGCCTTCCGGGAATCCGCCGAATTTTCTGATGATGACAGTCAAAAGCCCAATTCCAACGCCGAAAACTGCCTGGCCCGCCGGTGTCAACGGCCGTGTCGCATAATCAGTCGCCATGAAAAATGCGCCAAAAACCACGCCGCCCGTCAGAATGTTGAAAATCGGGTCCATGCCGAGCAGCCAGGAGAAAAGAAACGCAGATCCGATGACGGAAACCGGAACGATCCACTGGATTACACCGAGCGCAAGAAGGAAAAGTCCGCCGATCAGCACCAGGAGAATAGAGCTTTCTCCCAGCGAGCCTGAGCGATAGCCCATAAAGAGCTGCCGGTACAGACTGCCGATATCAGAAGCGCCAAAGTACGTGGCGACATCCGTTAGCGCGGCTCCTTGTCTCACCAGAGCCAGCGGCGTAGCCGTGCTGGTCGCGTCAGCGAGCCCCAGACCGTGCGGCATGGTCCAGGTTGTGATAGCTGCCGGGAAACTCATGAGAAGGAAGGCTCGTCCCGTCAGCGCCGGATTAAAGGGGTTAGCTCCAAGGCCGCCGAAAAATTCCTTCGCGACAACGATCGCGAAAAACGCGCCCATCGCACCCATCCACAGCGGAGTCTTGGGCGGCAGAATCAAGGCCAGCAGCAAACCGGTTACGATTGCGGAAAAGTCCCCAATCGTCGTTTTAGCCTTGATCAGCTTGCGGAACAGGTACTCGCTGGCCACTGCGGAGAGCACTGTCACCAGAATCAGCGCGAGCGCCTGGAACCCGTAGAGATAGACACCATACACGCTGGCAGGTATCAGCGCGATAATGACTGAAAGCATCATGCGCGGCGTGTTGATCGGGGTAAATGAATGGGGGCTTGATGAAAGCAACATGCCTTTAGCGGGCATTCTGGGCCTCCTTTTGCTTGATTGTTCTCAGAATCTGCTTGCCGACCCTGAATTTCTGAACCAGATGGCGGTGGGCTGGGCAGACAAAGGAGCAGCTGCCGCACTCGATGCAATCCAGAAGTCCGATTTTTTCGGCTTCTTTGTAATCGCCCGTTTCAACCGATACGGCCAAAAGCGCGGGAGAAATCCTGATCGGGCATGCCCGCATACAGCGCCCGCACCGGATGCATGTTTCTTCTTCGTAATGAACCGCTTCTTCCGCATTCATGAAAAGAACACCGGAAGTGTTTTTCTGGACAGGGATTGAGTAGTTGGGAACAGCGACGCCCATCATAGGGCCGCCATAGATGATCCGCCGCAGCGCTTCATCATCGACAGCAGTCAATCCTGCCGCGATAATATCAGCCACCGGAGTCCCGATCGGCGCAATCACATTCGCCGGCTTGGTGCACGCCCCGCCGGTAATGGTTAGGCCGCGCTCAATCAGCGGCTTGCCGTCGCGGAAAGCTTCCACCATCGCGCAGAGGGTTCCGATATTCTGGACAACACAGCCGACATCCATCGGAAGCCCGCCTGACGGAACTTCCTTCCCGGTTAAGGCAGTAATGAGCATTTTCTCGCCGCCCTGCGGATACTTGGTTTTCAGCAGCTGAACCCTGATTTTCATGCCCGCCCGCGTTCTCGGGCTGGAAGCGATGGCTTTTTCCAGAAGCGGAATGGCATGCATCTTGTTCTCTTCAACCGCGATGATACCTTCCGGCGCGTTGACAATCTTCATCGTAATCGCGACACCTTCAACCACATCTTCCGGGCGCTCGATCATGGTACGCTCATCGATAGTCAGGTATGGTTCGCACTCCGCACCGTTCGCGATGACATAGCTGATCGGTTTGGAAGGAGCGAGCTTGACATGCGTCGGGAAGCCCGCGCCGCCCATACCAACAATTCCGGCCGCACGGATTCTCGCCAATGCTTCTTCCTTGGAGCAGGTAAAAGGATCCAGCGGCGGCATGAAATCATCAGAACTCTCAACAACGCCATCAACGGGTTCCGGCTGTTTGGCTTCAATGATGATACAGGGACCATCAAGATTGTTGGACTGGGTCCTCGGTTCGATTTTCTTGACGACACCGGCCAGGGACGCATGAACCGGAACAGTCATCCGTCCGTCCGCATCCGCTATTTTCTGTCCGCGCTTTACATAGTCGCCAACCTTAACCAAGGGCTGGAGCGGAGCTCCAAAATGCTGGTTAACAGGAATGACAACCTGTTTTACATCACGCAGACGTTCGACCGCCAGACCGCTCGAGCGGTCTTTTTTCTCGGGCGGATGTGCACCGCCTCTAAAGGTCTTTGCTGTCATGGCGGAAAAGTTCTCCTTTGCAGGTATGAACCGCTTTCGTACGTGCTCCACAATTATCTGCAGAATGAGCACGATGAATGGGTGGGATATTGGTGAATACTAACCCGATATTCTGAAAACGGTCAAGCATTAGAATAAATAATTCTTTATATTGTCAATGATAAACCGTCTTATATGGATATTTAATTATCTAATCGAATTAATAAAAAAGGCCGGCGCTTTTATTATCAGCCGGCCTTGCAAGTTTCCTTTATGTAATCAACAGAAATTGCCTGTCCCCGCTATTTTCTGCCCCGGAAGGTGACGCGGACTTGTTTGTAAAGCCCCTCGCCTTCGCTCTTGGTTTCGATATCGACAATGTCATTGAGCGTCGTATGTATGATTCTGCGCTCAAAGGGGTTCATCGGTTCAAGCAGAATCGAGCGGCCGGTTCTTCTGACCTGCTCCGCAGACTCATAGGCGATCCTGACGAGGGATTCTTCCCGCCTGACACGATAGTTTTCAGAATCCAGAATAATTTTCAGGTCATCGCGGCCCAAATTTCCGGCATAAACATTCGCGAGCAGCTGAAGCGCGTCAATGTTTTTGCCCTTTTTCCCAATAACCATGGCCGTGTTTTCAGTCTCGATCTTGAGACCAAGCTTTTTCTCTTCCCGGAAAAGGACCGTCACCTTGGCAGGATATCCCATTCTGGTTACCACTTCGGATGTCCACTCAATCATTTTCCATTCAAACTCGTCATTTGGCAAAAGCGGCTTGTCAGACACAGCTTTTTCGCGGCGTGCAGGCTGGTCGGGAACTTCGCTTTCAGCCTCCCCGTCGAGACCAGCGGCTGAATCAGGCTCGCCTGCCATGGTTCCCGGCGAACCAGCGGAATCCCTGACATGAACCCTTATTTTTACTTTTCCCTTTTTGAAAAGTCCGCCAGCCTGGCTCTCCACAATTTCAACATCGAACTCATCGGTTTCCAGGCCAAGCTCCGCGGCAGCCATTTCAATGGCTTCCCGTTCAGTCTTGCCTTCAAATTCGTATATCATTTCTCTAGCTCCTAGAAAGAATTTTTCACTGCTTTTTGCCTGATTTCGGCTTATCGCCCGGTTTGCCCGGCTTGGAAGTATCAGCTCCTGCCTCTTTTGCCTTGTCTTCGAGCCACTTGGTCACTTTCTGGCTGAAACCTTCCTGCGGTCCGTTGCGCACGGTCGTTTTTCCTGCGTTTTTCATGGACTGCCCATTGCCGGATTTGGCATTTCCAGCCGCCGCGGTCCCCGTACTGCCGTTCCCCGCTTCAGCCAGCGCCAGCTTATGCTTTTTCAGCATGTCATTGATGACAACCTGCTGAACAATTGTGAGGACGTTGCTGACAATCCAGTAAATGAGCAAGCCTGACGGCACATCGTACAGGATGAAGAAGAACATGATAGGCATACCGTACATCATCAGCTTCATCTGGCTGGCATTCTGACCGCTTTGCGGGGTCTGGGTGAACTTGCCATACAAAAGCTGACTTGCAAGATAAATGATGGGCAAAGCCCTTAAATCGCTCCAGCCAAGGAGTGGAAGCCTGAAACTGCCAAAATTGAGGATGCTTTCCGGCAGCGAGAGGTCGCTGATCCATCCGGGAATAAACGAAGCACCCCGTAAATCAAAATGATTGTTAAAAAGGCTGTACATGGCGATAAAAAGCGGGAACTGGATCAGCATGGGCAGACAACCGGACATGGGGTTGTAGTTTTCACGCTTGTAAAATTCCGCCATCTCCTGATTCAGCTTCTGCGGGTTCGATTTGTACTTGGCCTGCAGTTCAGCGACCTTCGGCTGCAGTTCCTGCATTTTTGCCGTGGAAATGGAACCTTTCTTGGTCAGCGGGAAGAAAATGATCTTGATGACGATCGTCACCAGAATGATAGCAATGCCATAATTCGGGATAATCTTATAGAAGATATTCAGCATGAACTTCAGGATCGCCTCGAGCCAGCCTAAAATATTCGACCGTTCTGTCGCGTCCTCAAGCTTCATGGAAGCCAGACCGAAGGAATTTTTGTCGGAATATTCATATTTTGCCAGTTCTGTTGAGGTTTTCGGCCCGAAATAGAAGTAATAGGTGTCCGTCTGCACTGAAGCAGTGATGGCAGGCCGAGAAATGAACATCGTATTTGTCTGATTGATGTCCGGATCCTGTCCCTGATAGAAGCTGAATGTCGCGAACGGAGCCTGCGGAATGCCAATAAAAGCGAAGTACTTCCCGGCCATAGCAGCCCAGCTTGGCTGTTCCTTGATAACCTGCATGGTATTCGGCTTCGGCATTTCAATCTTTTTCTTACCGTTCACTTCCATTATATATTTGCGGTAATCAGCGTTCTTGGGCAGCTGGTCGAACCGCGGTCCGATCTGCGGTCCCATCTGCAAGGTGTAGGCAACGCCATTCGCATTCAGCGGAACAGCCTTGTTTGTCGAATTTTCCAGGGTAACTGCCAGTCCGAACATGTATTCATCATCTCTGAACGAGTACACCTTCTTGTAAGTAAAGGGTACCAGCTCATCGGAATCGGCTGATTTGGCCATGAATGTTCTAGTAAACGCGATGGTACGTCGTTCAGCATCGAGCCACTCAGCCTTCATAAAATCGGAAATGACCGGCGCGTCAGCTCCGCCGAAAGACAGCGACAACCCCTTTGCCCCCGAAGCTCCCGGGACAATCAGGTCGACAAAGTCCTTGTTATCTTTGTGTTTTTTCAGCTTGAGCGAAACAATATCGCCTCCCGCGTTGGTCAGTTCGACCTTCAGGAGGTTTGTTTCGATCTTGTAAGTAGCCTGGGCGACCGGTGCGGGCTCCGCTGTCTGCGCGGAAATGGCTGGCACAGCTGCCGGCTGGACGCTCGACTGGGGCGCTGCGACTGGCTGGCTTTCAGTAGTCTGGGTTGTCTGAACCGGCTGAGTCTGCTGGACAGGCGGAAACAGTGCATTCTGCACCATAAAACCGACGCCGACAATCAGGGTGGAAAGGACAACCGCGATTATTGTTCTTCTGCTTTCTTCTTTGGATTCTGTTCCGGGTGTAAATATACTCATGGTACTGGATCAAAGCCTCCTGGGTTTCCTGGATGACAGCGTAAAATCCTTTTTACTGAGAGAACTCCGCCTTTGATTGGACCATATTTCGAAATAGCCTCGAAAGAATATGCCGAGCAGGTAGGATAAAACCTGCATGAAGGCGGGAAAAGCGGAGAAATGGCGACTTGATAGATTTTAATAATGAGGAGAAAGGGAAAAGAAACGATGGTTTTCAGCAGTTTCATCGAAACAAGCCTGCCTTACGGAGGAGAAAAAGCATGTTTGACCGGACTTCCTCAAAACCGACCGTGTCCGGATACAGAACAAAGGCAAGATCGTAACCTTGCACGACACTTGCCTTGTTCAGGCGCCAGACTTCGCGGGCCACCCTCTTGGCTCGATTTCTCTCTACCGAGCCGCGAAATGACCGTACAGGAACAAAAACTGCCCGGTTTTTGCCAAGAGCGTTCTTCGCGATTCGCAAAGCCATCCCCTTGCAAGAAAACCGGGCGCCAGTGCGGAATAACCGGTCGATGTCTGATTTTTCCCGGAGCTTTTCCGCTTTCGGGAAACCCAATTCATGCCTTTTCAGGACCAATCCGTCAATATTTCTTGTTTTCGTCTGCGACGCTCAGCTTGAGCCGGCCTTTTGCTCTTCTTCTCTTCAGTACCAGGCGTCCGCCCTTGGTACTCATGCGGGCGCGGAAGCCGAATTTCCGGTTTCTCTTGGTCTTGCTGGGTTGGTAGGTGCGCTTCATGGCATCTTGCTCCTTATTTTATGAGCGACGGCGCAGATGGCGCCGCTGCGCAACTGGCGCTGCGGTGTACCTGACGCCGGTCTTTTCAAATTAACGCGCAAGCATAACTCGCGCAGGTGCGTGAGTATAAATCCTTGGCAGGTATTTGGTCAATCGCTTATCAACAGGTTCGGGTCAGCGTTTCTCGATATTTTTCCGGATATGGTCAAATTTTTTCAATAAAAAGCCAGGAAGCTTGGATTTTTCCTCAGATTTTCCTGCTGATTCTCCCTCTGATCTTTCAGGCTGAGCGGTCTCATGCAGCGGTTCCGCTTCATGTTGCATTTGAGCGGCCTGGCTTTCCGGCTCCGCTTGCTCCGAGTTGCCCGAAGAAGCAGGCAGATTGGGACTATGCCCAGCTTTCGGCGCATCCACAACCGCTGTCCGCTTGTCACCCTCTCCATAACCGATTCTGAAGGCAAGGCCGTGAATATCCAGCTCCGGATAACGCTTCATGATTTCTCCCAGAATCCGCTCCTGCTTGAGCTGAAGAAGCTGAATCCAGCCCGAATGATCTGTCTCAATCAGGAGCACGCCATGGCGAATGTCAGAAGGTCTGGAATGGTCAGCAAGCCTGTCACCCACGATGGATCGCCACGATCTCGAAAATTGAGCGTATTGCTCGCCCCGCTGAAGCGTCTTTTCGTCAAAAAACGCTGAAAGCAGCTGTGAAACTGACTTAGCCCTCGAATCGTCCATGATTCACCCTGTAAACAAGCGTATCGCCGCTCGCGTATTCCGTCCATGGCTCGCCCGGCAGAAATGTAAAAAATGCCTGGGCACCTTCGTGTTCTCCCGGTAAAAGCTCCAAAAAACGCCGACGCTTCCCGACATCCAGCTCTAAAAGAACATCATCGAGCAAAAGAACGGGCCATTGGCGTTTTCCAGTCTGCGCCGCCGCCGTCTCTGCATAAACAATCGCCTCCACAACCCGGAGCACCAGCGAAACAAGCCTGAGCTGACCCGTGGATGCCGTATCGGTAAAACTCTCGCCTCCGCAGACAAAATTCCACCGGTCACGATGCGGCCCGCTTCTGGTCGTGCCCTGGATTATTTCGATATCTCTTTTTGATTCAACAAATTGCAGTATCTCTTCAAAGCCGGCGCCCTGCGACCAGTTAGGTTTGTATTCGAGTTCCACCGGCTTTCCAAGCTGGGAAACATGTTCATAAAGCTGAGGAAACTGCTGTTGGAAGCGGGAAAAAATGATTTCGCGAATCGCCATCAACTCCCGTCCGTACCTGACAAACTGCGGATCCAGTACTTCCAGCAGATCATAGGCGCTTTCCTTCAATGCTGCGTTTCGCTGTTTGAGAACGCGCCTGTAAGCGCGCAAAATATCGATGTAATCGAGTGAAATCATTCCAGCGCACTGGTCAAAGAAAAACCGCCGCAGCTCCGGCTCCCCTGCCGCAAAGGAAAAGTCCTCATGGCAGAAAACAACCGAAGGGTTATGCCCCACCAGTTCCTTGCGGTCTCTGACAGGCTTGCCATTCAGGTGTATATCCTTGACCGAGTTCTGGACTGAAACTTCTATTTCATCTTCTAATATAGAATTATTATTCCAATATCCTTTAAGGCCAAACCCTTTTGCGCCGTTGGCTGGAATCTGGGAATCCACCTGGCCCCTGAACGATCCGCCGAATGAGAGATAGTACAGGGCTTCCAGGAGATTGGTTTTGCCCTGACCGTTTTCACCAATCAGAAAAACCCGGTCAGCGGCAGTATTTATTTCCGCATCTTCGAGGTTGCGATAAGATACAAGCCTGATTCGGGAAAAAGACATCAGTCAATCTGCATCGGCATCACGATATGGAAGTAATCTCCGGCTGGCTCGGGGCGCAGGGTTATGGCGCGCGAAGGATCATTGAACTCAACCGCGAGATTGCCTTCATCAAGAACCCTCAATGGCTCTTCAATATATTTATAGTTGAGAGCAATAGTTACGTCATCACCATCATAATCGCAGGCAATTTCCTCCCTGGCAGCACCAATGTCGGTTTCCTCAGATGAAAGGACCAGACTGCCATTTGAAAGTGTAAAAAATGTCCGGTTGGATTTTTGTTCCACAAAAATGGAAACACGCTTGAGTGCCTCGAGAAGATCGCTTTTTGCCACTTTAAAGACGAGTTTCTGGTTCTGCGGGATGACTTTCTGATAATTCGGGAACTGGCCTTCAATCAGAACGCTTGAAACTTCATAGGCATTAAACCGGAAGAAAATGCTTTTTTCAGTAATCGCGATGGAAATGAGTCCTTCGTCCGACATTCGCTTGTTAATCAGCGACAAAGCCTTGGTCGGAATGATAACCGGCTTGAAATCAGGAACTTCATCAGCGATGCTGTTTTTAATAAACGCAAGCCGTCTTCCGTCAGTCGCGACCATAATCAGGTCGCCTTCAGCACTCTTTTCCATGAAAACACCGTTCATGAAATATCGAGTTTCATCAGTTGAAACAGAAAACAGGGTTTGACCTATCATCTTGCGGAATTCGCGGGCCTGAATTTCAAAAAAGCGTTCATCTTCCGCGCGGGGAATTTCAGGAAATTTTTCGCCTGACAATGTTCTGAGCTGGAAACGAATCTTTTTGGATGTCGGCTTGAGCGTAACTCGGTTTTCATCCTGCTCAACAACAATATCGCCATCGGGAAGGGAGGCTAGAATTCCGGCCAGCTTATCGCAAAAAACGGTCAGGCTGCCTGGAACAACATCGACAACAGGAATGGATGTCTGAAAACTCACCTTTACATCAGTTGCCTTTATATATAAACGTGATTCAACTGCTTCCAAGTAAACATTGGACATGATGGAAAGCGCATTTTTAGAAGCTATGACTTCCTGAGCGAAAGAAATTTCTCTCAGCAAACTGGTTTTATCACAGGTGAATTTCATCAAGTCCCCCTCATCAAACGATAATACCCTAATTTTACCAGAATTATTGCAATATTGGAATAGCGCAAAGTTTTTTTGCACAACTCTTATTATCTCTTATTTAGATATATAAGAAGAGTAGTAATAGTAGTAGAGATCCAAAATATGTGGAAAAGCTATTTAATTCTATATTTCAGTAGTAAATAAAACCTGTTGAAAACTTGTTGAAATCATGTGCTTTTTTTCCACAGTTTCCACAGGCTCCGGAGTTTTCCACAGCACAGCGGTACTTATGAACAGCTTATCCTGAGGTTTTCAGCTCGATTCATGTTCACGCGCATCGCGCAAAAGACGCTGCAATGAAGCATCAAAAGAAGGGTCGAATTTGGCCATCTGCTCGATTTTCTGACACGAATGCATGACGGTCGTGTGATCTCTTCCTCCAAATTCCACGCCGATTTCGGTTGTCGAATATTCGGTGACTTCCCGGATGACATACATGGCGACCTGGCGCGCCAGGGCGATGTTCTTGCTCCGTTTTTTCCCTTTCAGGTCTGAGAGCGAAAGCTTGTAAAAGTCGGCCACCATTCTAATGATCGAATCCACCGTTATTGCTGAATGTTTTTTTGTGTTGAATAATTCCTTCAGCAGATTTCTCGCAATATCGACGGTCAGATCCTTGTGAACCAGCTCCGCATAGGCTATCAGCTTGGTAAGGCTTCCCTCCAGATCCCGGACATTCGAAGAAACATTGCTGGCAATCAGGTCGATGACGTCCTCGGCGACCGCAACGGTCCTGTTTCCCTGCAGCATTTTTTGCTTCAGGATGGCGACGCGGGTTTCATACATGGGCGGCTGAACATCGACAACAAGACCTTTATCAAACCTGCTCTTCAGGCGGTCGGAAAAATCCTTGAGTTCCTTGACGTGGCGGTCAAGGGTAAAAACCATCTGCCGCTCTGAGTCGTAAAGGGCGTTAAAGGTGTAGAAAAGCTCTTCCTGGACACCGGGTTTGTTCTGGAAAAAGTGGATATCGTCAATCAGAAGCACATCAGCGCTTCGGTATTTGTTTTTAAATTCCTGGGAAGAGCGGTCGTGGATCATCTGGATGAATTCATTGGTAAATTCTTCAGCAGTAATGCAGATAATCTTTTTTTCCGGGAAGTTTTCATAGATCGAATTGCCAATAGCGTGCATCAGATGCGTTTTTCCAAGGCCGACGCCGCCATAAATGAGCAAGGGGTTATAGGTTCGAGCTGGATTTTTTGCCACAGCTTCAGAGGCGTTATAGGTAAAACGGTTGTTCTCGCCCACGATAAAGTTCTCGAAGCGATAGTTCGGTCTGAGGCTGGTATGTTTTCTGGGTTCAGTCGAAGCAATGCTGGCCGGAGTGGAAGATTTTTCCCTGCTATGAGAAGGAGAATCGAAAAAAATGGCTTTAGATGGGGCTGGATCGGATTTATTGAGTTGTCCGTTTTTTTCTGCCACATCAGTGCCTGAAGAAGGTGTTGGGTCGCGCTCCGCCGTGTCCTGACCGCCGGCAATATCTGGCTTAAAGGCGCGGACCACAAGTTTGAGATCAAGTTCGGTCAGAGACTTGAGAACATTGAGCATGTAGGGAATGTATTTTCGAGAAAATTGATCCCGCAGAAATGTGTTGGGCGCTCTGACGGTCATTTCGCCGTTTTCAAGTTTCTCGTAGGAGAGTCTGAACCACATGAGGAATTCCTGTTCTGATATATCTTTTTTCGCCTGGTTGAGTGCTTCTTCCCATATTGCTGAACCGTCAAATGTATCCATGAAGTCCCCGAAATCCTCAAATATTCAACAACCTATCCACAGGTTTTCCACAATTTGTATTTATATCTGTATGCGCACTTTGGTCTCTTTGGCAAGCCCCGAATGACGAAAAAGCAGGAAAAATTTCGCAAGTTGTATAGCAAACACGATTTTAACAATTCTAAATATATATAATACAATAAAATATTAAAATGAGCCGAGTTGTGCGGCATAAATAATCGCGTTTTCCGATTTTACCTGGTTTTGCTATCCACTGGAAATGAACAGGTTTGGCACAAATTATACACAAGTTATCCACAACCCGTGTATAATTTTTTTAACAATCCTTGTCGCCTCGGTGTGTGCTTTACTCTAAAGCTGTAAAAGGATATAATGTTTCTGTTCAGGGCTGCGGGTTTTGACATCGTCATAAAGTACAAAGCCATCTCTGCAACAACATTTTTTTCCATCCAGGACAGGTATGGATTCGAACTACTCGGCAAATACGATTCAAGTATTGAAAGGCCTTGAGGCGGTTAGAAAGCGCCCGGGCATGTATATCGGCTCAACCGGCATAGACGGGCTTCATCACCTCGTCTATGAGGTTGTGGATAACTCGATTGACGAAGCGCTTGCTGGCTATTGCACCGACGTCCTGGTTGTCCTTGAACGGAATGATATCGTTCGGGTAGAGGACAATGGGCGCGGTATACCCGTGGATGTGCATCCTACGGAAGGCATTTCCGCCTTGGAACTGGTTATGACACGTCTGCACGCGGGCGGCAAGTTCGACAAAAAAAACTATAAGGTGTCGGGCGGTCTTCACGGTGTCGGCGTATCTGTCGTCAATGCCTTGTCTTCATGGATGGAAGTCCAGGTTCATCTTGACGGCAAGTTGTATTTTCAGAAATATCAGGAAGGCATTCCCGTTGACCCGGTCGCGGAAATCGGCATTACCGACCGCCGCGGTACAGTGGTGCGTTTCAAAGCCGACCCGACGATATTTGAAGAAACTGTCTACAGCTATGATGTTCTTTCAAATCGGCTTCGCGAATTGGCCTTCCTCAACAAGGGTGTCAAAATCATTTTGGTTGATGAACGGCTCAGTACGCCTAAAAGCATTGAATTCAAGTTCGAGGGCGGGCTGCGGCAATTCATCGAGCACCTCAATAAAAACAAGAATGTTTTGCACAAAGATGTTGTCTACTTCCATGGGACTCGCGATGATGTCGAAATAGAAGTCGGCCTGCAGTATAACGATAGTTTCAACGAAATCGTCTTTTCCTATGTCAACGGTATCAATACGAGGGAAGGCGGGACACATCTGACCGGCTTCCGGGCAGCGCTTTCCAGAACGGTGAACGAATTTTTTAAAAAATCGAAATATGTCAAGAAGCTTGATGAAACATTGTCAATTGACGATGTTTCGGAGGGTCTGACAGCGGTTTTGTCGGTCAAGGTCATGGAACCGCAGTTTGAAGGCCAGACCAAGGGAAAATTGGGAAACAGCGAGGTCAAGGGCATTGTTGACGGGTTCTGTTCGGATCAGCTGGATTTGTACTTCCAGAAATATCCGGAAATTGTCAACGCCATTCTGGAAAAATGCGTTCTCGCGGCCAAGGCTAGGATTGCAGCACGGCAGGCACGGGAGCTTACCCGTCGGAAAAATCTCCTCGATAGCGCGAGTTTGCCGGGGAAGCTGGCGGATTGCCAGGAAAAAGACCCAACCAAGTGCGAAATTTTCATTGTCGAGGGTGATTCGGCAGGCGGTTCCGCCAAAATGGGCAGAAATCGCGTGTATCAGGCTATTTTGCCGCTCTGGGGGAAAATGCTGAATGTCGAAAAGACCCGAATCGACAAGGTTATCGGCAACGACAAGCTTCAGCCGATCATTGCCAGTCTCGGTGCGGGCATCGGCAATGAATTCGATGTGAGCAAGCTGCGGTATCACAAGGTTATCATCATGGCTGATGCTGATGTTGACGGCTCGCACATACGGACGCTCCTGCTGACCTTCTTTTTCCGCTACATGACTCCGCTTATTGAAAAGGGGCATGTCTATCTCGCTATGCCTCCGCTCTATAAAATATCGTGGGATAAAGAAATACGATATGCTTACGATGATGAGGAGAAAGACAGGATACTTTCAGGTGTTGAAAAAGATCCTTCAAAGATTGCAGTCCAGCGATACAAAGGTCTTGGTGAAATGAACCCTGAACAGCTTTGGGAAACAACGATGGATCCTGAGCGTCGCAATATCATTCAGATTTCCATGGATGACGCTGTTCTGGCTGACCAGATGTTCACAACCCTGATGGGCGAACAGGTTGAGCCGCGGCGGCAGTTTATTGAGGAGAATGCGCTGGCAGTCTCCAACCTCGATATTTAGGAACTACGGTCATGGCAGAACCAGGCAAAATCATACATGTACCCATTGAAGACGAAGTCAAGACCGACTATCTGACCTATGCCATGTCGGTTATCGTGGCACGCGCACTCCCTGATGTCCGGGACGGGCTCAAGCCGGTGCATCGGCGTCTGCTGTTCGCCATGGAAGAGCTGGGTCTGCGTAATAACGCATCAACCAAGAAAAGCGCTCGAATTACCGGTGATGCGATGGGAAAATACCATCCGCATGGCGACCTTTCCTTGTACGACGCCTTGGTTCGAATGGCACAGGATTTTTCGCTTCGTTATCCGCTGGTTTATGGGCAGGGGAATTTTGGTTCGATTGACGGCGATCCGCCTGCAGCCAGCCGATATACTGAAGCCAAGCTTTCACGGCTTGGCGAAGAAATGCTCGCCGACCTGGACAAGGAAACCGTTGATTTCATTCCCAACTACGATGAATCTCTCAAAGAACCCAGCGTCCTGCCATCAGCGTTTCCAAACCTGATTGTCAACGGCTCGTCGGGCATCGCGGTCGGTATGGCCACCAACATGGCACCGCACAATCTTGTCGAGGTCGCCGAGGCAATCGCTGCCTATATAGAAAACCCAGACATCGATATCGATGGTTTAATGCGTTTCATCAAGGGTCCCGATTTTCCAACGGGCGGCATCATCTATGGCCGCTCCGGCATCCGAGACGCTTATGAAACGGGCAGGGGAAAGGTCATTGTCCGCGGCAAGTTTATTCTAGAGACCTTGAAAAACGGCAAAGAGCAGATTGTTTTTACCGAAATTCCCTACGCGCTGAATAAAACCACGCTGATTACGCGAATCGCGGATTTGGTGCGTGATAAAGTGCTGGAAGGTGTGTCGGATCTGCGCGATGAAAGCGATCGTGAGGGTTTGCGCATCGTTCTCGAGCTGAAAAAAGGCGCAATTCCCAAGCTGGTTCTGAACCGGCTGTTTACCCACACACCGCTGCAGTCAACGTTCGGCATCATCAATCTGGCACTGGTTAAAGGTAGACCTAAGTGTTTATCCTTAAAAGAATTAATACATTATTTTGTAAAGCATCGATTTGATGTTATAACCCGGCGGTCGCAGTTTGAATTGCGGAAGGCTGAAGAGCGGGCGCATATTTTGCGCGGCTTGGTAATCGCTCTGCAGAATATCGATGAAGTAGTGGCTATCATCAAGGCCAGCAAGAATGTCGAGATCGCAAGGACAGCACTGGAAAAGCGGTTTGAACTGTCGCAGGCGCAGGCGCAGGCGATTATTGATATGCGTCTCGGCCGGCTGACCAGCCTTGAGACTGAAAAGCTCATGGCCGAATTGAATGAAATCGAAGCACGGATTGCATATCTGAAGGAACTGCTTGCCAACGATGCCAGGATTCTCGATGTTGTTAAGACAGAAACGCTTGATATAGCAAAGAAATACGGTGATAACCGAAGAACTGAGATCGTTGCCAACAATGTCGAGCAGATCAATATCGAAGACCTGATAAAGCCGGAAGAGATGGCAATTCTGATTTCCAACAAGGGTTTTATCAAGCGGGTTTCGGTGCATCTGTACCGCTCGCAGGGCCGCGGCGGGAAAGGTTCAAACTCAGCCAGCCTGATTGAAGACGATTTTGTCGAACAGCTGTTTATCGCCAACACCCATGATTATCTCATGTTTATTTCAAGCGCGGGCAAGGCATACTGGCTGAAAGTGCATGAAATTCCTGAATCAAGCCGACAGGCACGCGGCGCGCATATCAAGAGTCTGCTTGCCATCTCCCCGAATGAGGAAATATCAGCGGTTATTGACTTCAAAGAGTTCTCTGATACGCAGTTCCTGCTGATGGGCACCTTAAAAGGCGTCGTCAAGAAGGTTGCAACACGGGATTTTGTGAATGCCAAAACGCGCGGTATCATCGCAATCCATCTGGATGAAGGCGACGAACTGGTTTCAGCATGTCTGACGGGAGGCTCTGACCAGGTTGTTCTGATTACAAGAAAAGGGCAGGCGCTGAGGATTCATGAAGAGCAAGTGCGGGTTATGGGACGGGCTTCCCGCGGTGTCCGCGGCATCATGCTGGCGGAAGACGACGAGTTGACAGCCATGCTCCGTGTCAATGACGAAGAAACCATGCTGCTGGTGACCGCAAACGGCTACGGCAAGCGGGTAGCATACGATAATTTCAATCCTCATGGGCGCGGAACACGCGGCCAGATGATTTATGTACCCGATGATGTGTCGAGCGAAGTAATTGGCGCTATTTCGGTCAGCAGCGATGATGAAATCATGGTGATTACCTCAATGGGGAAAACCCTCAAGATTGAAGCAGAATCTGTTCGTATTTTGGGTAAGAACGCCCGCGGCGTCCGAGTTGTGAATATAGATCCGCCGGATTATGTCATTGGGTTGGATAAAATTGTCCGGGAAGAAGGCAAGAAACAGGCCGGGGATGAAACTTCAGATACTGAGCTCGATGGATCGCCGGAAGATTCGATTGAAGCCGTCCCTGAGAATGAATCCTTAATCCTTCCCGTAGATACAGAAGGCGGAGACAATGATAGCGCTGAAGACCAAACAGCCTCCGAAGAATCAGAACTGGAATAAGGTTTAAACAATTATAATGTTCGGAAAGATAAGCTCTTTCAAACCCAACCGGGTTCTGGAAGAGCTTTTTTATTGAGAAATACATTGTATGGCTTTATCTGCCCCGATGTTTGCATGTTATTGAATAAAAAATATTCCAAAAATGGCTGAAATCCTATAATCAATAATCACAGGCAAAGCAGTGTTTCACGTGAAACAAACGGAGTGCGGGCTCTTGCAGCCGTCATAGTCAAAGAGATTTTTATTTTATGGGCATGGCTGTATATGCAAAATCTAAGGTGGGCAGTGTTTCACGTGAAACATTCGAGAGATTTTGCTGAGTCGAAGATACGTAATTAAGGTTTGGCGCTATTTAAAACCCCGGATAGCCGAAAATAGTAGTTGCAGTTACTTGCAGCGCCTCAAAACCGCCGCAAAATGCCCGCAAAATGCATCCTTTTTTTTACGCCTAAGCGCAGGTGATAGTCTTAAAATGAACGCTCAAATGAATATTCGATAAAATCAATCAATACTCGGGATGCTTGGGCGTTAAGAGAAGTGGAACGCAATATTGTTTCTTCGAGTGCGCCCAGAGCTGTCGTTGCAAACTCGATCATCATAGATCTCACCGTGTCCACGATAGCATATTTTTCAAGGCGAGAACGAATCCAAGCGACATCATCAGCGGTAATAGATTTGTTGCCGAAAATTCGAGAAAATTCCCGCTGCTCTTCATTGTTCAACGATTCGTGCAGTAAAACCATAAAAGGTGTTTTTTTACCTTCCCTGATGTCAGAGCCGAGCGGCTTGCCGAGGGTCGCTTCGTCGGCGTAAAGGCCGAGATAATCATCCTGTAATTGAAACACAATACCTAGATTGATGCCGATTTTTTCAAGAGGGGCTAAAAGATCTCTATTGCCAGCCAGTGATGCCCCTGCCAGCAAAGGCATGGCAATAGTGTATCGGGCGGTCTTGTAGGTATAAACAGTGATGATTTCCTGCATAGTTGGGAAGGCCGGGGAAGTTCCCAGTTCGACATCCTGCATTTGCGCAAGACAGACTTTGGAAAGCTCGTCAGAGAAGAGCTGGTTTAAATGACATGCACCGGATGGTAAAAGCTGCCAGGCAAGGAAATAGAAAATATCGCCTGCACAAATGCCGAGCGCTTCCCCAAGCTTCTCTGCAGAAGATTTGCCAGCCTGGAGCGCCTTCTGCTCAAAAACCTTGTGCATGGTTGGTTTACCTCGGCGGGTAGCGTCACCATCCATAATGTCGTCATGAACCAGCAGGCCGGCCTGAAAAAGCTCCTGGGCGGCCGCAAGCCTGATAGCTTTCGCTGAGGAAAAGGATGAGTAATTGCTTTTTTTACATAAATCATATCCAAGCATGGCCAGTGTGCCTCGAAGCATTTTCCCGGAGCTTGAATATTCCTGAAAAAGCTGGAAGAGCTCATTGGGGTTTCGGGAAGCTGGTCCTAATTCCTGCGCCTTCTGTTCGAGGAAGGTTTTTAGTTGCCCCAGGATGCGGTTTCGGGATTCCGCGGCATACTCAGAAAATTTCATGCGGTTCGGTTTCCTTCGTGAATTATACTATTGGCTGAATCAGTATACTCCAGGTTTTGCAAAAATGACAGGAAGGGCAAAAAAAAGCCGCACGCGTCGGCGCACGGCAAATATATATATATGTAGCAATAACTTATGCTACATAAGCTTCAAGTTTTTCCATGATTTCAGGAACAGAAATCTTTCTGAGAGCGGCTTTTTCAATCTGCCGAATCCTTTCTTTGGTCAAGTGCATTCTGTCGCCAATTTCTTTAAGGCTCATGGGTCTTTTGCCGTTGATGCCAAAGCGATATTCAATGACCTGCCGTTCCTTGACGCTCAGGGTTTCAAGCACTTTGTTGATGTCTTCTTTCAGATTCAGCTCGGTAGCATAATTTTCCGGACTCTGGTAGAGGTCGTTTTCGATAAAATCACCGACGACGCTGGCATTCCTTTCATCATACACGGGGCTGTCCAGAGAGACGAGGTCGCGTGAAACAGCGACGATGTCAGCGACATGCTCGGGATCCATGTTCAGGTAAGCAGCAATTTCACGGATTTCTGCGTCTTCGCTGTAGCCTTCAAAGCCTTTTCGGGCTTTTTCAATCTGAACGAGCTCGTTTGCGCGATTGAGCGGAAGGCGGATCATTCTGCTTTTTTCGCAGATAGCTTTGAGGATCGCCTGACGAATCCACCAGACCGCGTAGCTGATGAAGTGGTATCCCTTGGTGACATCATATCGTTCAATTGCATTCATCAGGCCAATGTTTCCTTCGGAAATCAGGTCGATGAGCGGGAGTCCCTGGTTCTGATATTTCTTGGCGACATTGACGACAAAGCGAAGATTAGACTTGACCAGCATGTCTTTGGCGTTTTTATCACCCTGAGCCGCCCTGACTGCATATTCGTTTTCCTGCTCGCGGGTCAGGAGCGGGATTTTATTGATTTCTTTGAGATATTGGGAAAGTATATTTTCATCGTCATTGAGGTCGAATTCTGAAGAAGAAAGGGTATTGCTTTTTTTCATGGCTGTAATCTCCTTTGCCCTTATATATTAGCAGATTCCATGCCAGAAGAAGAAATAGTGAAAAATATTTTAAAATATGAGATAATTATATATTATATAATAAAATAATGAATCATCTTTGTCTCGCGGCTATCCGGGGCGGCGGTCTGTTGCGTATAAAACAGAAGACCAATGTGTCATTATGATATGATGCTAAAAAATTCGACCTGGAGTGTGTGGATTTGATACAATTCGAACCAAAAAACAAGAATTTCCTATAATTCTGTTACGCTTTTCACCCGCCCGCAGCATTGGCTGTACGGCAGCCCTGATCCGCAGGGGCATCGCTGTGAAGGATTGATTGCATTGGCAGCTGCCGAGGTGAAAGCGACAACCGCGGATCGGCGATTTGGTGACGAAAAGCCAAACTCAGGAAACGTGGGTCTTATTTTCCGGAAGATCACGAGCTTCTCTCCGCATTCGCTGCCGAGCAGCAGTCCTTGCGCATTAATCTGCTTCCATGTGTCCATCAGAATTTTAAGAACCGTTTCGCGCTCGGCATAGCTGGAGAACTTTTTCAATGGTTTTTTAACCAAGTACGCTGCCATCTGGATGTTCATGAAAGCGTAAAAGTCATCGAGCTCGGGAGTAGGCTGACGGGGCATGCCGTATTCGTTGATAGTCCTCAGATAAAGCTGACGGGCAAAACCGCGGCGGCGAAGTTTTTGGGCAGAAGAAAGGCTTTTTATGGCGAGGTCCCGTTTATCCAGACGTAAAAGAGCAACTGACAGCCAGTACAAGGCCCTCGACAACTCGTCGTTGCACGCTGGGGGAATTGCCTCGACTGCCTCCCGCAGGATGACAAGCGCCTTGTCAGGCCGGTGCCGTGCCAATTCCTGCAAACCTTGATGGAGCAGCCAAATGTTGTCTTTCTTTCCGTTTCTGTTCATGATCGTTAAGAAAATATAATAATTATAATGTTCAAGGGCAAGGCTGGCAGGGTTTTGATGAACCGCGGCGGCAAGCCATGAGAACTACCATGGAAGAGGGAGCCAGCGCATACGATTTTTGATATGCCAATTCCTTGTAAGGCGGGTCGAAATGATATCCGCCCTGGCCGGGAATCGCGGTATCGATGACGAGACGCCAGGGAATCTGGGCTGGGTGCGGCGGAATGATAAAAGCGCAGGATTCTGAAGATCCATTAAACATCAGATAGAAATCGCTGTCATCGCAGCGGCTGAAAATATCGGCTTCAGTACCGTCAATCCGAGCTGCCAGTGTCTGGTTGATCTTGGTCCAGTCCGGTGTATGGCCATGTTCGTCAAACCAGGTGATGTCGGGCATTTCGTTTTCATCTGAATCTTCGCCGGTATAGAATTCCGGGCGCCTGAAGACGGGGTGGTTTTTCCTGAATCGGATGAGCGAGCGGGTAAATTGGAACAGGTCGCGGTTTTTCTCAAGCAAGGACCAGTCGTACCAACTGATTTCGTTATCCTGGCAATAGGCGTTGTTATTGCCGCGCTGGGTGCGGCCGATTTCATCGCCGCCCAGGAGCATGGGTGTTCCAATTGAAAGAAAAAGTGTAGAAAGGAAGTTCCGCATTTGGCGGGATCTGAGCGCCAGGATGCCGCTGTCGCTGGTTGGTCCTTCTGCGCCGTGGTTGCGTGAAAAATTGAAGTCCACGCCGTCATGGTTGTTTTCGCCGTTTTCCTCATTGTGTTTTTTTTCGTAGGAAACCAGGTCGTGCAGGGTAAAACCGTCATGGGCGGTGATGAAGTTGATTGAATGAAATGGTTTACGGCCGTCGCGGAGGTAAAGATCGCTGGAGCCGGTGATGCGGGTTGCGAGGTGCATGGCTGAGAACGGCTCGCCGCGCCAGAATTTGCGGACATCGTCACGGAATTTATCATTCCACTCCGCCCAGCGGCCGCCGGGGAAAGCGCCGACTTGGTAGGCACCGCCAGCGTCCCAGGCTTCGGCTATGATTTTAGTGTCACGGAGCAGCGGATCTTCAGCGATAGACTCAATGACAGGCGGATTTTCCAGCAGTCTGCCGGATGCATCGCGTCCGAGAATCGACCCAAGGTCGAAACGGAAACCATCAACATGCATGTGGACAACCCAGTAGCGCAGGCTTTCCCGGATCAAGGTTCGCATAACCGGATGGTTGCAGTTGAGGGTATTGCCGCAGCCGGAATAATTTTTGTAATAGCGCTTGTTGGTGTCCAGCATGTAGTAGATTGAATTGTCCAGACCGCGGAAACTGAGGGTCGGCCCCAGCTCATTGCCCTCAGCGGTGTGATTGAAGACAACATCCAGAATTACTTCAATGCCGGCCTTGTGCAGTTCGCGAACCATGTATTTGAATTCACGGACCGGGCGGCCGGGGTCTTCGGGAGGATGCGGCTCGCCGTCCACAAAGGCATACGAAGCTTTTGGGGCGAAAAAAGCCAGTGGTGAATAGCCCCAGTAGTTTTTCAGCAGTTCTCCGGTTTTCGGGTTGCGCCTGAAGCGCTCCAGCGAATCGAATTCGTGAATCGGAAGAAATTCGATACTAGTGATGCCGAGATCCTTGAAGTAGTCGATCATTTCGACGACACCGCGGTAGGTCCCCGGATGCTGGACTTTGGAATGGGGACCGCGGGTGAGGCCGCGGAGATGGGTTTCGTAAATGATGCAGTCTTTCAGCGGATAATTGAGCGGCGCGTCGCCCTGCCAGTCGAATTCATCATTGACCACGACACATTTCGGAAAGCGCGAATCGTCCTGAAGGCCGGAAAAAGAAAGGTCGAGCGCTGGGTCGGCGGGGTCATAGGCGAGGGCGCTTCCCAGATCCCAGGTTCCGTCAGTCAGCGCCTTGGCGTATGGGTCTACGAGCGCGCGATGTTTATTAAAGCGGTGTCCTTCTTCTGGCTTGAATGGACCGTCGGCGCGCCAGAGGTAGAGGGTGCCTTCTGAAAGCCCGGGGATAAAACAATGCCAGATGTCACCCGTTTTGTTTTTTTTGGGATCGAGCGCAAGCTGGAAACGCGGCGCGCTGTCATTGAAGTTTTCGTAGAGGCAGAGAAAAAGCTGGGTGGCGTGGCGTGAAAAAACGGAAAAGTTGACACCTTCCCGATAAATAACGGCACCAGGCTCGATTGGGTTGCCTGGTGCCAGTTCGATGTGTTCAGGTAAGGTGCTCATCCCGAAGGATTATAGCAGGTTTATGGCTTTTTGAAAACAACAACAGCGTTTTGCCCGCCGAAACCCATGGAGTTTTTAATAAATGCTCTGACTGGCATGGAAATGGGCTTGTTCGGGACATAGTCGAGATCACATTCGGGGTCGGGATTTTCCAGGTTGATGGTCGGGTGGATGTAATCTTCGTTCATGCCGAGAATGGACGCGATTGATTCAATGGCGCCGGCGGCTCCGATGCAGTGGCCGGTCATCGACTTCAGGCTTGAAATCTTGAGCTTGTATGCGTGGTCGCCAAAGGCGTGCTTGATGGCTTTTGTTTCAATGGGGTCATTGAGCGGGGTGGATGTACCGTGGGCGCTGACATAATCGATGTCTTCCGGCTTGAGGCCGGCATCCTTGATGGCAAGCGTCATAGCGCGGGCAACACCGCGGCCTTCCGGGTCGGGAGCCGTGACATGGTGGGCATCGCAGGTGGCGGCAAAACCAGCCACTTCTGCGTAGATTTTTGCGCCGCGGGCTTTGGCGTGTTCATATTCTTCCAGAAGCAGAATTCCGGCGCCTTCTGCCATGACAAAACCATCGCGGTCCTTGTCAAAAGGCCGGGACGCTTTGTCGGGAGCATCGTTGCGGATTGAGAGCGCCTGGATGTTGATAAAACTGGCCATGCACATCCGCACGATGGATGCTTCAGCGCCGCCGGCGAAAATCATGTCTGCATAGCCGTTGCGGATGAGCCGCATTCCCTGGCCGATTGCATCGGTTGCAGCGGCGCAGGCGGTGACAATGGTCTGGCAGGGTCCGGTCAGGTTGAGGGTCATGGCAATGTGGCCGGGGCCGAAGTTGGCAAGTCCTTTTGCGACAGTAAGGGGAGGAACGCGGCCGGGACCTCGTTCGATGAGGCGCGCCACAGCGTCTTCGATACTCTGCGAACCGCCTTGTCCGGTTCCCAGACAAACGCCTGTCCGCTCTGAATCGAGCTCTTCTTTGGTGAGTCCTGCGTCGGCCAGGGCTTCCAGCGCCGCGTAGACAGAAAACTGCGCGTAACGATCCATTTTTTTGGATTCTTTGGAGTCAAAGCGTTTTGAAGGGTCAAAATCCTTCACTTCGCCAGCAATTTTGACAGCGAGATCGGAAGTGTCAATCAATGTTATAGGACCGATTCCGTTTTTTTGCGCTTTGACACCCGCCCAAAAGCTAGGTACATCGTTGCCGATTGGGCTGACAACACCGAGACCGGTTACGACCACTCGTCTTTGTTCCATGATTTACATCCCCATTCCGCCGTCAGTCTGCAGGACGACGCCGGTACAATATGATGACATCGGTGAACAGAGGAATAAAGCCGCCTGCGCGACTTCTTCCGCGGTTCCAGCGCGGCCCAGAGGAATTGAGTCCTTGAGCTTTTGCTTGAACTCTTCGGGTATCTTATCAGTCATCGAGGTTTCGATAAAGCCTGGTGCAATGGCATTGACCCGGACATTGCGGGAAGCAACTTCGCGGGCAAGGCTTTTGGTAAACCCGATGAGACCGGCTTTGGATGCCGAGTAGTTCGTCTGACCGCCATTGCCGGTTATACCGACGACGCTCGAGACATTGAGAATGACTCCTGAGCGCTGTTTGAGCATCGATCTGACAGCGGCCCGCGAAAGGAAAAAGGCACTGGTCAGGTTGGTGGCGAGAACGGCCTCCCAGTCCTCGGTTTTCATGCGCATCAGAAGGCCATCGCGGGTGATGCCGGCGTTGTTGACGAGAACATCGAGGCGGCCTTCTTTGGCAAGAATTGTGGTGATAGCGGCTTCCGCGGACGCTTCATTCGACACATCACAGGAAAGCCAAATGGCTTTGGGAGTATCCGCGCTGATATAATCCGGAGCGGTTCTGGAGAGCGCATATACGGTTGCGCCTTCTTCCAGAAATTTTTTCGCGATGGCAGCGCCGATACCGCGGGAAGCGCCGGTTACCGCGCAGATTTTTTCTTTCAGCAATAAATCCATGAATCACTCCTCAGAGAGAAATGGAGGCGAGCGCGTCGAGCGTGCCGCCAGCCAGACATGGAATGGAAGAACCGGAGGCTTTCCAGAGTCCTGAAAGAACCGTGCCGGGACCAGTTTCGATACAGCGTTCAAAACCATCCTGTGTGATAGCCTGTTCTTCGGCAATCCAGCGTACCGGGCTGGTAATCTGGGCTGATGCCAGCTTTCGAGCCTCGGCTCCGGATGCTATTTTCGCACCGGTTACATTGGAAAACATGGCAAGCTGGGGATCGTGGAAAGCCACATCGGAAACTAATTCCGCAAAGGCTTCTGCGGCATACGCCATGATGGGCGAATGGAAGGCGCCTGAAACCTTGAGCCGGACAACCCGCTTGGCGCCGGCCGCCTTCAATTTTTCCTCAGCGACGGCGATATCGGCTTCGGTGCCAGAAATGACGCACTGAACCGGGCTGTTGTAATTTGCGATCCAGACCTGCTTCAGTCCTGATTCTGAAATTACTTGCTCGATTTTTTCCGGCGAAAGAAACAGAACGGCGCTCATGGTGGACCCGCCTGAGCGGTTGCCTGCTTCATCCATGAGGCGGCCGCGCTCTGCGACCAGGCGGAACATGTCCGTGTGCGAGATAATGCCGGCTTCTGCAAGCGCGGGCCACTCACCGACAGAAAAGCCGGCACAGCCTGCAGGAATGATGCCGTGTTCCCGGGCATTGAGCGCGGCCGCTGAGCCGGCAAGGGCAACGGCAATCTGGGTATTGCGCGTCTGTTTCAGGGTTTCTTCATCGCTTTCAAAAAGAAGTTTCCGCAGGTCGATCTTCGAGGCTTCTGAAGCAAGTTCGAAAAGTTCGCGGACAGCTTTGCTGGTTTCATGGAAATCTTTGGCCATTCCAACGTATTGTGCTCCCTGGCCGGGGAACAAAAAGCATGTTTTCAAGGATTCCTCCTCTGGATAGCGTGCATCGTGCGGGACAGCCTATGCTGTGTACTGCTATAATTTACAAAAACACGGAAAATGTAAAGAGCCGCGGCAAGGACGGGAATATTGGAAACCTGCCGGACTGATGGATTTTAAAATTATGGCTTGTATAATAGAAAGAATCTCGTGGATTCGGAGGCAGATGGTATGCCGAATGCTTCGACGATGTTGATTATCGAGTGTATCAAGGCTATTCCGCCCGGTATGGTGCTTTCATACGGTGATGTAGCCAGAATGGCAGGGTATCCTGGTGGCGGGCTCGGAGCCCGGCAGGTTGCCCGAATTCTCGCTTCCATGTCAGCGAAATATGATTTGCCCTGGTGGCGGGTTGTAAAGAAGGATGGTTCTATCGCGCTTGGCAGCGGTCAGGGAGCAGAGCTTCAGGCAGAGCGTCTGCGGCAGGAAGGAGTGCTATTCATAGCACCGGGGAAAGTCGATATGCGCCGGTCTATGTATTCGACCTGAAGGCAGAGGGTACCGCGGTAAAACCGTTTGCAGGCAGTGTTCCCACAGTTTCAGTGTCAAGCGCAAGGCTGCAGAGGAGCAGTGATTCGATTTTGTCCTTTTGCAGCCACTTTTTTGTTTCTTCAAGAAGGCGTAGTTCGAGTCCCATGCCGCGAAAATCCCGCAGAGCGCCGACAAATCGAACAAGCCCCAGCGGCTGTGTATTGGCTGGAACGGGCAGAGCGATCAAAAGCGCGATCAACGCTTCATCCGCCCCGCGGAAGGTAAATGCCTGGGCTGAATGTTCATGATTCAGTATAAAAGCAACAAGCTCGCTTTTTTCATAAGCCTGGATTTCGCAGGGCAAGCCGGGAATTTCGTCTAAAAAATAGGATTCGAGAAAAGCTGAACATTCAGCCATCGCCGTGTGAATCGGGAAGGATTCAAACTGAAATTCGAAATCCGCAAGCTCGTCAAACTCCTCGGGTTCGCTGCCCAGCCGCGCCAAGCCGGCAATTTCGCGCTGGTCGTCCAGCCAGGATTCGATTTTCCGTTTCATGACAGCTTGTTTATAAAGTCGGAAGCGGGTTTCTTCCTCGGGAAATTCAGCAAGCAGCGCTTTATACGTTTTAAAAACGCCTTTTCCGCGGCCAAGTACTTTCTGCAGGGCTTTTTTTAAAACTATGTTGGAAGATCGGATAGCGAAGGTTTCCAGAATTTTAAAGCCGTCTTCGGAGGTCCAATCCGGCGGAAGGGCCAGGTTTTCAGGCATTTCCTGGTCAGGGCGCGGTTGGAGCTCGCCGGTATCCAGGTTGATTGCGTAGCTTTTGGACTGATCTTCCATGGCGAAGATGATTCGCTCCAGGATGGCTTCTGTCAGATCGAACATAGTGTCATTCTACCATGCTTTGCGATTTTTATGGACAGCAGATGCAATCATTTATATACTGAAAAACAAGAATGAAAGCAAACCTCCATCTGCATTCCTGTTTTTCCGATGGCAGTTCCTGGCCGGAAGAAATTGCGCTCACCGCAAGCCAGCTGGGGCTGGAATTGGTCGCGGTAACTGATCATGACACGATGGGCGGCACACGGATTTTCATGGAGGCCTGCGAAACAGCAGGAATTCATGCTGTTCCTGCCTGTGAAATCGATATTAACGATCCGGAAATTGATTATAAAAGCGAGTTGCTTGCCTATTTCCCCGCGATTACGCATGCATCCGAATTGGCTCAGCTTCCCGCGATCACGGCCATGCTTGAAAAAACATTGAGCGAGCGGAGAAAGCGGCTTGAATATTATCTGTACTGGGCTCGCACCATTTTCAGGCGGGATGATCTCGTGCTTGCCGATGTCCTGAAGGAAAAGCTCGGTCAGCGGGGACTTTCTGATCCTTCGATTGCTGCTTTGATTTCATGGAGCAAGGTCGATTTGTTTCTGTATTTAAAGGCTCGGGGGCTCATCCCCATTTATATGACATACAAGGCTTTCAAGCGGGAGTGGTTTGTTCCGGGGCGTTTCCCCAAATACAAGCTTCCAAAGCCGGGAATCAGGCAGGTTGCGGAAACGGTTCACCGAGATGGGGGGTTTGCCGTGGTTCCGCATATCGGGCATCTTTGGGATGATGATATCGACGCGATGGAAAAGGATAGGAAAAAAGTGAAGCGGCTGCTCGAGTTTTTCAAAACAGCCAGCATTGACGGTATTGAAATGTATTGGTATTCGGGCAAAAAAAAGTCAGATGCGATCAACAGTTTTATTCAGGAACTGGCTGAACCGATGGGCTTTTTATTGACATATGGTTCAGACTGTCATGGCCCCGGTACGGATAAATTGACGATTGATCGCTTCTCTGGAGATTTTCCCGGCTTTCGTGTATAAAGGGCGCAGAGAGAAAAGTTCCCGGCAGACAGCGCGCCGCGGACATGTTCTCTGTTTTTTTCAATATAAATCGAATTCAGGAGCTCACCGTGGCGCATTGTGTTGTTCAGGAAGCAGAAGAAATTTTGGACCGTGAATACTCGGTTCTCGACAAGGGTTTTGTCAGGCTGGTGGATTATCTTGGCGGAGATGCGCGAATTGTGCAGGCGGCGCGGGTCTCCTATGGGGAGGGGACGAAAAGTTACCGTGAAGACGCCGGGCTTATCGACTACCTGATGCGCCACGAGCATACATCGCCGTTTGAGCAGGTGGTGCTGACATTTCACATCAAACTGCCGATTTTTGTCGCTCGCCAGTGGATTCGGCACAGGACAGCCCGGGTGAACGAGGTTTCAGGCCGGTATTCGATCATGAAGGACGAATTTTATGTTCCTGCGGCCGGCGATCTGGCTGCACAGAGTCCCGACAACAAGCAAGGCCGTCTGGATACCCCGCTCGCCGAGTCCGAGGCCGCGCAGGTGACGAGTCTGCTGATTGCAGGACAGAAGCAGGCCTATGAAGACTACCAATCGCTGGTTGATGCCGGTCTTGCGCGGGAAATCGCGAGAATTAATCTGCCCCTTTCACTCTATACCGAATGGTACTGGCAAATAGATCTGCACAACCTTTTCCGTTTCCTGATGCTGAGGCTGGACAGCCACGCGCAGAAGGAGATCCGCCTGTATGCACAGGTGATTCTCGAGATTACGCGGAAAGTTGCTCCGGCGGCTACGGCGAGTTTTGAGCGCAACATTCTTTCTGCGGTCCGTTTTACCGGAGCGGAGATGGCGGAACTGCGGCGCCGGCTTTCAGGCGGCAATCCCGATGATTCTCAGCTGAAAGGCAAGGAACTGGAGCGGCTTGAGGAAAAACTTCGTTCAGGGAAGCAGCTGTAAGCTGCTGCAGGCTTTGTGTTTTTACAGTAAACCCTTTTCATACAACAAATAAAGCGCATGGGTTCCCAGTTCGCTGAATCCTTCCTGCGTCAGTTTTTCAAAGAGGTTTTTCGCCAGGCTGAGGAATGGCATCTCGATGCCCATTTGTTCGGCTGATTCCAGGGCTATCCGCAAATCTTTGAGGAAGTGTTTAACATAGAAACCGGGCGCGAAATTGCTGTCGAGCATTCGCGGCACCATGTTGGACAGCTGCCAGCTGGATGCGGCGCCGTTGGCGATTGAAAGCAGGACGGTCCGCGGATCCAGGCCGGCTGAGCGGGCATAGGTGATTGCCTCAACCGCTCCGACAAGGTTTCCCGCTACAGCGATTTGATTGGCCATTTTGGTGTGCTGACCAGCGCCGGCTGCTCCCTGCCTGATGATTGTCTTGCCTAAGGTTTCCAGAAAGGGCTTTGCGCGCTGGAAGCTGGCTTCTTCGCCGCCGACCATGATGGTCAGCGTGGCGTTTTTCGCACCGATATCACCGCCGGAAACAGGTGCGTCGAGCGCGTCTATGCCGCGTTTTTTCGCTTCAGTATAAATTTTTTGCGCCAAAGCGGGACTGGATGTAGTCATGTCGATAACCAGCGTTCCAGGTTTTGCATGTTCCAGAATCCCCTTCGGCCCCAAATAGATTTCTTCGACATCAGAAGGGTAGCCTACCATCGTAAAAATGACACCGCAGTTTTTCGCGAGGCTGGCGGGATCCGCAAACCATTGCGCACCCGCGTCGACAAGGTTTTTTGCTTTTTGTTCGGTTCTGGTGTAGACGCCGAGGCTGTATCCCGCAGTCAGCAGATGGCCTGCCATGGCATTGCCCATCACACCCAGTCCAATAAATCCTGTTTGCAGCGTTGAATCCATAATTTCCTCCATATATGTATATTCTTATTCTTCTCTAAATGCATTCTCGATTCGCATTTTCCCCGGTAAACGATAGATATTAAAATCAGAATCAATGCTCAATATTTTTTTTATTCCTGTTTGCTCTGCCGCCAATACAAGTGTCGCATTTGCAAAATCCATTGGCACATCGCCATATTTTTTGGTCAATTCGAGTATTTTCCATAAATCATTTTGCTTTATTTCATGCAGCAAAACACCGCCGCGCTGTATCCATTCAAGAAAATCAATTTGCACCTGAACATTAAAATCGAGCATATGCAATACTTCGGTTATTACAGCAGTAGTTGTATGAAATTTATAATTTTTCGCGATTATAAAATTTTTTATTTTCTCATGATAATTATCATCTTTATCGAACAGCGCAATGAGCGGTCCGGAATCAATGAGAATGTCGTTGAGCATTTATTTTTCCCTTAATTTTTTCTTTATAGGTAACAGATAAACTGCCGTCACCGCTTCCATATCTGCCAAAATGCTCCTGCCCAAGCTCATATGAATTTCTTTCTGATTCTTCAGCGGAAAAAAGCTTTTCAAGCGCTTCCTTGATGATTTCTGATTTGGATTTATGTTTTTCTTGAGAAATTGCTTCTAATTTTTGTTCAATTTCAGTCGGCAATCTTACGGTAGTCATACGGCACTCCTGTATTACAAAATGTAATACAATTCTGTCAGGTTGTCAAATAAAAAAACATAGGTTGGGACAGATGCAAAAGTCTCATCTTGATTATTTGGCAAAGCAGGATATACACTTCAGCCACCTATAACGCTCGTGGTGCCCCTGAAAGCGCGTCGCGCCTCAACAGGGGTAAAAGGGAAGACGGTAGTATGGAAACCAAGCCGTCGCAGCCCCCGCTACTGTGAGCCAGAAAAGGAAACATACTGGGTTGTGCCCAGGGAACAGCTGTCAGCAAGGCTGTTCCAGTCACTGGTCAAAGGCCGCCGCACCCTGCGCGTTCAGCCTGGAGACTGGGAAGGCTGATTGTTTCCCGAACCCGCTTTGCGCGGTTCTGATGGCGAGCCAGGAAACCTGCCCGAGCTTTTCTGCTTTCAGCTCTTCGGAGGGAGGAGAAGGATATGAAGCGAAAACTGCTTTCATTGCTTTTTATCGTGTCTTTTGTGGTGTCAGCGCTGTCTGCCCAGACGGTGAACGCTGGCACAGGGCTTAAACTTTCCGCTGATGGAACGCTCATTCTGCCCGCGCAGATCCATTTTTCGATTCAATATAAACCCGGATACAAGGTACTGACGGTCAGTTCGCCATGGCCCGGCGCAGCCAAAGGCTATACATATGTGCTGTATCCGCGCACCGGAGCCCGTCCGCAGGGTATCAAAGCTGACCGGTTTATTGCCACGCCGGTTAGAAAGGTGGTTTCGTTTTCAACAACCTATCTGCCTGTCCTGGACAATCTGAATGAACTCGGCTCCCTGGTCGGGGTTGATGATACCAGCTATGTGTACAATCCAAAAATCAGACAGCTGATCAGCGATTCCAAAGTTGTGCAGACAACGAAAAATTACGCTCCGGATATTGAACGATTGATCAGCCTCAGCCCGGATGTGATTTTTACCTTCGGGGTAGGCAATGAGTGGGACACCCACCCCAAAATGGAAGAAGCCGGCTTGCCGGTGGTGATTCTGGGGGACTGGAATGAGGCAGACCCGCTGGCCCGCGCCGCGTGGATGGTTTTTATCGGCGCCTTCTATGACAAAGAGGCGCTTGCGCTGGAAACATGGCGTTCCATCAAGGCTGAGTATGAAAAGCTTGCTTCGCTGGGGGCGGGAGCCAAAAGCAAGCCGGTTGTCCTGCTGAATGGTCCTTTCAGCGGAACCTGGACGGTCCCAGCCGGTGAAAGTTACATGGCTCGAATGCTCGCGGACGCGGGCGCCAACTATCTCTGGGCAGATACAAAGGGAACCGGGGGACTTTCGCTGTCGGTGGAGGCTGTGTTTGAAAAAGCTCTGGCAGCTTCTGTCTGGCTTCAGCCGAGCTACGCGGCGATGTCGCTCGCCGATGTCAAAGCCATGGATCCGAGGTTTTCAGCGATTCCCGCTTTGAAAAACGGGCAGGTCTGGAACAACAATCTTCGGATGAGTCCCCAGGGGGGCAATGATTATTTTGAATCGGGTTTCATGAAGCCGCAAGTAGTTCTGGCAGACATGATTGCCATCCTGCATCCAGAGCTGATGCCGGGGCATGAATTCGTCTACTATCGAAAATTGAAATGATCCCGAAGCGCGGCGCGGTATTATGAAATCCAAACGGCTTTTTACAATCCTTTTTGCCGGGATTTTCCTCCTGCTGCTGCTGGATATCAGCATCGGCTCGGTCAGAATTCCCCTGCAGGAAGTTGGAAAGGCATTGTTCGGCGCTTCAGACCGTGCGGAATGGAACACGATTGTCAGAATTTTCAGAGTTCCAAAGACACTGACAGCACTTCTGGCTGGCATGGCGCTTGCCGTTTCAGGGCTCATTCTGCAGTCTGTTTTTAAAAACCCGCTCGCAGGGCCGGATTCCCTTGGTATTGGGTCAGGAGCTTCCCTGGGGGTAGGGTTCCTGATTCTGGCGACCGGCAATACGAGCTCCGCGCTTTTGGGCGGGCTTGCGACATTTGGGTATGCCGCGCTGGTAATAGCGGCAAGTGCGGGTGCAGGGCTCGTGCTTGCCCTCATTCTGTTTCTTTCACGGAAATTTGAACGCGGGGTTACTTTGCTGATAGTCGGCTTGCTGATCGGCTATTTGACAGGCAGTCTCGTGTCGCTTCTGATTTTTTTCGGAACGCCGCAAAAGGTTCAGCTCTACATGGGCTGGACCTATGGTTCGTTTTCAGGTGTCAGGCTAGGCGAATTGCCGGTTTTCAGCCTGGCGATACTTGCTGGGCTCCTGCTGACAGTCTCGTCATCCAAAGCGCTCAATGCGTTTATCATTTCCGATACGTTTGCCCTCACCCTGGGTATTCAGGTCAGGCAGGAGCGGACAAAACTGCTGGCAGCAGCGGCTTTGCTGGCGGGGAGCGTGACGGCTTTCTGCGGTCCGATCGCCTTTCTCGGCATCGCCGCACCGCAAGCCGCACGCCGTGTGTTTAAAAGTTCAGACCATGCAGTCTTGCTGCCGGGCACCCTGCTCACCGGCGCTGTCATCGCACTGGTCGCCGATATCGCGTCCCAGCTGCCGGGAGGCGGAACCGTGCTTCCGATCAATCCGCTGCTTGCCTTGATTGGGGCGCCCTTTATTCTCGCGATATTTGTCCGAGGTTCTGCGGCAGGAGGCGGCGAACCATGAAAATTGAATCCCAAAAACCGCTGAATCCTTCGGGAACCGGCCGATCGGCTCCTTATCGGCATATTCCGGGTCTGCCTGATCGCACCAGTGAGCAGACTAAGCCGAATTTGCCTGCAGAACAAATAAGAACTTCGCAGGTTGTGCTTTCCGCCAGCAGCCTTGCAATCGGGTGGGGAAAAGGTAAAAAACAACATTTGCTCTCCGAAGGTATTTCACTTTCTGTCCAGGCAGGCAACCTGACGGTACTGGTCGGGCCGAACGGCTCGGGAAAATCCAGCCTTCTGCGGACGCTGGCGGGACTCCAGCCTATTTTGCACGGCGACATTCTGCTTGAGGGCAGGCCCTTGCGACAGCTCAGCGCTGAAGAACGCTCCAGAAAAATTGCTTGCGTGTTCAACGAGCGAATGGAAACCGGCTATTTTTCAGTTTTTGATATTGCGGCTTTTGGCCGGTACCCTTATACCGATTCCCGGAACCGGCTTTCATCCGATGATCGCGAGCATGTTATACAGGCGCTCGATGCGGTTGGGATGACTGCCTTCCAACAGCAGGCGTTTTCCTCGCTTTCCGACGGGGAAAAGCAGAAAGTCCTGATTGCACGGGTAATTGCGCAGAATACGCCGATTTTGATCCTCGATGAGCCGACCGCCTTCCTCGATGCGCCTTCGCGGATAGAAATTTTTTCGGTTGCGGCGCGGCTGGCGCACGCATCCGGAAAGGCTGTCATACTTTGCACGCATGAAATCGAATTAGCACTGCACTACGCCGATATGCTGTGGATTATGGATCGGGAGCACCGCTTTACCGCCGGCGCTCCTTCGATTGTTGCGTTTACCGGGGCAATCAACCGCGCCTTCGCGACGGCAACAACACGGTTTGACCCTGCAAGCGGAACCTTTAAAATCATAGAAAAGCATGATTTCGGGCGCGGGAAGCACCCGGACATGCCTTAGAACTTGTATCCGAACCGCCTGAGAAGCGCTTTTCGGGCTGATTTGTCGTTTTCGCTCTCGACCCCTTTCGGAGACGCCCCATCAATGACGCCCATAATACCGCTGCCCTGTTCCGTGGTTGCACGCACAACCTGAACCGGGTTGGCGGTCGCGCAGAATATCCGGCATACTTCAGGGCATGCCTTGATTCTGTCGAGCACATTGATCGGGAAACAGCCAGGTCCCAGCAGAAGGTAGAAGGTGTGACCGGCCCCGACCGCCAGCGCGAATTCCTGCGCCGCGGCTACCAGTTCGGGGTCTGTTCCTTCGGTTCTGACCAGGCAGGGACCGGAAGCTTCATTGAACGCCAGGCCGTATTTGGCGCCCGGCACTGAATTTGCCAGTATCTCGGCAATATCTTCAACGGTTTTGATAAAGTGCGACTGCCCCACAATAACATTGCAGTCCGCGGGAATCGCAAGCTGGACATAATCAAGCTGCATGGTATGACCTCCTTTCGGCGCTGATTCAGCCTTCTGCGGGCTCAGGTTTTTCTTTCGGCCAGCCTACCGGGGCCGCGTACAACGCGAACATATCTTCCCCATCGAGCCCAAGGTAACTATCGAGTTTTTCCTGGTTATAGGCGCCGATGGCACAGGTTCCCAGCCCCAGGGATTCGCAGGCCAGATAGAGATTCTGGCAGGAATGTCCGGCGTCGAGGGCTACCAGTTTGTCAGCGGCGCGCCCATAGCGCCACTCGCTTCGGTAGGGAACCGCCGCCCACATGATGACGCAGGTCGAATTCCAGAACTGTCCCAGCAGGGCTTCGTCCAGGGCCGCGGAATCATCGCCGGGGCGCTCGAGCACCAGCGCATGTTCAATCGGCAGGTAACGGTACAGGCCGACCGGGAGATCTTCAACCTTGTGGGCAAAAACATAGAGATCCAGCGGGTGCCGGGCGCCTCCCGATGGAACTGTCCTGAAAGAATACTTTCCTTTGTTTTCACGGACACCTTCACACGTCCACAGCAGAAAAGCCAGCTGACGCAGGCTTATCGACTCGTTTTTAAAAATTCGCCGCGATTTTCTGGTCTTCAATAATGAAAACAGCCTTTCCGAGGGAATATCCGATCCGCTCTTTTTTTGAGCTTCAGTGAAGAGCTCATCGGGTTTGGGCAGCATGACAAGGCTCTCGTCGGGTTCCGGCGGAAACTCCTGCGGCGGAGGCGGCAGTCCTTTTGCCTGGTCTGATTTGATTTCTGATACTAAATGCCAGTTTGATTTCAGGAAACTTCGTCCCTGATTAAATCGTTCATCCATGTGAAGGCTCCTTAATTTTGCTCAATCTGAAGCGCTGATTCAAGATAGTTCACTGCTTCGGCAATCATCGCGTTGCAGACTTTATTTGTCAGATCGTGCTCTTTGACTTTGGCGCGCCCTTCTTCAGTCCACAGGTCAGCGCCATTCAGAAGCGTCCGGCATTCTGTCGAGCCGAATTTGCTCTGCATGGCTGTAATAAAAGCGGAACATCGCTCATAAGTCTCCAGCTTGGCTGCCTGGTCGACAGCATCCGGGTTTCCATGTTTGAGTGAGAGCGCCAGAACGCCTCCGCTTATGACGCCGCAGGTCAGCCCCATTCTCCCAATCCCGCCGCCGAGTCCTGTTGAAAGCTTGTGAGCCGTTGCCGGATCGAGACCCAAATCCTCGGCAAAAACTCCAAAAACCGCCTGTGAGCAGGATGAGCCCGCCGTATGCATCGCTATTGCCTGGTCTGCCTTTGTCATGTACCGTGTCTCCCTTATGGTATCAGTGTTGTATGAGGTGCTCGATGAAGGTATGCCTTACAGCGATTATCGGAACCTTCGGGCGGTTTCGACTGCCTTATCCCAGCCGGCTAGAAGCCTGGCCCGTGCACCTTCACTCATTTCCGGCCTGAATTCCCGCCGCTTTTTCCAGTTTTTGCGGACATCATCCAATCCAGACCAATAGCCCAGCGCGAGCCCGGCCATGTATGCTGCCCCAAGCGCTGTCGTTTCAGCGATTTCCGGAAGCACGACACTCCGGTTAAGAATATCCGCCTGGAACTGCATCAGGAAGGAGTTCGCAGAAGCGCCTCCATCGGCCTTGATGCTGGAAAGCATTCTGCCCGAATCTTTTTCCATGGCATCGAGCAAGTCCCGGGATTCATAGGCTATGGCCTCTAGCGCGGCACGGACAAAATGGGCCCGCCCGGTTCCCCTGGTTATGCCGACCACCGTTCCCCGGACATCGGAGTCCCAGTAGGGAGCGCCAAGCCCGACAAAAGCCGGAACAAGGTACACGCCGCCGGTATCCTGCACCGAGCGGGCAAGCTGTTCGCTTTCCGCCGAGTCCGCGAGCAGACCCATCTGGTCGCGAAGCCACTGAATAACCGCGCCGGCTATGAAAACAGAGCCTTCCAGCGCGTAGGTGTAACCCTTGCCCAGGTCCCAGGCAACGGTCGAAAGGAGATTGTGCGCGGATTCGACCGGGAAGGGGCCGGTGTTCATCAACGTAAAACAGCCGGTTCCGTACGTGTTTTTCGCATCGCCCGGCTCAAAGCAGGCATGACCGAACAGCGCCGCCTGCTGATCTCCGGCCGCGGCGGTCACGGGAATCTCAGTTCCAAAAAGTTCCTTATGGGTGATTCCGAAAAAGCCTGAACTCGCCCGGACTTCCGGAAGGATTGACGCGGGAACACCGAGCAGTTTGAGCAAATCTTCGTCCCATTTCCGCTCTTTTATATTGAAGAGCAGCGTTCTTGAAGCATTCGTCGGGTCCGTGGCGTGCTGGCCGGTCAGCTTGTAGATGAGCCAGGAGTCGATAGTCCCGAACATCAGCTCGCCGCGTTCAGCCCGGATTCGCAAGTCTGGCCGCTCCCTGAAAAGCCAGGTGAGCTTTGTCCCCGAAAAATAGGCGTCCAGCACCAGCCCTGTTTTCTCCCGGATCATCGGCGCCGCACCCTGCGCCCTCAGTTCATCGCAGATCCCCGCGGAACGCCTGCACTGCCAGACAATCGCGTTATAGACCGGCTTGCCCGTCGCCCGCTCCCACAGCACGGTTGTTTCCCGCTGGTTGGTAATGCCGATGCCGAGAATCTGGTCGCTTTCGATTTGAGCCGCTGCAATCGCGCCCCGCGCCGCCTCAAGCTGAGTTGCCCAAATTTCTTCAGGATCGTGCTCAACCCATCCCGGCTGCGGGAAAATCTGGGAAAAAGGTATCTGTTTTACCCCAATGATGATGCCATCTTGATTGAACAAAATAGCCCGTGAGGTTGTCGTCCCCTGGTCGAGTGCCAGGATATAGTGTTCCTTCGCTGACATAGCTGTAGTATACTCGCATTTGCGGGAAAGTGAAGAAATTTTCACTGCCACAACCTGGAAAATTTGATTGGGAGGCACAGATGTTCGACAGAAAAAACCTGGATGCGCTGATAGATGAATTTGAACGCGCGTATGACAAAATTTCGGCCATGGTGAAAAGCCTGAGTCCGGAAGCCATGGCCTTTGTGCCGAACCTCCCTGACGCGTGGTCCATCAATGCCCATCTTGTCCACCTTCTGGACGCCGACTGCAACATGGTAATGAGGGTTCGCGGCGCTGTCGCCGAGCCAGGCAAGCTGGTCCCCGTCTGGGACGCCGAGGCCTGGCAGAAGTACAATCGATATAATGAAAGCGACGGACTCGCCGCGCTGAATATCGCCATCAGCCTGCGCGCTTTTCTCGCCGCCTCTCTGCGCTCTCTGGATGATGCCGCTCTCGAAGCTGCCCACATTATCCACCCCGAGCGCGGCACCCTGCAGCTTGCTGACGTCCTGAAAATTTACGCAGACCATCCCGCGTTTCATGTCGAATATGTCGAACGCAACCTTTCGCTGCTGAAAAAATAGCCAGTGAGCTGAGGCTCAGCCCCAATCGTTGACATTTTCAGCTCGAATTGATACATTTCCTTCGCTTATCGCCGTTTCCCGGAGCGCGCTTCGCCAAAAGCCGCCGCTGTGAAACTGCTTCCGGGCCCTTAGCTCAGTTGGTTAGAGCTGCGGACTCATAATCCGTAGGTCGCTGGTTCAAGTCCAGCAGGGCCCATATTCCTATCTACGCACTTCTTATAAGGCAAAACGCATCATAGACCCCAGCTCCAACTTGGTATATAATCGGTCCATAAGTACCAAGAAATCATGTCGGAATTTGAGGCTCTATGCTGAAGCTCGAAGAATTAAAACCTTATGTTAGCATTCAAGGCATTCTCCCCGATACCTCAGTAACCATCATCAGCATTACCTGGTTTGGCTCCGACGCTCTCGAACTCACCTATAAAGATCCGCAAGGCCGGCTATCCAATCTTCTTCTATACCGCTCTGATGAAAGCCGTCTTGAGCTTCTCGAAACGGGCCGCCCTTGGAGTTTTGACGGAGATGGCAGTCTCTTCCGCCTCGTTTCGGAAGCGCAACGTATCCGCCTTGCACACCTCTTTGATCCACGCTTAGCAGTCCATACATCAGTTGTTGAGCCCTTGCCGCACCAGATAACCGCAGTCTACCAGGCCATGCTGCCTCGGCAGCCGCTCAGATTCCTGCTTGCCGACGACCCCGGTGCCGGGAAAACCATCATGGCTGGCCTTTTAATCAAAGAGCTCATGGCCCGTGGTGATCTTCAGCGATGTCTTGTTGTTTGCCCCGGCAACCTGGTCGAACAGTGGCAAGATGAACTCTACCAGCGCTTTGGCCTGCCCTTCGAAATAATGACTCGAGAAAAGACCGAAAGCTCCAGAACCGGCAATTGGTTTTTAGAAAACGACCTCGTGATCGCCCGCCTTGATATGCTTTCACGCAACGAAGAGCTCCAGGAAAAACTCAAAACGCCTGATTGCCGCTGGGATCTTATCGTGTGCGACGAAGCGCATAAAATGTCCGCAACCTTTTTTGGCGGAGAAGTGAATTATACCAAGCGATTCCAGCTCGGAAGGCTTCTTTCAAGCCTCACCCGTCATTTTCTGCTCATGACCGCCACCCCACACAACGGCAAGGAAGCTGACTTCCAACTGTTTCTCTCATTACTTGACCCAGATCGTTTTGAAGGTAAATTCCGTGAAGGAGTCCATACGACCGATGTCAGCGATCTGATGCGCCGTATGATCAAGGAACAGCTGCTAACGTTTGAAGGCAAACTACTTTTCCCCCAGCGCATTGCCAACACGGTTCCCTATAAACTTTCTGAAGCTGAAAAGAGCCTTTACGATACGGTAACATCATATGTTCGTGAAGAATTCAATCGCGCGGAACAACTCGGGAATGACCAACATACACGAACCGTTGGCTTTGCCCTCATGGTTCTTCAGCGTCGGCTCGCTTCATCGCCAGAAGCGATTTATCAATCGCTCAAACACCGAAGAGAAAGGCTGGAGCGCAAACGTGAAGAAGTTCAGCGCGCCCAACGGAACCTCACCAATGGTACATGCTCGGGCAAAGATTTACCGCTTGATTTTGAAAATTATGAAGACCTCGATGATGTTCCCGACGCAGAAGTTGAACTCATTGAAACCGAAGTGCTTGACGAGGCAACCGCCGCACGGACCATAGCCGAGCTGGATGCCGAAATAACCACGCTGAAACACCTTGAGTCCCTCGCCGCAATTCTTCGCCGAAGCGGCACCGACACCAAATGGCGCGAGCTTGCAAACCTGCTGGCAACAATCTTTACCCCTTCCGCCATTGCAAACGCTGCTGCAGACCCAGAACCAGCGTTTGGTGCAAATACAGAGCCTGAACCCCAGTTCAAAGCATCGCCGCATCAGAAAATCGTTATTTTTACCGAGCACCGCGACACCCTTAATTACCTGCAGTCCCGCATAACAACCCTGCTGGGCCGGCCCGAAGCTGTCGTCACCATTCATGGCGGCATGGGGAGAGAGGAGCGCTTGCGTGCCCAAGAAGCTTTCAAGTATCAACCCGAAGTCCAGGTTCTTGTCGCCACCGATGCCGCGGGGGAAGGTATCAACCTCCAACGTGCGCATCTCATGGTCAACTATGACCTTCCATGGAATCCCAACCGCATTGAACAGCGCTTTGGCCGCATTCACCGCATAGGACAAACAGAAGTCTGCTTTCTCTGGAATCTTGTCGCCACCGATACCCGGGAAGGCGAAGTGTACAAGAAACTCCTTGATAAACTGAGCGAGGCTCGCAAAGCGCTTGGCGGTCAGGTTTTCGATGTGCTTGGTAAACTCCAGTTTGAAGGCAAATCCCTCCGTGATCTTTTGATTGAGGCAATTCGCTACGGCGAACAACCCAGCGTCAAGGACATGCTGAATAAAGTTGTCGACACAACCTTTGATCCGGAAAAGCTCAAAGACCTGCTTGATGAACAAGCCCTTGTCCATGATGTTATGGATGTCAGCAAGGTTCAGAAGATCCGCGAAGACATGGAACGGGCAGAAGCCCGCCGGCTTCAGCCTCACTATATCGAATCTTTTTTCAAGGAAGCATTTGCCCAATTCGGCGGAACGCTGTATAAACGCGAGCCAGGCCGGTACGAAATTACCCATGTGCCCGCGATAATTCGCCAGCGAGACAAGCACCTGTGGCTGAGAAGCCCCATTCTGCAACGGTATGAGCGAATTACTTTCATGAAAGACCGAATCACACTGCCCGGAGAGCCCTTGGCGGCCTTTGCCTGTCCCGGTATGCCCCTGCTTGATGCGATAATCGATCTTGCACTTGAAAAGCACAGTGCCCTGATAAAACGCGGAACCATGCTGGTTGATGAAACAGATACCGGAACCTCGCCGCGCTTATTCTTCTATCTTGAGCATGCCATTCAGGATGCAAGCCAGACACGATCTGGTGAGCGGCATGTGATTTCAAAACGTGTCTTATATATCGAAATGGATGCTCAGAATCAAACTTGGCATATTCACTACGCCCCCTATCTTGATTATCGCCCACTCGCTCAAAACGAACCTGCACCTGCAGCAATTCTTGCCCGGCCTGAATGCTCATGGATTACCAAAGAACTTGAAACTATCGCACAAACCTATGCAGTAACCCAGGTTGTTCCAGAACATCTGGAAGAAGTACGTTCCTATCGGCTTGGTAATATTGAAAAAACACGCGCCGCCGTCAAAGACCGCCTCACGAAAGAAATCAACTATTGGGATAGACGAGCAGAGGACCTGAAGTCGCAAGAGAAGGAAGGAAAGCCAAACGCCCGTCTGAATTCTCTCGAAGCTCGCAAACGCGCCGACATCCTGCAGGAAAGGCTGCGTTCCAGGCTTAGAGAACTCGATCTAGAAGCGCAGATTTCACCGCTTCCGCCAGTCATCCAGGGCGGATTTGTCGTGGTTCCTCTGGGGCTCATCCATGCGATGCAAGGCAAGAGCCTAGTGGCTTCAACCTATGCAAAAGAAACCCAGGAGAGTGCTGCCCGTGCCCGTGCCATTGTCATGGAAGTTGAGCGGCGCCTGGGATATGAGCCTGTGGATGTTGAACTGCTGAAACTCGGGTACGATATCGAAAGCCATGTTCCAGGGACCGGCCAGATGAGATTTATCGAAGTAAAAGGCCGGATATCCGGTGCTCCAATCATTACTGTGACGCGCAATGAAGTATTGTATTCGCTCAACAAACCGGATCAGTACATCCTCGCCATTGTCGAATTTTTCGATGACGACAGCCACAAGGTGCACTATGTGCGCAAGCCTTTTGCACTTGAACCCGATTTTGGCGTTGTAAGCCAGAACTATGACTTTGCAAGCCTTTTGGAAAAGGCGGAGGAACCGAGATGAGCATGATGAAAGACGACTGGGAAAATACCTTAGAGGGCATCAATAGCGGTATTCATGTCCGTCATATTGCAACCTTCAATCTCACAAAGTGCAAGGAAACGGAAGATCCGAAAGAAATCATGTATAAAAAAGAATTTGAGCAGTTCGATATCATTCCGGTCGAAGATGACAATCACGCAATCAAGCACATTATCAAAAGAGAACAAAATAAGCCAAGCAAAATTCCTGTCGATGTCACCATGTTGATTCCTGCCGAAACACCGCTTCTCATAGGCATACAGGCTCTTGAAAAATCTTCATTCAAGCTTGTTTTGGGTAATAATGGCATTGAAGGCATCGTTACCAAGAGCGATCTCCTGAAACTTCCCGTACGCATGCTTGCCTTTGCCCATATTTCTTATTTCGAGATGTGCATGACAAAAGTCATACGAGAAAAAATCGGAGATTCGGTGGATACGATTGCAAGGTTTTTGAGCCTGAAAAGGCAGGAAAAATGCAATGAAAAATATGAATACCTCAAACAAAACAGGCTCGATCTCGATTATGTCGAAGCTCTGGATTTCTGCGACAAGCGCGATATTCTCAAAAAGCATTTCAAGCTGGGAAATGAATTCAAACACGATTTGGAAAAAATAGAAGCATTGCGAAATCAAATTGCCCATTCAGCGACATTCATCGAAAAAGAGGAAGACCTGAAGGATTTTTTGGAAAAGCTCCAAGCAATCGAAAAGAATATCGATTTGATCAATCGTTTGATGGATAAAGCCAATATTGCCGCATAGGCATGCTCGAAGGAAAAAGGGGAGAATTCACATAATGGTACAGCCTAAAAAACTTATCGAAGTAGCCCTGCCGCTCGAAGCGATTAACGAAGCTTCGAGCCGCGAAAAATCCATACGACACGGGCATCCGAGCACGCTCCATCTGTGGTGGGCTCGCCGTCCCCTCGCCGCCGCCAGGGCCGTAATCTTTGCGCAGATGGTGGATGATCCTTCTGCATGGCTCGACCTTTTCCCTACCGAAAAAGCTCAGGAAAAAGAGCGCCAGCGCCTCTTCAGGATTATCGAGGAACTGGTGCAGTGGGAAAACACTACCAACGAAGAAGTGCTCCAGAAGGCCCGGGATGAAATCTGGGCAAGCTGGCGCAGGTCCTGCGCGGCAAATGCGGACCATCCAAGGGCAGAGGAGCTCTTTAACCGTAATAAATTGCCTGCCTTTCACGACCCTTTTGCGGGGGGCGGAGCCTTACCCCTCGAAGCCCAGCGGCTGGGGCTCGAAAGCTACGCAAGCGACCTGAATCCTGTGGCCGTGCTCATCAACAAGGCGATGATAGAGATTCCGCCCAAGTTTGCAGGGAGGCCGCCGGTGAATCCTGAGGTAAGAGCCAAAAAAGAGCTCATTGCACGGCAGTGGAAGGGAGCCCAGGGGCTTGCGGATGATGTACGCTACTACGGCCAGTGGATGCGCAATGAGGCGGAAAAGCGTATTGGACACCTGTACCCCACGATAGAAATTACTGATGAGATGATCCGTGAGCGGCCTGATCTTGTGCCCTATAGGGGACGGAAGCTCACGGTCATTGCCTGGCTCTGGGCCCGCACGGTAAAAAGCCCGAACCCGGCCTTTGCACATATTGAGGTTCCCCTCGCGTCTACCTTCATGCTTTCCACCAAAGCGGGCAAGGAAGCCTATGTGGAGCCGGTGATTGAAAACGGAGGCTACCGCTTTGCCGTAAAGGTAGGAAAGCCAAAGGACCCTGAGGCGGCGAAGCGGGGGACCAAGCTCGCCCGGGGTGCCAATTTCCAGTGCATTATGTCGGGGGCTGTTATCAATGACCCATATATTAAGACAGAAAGTATGGCAGGACGCATGGGCGCAAAACTCATGGCCATCGTTGCCGAGGGGGATGCTGGCCGTGTCTATTTAGCCCCGACACAGGAACATGAACGAATTGCGGCATTGGCGAAACCGGAATGGAAGCCGGATATGCCTATGAACAGAGAAACACCAAATCTTGTTAGTGGCCGTGGCTATGGTTTTTTTACTTGGGCTGACCTTTTCACCCCCCGCCAGCTTGTTGCCCTCAGCACCTTCTCTGACCTGGTGGGCGAGGCAATCCAGCGTATCGAGGCGGATGCCCGTGCCACGGGCCTCGAGCCTGACATGCGTCCCCTGCGCGATGGCAGCACCGGCCCCCGGGCCTACGCCGAGGCCGTGGGGGTGTATTTGGGGTTTGCGGTGGATAAAGGATCTAATTATTGGTCATCATTATGTTCCTGGCATATTAGTCGAGATACTGTTACTAGTACATTTGCCAGACAAGCTCTCCCTATGGTATGGGACTTTGCTGAAGCAAATCCATTTTGCTCATCATCTGGGAACATGTTAACTGGAGTATTACAAGCAAGTGAAATGCTTCAAAATCTTGGCTTATGGCTAACAGGCAAGGGATATCAAGCAGATGCAGTAACACAAAATATTTCTGAAAACAAAATAGTTTCCACTGATCCACCATATTTTGACAATATAGGTTATGCCGATCTCTCTGACTTTTTCTATGTCTGGATTCGCCGTTCTTTGCGTTCTGTATTTCCTGACCTTTTTTCTACACTCGCAGTTCCTAAAGTGGAAGAATTGGTTGCCACACCTTATCGCCATGGCAGTAAGGAAAAGGCCGAGCGCTTCTTCCTTGAAGGGATGACGCAGGCATTGCACCGCCTTGCTGAACAGGGACATACCGCTTTCCCTGTGACTATTTACTATGCATTTAAGCAATCAGAAACTGAGACTGATGAAGGAGTTTCCAGCACAGGCTGGGGAACTTTCCTAGAAGCTGTTATCCGTTCAGGTTTTGCTATCACAGGTACTTGGCCAGTTCGAACTGAATATACAGGTAATTTAAAAAAATTTATGAGCGCCCTTGCCTCCAGCATCGTTCTCGTCTGCCGCACGAGGGACCCGCAGGCGCCCACGGCAAGCCGCCGGGAGTTCATGGGCGAGCTCAAGCAGGAACTGCCCAGTGCCCTGGCACACCTTCAGCACAGCAACATCGCACCGGTGGACCTCGCCCAGGCGGCCATAGGCCCCGGCATGGCGGTCTTTACCCGCTATTCCCGCATCCTCGATGCAGAAGGCAAGCCCATGACGGTCCGCGAAGCCCTGGCCCTCATCAACCAGGTGCTGGACGAAACCCTGGCCGAACAAGAAGGGGACTTCGATGCCGAAAGCCGCTGGGCCCTGGCCTGGTTCGAGCAGTACGGCTTTGCCGAAGGCGAGTTCGGCGTCGCGGAAACCCTCTCCAAGGCCAAAGACACAAGCATCCAGCGCATGGCAGACTCCGGCATTGTTGTTGCCGGCAAAGGGAAAGTCCGCCTCTTAAAGCCCGAAGAACTTCCCGAACAATGGGATCCGAACATCGACAGGCACCTTACCATCTGGGAAGCCGTGCACCACCTCATCCGCGTCCTCAATAAGGAAGGTGAAAGCGCCACTGCCCAGCTCGTCGCCAAGCTTGGAGCCACCGCCGATACCGCCCGTGAGCTTTGCTACCGCCTCTACACCATCTGCGAACGCAAAAAACGCTCCCAGGAAGCCCTGGCCTACAACACCCTCGTGCAGAGCTGGCCCGAAATCCTCAGGCTTTCCAAAGAAAAAGGAGTACCTAGGCCTGAAAACACTGGAGAATTTAATTTTAATGCTTATTGATGAGGATTTTTCACAATGCAGATGCATTTTTAAAAGACCAACGTTACATTGTGCGCGTTTTACAGCGGTTCTTAAGAACCGAGAGAAACCGCAAAGCCAATTTCAAAAATTGTAAAGTTTTGAAATTGGCTCTACTATCAAAACATTACGATGCAAATTAGGAATATAGCATGAGCCTACTTGGAGATATTTATCAAACAATCAATGTAGCAGGTGGAATGCTAGTACACTTTGCTATTTATTAATATTACAATACAAATGGTATGCACCAAGTAGCGTGCAAGCATGCCAGAGGAAGTAGAAATGGCCAGCACACCCGATAGCATGAGAATCGAGAGTATTGAAATAAAGAATTTTAGGGCCTTTAAAAATGCAGCCATGCAAGATATTCAAAGACTTGCAGTTTTAGTAGGAAAGAATGGCACAGGCAAATCTACCCTTTTTGATGTTTTTTCATTTCTCAAGGATGCCTTGACATTGAATGTTGCAAAAGCTGTTGCGAAACGCGGTGGCTTCCGAGAACTTGTTTCTCGCGGGAGCAATGGACCTATCAGCATAATTCTCAAGTTCAGAGAAACCGGTGGCAGACTTGCAACCTATGAATTGCAGATTAAAGAGAAAAACGGCCAAGCGTATGTGGAACGGGAAGTGCTCAAATTCAGACGAGGCCAACGCGGCCAACCATGGCATTTTGTTGACTTTTCTGGAGGAAAGGGAACCGCGATTACCAATGAGTCCGCGTATGGGCAGGAAGGAGCAACCATTGAACGCCAAGAATACTTCCTCGATGATCCATCGGTACTTGCTATAAAAGGCCTTGGTCAATTCAAGGAATTCCGAGTCGTCTCAGAATTTCGAAATCTTATTGAAAATTGGCATATATCGGATTTTCATATCTCAGATGCACGGATCAGCCCTGAGGATGCATATTCTGACCACCTTTCTACGAGAGGCGAGAATGTCGCGCAGGTAGCACAGTCTTTGCATGATTATCACCCTGAAATATTTAAGAAGATACTCGATGCTATGAAGCGATGTGTCCCCGGAATAGAAGAAGTAGAAGCACGATCGACCGAAGACGGAAGACTGGTTTTGAAATTTCGGGACGGAAAATTCAAGGACCCTTTTGTTGCTCGTTATGTTTCTGACGGCACGATCAAGATGTTTGCCTATCTTGTGCTGCTGTATGACCCAAGGCCATTTCCGTTGCTTGCAATCGAAGAACCCGAAAACCAACTTTATCCGCACCTCATGCAAAGCCTTTCCGAAGAATTCAGATCCTATGCGCAAAGAGGCGGACAGGTTTTTGTGTCAACGCATTCGCCGGAATTTCTTAACGGATTCAACCTGAATGAAATTTATGTCCTTGATAAGAAAGACGGTTTTACAAAAATAGTAAAAGTTTCAAAATACAAGCACTTTAACAGTCTCGTTGAACAGGGTGATCTGCCTGGTTCTCTTTGGCTTCAGGGATTCTTCGATGGAGCTGAGTACTGATGAACCTTGTGGTTTTTCTTCTTGAAGAACAATCTATGAAGGTTTTTCTTGAAAATTATTTACCGAGACGTTTCCCTGCACTTAAGTACCAGTGCATAGCACATCAAGGTAAAAACGATCTTGAGAAAAGCATCCCGCGAAAATTGCGGGCATGGAAAGAACCTTTATACATTATAGCAAGAGATAATGATGGAAGCGACTGTATAGCTCTAAAAAGCCGCTTGACAGAACTCTGTACTTCTGCAGGAAAGTCTGATTGTAAAATTCGAATTGTCTGCCAATCCCTTGAAGCGTGGTATCTCGGGGCTCCGTCCATTGTCGCCAAGGAATATAATTGCAATAAATTAATAGAAGTTATGCGAAAAAGAAAAAATAGAAATTCAGACCTGATTCCCAATCCAGATAAATTTCTTCAACAGTATATACCTGATTATAGAAAAATAGATGGTGCCCGAAGATTGGGACAGTCCATGCCGCTGAATCAAGAAGAAAATTCTTCTTCAAGTTTCAGGATTTTTATGAAAACAATAGAATTGATATCAGAGCATCAGCAATAACAATGAATCTTATTGTACTGATAAGAAAGGAATGAAGTATGGCACTTTCCAATTACGAGCGCGTTGGCAAAGCCCTGGAATACCTCAAAAATGGCCTCGCTGGATTCATACAGCGGGAAGTCCATGCCCGATTCGATGAAGCATCAGCACAACAAACGATCCGCGAGTTTGCCGAAGGGGACCGCATGCTTGCAGGCAAATCGATTCCCCAGTGGGATGTGGCTGCCTGCCTCAACTTTATGTGGTTCAGATGGAATGAACTATTCGGACGCATTCTGGGTAATGCAGAGCGCAGTCTGGTAAGCGAGCTTCGGGAACACCGCAACCGCTGGGCGCACCAGGGTACCTTCACCACCGATGAAGCCTATCGCGTCCTCGATTCTGCAGAGCGCCTGCTCACCGCCATCGCCGCTCCGGAAGCCGATGAGCTTGAAAAGATGAAGACCGAGCTTCTGCGCATTCGGTTCGATGAACAAGTTCGCAATGAAAAGCGCAAAAGCCTGAGTTCAACCATCGAAAGCGCTGCAGCCGCGTCCTTGAAGCCCTGGCGCGAAGTGGTGACTCCCCACAAGGATGTCGCATCGGGCCGCTACCAGCAGGCAGAATTTGCCGCAGACCTCTGGCAGGTACATCTGGGAGAAGGCTCCGACGAATATCGTGACCCCAGCGAATTCTATCGCCGCACCTACCTCACCGAAAGCCTGAAAGGACTGCTGGTGAACGCCATCAAACGCCTCACAGGCGGAAGCGGCGATCCTGTCATCCAGCTCCAAACCAACTTTGGCGGCGGCAAGACGCACTCGATGCTCGCACTCTACCATTTGTTTTCAGGTATCAACCCCAATGAACTGGTCGGTGTCGATGAAGTGCTCACAGCAAGCGGTGTTGCGAGCCTTCCATCGGTGCGCAGAGTCGTGCTTGTCGGTAACAAGATTTCTGCAGGCAATCCGCAGATCAAGAGCGATGGCACAATGGTCCGCACCCTGTGGGGAGAATTAGCCTGGCAGTTGGGCGGCAAAAAAGCCTATGAGCGCATCGCTGCCGATGACGAACGCGCCACAAGCCCGGGAGATGCTCTCAGGGCGCTCATGAATGACTACGGTCCCTGCCTCATCCTCATTGATGAATGGGTCGCCTACGCGCGCCAGCTCCACGACCAGGGAGACTTGCCGGGCGGTTCTTTTGAAACCCATTTCACCTTTGCCCAGGCGCTCACCGAAGCCGCCAAAACGGCTCGCAACTGCCTTCTGGTGATCAGCTTGCCGGCGAGTGACACCTCAGGATCTCCCCATACGCTTGCCGATGATGCCGAAGTCGGCGGCGAACGCGGACGTGAGGCGCTCGCCCGCCTGCGCAATGTCATCGGAAGACTTGAATCGTCCTGGCGCCCCGCAACGGCCGAGGAAGGCTTTGAAATTGTGCGCCGCAGGCTCTTCGAGCCTATCAGGGATCCTGCCCACTTTAAGGACCGCGATGTCGTCGCGAACGCATTTGCGGAATTCTATCAGAAAGAAAAACAGGAATTCCCGCCTGAATGCCATAGTCCTGACTACGAAAAGCGGATCAAGGCGGCCTATCCCATTCATCCCGAAGTCTTCGACCGGCTGTATACCGACTGGTCTACCCTGCTCAAGTTCCAGCGCACGAGGGGTGTCCTACGCCTGATGGCAGCAGTCATTCACTCGCTCTGGGAAAACGGCGACAAAAACCCGCTCATCATGCCATCGACCATTCCGATCGATGATCCGCGAGTCCAGTCCGAACTCACTCGATATCTCTCCGATAACTGGGCGCCTATTATCGAAAAGGACATCGATGGGCCCAATTCCCTGCCGCTTCAGATCGATGCGGAAATACCGAATCTAGGCAAGTATGCCGCAACCAGGCGTGTTGCAAGAACCATTTTCCTCGGCTCCGCACCAACTTCTGATGCTGCACACCGTGGAATAGAAGACCGTCGGGTAAAGCTTGGCTGTGTCATGCCGGGCGAGTCTCCTGCAATCTTCGGCGATGCGCTCCGCAGGCTTGCTGGCATGGCGACGTATCTCTATCAGGACAGTTCCCGGTTCTGGTATTCCACCCAGCCCACAGTGACTAAACTTGCCGAAGACCGGGCCGAACAGCTTGCCCGCGACCCCGATGCAGTCAGCCAGGAAATTGAAGCACGGATGCGGGAGGATCTCAGGCTTGTGGGTGACTTTAACCGCATTCATCCCTTCCCCCATGGAGGACATGACGTACCGGATGACCGCGATGCCAGGCTTGTTGTTCTGGATATCATGCACCCCTACTCGAAAGACCCCAATTGCGAAGCGGTGCAGGAGGCAAAGCGCATCCTTGAGTTCCGAGGTTCGGCACCGAGAATCTACCGCAATACGCTTGTGTTTCTTGCAGCCGATGCTGCCCGCCTGCAGGATCTCGATGCGGCGGTGCGCCGCTATCTTGCCTGGAAATCAATTGTCAGCGAGAAGACTCAGCTGAATCTGACGCCGTTCCAGACAACCCAGGCAGAGCAGCAGCTGAAAGCGGCCGACACGACCGTTGAAGCACAAATACCTGAAACCTTCCAATGGATTATTGTGCCGCACCAGAACGCTCCAACCAGCGCAGTAGAATGGTTGTCTCTCAAACTTTCAGGAGCGGACCCGCTGGCGGTACGCGCTTCAAAAAAACTGCGGCATGAAGAACTTCTAGTGCTGAGCTATGCACCTACCCGCCTCCGAATGGACCTCGACCGGATACCGTTGTGGCGGGGCAATCATGTCTCGGTGCGACAGCTCTGCGATTATTATGCCCAGTATCTCTACCTTACGAGGCTCGCCACGCCGCAGGTGCTGGTGTCCTGCATTCAAAATGGGCTTGGCCTTCTTACCTGGGAACAGGATTCCTTTGCATGGGCAGATGACTGGGACGAAGAAGCCCAGCGCTATCGAGGGCTACGCTGCAGCCAGAATGTGCTCTCGCTCAATCCAGACAGTACCGGACTTCTGGTTAAGCCTGATATCGCACTTCAGCAGCTGCAGAGGGAATCGAAACCTGTCCGTATCGAGATTGAACCAAAATCACAAAACCTCAAGCCCTATCAAACGACAGCATTCCGACTCAATGCCTTCGACAGGGATGGCAGACCCATCCAGCCGGGACAGCCGCAGTGGTCGTCGACCGGCGGAACCATCGATGAACGAGGTGTCTACACTGCGGGGCCTGCTGAAGGTCAGTATGTAATTCATGCCGAACTGCAGGGCTTGCATGCGCAGGCGAGTGTGTTCATCAGCGAAGAGGCAAAGTCTTCACCGCCAGAACAGCCACCCGCTCCACCTCATGCAGCTCAGCCCAAGCGCTTCCATGGCACCGCCGAACTCGACCCCGAGCGCGTCGGCCGCGATGCCGGGCGCATTGCCGAGGAAATTATCTCTCACCTCTCCATTCAACATGGCAGCCGCATCAAAGTCATCCTGGAAATCGAAGCCGAACTGCCACAGGGCGCTGATGACAGCCTTGTCCGCACCATCACCGAAAACGCCCGCACCTTGAGGTTCAAAAGCCAGGGGTTTGAAAGGGAGTGAATCTGACCAGTTGAAAATTTTGCAAGACTGCCCCTTCCTTTTTTATGGTAAAGGTATGTCTTTCAAGCTTGTTATCATGAAGAGCTTAAAATATTGTCATATAGCTCCTTAGCGTTAGCTTCCATCCTAGATGAGGGGAATAGAACAGCACTGCCAAGCTTTCGCTTCGCGGCCAGAAGTTTGGCAAGATTTTCATCAAAAGAAAGTATTTTTTCATTAGGATGCTTTGCAAGCAGATAATAAATATAAACGGGTTTTTCCTGACCAATTCTATATGCTCTATCAGTCGCTTGATCTTCTTTTGCTGGATTCCAATGCCTTGAAAAATGAATAACATGATTTGCACCTGTAACTGTAAGCCCGACGCCAGCTGCAATTGGAGACATTATAATAACATTAAAACCTACACTGCTATTGAATTTACCAATAATCCTGCTTCGTGATTCCAGGGAACCAGAAAGTCTTTCCGCAGTTGGAGTATCACCATTAATAATCCTTGGTGTTATATGGAAATTCTTATTAATGATCATTGCTAGCATTCTTTGTGTTTTTCGATATTCAGAAAATATAATCGCTTTCTCTTCTCTGTCTCGTATTTTAGATAAGATCTTCAGTAAAGCAATACATTTTGCAGAGTCTTCTTCATTCATGCTATCGGTGTTAGAAGATTGATCTGTTAAAAGCGGATGATCGCTTATCATTTTTAGTGTTTGAAGAAGACCAATCATGTTGTTTTTTGATTCATTATGATTTATTGTCTTATAGGTAGTTATTGCTTGAGAATAAACTTTGGTTTGTAAAGGTGGCATTATTTCAGCAGTTTTCACTAAAGCAAATTCCTCACTGTGCTCAGGCTTATCAGATTCATATTTTGGTGGAAGATCTTTGAGGACATCATACTTTATTCTTCTAATCAAAGAATTTCCCAATTTTTCTCTTAATTTTATTCCTTTCTGAATAAGCAATTCATCACTGTCATCTTTTTTTAAATTAAATGCCTCACTGAATTCTTTTGCGGATCCTAAAAAACCTGGCATACAAAAATCTGCGATACACCATAAATCATGAAAAGAATTTTCTACAGGCGTTCCAGTCATTGCAATCTTAAACTTTGCTTTCAGAGCTTTGGCAGCGTTTGTAATCAAAGTGCCGGGTGTCTTAATTTTTTGAGCTTCATCGAGAACAGCAACATCCCAAGGAATTGAACATAATTGGAATTGTTTTGTTCTTAAAAATTCATAACTGCATATTACAACATCATTTTTATAATCGTTTCTTTTTTGCTTATCATCCAATATATTGAGTAACTGAAGGTCATGTCTGATATCATGGAATCTTATATTTCCATTGGGAAAACTTTCAAAATATTCTTGTATCCAGTTTTCTATCAGACCAACAGGACAAATTATACAAGCAAAAATATTCTCGTTTTTAGAGAGATATTCTAGAAAGGCTAATATTTGAAGAGTTTTTCCTAATCCCATGTCATCTGCGAGAATAGCTCCAGGATAACCTTCGTTTTTCAAAGATAAAAGTGTATTTATTCCCTCAAATTGGTGTTCTTTGAATGACTTTGAAGATTCTAAAATGTTAAGATTATAATCTTTAACTTCAATAGTTTTATTTTTTTTCTCAATATAGTATTCAAGTTCTTCTACATTCTCTTTTATCAAAAGTACTTCTTTAGATGGCTTAAAATCATTGTTAACAAAATGTTTAAATTTATCTTCAGCTTGTTTTGAAATGACTATAGCTGAGTCTAAATCTATTTTTTGCCCTTTGAATTCAATATAATCTTTTTTACTATCTATTGACTTTTGGATTGAATGGTTTAAATCATTTAACATTTCCTGATTTTCAATGACTAAAATATCTTTTTTATCTACATATTCAAGTTCAAAACCGACAAGCCAATCAGATTTATAAGAGCAAATAAACGGATAGACTTTCGGTCTGTATATTCCTATACCTTTGACTCTATCACTATAAAGCTCAGAAACATCAATATCAGCTTCATCAAATTCAATTGGTGGATTCTGAATAAATGCACGAACATTTTCAGGATCTTGTATCATCCTAAATTTTTTTATCTGTTCAAGCGCTTTCTTTTGTTTATTAGTAAATATTACTCTTCTGCGTCCTCCCCCTGGCAAGTCAAAATTATATACATTGTTTACCTTTAGTATTTTATCAAATTTTTTAATAAACTCATCTTTATTGACATTTTCAGCTTTAATTTCTGGTGCAATTATAAAGGTATTATCATCCCCATGTACATCAAGCTTTATTGATTCAGGTATTATAACATTTTCACTTTCGAGAATTGGATGCAATAAGATACGGTTAAATCTTAGATCAAGACTTTTTATTTCTGCCAGAAGAATTAGCTTTTGTTCTAGATTTGATTTTTTTTGGTTAATTTCTGAAACATATTCAAATATTTGAAACTGAATTGGTGATAATGAATATGATTCTTGAGAGCCATGCTGTAATTGCAATAAAAAACCATTTTTTATATAAGGTATGGCTTCAAATATACCTGCAACCTCTTGATTGTTAGATATTTTTATATCTATATTAAAATCACTTTCAGATATTGGTCCATTACAATCTAAATATAACCAATATGGATATATTGGAGGAAAGCCAAAGTCATTAAATACTTGTTTATAATCTTGGCCTTCTTCCTGAGCATAATCATATAAATCATTTAAAGAAACTATGACTATTTCTTCTGCATTTCCAACTTTTCTCTTTGCAGCCAATTCTCTGAGCATGCAAAAAGCTAGATAATCTTGAATATTTGAAGAGGGGCCGCGTATATCATCACCATCTGGAGTTACATAATAATTAGAAAATACTATCTTGTTATCATTAACAATATACTCTATCATTTTAAACTCCTAGATATCTTCTTAATGTAATTTTAAATACATTTTGCCAATTAGGTCTATGAATTAATCTTCCTGCTTCGAGGGTAGGTCGATTCATATATTGATTTATTGTTTCAACAGCAGTAAATTTTAATAATCCTATGGAATATACTTTTCTATTTTTAATCATTTCAGCAATATTTTTATATTGAAAATGGTTCTGGCTGTATATATAACATGCATTTCCTATTGTCGAAATTTCAACAATATAATATCCATTAATTTCCATGATTAATGCTATTTCATTTTCGTTGCTTTTTAAATCTATATATCTATTTTTTAACCATTTTATAGCTTCTTCACTCGCTGAATTATCAAATATTGATAATTGATACTTTTGACTTACTATCCATACCTTTTGCATTTTCTTGCTGTATAACTGCCAGAATTCTTTTCTATCATTATCCATAGCAGCTTTGCTAAAAAAGAAATTTATAATTTCACTATTAATATAATTTGATATAATTTCTTTTGCTCTTTTGCTCTTTTGATATCTTTTTGATAATCTAGTAATTGATTACTGTTAATTTCCCAATTAGAGTCAATATTTGGATCACCGATTTCTTGGAAAGCAAATGACGTTATAATATTTTTATCTATTTTCAATGTTTCAGCTAGAAGAATATTCTCTGCTGAAAATATTCTCTGAATATCAGCATGAGCAAATTGCAGTATATTAGGCGATTTCATGTACTCTTTTAATAGGTTAAGATTATTTTTGCTTACCTTAAAGAAATTTAAAAGTAAAAAAGCAATATAACTAGTATTTGCATAATCTTTATTAATTAAATATCTTTCTGATAATGCGTTAATAGTACCACATTTTTCTGATATTCTTTGTGCAATTTTTTCAATACCAGCATTTTGATAAAAATCATCACGATATTCTTTTAAAAGATTTATTATTATATTTTTTCCTGAATAATATTGTATTTTGCTTGAGATAATCATTCTTATCGATCTTAATGATATATTATTAATGCTTAATATTTTATAATTTCTTAAATATAACTTTACCAGCGGAAATAAATATGCTACGTGCCAATTGTTATCGACATATTGTAAAATTTCTAGGCTTTTTATACTTTCCTCTATTAAAGGAGGATTAATGAGCTCTTTGCTGTCGAAATAATATATTATATATTTTAAATTAATGGGTGAAATTTGATTAACCTTAATTTCTCCATTTATAAAATGCTTTGCTGTTATATTTAACATACTTAATCTTTGATTATCAAATAGTACCATTCTTTTATTCGATAATAATGAGTTTAAAATATTAATGGAATTTGTAATACTTTGGCTAATAATTTGATTATATACAGGACGCAAGTTGATTTTTGTAATAAACGCCATTCCAGAAAGCATTTCAGAGCATTTCATTTTTCAGACCCTTCGCCAGCTTCAAGAATTAATTGTAAGGTTTTCTCGGTATTCGTCTTAATTTTAAATTCTACTCTTCTTGAACTGCTCCAATCAGGATTTTTATCATTCGGGTAAGGTCTGGCGAAAGCAAATCCGCTTGCTGAAATATGTTTTTGAACCCAATTAAGTTTTTTAGATTCTATTATTTTTATTTCATTCATATTGACTTCATTATTCTCATATAGCCTATTCATTACATAGAACAAAACATTATTTGCTCTGCTTTGAGATAGCTTGATACTGTCAGAATAGCCTTTTCTTTCGCTGAATTTATTTTCTGGGTTGGCAGTATGACCTTCAATTCTTATTTCATCAATTTCATTAATAAATTCAGGCTTCATTAAAATAGCAATATAGCGGGGGAAAAAATTATCAAGATTCAATTTAAATTGCTCTCTAAGAATATCTGATTCAGGAAGAAATATTGTATCTTCACCTTTAAACCTTATTGATAATTCTTTAGGATCAATTTCTGCTCCCCATGATTCAAGCTCAGCTCTAGGAAATTCTAATTTTAAAGCTTCAAGTAATTCATTTCTTGTTTTACTGAATTCAACAGCTATACTTGATTGTCTTTTAAGCTCAAGTAATTGCGTCGATAATAAAAGAATAAAGATTAAAACAAGCGCTGACATCAAATCACTAACAGAAAGATCAAAGTTAATTGAACTATCATTATTATTTACTTGTCGTGATTTCATAAAATATTTGCCTTATTTATATTCAGGTTTATTATTTTCCATCTGCATTGAAAGTGTGTTTATAGAATCCTCGAGCGCTTCAGCAGCGCCTGCTAGTTTTGAAGCAAATCCAGAAATAGAGTCTGTATATTTACTCAATTGCTTACTTAGCGATATGGAAACTGTTTCAGAATATTCTTTTATTCCGTTCTGGATGTTTGCAAATATTAATGCGAGGCTTTCATCAACTTTGTCATATTCATCTGTCGTTTTTTTAATTTTCTCGATAATATTATTTATATCTTGTTTTTGAATTTCAAGCAATTCTGCGAGATTCTGGTAATCTTGGGAGAATAATTTTGCTGTTGAATTCAAGTTTTCGGAAGTATTATTTATCATTATTATAGAGCGTTCGGTATTTGCGCTTATTGTTTTAAAATTGCCTAGAGTGCTATCAATTTCAATTTGCATATCTTTAACCGAAGAAATAGTCTTCTCAATTACATTCGTAGACTCATTAATATTTTTAAAAATTTCATTAAAGGAAACATCAATTCTATTTGTTCCAATATCGATAATTGTTGTAAAGGAATCCTCAATTTGGCTAATCAGATTCGGCAAAAGACCAAGAGCATCGCTGGCTATTTTTAATTGCTCTGCAGTAGCATTCAATTCATTATTTGTAGCACCAGCAATTTCATCTTTTAGCTGATGGATAAAAGCAGTAAGTGCTTGATCGAGCTTTTCGACAATACCACTAATAGTATCTGAAATTGACTCTTCTTTTTGCTCTTTTAGCTTCTCCGATATTTCCAACAGGCTTTTCAAAACAGGTTCAATTTTATTTTCAATCAGAGATGACATTTCAATTTTATATGCTTCAGTAAGTGAATTTGTAAGGTTTACAATGGAATCCGATAAATCTGTAGTAAAACTAGCGAGTGATACGGTTTGTTTCTGTAATTCTTTGTGAATACTGTTAAAAAAACTTCTTGGATGAATACTATTACCATTATCATCTTTAAAAACAAAAATTTCTTTTATTTGATCTATTAAACTCGAATAATGTTCACTATCCAGTCTATTACTCAGGACTCTTGTCTCTTTATCAAGATTTTTCAAAAGAGGATGAAGAAAAATGAAATTAAATATGATCGAAAGGGCTACACCGACAATAGAAGTATTGAATGCAGTATTAATACCTGCCAGAAGGCTTCTTATGCTATCTTGCATTGTCTGTGTTGAAGTTGTGTCGAATCCAGAAAGTCCAGCAGAAAACCCCATAAAGGTTCCCAAGATACCTAGACCAGTATAGGTTGCTGGCATAGCTTTCAAGATAGGCAATACGGGAAACCTTTTTATCGTATATTCCGTCATTTCCTCGCTATTGAAATAAATATCCGCAAGTTGATCTGTTTTGCCTGTTTCATTATTTATGGTTGATTGATATTCATTCCATAAAGACAGCCATTTTTTATTTGCGTTAGGTGTTTTTTTTGTCTCATTCAGCTCACAAATCTCATAAGCATCTTTGGTGGCGTGCGAATATAGAAATATTGTGCCAAACAAAACAAGGAGCGCAAAAATGTTATATAGGGTAACAAAGACATTTTGCGAGAACCCCGGTGTAATGTAGAAAAACCAAACCAAACCGATATTGAAGATCGTAAACAGGCTAACTCGACTGAGCCATTTGAATATGTATTTTGCGGACATTATCAACCCCGATATTGTATAATTATGCCATACTCAAGCTCCAGTCATGAGTAACTTAGCATTTTATATTTATTTTCTAATCAAAACAATGTTGGATGTTGCTGTCAATAGCAAATTGAAATTTTTGGTCAATATCCGTCTAATCTGCGAAATGGTTATGCTTGAGCTTGCCCCTAAAACTCGCCAATTTTAATAAGACTTTCCTACCATCGCAACCAAAGTATATTCGAATTGCAGCCGGTCAGAAAAAGTGCTGGCTACCAAATGTAACAGAAACCCTTGCAAGCACTACTTCAATAGCGTACAATTGAAAACGATACTAAGGGCGGTTTGCGAGATAAAAACCCTTTAAAAAAGCGGTTTCTGATGTCGTTGCAATACTATTCCAATATTGCATAAGTAATTAATTAGTTTCTAAAAATTTGGACGAGGCTTTTGCTGAACAGCAGGTCGACTTCGATTCTGGCAGTCGCTGGGCTTTAGCTTGGTTCGAGCAGTTTTGATTCTCTGAGGGGAAATTGGGTGTGGCCGATGTATTTGACCGTACCAAGGACGCGAGTGTTGGCGGTCTGGTAGATGCCGGCACCCTCATCTTGGGCAGAAGAAAGGTTATTTTCCTTAAGGCTGCTGATTTATCAGTCGGTTGGGCCTCTGCGATCGATACACGACGTACCAATTGGAAGATCGTTCGCCATGCTCAGGATTGTATGATAGATGTGTGCTTTTCAGCTGAGGCTTGAAAGTGATTTTATCGAATATTTCAGAGTTCATTGTGATGATTCAGAACCCTACAAAAAGGATGGATCTGCCTAGATGATAGTCCGAGCAGGTATGGTTCCCCAAGGCTTGTGGCTTCGTTGGCTCCCTGAAATTGGCTATTAGAATCTCCTGATGGCAAGTTCATGGATCAATATTGCAGGACTACCAGAGAAAACCTATATCGACAACCCCGATAGTCTTATAGCTGTTGCAATCAATCTCCTTGAGCGCGGTGGGCCGACACTCTGCACTGCGCATGTTGAACGAGCACTTGAAAGCCGACATGCCTGGTACAAGTGCGTCGTGGATGAGGTTAGGGGAAGCTATTCATGGCAGGTAGTTGCAGAATTGCTGCCTAAAGATGCAAAGGATTTTGATTATCTCGTCTTGATGGGGCTGCTGCCATCTCAGGATTCAAAATGGATCACAACGTCGGCAGCGATCAATGCCCTTGGGTCGGAACAGGAAGGTTGGTTCCTTGAAAACTTAAAGGATCATCTACCATCTTGGCTTGTCCCATTTGTCGAACTTCAACCTTCCGTTAACAGTATCATTGATGATCCCGAAGCGAAGGATGCTGATACTTTTATAGATCAGCGAGTAGATTTCTTTATTGCTACTCCCGGGTGCTGGCCGAAGTCCAAAGGCATAGTACTCGAATTTGACGGTGCGCAGCACCGTGAGACAGGGAACCGAATACTCGATGCACGAAGAGACACTGCGTTTATTCAGCATGGCATCCCGGTTGTTCGCTTTTGTGCTGGTCTGCAAGAATCTAGTGAGCATTGGGAAGTCCTGCAGGAAAAGCTTTCCTGCGATCCTATTATTTATGAATTGAATGCCAAGAAGAAAAAACCTTCTAACAGTGATGCGGCCAGAGAAGTTCGCGCATGGATTGATCTCCCGCGAACCTGTGCCGCGATACAGAGAACAATTCTCGAGGCAGTCCATTCAGGTATCCTTGACCTTGATGCTAAAACGTGGCGGCTTGCTTTTACTGGATGCACCATCGAAGATGCCAGGGTTGCCTGTGATGACTTGACGGCAACCATGCAAGCATTGTTCTGTCTTGAAAACCGTGGAAGGAATATGCCCGCTATTCAGGTCGTACCCTTCCCGATGAATCTTTCTCCAGACCTAGAAATAGACTTAGATCTCAATGCATCACTATGGTTTTGTCAAAGGCAATCTGATGAATATGTACGAAAGCATCAGGTTCTCGTTGTTAGGGGAAGCAGGTCAGGATTGGCAATTTCGCGAGTTCGGTTTGCGTGTCCTTTAGAATGGGGTCAGATTGGAGAAAATGTAGAGCGTATAGGAGCACTTGAGCAGCTTCTGATGGACGTATTTAGGAAGAAACATTTCAAAGAAGGGCAAGTAGCTATCATTGATCGGGTGCTAGGAAGAAAGAGCACGATCGGGCTTCTGCCGACAGGAGGAGGAAAATCTCTAACGTATCAGCTCCCTGCACTTCTCCAGCCTGGGATCACCATAGTTGTTGATCCTCTAAAATCGCTCATGCATGACCAGGTAGACGGGTTGGCGAAAAACGCAATTGACAGGGCTGACTCAATTAGCTCATTTAAGAAACAGAAAGAACGACAGGTTACCGAGCAACGGCTAGCCGAAGGCTCATTGCAGTTTTGCCTTATATCCCCGGAACGCTTCCAGATTAAGGAATTCAGAGATTGGCTCGGGCACATGCGGGATTCCGGTATCTTTATGACACACCTTGTCCTCGATGAAGTTCATTGCGTTTCTGAGTGGGGTCATGATTTTCGCCCCGCATATCTTAGAATCGGCAGCGTTGGAAGGGCATTTTGCCCAACGTACGGGGATCTTTTACTGCCTATTGTTGGACTCACTGCAACTGCCTCGTATGATGTACTCTCAGATGTGCAAAGGGAACTCGCACTCAGCGAGGCTGATATTGTGACGACGGCGACATCGGACAGGAAGGAGCTCACCTATCAGGTTGTGCAACTGCCTATCGATGAAAAATCTTTCCCAAATTCCGTTATTCGTCGAAAAGCTCTTGCGTTGCTTAAGCGGGAGAAATTGGCCGAAATGGTGATGGCCGAAGAAATGTCTGCAAAAGCTGAAAAACAGGTGCATGCAGGAGTCATATTTACACCCTGGACCAAAGGAGATTTCGGAGCAGAGGATTTGAAGCATTTCCTCGAAGGGAAAGAAATATTGAGTCGCCTGGCTGCTTATTACAGCCAGTCTCGAAGTGCCGAGGTTGTCACCGGCGAGAATTCGATGCTTCGTATACAGCAGGACTTCATAGACGGCAAAATCGATCTTTTATGCGCGACCAAAGCATTTGGTATGCCATATGTTCCAAATATTAAAATATCAAAAAGAAAGGAATTGGGTTGATTCTTACCTGAAGTAGGGTATGAGTTATATAACTCTATATATAAAATTATATATACATGACTTATTGCAATACATCCTTTACGTTCCCTAGTAATCCGATCTTGTTTTATGCTGCGCCTCGAAATCAAGACCAAAAACAGTTAACGAATAAGGTGGTCATTTACGCTACTCTCTCGAGCTTCTGAAACGATCTGTACCGCTGATTTGGTGTCTCGTAATCAAGGTGCTGGTGAAATCGTTCCTGATTGTAAAACTGGAAATAGGATCGCAAGCCTCGCTTCAAGGATCCTACATCGTCATAACCTCGTAGATAAATCTCTTCGTACTTAACCGTTCTCCAGAGCCTTTCTATATGGATGTTGTCGCGCCATCTTCCACGACCATCCATGCTGATTTGTACATGGTGATTATGCAGAATCTGGGTAAAGGTGTTCGAAGTAAACTGGCTTCCTTGGTCGGTATTGAAAACTGCCGGAGCTCCGTATTGTAAAAGAGCTTCTTTAAGGGCTTCTTCACAGAACTTTGAATCCATACTGTTTGAAAGCTTCCAGGACAGTACTTTGCGGCTGAAGACATCCATTATGGCCGCAAGATACACATACCCGACTTCTGGAATCTTTATGTAGGTCAGATCGGTGCACCAGACCTGGTTTGGGTAACGGAGCTCTTTGTCCTTTAGGAGATAGGGATACACTGGATTCATAGGATGCTTAACGCTCGTGTTTTTCTTTGCACGCAACGCCTTTATATGCATTACCTGCATGATCCTGCGAACTTGCTTCTCACTTAAGGAAGTCTTTCTGCTCTGGAGTTCCAGAGCAATTTTCCTATAGCCATAGAATGGTCTAGTTTCAGATATTTTCCTGATTGCCGAATAGTGCTGTTCATGTAGATGCCTTCGTGGCTGCGCACAATAGTAAACGCAGCTACGATGCACGCTGAGCAAGCTACACTGCATTCTTACTGACAACCGTGGCTCCTTGGACTCTATTAGCCGGGATCTTTTCCGTACAGCTGTTTGTACTTTTTTTTTAGCCACTCGTTCTGGTACTGCATTTCACCAAGCTGCCGGAAGAGTTCGTCCTTCTCTTTCTTTAGCTGGTTGTATTCTTCGTCTTTCTTGTTCTTGCGTTCAAACAGAACTGAAGACGACTCCTGCAGCTTTCGCTTCCAGACGCTGATCTGGTTAGGGTGAACCTGGTACTTTTCTGCTAGTTCCTGGAGTGTAAGCTCTTCTTTGACCGCTTCAAGAGCTACCGTTGCCTTGAACTGTTCGTCGAACCGCTTCCTCATGGTGGTTTCTCCTTCTTCTAGGATATTCCACCTTATTCAGTTTCTGTAGTGGTCCTGCCCGATGGGCTCAGCATATTCAACTTCCAGTTCCCGCCAAATGCAACATCATCGTCGGGCAATCCCATTTCATAAAAACGGTCGAGGATATCGCCGAAATCATCGCGTGCATGCCGTCGGCGCCGGCCACAGCTTCTATCTTCTTCTTGGTGCGGGGACATCCCCCATCAACGTGCTCGACAGGATCAAAGCCTGTCCGGAGGATTGCAGGGTTTTCTGCGCTACGTCCAACCCCTTATAGGTCATCCGCGCGAGCTTCGCTTTCCTTCTCATTCTCCTTGAATCCGTCTCCCGGCTACAGTTGTATTTTTCGGACATCGACAAGTGTAGTATTCTGTCAGAAGCTGCATCGACAAAGGGCTCAGCCGATTTTATATGTGAATGAGCACCATCAAGCTTACACGAGACCGATTATCAAGGCTACCACGCCGGCGGCCACCGCGACCCCACTCAAGAGTTTTTGTGGAGAGAACAGGCCTACAATGCCGGCGATGATCGCGATGATTGCCATCCAGATATGTAGCCAGAAAAAACCGACTGCGCCAACCACAATTCCTATCCAGCCCAACCACTTGCCAACTGCGTTACTCATTATTATGTCCTCCTATGGTTTATGACTGAGCCCTTTGCCGATGCAGCTATTCAGATTATGCCCCATGCGCCTCCTTTTGCCCCGCACGCTCACCCCAGAGCAATTCCGCCCTTTCTGCCCAGGCTTCGGCCGCGTCTTCGCATTTTGCCGTCAGGGAGCCGACATCTTCCTCGTCGAGCAGTTGCGTCGAATGCGCGCCCGATCGCTCGATCATGCCGCGAAGCTTTTCGGGATTGTCCAGAAGCGGACAGGGGCGCAGGTGATTGTCGTTGAAAGGCTGTCCGGCGGCGTATTCGCGGAACAACGGCTGTTTTAGCGTATCGAGCAGGTTCATGCTGCGTATGTTCGCGTTCGAATAGTGTATAAACGCACAAGGTTCGACGTCGCCCGCGGCGTTGATGTGCAGGTAGTCCTTGCCGCCGGCTATACAGCCTTTGACATACTCGCCGTCATTCCAGAAATCGAGCACGAAAATGGGTTTGGTGTTCCGGAATTCCCGGACGCGGTGGTACATGAATTCCCTCTGGTCGGGCGTCGCGAGCAGTTCGGTCTTTGCGTCTTTGCCCAGCGGCATGTAGGTGAAATACCAGCCGAAGCGCGCTCCTTTTTCCACCATGAAGTCGATGTACGCTTCGGAACCAACGACGTCCGTGTTGTACTTGTGATAGCAAGTGGAAAATCCGAAAGGCACGCCGTTGGCTTTGAGGATATCCATTGCTTCGATGACTTTTTTATATGTTCCCTGGCCGCGTCGCATGTCGGTTTCCGCCTCGAACCCCTCGATACTGATGGCGAGCACAATGTTGCCCAAGCGAGCCGACTCTTTCGCGAACTCTTCGTCCACGAGGGTGGCGTTGGAGAAGGACAGGAAGATGCAATCGTCGTGCTTTTCCGCGAGCTTCATGATGTCCGCTTTGCGTACAAGGGGTTCCCCGCCGGAGTAGATATACATGTAGACGCCAAGCTCCTTGCCTTCCTTGATTATGCGATCGAGCAAGTCGAACTCCATGTTCGCGGTTTTTGGGTATTCGGCGGCCCAACAACCGGTGCAATGCAGATTGCAGGCCGCGGTTGGGTCCATGAGAATAGCCCAGGGTATATTGCAGCCTTCGCGCTCCATGATTTTTTGCCTTTTCCGGATTGATACGAAGGCGGCATTCACGGCGAAGTTGACAATGAACTTTTCCAAGAAAGAAGGGTCTATTTCGCAGAGGATGGACATGATCATCCGGTTCCAGTTGTTTGTTTCATCGTCCGCTATGGACGCGACGCCGTCGAGCATTTTTGCGTGATGGCCCGACAAGTCCAGCCGATGCGCCCATTTGACGAGGGCGGGAAGTTCTTTCCGGGGATTTTTTTTGAGTCGCACGATCTTTCTGATCGCAACGGTAGAAGCGACGCTAGCCTTCAACGACATAATTGCCTCCTTCGGATATATCGTATTGTTTCCCGGCATTTCAGTGGGCGGCCTTTCCCCATTGTCTCAACTACCGTTCACTTCAAACTCTTGACCCGGAGCAATCTCAAGCTATTCAATGTGACAATAATCGATGCGCCCATGTCTGCGAGAATGGCCAACCAGAGAGTCAGCCATCCAGGGAAAACCGCAACTACCGCTATCACCTTGATGACCAGGGAGAAGGTGATGTTTTGGCGGATTATTGCCAAGGATTTGCGACTGAGCGTGATGGTAAATGGCAATTTGGCCAAATCGTCGGCCATCAACACGATGTCGGCGGTTTCCATTGCGGTGTCGGTACCGGAACCGCCCATGGCGATGCCGACTGTTGATAGGGCCAGTGCCGGTGCATCGTTGATACCGTCGCCGATCATGGCGACCTTGCCATACTTCCTCAGCAGGTCCTGCATGACGCTTACTTTATCCTGCGGTAAGAGTTCGGCGCGAAAATCATCGACGCCGACCTGGGCAGATATCGCTTTAGCCGTGGCGGGATTATCCCCAGTCAGCATAATTGTATGCCTAACACCGGCATCGTGCAGAGCCTTGATAGCAACTGCGCTCGCCGGGCGAACTTCGTCGGCCATGGCGATGACACCAAACTGTCGGGAATCAGTTCCCACAATCATGACAGTCTTACCTTCCGACTGTAGATGAACGACAACTTGGTTGATTTGCGCATCCAGAGCAATGCCCAATTCAGCGAAGAGCCGGGGATTGCCGATGTAAACCGTTTCATTGTTGATAGTCCCTCTGGCGCCACGACCCGAGATCGCGGTAAAATCAGCCATGGGTTCGACTTGGTGGCCGCGGGCGGCGGCATGGTTGACGATAGCAGCTGCCAAGGGATGTTCGGAACGGGCCTCGAGGTTAGCGGACATGGCAAGTAAGTCGATTTCAGAAAGGCTGCCAAACGGAACGACGTCAGTAACAGCGGGCTTGCCTTTAGTTAGGGTGCCGGTTTTATCAAACGCTATGGCAACCAGGGAGCCGGCTTCTTCCAGATGAATACCCCCCTTGATCAAAACCCCGTTTTTCGCAGCGTTGGAAATAGCGCTGACGATGGCTACCGGAGTGGAGACAACCAATGCGCAGGGACAGGCGACGACTAAAAGGGCAAGTCCACGATAAATCCATGCCGCCCATTCCATGCCCAGGAAGAGTGGTGGAACAATCGAGATGCCCAGTGCCAAGGCAATGACGATCGGTGTATAAATTGCGGCAAATTTATCCACGAAGGCTTGGGTCGGCGCCCGTTTCGCTTGGGCTTCCTCGACCATATGGATGATCTTGGCGATGGTGGTATCAGTGACCAGTTTGGTTACACGGATTTCCAGCGATCCTTGGGTGTTCAGTGATCCAGCAAATACCTCGGCTCCAGGGGCCTTTTCTACGGGAATGGATTCGCCAGTGATTGCTGCTTGGTTGATAGCGGATTCACCGAGAAGGATAATGCCATCCATGGCGATCTTCTCGCCCGGCTTGACGATCATCACATCATTGATGCGAATCTCTTCGACGGGTAGTTCCGCTTCTATAGCGTCGCGGCGAATGCGCGCTGTTTTTGGAGCGAAGTCCATCAATTGTCGGATCGATTTCCGAGCTTTATCCATCGTCCATTTTTCGAGCATCTCGGATATGGCATACAGGAAAGCAACTATCGCGCCTTCTTCATACTGCCGAATGAGCACCGCACCGACGACAGCAACGCTCATCAGCACGCTCATATTTAAATTGAGTCGGGGCAGGGCGTGTGCGGCCTTCTTGAAATTGCTCCAGCCCCCCAGACCAATAGCCAAGAGATAAACAGGAATGAAGACAAACGAAGGACCACCCAGCTTCTCGACCGCGTAACCTATGACGACTGCCACACCCGCGCCTATTGCCCTCCATTTATCCCAATCAGTGTGCTGTTTTGGGACCTCGGTTTTCTCCTGTTTGACAGCCTGACTGATGGTATAGTTCTCTTCCTTGCCCAAGCGGCGTATCGCTTCCAGATCAACCTGACCTTGAATAATTAGTTTGCCAGTCATTGTGTTCAGTGAACTCTTGTTGACACCCGGTAAATCACCAACTGCTTTTTCAAACTTCTGGGCACAATCAAGGCAGGAGATGCCATCCACCTGAAGGACAGTTTCTACGGCCTGCCGTGACTGAGTCTCCAGGGTAATTTTATAGTTCTCTTCTTTCCCCAAGCGGCGTACTGCTTCGAGATCAACCTGTCCGTCAATCGTCAGCTTGCCAGTCATGGTATTCAATGAAGCCTTAGTGACACCCGGCAGCGCACCAACCGCTTTCTCAAACTTTTGGGCGCAATCAAGGCACGAGATGCCATCCACTTGCATCAATTGTATGCCAAAGGGCTTTTGGTTTTCCGTCATCATTACTTTGTCTCCTTGATAGAGGTTACTCGTTCAGTGGTTTCAGCCAGATGAATCAGTGTCGTGTCGTAGATTTGCATGATGCGTTTATCCTTGAGGCGATAATAGACGATTTTCCCTTCTTTACGGTTGGCAACGAGCCCAGCCTGCTTGAGAGTTCTCAGTTGCTGGGAGACAGCAGGTTGGTTCATGTTAAGCACCGCGCCAAGGTCACACACGCACAATTCCGAACACGCCAAAGCGTTGATCAGCTTGATTCGTGTTGGATCGCTCAGGTTTTTTAGCAGGTCGGCCATTTCTTGGATGTGATCTTCGGGCGGTATACCCTGTCTGGCTGCTTGCACCGCTTCGTCATGGATAATCAATACCCGGCAAACTTCGTTGGAATCGCTAACATCGGTCTCTTTCATACACATATGATAACATGCGCATTCAAGCATGTCAATGACCGAATAATCAACAACCTCGCAGCAAGTCTTTATGATTATTGCATGCGCATTGAAGCGGGGTATCCTGAATCAGACGGGATTTGGGAGCCAGTAGCCGGTTGGACCACAGCTGAGAGGCAACGTCTCGAATGAGATGATCTCGGCAGCAAGCGAAACCAAAACCAGCCGCCGAACAAAAAAGTGCGGGGTGCTGTTGTGGCGTAAGCTTCCAATTCTCCTCATCATGACAAGCGGTTGAAGATCGTTATCCTTCTTCCTCGATGAGGAGGAAAGGATGTACCTGAAACATGATAGGCTAATCTATATCGTCGCTGGCATCACCAATATGAGAAATCAGAGAGTAGTTTCTCACGTCGTAAATGCTGTTCGCTGAATTTTTGCGGGTCGATGGTCCAAAGCCGTTCCTGATTTTGTCGTTTCCAGAGAACGGCTGGAAGCCTGCCGAGGTTGGAGATTGGGACTGTCGAAAGATCTAATTTCAACGAGACGTATGTTCGAAAAGCAAAAAAGCGATTCTTTCCGATGCCGGACTATAACCTCTCAAGTCCCGATAGAGTACAAGTCTCAATTCCTGGCAATATTCTTGATGAAAACTACAGCCGCTTGCTTATGGAAAGATCTGATCTTAACCTCTGCCTTTTGTATCAGATATTAAGTATTACTATTCCTTGTTTGTTTTCTGATAGTCTTTCTAAAGGATACGGTAAATTCACAACAAGTGTATCATTTAATATATCAAGAGCATATCGAATACCACATGAACTAAGTATTAATAATACTAAACTGGAGCAACTTGGCTAATTCCCAAACTAGTAACAGAATCTCAGACCTATTTAGTCGTTAATTGGATCAAGAAAGTTGAAGGCAATGATATCTATGCCAGTGACACGAATTTTAATCCCTTCCATGTGACAGATACAGGGCGAGATTAACATTGGTTCTTATATACATTATCGGGAGATGCTAGACTCAATGCCGAGGTGGTCCATCTCTGGATTAATATCTTCTTTGATAGGTTTTGCTAACAGGTAGAGTATGACGATACAAAGAAATACTCCTGATAGCAATAGCAAGTGCAATGATTCGAAACTCCAGTGGTAGAGTTTGAATGCCTACTCCTCCGACGAGGGCAAACAGCCCGGCAGAATAAGTGAAAATCTGTACGATAATGGCTGATGCACGGCGATATAGTCCTCGCCGAAGGGCAACAAGCGCAAAAACTGCCAAAGGGTTAGCCCATAAAAGGTTAAGGTTCATACCAACTTCGCGGTATCCGGCTACAATCCCAAACAACAAAATGCATAATCCAGCGATTGCAGTGGCTCCAAAAAGAAACGCATCGAAAATTTGGGCGAGCAGTGTGCTGGGGATCAGGGATAGACAAAGAGACAACCCGAGAAGCACAACTGAGAATATGATCGGCTGGATCTGTAATGGGAGGAGAGATTGCTTCGAAGCCTTGTAAAGGACCTGAGAACTAAGGACAAAATTCTGTTGACCGACAGTGAGTTTGACTGATGATCTTTCCACCTTTTCCATTAGCTGCAAGGGAAGAAATGGCTGAACATTGGGAGCAAGTGGACGATCCGCCGGGAACCCAAGCAACAGATCAATCAATAAGCGCAGCCAGGTTTTCTCACCTATTGCTTCCCTGATGGAACCTCTTAACGTTGGTCTTGAACTCGGAATTGCTGTAACGTTTACATCAGCAATGAATGGGGAGAGAATCTCCCAAACCTTGGTTGTGCAATTGTCAGTAAAATAGCGATAGTTATAGACACTATTTTCCAGTCGAACGTCATGCTCAAGGGTAGCAACAATGTTTTCAACCTGCTTCGATTCAAGATTCAGCACTTGCTCGATGATTGTTCGATTTTCCACTCCCCGATAGAAGCGAAGTGTTTCATCGGTCTTCAACGCATCGACCATGAAGTCCATTTTGCCGATAAGCATCTTGCCCAGGAAGCGAAGGTTAAAAGGATATACAGAAAGGCCATAATTATAGAGTATATCCTCTCTGCTTTCAGTATTGACGACCCGAATAGCCGTGTGGCCAAAAGAGGAATATAAGGGCTGACCAGGCAGAATCGTGATCAAGGATACTGCTATTACATCAGCGCTGTACTCCTGTATACTTTGCTCGGTTGCTGAAATCCTCAATGTAACTGCAAAAAGAATTAACGTTAAGCAAAGCATCGTAGATCGGACTGAGGATCTGTACATAAGGTCATTCTACTGAAAAATGAGTGCGGCTGCAAAGCAGATACAGATTGAAATACGGAAGCGTAACCTTGTATAACCTCTAACATTTGTATAGTGTGGAATTCTTCTTCAGAGGTGTCGATGGGCTTATTGTGCAAGTTTGAAAAGAATAAACAGAGTGTCTTTCCGCTCCTCAAGCCTAGTCATCCTCATGGTTTTCAAAAGATCGTGACAGTGTTTTTCAGGACTATGTTGGCAATTTTACTGCCATTAATGTTTACTGCTATCGACGGATTGGATGAGAGCAAGAACCTTACCGCTGCCACAGTTAAATCAGAGATGAAGCCTAGTTTTGCTATTTCAGAATCTGAAGATCTGATCCAGCTACAAGATTATCAAAGAAGGCAGATGAGTAGTATGCGCATATCTAGCCTTATACCTTTAAGCAACCAAGAGCTTCTATTGGAGTTGCCGATTCTGTGGCCGTTAGAAGGGGAAATTGGCTATATATCCAACGTATTTGGCGCAGGCTCAAATCCTTTTACTGGCAAGCCTTATTTCCATAAAGGACTTGATATTTCCAACGCACGGTCTGGAGATCCAATTATTGCGGCCGCCGACGGAACGATCTCCTTCACAGGGTATAACGCAACGTACGGTAACAATATCATCATCCAACACGAAAATGGTTATACTACGCGCTATGCACATCTAAAGACAATGGCAGTCAATCGTGGACAGAGCGTACTACGGGGCAGTGTGATCGGGACCGTCGGTAAAACCGGCCTGACTACAGGTCCGCACTTGCATTACGAAGTTCTTCTAGCAGGAAAACTCACCGATCCGCTGAAATATGTGAATATTGCCAGGTCGAGACCGGCACTAATACGATGATCGATCACAGAGCACTTTTTATCGAGCATTAACCTCGTTCTATTGACAAGAAATCGTCTATCGAATACCTTCTCCTAAACGATTGCTTAATCAAGCAATCGTTTAGGAGAAGGTATTCATGAACGAAGACATTTGCAGTCAATGTGGCGTTACCTGCGCTGCCGAAGCAGACCAGCTTCGTGAATTGCTGCTCGACGTCGCGGGGCTTTCGGAGCTTTTCAAAGCTTTATCCGACGAAACAAGGGTAAAAATTCTTTATCTCATTGCCCAGCGCGACCTTTGCGTATGCGATCTAGCTTTCCTTTTGGAAATGACGCTGCCTGCTATTTCCCATCATCTCAGGTTTCTCAAAACCTTGCGTCTAGTCAAAAGCCGCAAGGAAGGCAAGAGCGTTTTCTACAGCCTTGAGGACACTCACGTACTTAACCTCATAAAGCAAGCCAAAGAACACTATATAGACCGTATATAATAGCAGGGAGAGAATATGACCAAATACAAGATTCAGGGACTCGATTGCGCGCAATGCGCCAACGAAATTGAACGCGCACTCCAGAAGAATAAGGGTATGGAGACCGCCCGCGTGAGCTTTGCCACGGGAACGGTTTATCTGGACGAGAACTATGAAGAACAGGCCCGAAAAATAATAGATCATACCGAACCGGGGGTTACCATCACCTCTTTGGATAGTAAAAAAACTTATGAATCAGATGAGATAAAGAGCGGCCATCCCATGATCAGGATCATTGCCGCAGGACTCCTCTTTATCATTGGGTCTGTGTTCAATAAAGCATTACACGAGACTCCCAAATCAATAGCCGAGTATGGAATTCTTCTTGCAGCTTTCGCGCTCGTCGGGGCTCCCGTTCTCATCGCCGCATTCAAGAATATCATACGAGGACAGGTCTTCAACGAAATGTTCCTTATGAGCATCGCTACCATCGGCGCGATCGTCATTCATCAATTGCCCGAGGCTGTCGGTGTCATGCTGTTCTATTCAGTGGGAGAGTATCTACAGGATCGAGCAGTCGAAAAATCCCGAAAATCAATAGCATCCTTGATGGATTTAAGGCCAGATTCTGCACGGATGTTCGTGGATGGCAAGAGATGGCTCGTCGCACCCGAGGAAGTAAACGTTGATGATTTGATTGAGGTGCTCCCTGGAGAGCGAGTTCCGCTCGATGGAACGGTTGTTGAAGGCACATCCTCAGTGAACACTTCATCCCTTACTGGCGAATCAGTGCCGCGAAAAGTCGAGGCTGGCGACAAGGTTCTCGGCGGCTTTGTGAATGATGAAGGCCGCATCGTGGTACGGGTCGAGAAGGAATTCGGACAGACTGTGGCAGCGCGCATCCTCGAGCTTGTCGAGAACGCGGCGTCCCAAAAAGCGCCAACCGAAAAATTCATAACTCGGTTCGCTGGCATTTATACTCCCATTGTAGTAGGCATAGCCACGCTTGTGGCTTTTCTCCCTCCGCTTTTCATTTCAGGCGCTACCCTTGAGGAGTGGGTCTACCGTGCTCTGGTTATACTCGTCATATCCTGCCCCTGTGCTCTCGTTGTTTCGATTCCCCTTGGATACTTCGGAGGAATTGGTGGCGCATCACGCAACAAGCTTTTGATAAAAGGATCGAACTATATCGATACCTTGAGCAAGGTCGATACCGTTGTGTTCGATAAAACGGGCACACTCACCGAAGGGGTCTTTTCTGTGGTGAAGGTCGTGGTTCACAATGGATTCACGAAGGAAGAACTCCTTGGATGGGCGGCTGCCGCTGAGTCGCATTCTTCGCACCCCATTGCACGATCGATCCGCGAGGCGGCCGGATCCGGCTCATTGACGGCACAGGATATCGTCGAAGTGAAGGGGCACGGCGTGATTGCCAAAGTTGGTGCGAGAACCATCGTGATAGGCAACGATCGCATGCTTCACCGTGAAGCTATAGCACATGATGAAAGCGGAGTCGAAGGCACGGTTGCGTATGTGGCGGTGGATGGAGTATATGCTGGATATATCATCATATCGGATCGGATCAAGGCCGCTGCCGCCAGTACTGTAGCCAAGCTGAAAGAACTAAGCGTACGCAAGGTTGTCATGCTGACTGGAGATGATCGTTCGGTCGCGGAGAGAACCTCAAAAGAACTCGGGCTCGACGGATACTTCGCCGAACTGCTCCCCGATGAAAAAGTAGCGAAGCTGGAGTCACTTGAGCAAGACCCAGATAGAAATGGCGCTGTGGTTTTCGTGGGCGATGGCATGAATGACGCGCCGGTCCTCGTACGTTCTGATGTGGGATTCGCCATGGGAGGAATGGGATCGGATGCCGCGATTGAAGCCGCCGATGTCGTGGTCATGGACGACGACATCGCAAGAGTACCCCTCGCGCTTGAAATTTCAAAATTCACCCGAAAGATTGTTCTACAGAACATTACTCTCGCGCTTGTCGTAAAGGGAGTCTTCATCGCTCTCGGCGCTGCAGGTGTCGCCAATATGTGGGAAGCGGTCATCGGCGATGTCGGTGTCTCTCTCATTGCTGTGCTAAATGCGATGCGTACAGCTCGTCAAGTCAAGAATAAGACCTAGGCAATACTATCGACGACAGTATTGGGCACATGGAGGAATAGTGAAGAATTCAGTCTTTTCATATGAACAGATTACTTATGCCATCAAGCAAGTAGAGACAGGTAAATCAGTTACTCAGGTAATCCATGATATGGGTATCTCCGAGCAGACTTTCTTTCGCTGGAAAAAGAAGTATAGCGGTATGACGCCCAGTGAAGCAAAAAAAATTGACAGTTCGGGGATGAAAACAGACGACTGAAGTAGATAGCGACCGGGATCCGGGGATCGCTATCCGGATGTCTGCAAAAATGCTTTTCTATTTCTTTACGTGCACCCAAGATACCACAAAACTCCGCGAAATAGTGTCAGGGCAATATGCTGGCTTGATATCTTGAAATGGAGATTGTAGCCACTGTGCATTCGCCGAATTTGCTCTCTATGGTTACGTTGCCTCCGTGTATCTTTGCTACACTTTCGACAATTGCCAATCCGAGACCACAGCCTTGTGATTGGTTGGCCCTTCCTCGATAGAATCGCTCGAATATTTGGGGAAGGTCTGTCGCCGGAATTCCAGTACCAGTATCCTGAACCCGGAATTTGCAGGTGATTTCGTCATTAGCCATATGGACACTGATTTTAATAAGCCCATCAGGATCGGTGAACTTGACGGCATTGTCTATCAAATTTGATAACGCCATGATCATCCTGGATCGATCACAATTGATTTTACCTTCTGGTTCATGGTTTTTGATGATGATTTGGATTCCTTTTCGCTTTGCCTGTTCTTCAAAGGCTGAGGCCGCTTCCGTTACAAGATCGAATGGCTGATATGTTCCCCAATCAAGCTCCGGATTGTGTGCATCCATTCTCGATAAATCCAGAAGACTCCCAGTAATCCATCCCAATCTCTGAACCTGGGACTCGCAGATTCTTAAGAATTTCGTTCGGGCCAAAGGGTCACTCGATGCTGCGTTTTGAAGTAGTTCTATTGAGTTCGCGAGAGCACTCAATGGGGTTCGAAGCTCATGCGACGCGTCGGATATAAATCTGCGCAAAGTGTCACGGTCCTCATTTGATTGTCTGAATAACTCTTCAATCCGATAGGCCATTTGATTGAACTTCTCTACCAGGATGCCAATCTCGTCTTTGCCTTTGATTTTCGCCCTAACCGAAAAATCTCCTGAACTCATCCTGATGGCGACATCGCTTAACTGCATAAGAGGTGTCGTGATTCGCCTACTGGAAATGATGCCGATGGGGATCGCCAATACTACCGCAACCGCCGCTGCGAAGAGAAAAGCCAATTGTGCATAGTTCACAACGGCTCGAAATGGATTCATTTCGTAGTTCAGTTCAACATAGCCTACTACCCAACCCTTGGCATCGACCATTTCTTGAACAGCTGTTACTGTTTTAAGCGAAACAATGCTTAAGAACTTGATGGCTGGAACACCGAGGCGGCAGGAACCGGGACCAACCGTACAGTGGTTTCAACCTTTGCAATGGATTGGACCAGCGTGATTCTTTATGCAAAGTGGTCTCCGACATACACAGTTACGTACAACGGTAATGGCAATACGGGCGGGATCGTCCCACAAGATTCAACAAGATATTTTGCCAACAATACAGTCACACTCCTTGGCAATACCGGGACTCTGACAAAAACCGGATATGTGTTTGGGGGCTGGAACACAGAGGCAAACGGGACAGGAACGAACCAGGTAGCAGCTTCTACGTTCACTATGGGCACAACCAACATTGTACTGTATGCAATCTGGAGAGACTACTACGTTGTTGGCGATACAGGACCTGCCGGAGGCTTTATATTCTATGATAAGGGGTACTATTCCGCAGGCTGGCGCTACATGGAGGCAACACCGAGTGATCATGCAATGCGTGCTATATGGCCAGGGTTAAGCGGAAATATAGCCACAGGAGCGACTGCCACTGGGATAGAAAGCGGAAGCGCCAACACTACGACGATTGTATCTGTACACGGGGTAGGAATGGTAGGTAGCTATGCGGCATTGCTTTATAAGGATCTGGTGTTAGGTGGTTATGATGTTTGGTTTCTGCCATCCAAGGATGAACTTACCCAGTTGAATATATCACAACAAGAAGCAGGCTATTCTAATGGTAATATTTATACTTGGTTTTGGAGTTCCTCGGAGTTCAATGAGGCTGAAGCATGGGAGGTAGACATTGCTTCCAGTGGTGGCTACCAGCAGCATCATCAAAAGTCCAATTTCTTTGCTGTGCGGGCAGTTCGGGCTTTTTAGTTATTCTTTCATTCATCCATTGCTTAACGGGAGATGCTTTTTTCGGAGACAATTTAGTGATGAACTATGATCGTCTTTGAATGCTTTATATTGCATAAATAAAGACTAATAGGACCTCAATAAATAGTGGACTCCCACAATAACTATTAGCTTTACTATGCCCGTATAATAAGGTTTCTAGCTCCTATTCTTATCCATCATCCATTCTTTTTAAAAAATCAGTTATCATTTGTATACGCCTTTTGCTTATGATTCATATATAAGGACAGCAAACCTTTAATAGAAATGTAAGCCTACCCTATATCGTAAGATCCATATATTAATACTTAAAGAATAGCGGGATAGGGTTGATTTTCAAGCAATTTATGAAATATCAGGCTGTGTAGCCTATATGGTACTTCAACTTGTAGGGGCTGATTTGCCCAGTAGGCCATCCTACTAGCCCACCAAGACGGGCAAGTCATGGAATACAGCTTTACTCATCCTATAGACAATACCTGCTGTAATCCATCAGGTACCCTACGTATAAGCACAGGTTAAATTTGAAGCCGAACAGCGAGAGTATCAGCGAAAGCGGGCGTTGGGAGGCACAGAAGAGAGCTGAAGCCGAAAGTCGGAATGATCTTGAGAAACTGATTGCATCATGGACTGAGTTGAAGAATCAGCAAGCCTTTATCGACGAGCTCACCCGTACCCTTGAAAAGGAAGCACTAGAAACTAAAGATGAGTTGTCTGCAAGGCTTGTGATTGCCAAGGATCTTCTAAGCATTAAGTCTGTCGCCGACTTAATCAGATCATGGAAGGCACCAGAAAAGAGACTTGCATCTTTACCTAGTTGGGAACGATCTGATGATGTTTGAAAAATGAGGAATTATTATTGGTCCCACACTGAAAAGTAGAGAATATATTACGAATTCCATCCTTTAACTCGATCTGGTATTTAGCGATAGCACGCCAATAGCAAAACTATACATAGATAGGATAGATACTAGTAAAAGGCTTGCTGCCGCCAGGGAGCTTCTAGGAACAACGTCTGTTGATGAATTGATCAGATCTTGGAAGACACCAGAAGATAAATTAGAATTTTTACCGAGTAAAAAGGGTATAGACTGAAACTCGCGGATCAGACAAATTTGATGAGGAAGTAGACATGCTCCAATTAGGGATGGCCGATCGAAATTTGAGTACACTGAATATTATATATTTTATTTATTATATATAATTATTTCTACCCTAACCCGTACAAACAAAACTCATCACTGTTGTACTTTGATGAGAGGGACCACAATTTGAAAGGATGCTCAATCTTAATCTACTAGTCTTAAGATTGAGCATTGACTTCATCTATTAACTAATCAATACGAGGATTCGTTGCCGTCCCATTTTTCTCTGCTTCCTTGAAATATTCATAAAGTTCATGAACAGAGCTAATAACTCGTGCCTTCTCTTCATCTGTGAGGTGACCAATTCTCATACGGCAGACGGGTTCATCATCATAATCCTCCATTCCAATAAAAGTCATGGTGATACGCAGGAAACTGAGTTTTTTGTAGTGAGCTGGATCCAGGTTATAACCCTCTTCACGATGACAGAATTCATAAACAGGCCAAAGTCCTTGAAGAATTTTAGTCTCAACGCTTTCATAAGGATTATAATCAAACGACTTTATCGCCGTAAGAAAATAATCAGAATATATAGAATCCATAAGTATACCTCCATAAAGTATTAACCAGCTTTCTAGCTGATGTTTATTCTATCAGTAGTTGATTTGTATATCTAAATTCCTATAGATAAGGAGGGGGAATACAATAAAGATGAATAATATGTTTCGTTAGCCAAATATAATTTTTTTGGTTAACGTGTTTTGTAATATTTTTTTTCTTCAAAATAATGCACTTAAGAGAATAATCATTTTGGGAAAAAACGTATTGATATCGTTGTTGTGAGAATACTGTAATCTGTTTTGGTTGAGGCAGTGAGGAATAAAATGAATAATTTTTAGTGCCCATATTAATAGTAATAATCAGCAGCAGAGCTGATTATCACTTTTTTTAAAAGATTTTTCTAATTTTCTATAGTAAGCATTATAGTAATGACAGGAGTAAAACCATCATCATCAGGATGACAGAGAGCATACATCTCTTCATTTTTAAACAAGAAGTCAACTCGATCTGATTCCTTATTCTGCTGGATGACCGCCCAAACGATAGTCCTGAGAAGTGCTTGAAAATCTGCTTGTATATTAGTTATATCTAATATTGAATAAACTGCTGAGGTGACAACAGTCTGATACTTGAAGATGTTGGGCTGATCTTCGAGTTTTGGGATCTCAATAAGGACACCATCTTCTATTGCTTGCTTTCTAGTATAGGAGAAGATCAGATTGTCATCATTCTCATCAATATCATCAGTCATCAAATCCTCCAAATAAAAGTTAAGCCCCTCCAGAGAGGGGCTTGTTATATCTACTTTTGATTTACTTGGTTGTTCCAGCGACCTTGTTCTTATGTTGCATATACCGACTCTTCGGAGGGTTTTTCAGCTTGGATACATAAGCCGCGAGCTTTGTTTCACAGTTGTCGCAGACTTCTTTAAGCTCAATCCCATCGATCTTTACATTGTGTTTCAACTCTTCCTTGGCTTTTCCACAGAGATCACATACTTTCAAGGTCTTTACTGCCATCTTTGGCCTCCTGGATCGTATTAGGAAGCCTTTATCTCGCTTCCATAATGTGATTATTCCGCATTAGCCAAGTTTTCGGCACTCGATAAATGACATATTCATGCGTTTAATGCATTATTCGTATGTTTTTCGCATATAAGCACATTTTTACTAGATAGGAGTATCCATTATCATATAAGTTTTTGTTTATTATCCCCATTAACATCTGTCTTTTATCAGTCATACCAAAGAAAACTCATTAATTTCTGCATTAATTCAAGCAAAGCCCAGGATTCTGAGCGTTAACCAGGTACGAGGTACCGATGGCAAATTCCCATTCATCCATTCTCTCACTCCGTCTCGAGCCTCGGCTTCAGTGCCCTCGCTGTAAGAGATACAACCTCGTTAGGAGTGATAGAATTGACATTTACTTCTATTGCCCTGACATTTCTTGTGGATATGTCATATGGAACACATCGCCCACCAAATGGCAACCCATTCAAATTCTAGATCTCCTAACCTGACAATAAAATACTCAAGTAAGCCTCACCTTTCGATCGATAATATCGTGCTATCTCTTGGTGCGTTGAATGCTTTTCCATGCTAAAATGATGCGGAATTAGCAAAAAGCACTTGCAGGAGTTGGGCGATGAAGTTTCAAACCATTCTCGAAAAATATAGGCACTTCTCTTTTTCCGAGAGGGACAAAGGAGCAAGGTTTGAGCGTCTCATGCAAGCTTATCTGCAAACCGAGCCTATATACGCGGGTCGCTTCAAGCATGTCTGGATGTGGGAGGAGTTCCCTTACCGCAAAGACTTCGGTGGCAAAGATACTGGCATTGACCTCGTTGCACAGACGCAAGATGGCGACTATTGGGCGATACAGTGTAAATGCTTCTCCGAAGACACCTACATCGATAAGCCTGCAGTTGATTCCTTCCTTTCGACTTCCAGCAGGACCTTCATTAACGAGGATTTACAGAAAACTGTCTTCTCCAATCGGCTTTGGATTTCCACGACCAACAAGTGGGGGAGCAATGCCGAGGAAGCTATCCATCATCAGCATCCTCCTGTTAGCAGGATCTCGCTCTCTGATCTTGAGCAGTCCCCTGTCGAGTGGGAATCCTTGGAGAAAGGCATTTGCGGGGACAAGGCACTTCAGGAGAGAAAGAAGCTTCGCCCTCATCAGAAAGAAGCCCTTGAGAAGTTTCATGAACACTTCAAGACATCAGATCGTGGGCGTCTCATCATGGCTTGCGGCACAGGAAAGACCTTCGTCTCCTTAAAGATTGCCGAGAATGAGACTGATGGAAAGGGACTCATCCTCTTTCTTGTCCCTTCGATCGCTCTTCTTGGGCAGACCCTCCGCGAATGGTGTGCTGAAGCTCCTGAGCCTTTGAATCCAATTTGCATATGCTCGGATGCGGATGTCAGCAAGAAAAAAAATAAAAATGAAGATGCAGATGGCTATAGTGTAGAAGATCTTGCTTTGCCCGCATCGACAAATGTCAAAAGCATCCTCAAGCAGTTCCACCGCTATAAGGAAAAGCCAAAGGGTGGGATGACTGTCGTATTTTCCACCTATCAATCAATCGATGTAATCTCTGAAGTCCAAGGAATTCTAAACAAAGAGACTGTTGATAAACTGGTATTCGATCTCGTAATTTGCGATGAAGCACATCGAACAACTGGCATAACCCTTCAAGGCGAGGATGATTCTGCTTTCGTAAAGGTTCATGACAATGATTTCCTGAAGGCAAAAAAGCGTCTATACATGACGGCTACTCCTCACCTTTATAGCGAAGATAGCCAAAAGAAAGCCAAAGAAGCTGATGCAATTCTTTGCTCTATGGATGACCCTGCGGTATATGGCGAGGAGGTCTATAGACTTGGATTCGGGGAGGCTGTCGAGAAGAATCTTCTCTCGGATTACAAGGTGCTTGTTCTTACTATGAATGAGGATCAGATACCTGAAGCCCTTCAAGCCGCAATTGCCGACAAGACACAGGAAATCAATACAGACGACGCATCAAAACTCATTGGTTGCATCAACGCTCTCTCGAAACGCATGTTGCTTGATGCGGAGCTTTTGCGTGAATCGGCCACATCTCCTATGCTCCTGCGGTCGCTTTTTGACAGTCGATAAAAGTATCAAAGATGATAACTGGTCTCTTCAATACCCAAAAAGACGCCTATTACCAGAGCCTTTCTTCTAAAGAACGTTGTCAGGTGGTTTCAGTATCAGCAGATCATGTAGATGGAACAATGGGAGCTTCGACGAGGGACGAAAAACTCGCATGGCTCAAGGCTGTTCCTGCCAATGAAAACGAAGCAAGAACCCTCTCGAGTGATCATCCTTACTGCTTCGGCTTTTAATTCGTCGCTATAGATCCTTCGTTCTTTCATCGTTCCAGTCTCCCCTGGCAAGGCACTCATGTCCATGGGAGTCAGTATGGGTCAAACCTCCAAACGTGATTCTCAGGGCAATGACGCGTTCTACGAGCGGATGCGACCTGGCGATCGCTACTCTATGAACCTTCTCTTCTATGGCCTTCCCGTTACCGGCAAGACCGAGTTCGTCTGCTACCTTGCCAAGATCCTCGACTGAGAGCTCATCCAGCGCCGGTCATTCGACCTCCTCAGTATTTGGGTCGGCAATACCGAGCAGGCTATCGCCTAGGCCTTCAGGCAAGCCGAAGCTGCCGAGAGCATCCTCCTCCTCGACGAGGCTGATTCCCTCTTCCTGAATCGCACCCAGATCCAGCACTCTTGGGCGCGCTCGCAGACCAACGATCTCTTCACCCAGAAGGAGGCTCACTCCGGCGTCTTTGTCTGTTGCACGAATCTCCTCGGGACTCTCGACATGGCCGCACTCCGTCGCTTTTCCTTCGGGTGGGCTTCAGCCCGCTCTCCGAGGATAGCCATCTCGTCCTGTTCAAGCGCTACTTCCCCGAGACGGAGCTCTCCATCGAGGCGGCTGAGTGGCTATCAAGGTTGGAAGGGCTTACGCCGGGGGATTTCAAGGCCGTCCTGATGAGGACGCGATTCTCCCCGAGTTTCGAAGTCGAGACCTATTGACCAATTTGGTGGTAGAGTGTTCCTACCGACAAAGTCCGAGAAGTGTGGGCTTTCGGCAGTGAACTTCGCTTGATCCGGCTGATACATCTTTCGCCAGGCCTCTCGAAGCCGTGGCGCTGACCACAGTCCAATCTTACTCAACGAGGCCTGTGCCGTGCTTGGCTGCGTCGATCGCTGCATGGCCGAGAGCACATCCGCGTAATCACCAACGCGACACAGTTGAGCATTATTCGTTAGTCTTTTTCGATATTTCATTTTCATCGTCAGCGATGGTCCGGAGCACCTGGTCGTATATTCTGGCCTTATTCTCTCGTAGCATTTGCTTCGAGAACGCCTTCGCGAGCTCGTCGTGCTTTCGCGCCGTCAACTCTTCGCGGATGATGCCTTTAGCCTCCTCTATATCAAGGGATTCTGGCTTCGATCGTTCCATGACCTGGACTATGTATATCCGATCGTTGATTAGGAACGGCTTTCCTATCTTGCCAACGGGTATTTTCCGAACGTTCTCGTGGAATGCGTGGTCGCGCATCTCGCTTAATACATCCCTTCCCTTGCCAGACCAAGTTGCCGTGTCGTTCCATCCACTCCCTGCATCTATCGCTGCCATGTCGTATTGACTGGCGATCTCCGAAAATCCAGCCGGTTTTCCAAAAAGACCGGGTACCAGTCGCGCGTATGCTTCTTCGGCCCTACGCCAGGCCGCTCGTGTGCCTTCTTCCGATTCGTCTACCTTGATAGTGATCCGCCTGATTTTGGATTGCGGAGGAATTTCGAACCTTTGTCTGTTTTCCTTAAAAAATGCCGTAATCTCCGCTTCGCTCACTGACACCTTGTCATCGATTTCTTCCTTTTCCATCATCTCGGAAAGCAGTCTCAAGCGAGCCTCCTCGGCTCGAGCCGAGACTTTCGCCGAAGCGGATCCTCCCCTGGATGCTTCCTCGGCAACAAGGTATTTTTCGAGCAAGGCCTCGGCTAACTTTGCCATCCCCGAGCTTCCGGCATACATCGCTGACAAATCGTGGGGAAGCTCTCCGTACTCGGTCCAAAATTCACCAAGGCTCAATCGCTCCCCTCCGACGGAGAAAAGGGTAAGGTCGCGGTTGCTAGTAAACCATGTATCTTGCTTTTCCAGCCAGGCGGCCTGCCTCGCTATCGGTTCGGCTTCGTCGAAGCCGAGCTTCCGCTCCCCCTCGCGGCTCGAAACACTTGCGATGAAGGTCGCTCCAGCGTGTCGGAAAGGTTCGCTAATCTGCCCAATCTCGAGTGATGCTATCTGTTCTTCGAAAGCTTGCTCCATGGAACCTTTTTCGAGTATCTCTCCTTCGCTGACGAAGACCGCATTCCCTTCGGTGCGGGCGGCATCGGCAAGCCTGAAACCGGAACGCGCCTTTTCGACAATCCGCGAGGCGACAGTATCCGCTTCGCCAGCCGGTAAATCGATCCTTGTCAGATCGACGGTGAAGCGGGTAGGCTGGACGAATTTATCGCGATTTCTCTCATAGTAGTCCAGTATCTCGGATTGCTCGAGGTTTGGAACCTTGAGGACTTCATAATTACGACGAATGTCCGCTGAGTTCTTGAGTCCGGCAAGGAAGTTCTCAACGAAGCGATCCTCGCCCTGTTTTTTTAGGATTTTTTCGATCTCGTCGCGCGCCTCTCCGAGGGTCTTCTCTCCGTATTCTTGCCTGTTTGCTTGGTAATATGCATCTATATCGCTCTCGTTGATACCCATGGAGCCGTCATGCATTCCTGAATGCCATGCGCTGAGGTTTACTTCCTCATTGACATGGGACATCATATGCCCGATATTCTCGTCCTTTTCGGCCTTGCGACTCTTAGCCCATTTTCGTAGTATCTCGTCAGCGATCATCTCCTGCACGATTGCCTTTACAGTCGAGATGGTCAATCGCGGCTTGTCCATCCCGGATCCGCCCGACAGCAGATTAAAATGGGCGCGAATTTCCTCTATAGTGATTTGTCCCCCGTCGAAAGTCGCCGCAATTTCCGGCGATGGTGGTTTCGGCCTGAATATCCGTTCGCGGAATTGCACGACAAGCGCTATCATCACGGAAAGCGATATTATGATCGCGATAATGCGAATCCGTTTCGTGTGCTTATGGCTTTTTTGGAGAATCATGACTTTGTCAGAAGTCGGAGAGTCGCTGGCGTTATCCGCTATGACATCTAAGGATTCCGGCTCATTGGAGCTCACCGTAAACCTCCAGCCAATGGTACTGCCGGTTTACCGTCGGCCGATTCGATTATCCGAAGATCCAATTTACCGCCTTTTTCGATGACATAGGTTCGCATGCGCTTCATTACTTTTTCCATCGACTCGAGATACAGCCTAAACCTGGTCACGTCCTCTCCATAGATCAGCTTGTCCCTCCGGAATTGCGCCAGGATGCCCTCGAACGATGATGCCGCACCTCTCGCACTCTCCACGGCGGCTCTCGCGAAGGCCTCGGCTTCCATCTTCGTACGCGCAGCCTGTCCCCTCGCTTCAGGGAGCAAGCTATTCTGATAACCGATGGCTTGGTTAATCGCCTTTTCCTTATCCTCTTTCGCGCTTTGTACATCCAGGAATGCATCCGCGACCTCGTCGGGTGGATAGGCCTTCTGGAAGTTAACGTTTACGACAGCTACGCCGCTGTCGTAGGCATCTAGGAGGAGCTGCATTTCCGACATAATGCTAGCCAGCATGGCTTGTCGCTTAGAGACAAGTATATCATCCACTGAAAATGATCCGCTAAGCTTGGTCACCGCTGCGCGAAGCGAATCTCTCACAAGCTGGTATTGGGCGAGATTGGCACTGAATAGATAGGCCACAGGATCCTTGATCTTGTACTGTACGACGACTACATAATCCACAATATTCGTATCCCCGCTTAATACCTGGATTTTACCGGGGTCCTCCGAATGTTCAGTATGCTCGGGCTCGCCGCTCTCAAGACCGATTGTCTCCCTCCTCACCTCGGAGATATTCACGACGTCCTCCCGAGCAAAGGGCCAAGGTAGCCTGTAGCGGAGGCCTTCGAGAACCGCAGGGTTGGATATTCGGCCCAAGGTCCGTATCACTCCCACCTCGCCCGGCTGCACCGTGAAGACCCCTGAGAGGGCGTAGAAGGTCATAACCAAGCCGAGCAGCCCAATAATCACCTTTCGAGGCTTGATGTGCCCAAAGGCTTGGAGGATATCCTTTCGGGCTGAATTGTTTCCATCGAGTAGGAATTTTTTTAAAAATACCGATATCCGGAAGGGAAGAGCGCGAAACCATAGGGTCATCCTATTCGGTTCCTTCCCCTTGTTTCCAGATACACCATCATTCCTGGTCGTTTCTGAGTCCCTATCGTTTCCATTACTATCTTCGTTCATGTCAAGCTCCTCTAGCCTTTTGTTACCATCTCGCGCAGTACGCCTATCGCAAGTCGCTACCGTTTGGATTTAAGTATTTCAGGAGCTCCGAATTCGAGGGAAGGATCAGCGTAGTCCCTTCTGTTATAACCTTGTCGTAAGATTCAAGCGATCGCAGGAACTTGTAGAATTGAGGATCTTTACCATATGCAGCCGAGTAGATCTTCGCTGCTTCGGCCTCTCCCTGTCCGCGTAACTTTTCAGCGTCGCGTGCCGCTGCGGATAGGAGTGTGGTCTTCTCTGCGTCGGCCGCAGCCCGGATTTTAGTGGATTCCTCGGTGCCTTCAGACCTGAGTTGCCTGGCTATCTGCTGGCGCTCCGCCCGCATCCGCTGGAATACACTCTTGCGATTTGCCTCCGGGAAGTTAAGCATTTTCAACCTCACGTCCGTAACTTCATAGCCGTAAGGCTTTACGCGGCCTGAGATGAGCTTGGTGGCCTCCTCGCTCAGCATCGGCAACTTGGTCTGCTCCAACTGCGTCGTCACCATGTCGGTCAACTCGTATCGGCCGAGGATCGCTCCCAGGTCTGATGTCATGATATCAGCTAGCCTTAAGTTAGCGCCGATATTATTCCTTACGCTCTTGAAGAACTGAAGGGGATCGCTGATCCGCCATGTCGCGTAGGCTTGCACGAGTATGTTCTTCTTGTCCTTGGTGAGAAATTCCGTTTCCGTTCCATTGAAGATCTGGAGTCTGCGATCGAGCCTGATCAAGCTTTGAACAGGATCTGGAATCTTAGCGAAAAGCCCCGGTTCCTCGATTACCTTCACGGGAGCGCCGAATTGAGTCACGATGGCATACTCGGTCGTGTCAACCGTAAAAAAAACAAGTGTTAGGACAAGAAACGCGAGCGCTGGGAATCCAATAGAAAGTCCTCGCTTGATTGTCATGCATTCCTCCGTGATGGGCTCTGTTTTCCGGGAGAGGCTATGCCTTCCCCTTAGCTTTTTATTCCTGCTTCTAGCGTGATTGCGGATTTATGGCATCTCGTGAGATCCAGAGTTGAGAAGGGGCGTCCGCTACGCGTGGATCAACGATGTATTTTCTTGCTTTTGGAAGAGCCTTTTCCATTGTCTCGATATAGAGCCGATCGCGGGAAATTGCCGGGGACGAGCCATAGGCTGACACCCTGAGAGCGAAACGAGCTGCTTCTCCTTCGGATGCATCGATTTTCCTCCTCGTTTCGGCTTCGGCTAGCAGCACAGTCTTCGTCGATTCTCCTCGCGCCGCGGGGAGGATTTCGTTGCGATAAGCCAGGGCTTCGCTGATATAGGTATTTTTGTCTTCCTTGGCGCTCGCGACATCGCGGAAAGCCTCAGCCACATCCGCCGGCGGGGCCACCGAGACCAATTGCACCGAGGCGATGACGAGGCCGGAGGCGTTCGCCTCGAGTAGCGCTTGAGTCTTGAGCTCGATGCTCTCGATGATCTCGGCGCGATTCCCTACCAGGAGGTCATCCACCTTCCTTATGGCGACTGCTTCCCGCATGGCAGCCTCCGCGCTCCTCGCTACGAGTTCTGCGGGATTGACGACGCCGAACAGGAATTGCCGCGGATCGCTTACCCGGTATTGGACACGCATGTCCACGTCCACGAGGTTGGTGTCTCCTGTCAATACGAGGGTGGAGCCGATTTGTGCCTGCCTCAGCTCTCCTGTCGCGACGGTGTCAAGCTTCTCGATGTAGGGAAGCCTGTACGCTAGACCCGGCTGAACATCGCGGACTGCGCGTCCGAAGCGTCTCACGATCCCGCTCTCTCCAGGTTGGATGGTCGCAAAACCGCTCAACAGGGTGAAAACGCAGAGAATAGCCACGCCGGCCTTTATCACTCCGCTTATCCGAGCATGAACCAGGGAATTTGAAGCCTCCCCGGCAGACTCGTTTCCCCTCGACAAGGCCCCGATCGCGTGCGAGGCTATTTCCCACCCAGAGATCGCGACGAGGAGGCATACGACCAGCGCGGCAAAGCGATCGAGGGCTCCAAGACCGAGAGCCGACGACGCTAGACTGATGATGACCAGTATGGATGCATAGAGGTCGAGACGGGAGTGATATCCACTCGCGACGAGACTGATCGAGTCTGTCGCTTTGCCCACATACTCCTTGTATCTCGCTGTGAAATAGGTAATTGCGATCGTCACAAGAGAAGCGATCGTTACGGGCCAGATATTTCGCAAATCGGCGACGGAACCACCCGAAACGGCCTCCCTGAAGATATCGAAGGCCATGTAGAATATGAGTCCGGAAATGGCTAAGGCAATTCCGTTCTCTATGTTGGCGATGAGCCGCCCTTTCTTCCCGGAGAGGATTCTCGCTACGATATAGCCCGCGAATACTAGGCCTGCAGAGAACACGTCGCCTATCGAATGCCAGGCGCTAGCCCTGAGCGCCACGCTTCCAGAAGCCTCTGATAGGAAGAGCTTCAGGACGACAAGGACTAGATTTGCGCCAATCGTTATTAAAACAGCCTTTTCTTTCCGATCCATTGCACGTATCGTGGTTTTCATAACTTCTCCATTCGTCAAAGACACCGATGATCCTCGCGCACTTGGCGCTTTGTGCTGAATGAATGTATTATAACTGAGCATTGTTTCTCGTTTGTTAGCTTAGTATTATTGTTTCTTAATAATCAGGATTATTTAGGAATTATTCCAGGGTTGATTTGGAGTAATCCAAATCTGGCTGCATTGAATTGCCACCAGCCAATAAGCGTATGGAAAATGTGCTCCCAACATCTTTTTCGGTGGCGACAGCAATACTCCCTCCATGGAGCCTGACGATACTCTCCGCCATGGCAAGCCCGAGGCCGCTGCCGGGTACCTCGGTCTTGCCGCGATAGAAGCGCTCGAAGATGTGAGGAACATCCTCCGTGGCTATCCCTTCGCCCTCATCGCGGACCCACAACTCCAGGTGTCGACCTTCCTTTCCGATGGTAGCGCCCACCTCGACTCGAGAATTTTCAGGAGAATACTTCAGGGCATTGTCAATGAGGTTGCAAAGCGCGACAAGCAACCATTCTCGATCGCAATTTACGATCAAATCTCCATTAGGGAATTTTACCTCGATCGTTCTTGACGGGAATCGTGCTATGGACAGTGATATTGCTTCCTGGACAAGCCCTGAAACACTATTGTCGCACAGGTTCAGAACGAGGATACCTGAATCCAATCTCGCGAGATCGAGCAAATTCTTGTTGATCCAATACAACCTGTCGACCTGCCTTTCGCATTCAAGTAGGAATCGCTTACGGGCGCTTCGATCCTCAGCCGCCGCGCCTTGGAGTAATTCAATGAAATTAGAGATGGCGCTGAGTGGAGTTCTAATCTCGTGCGACGCATCGGCAATGAACCTCCGAAGTGCGATTCGGTCGGCATCTCTTTCCTCGATCATGGTCGCGATCGTTGAAACCATCCTGTCGAGGCCGATGGCAAGCTCCCGAATCTCGAGAATATTTTCGGATGGCACCAAGGCGCATGCTTTGAAATCGCCGGCTTCGATCTTTTTAGCTTGCTGGCCAATGGCTTTCAGTGACTTCACAATTCCCCTGGTCATTGAGAATCCAAGTACGGTCGCGAGGAGGATCGCAGCGATCGTGACCGCGAACATTGAAGCGGCCAAATATCGAAGCGTGGCCGAAACATGATCGTTCACGTGCCATAACACTAAATACCCGGCTACCTCAGACGATCCATCAATCTCGGCCACTACAGATCCACCGTCGTTACCAATAGTTCTAACGCCGATAGACGCGTTACGGGATGCCATGTCACCAGTAGAATCGGTGGATGTACTCGCGGTACTTAAGGTACAAAGGTAGCGGAAATCTATCTTTCCTCCTATGGCTGCGGAGGTTTTCGAAATATGCCATATGACACCAGAAGGCTCCTGCCCAGTGAGTATCTTCTCAGCGCTCCCACGAGAGAAGCTTGCGAAGGCCGGATTCAGAAAGCGCTCCCCAGCCTCGTTTATAGTAGTGACCGTTCCCTCGCGAGTGGCCGGAACGGCTTCGCTATAGGTTATGCCTTTATCAGCGCCCTCGGATTGAGCGACAACGTTCCCTTTATTATCTAGTACGACCGTGCGAAAGTCTCCCAGTAGTGATAGAACACTGACCATATCCTTCAAGCGCGCGGCCTGTATTGATGGTACCATCAGCGGAGCAATCTGTCCTGCGAGATTCTTTACGGTAAAATCGAGCTGTTCGCGCTCATGCTCATTGAGGTACTTTTCTACTAATGAGTAGGAAGCGCCGCCGCTTGCCGCAAGTGTGATCAAGGCCATTATGAAATAGCCGATAAGCAGCTTCTGCCCGATTCGCATGCCCGTCATCGCTCTGTATTGCCGGCAAAACGGTAGCCGAATCCGTAGACGGTCAAGAACCAGCGCGGATGCTTCGGATCATCCTCGAGCTTGCTTCGTATGTGATGCATGTGGACGTCGATGGAACGAGCCTCCAGGAAGCGCGATTCTCCGTATATCGCTCCGATAAGCCTCTCTCTTGAATACACTAAACCAGGCGTCGAGGTCAGCATCCGAATCAAGTGGAATTCTGCAGGAGTCATAGATATCGGTAAGTCGCCCTTCAGCATCCGCAAATTCGGAAAATCGATGTGAATATCTCCGAACGCGATCGTGTTTTTCCCGGATTGCGTACCATGGTAGCGCTGACTGCGACGTAACGCGCTCCTAATTCTGGCTATAACCTCTCTCAGTTTGTATGGCTTGGATATATAATCGTCTGCCCCCAACTCAAGCCCCAGTACACGATCGGCTTCTCCATCGAGGGCTGAGAGCATCAATACGGGAAGGGTCCGACCTTCCGCCCTGATCTTTTTGCAGATATCGAAGCCGCTCATGTCAGGAAGTCTGATATCAAGCAATATCAGGTGTGGATCGTCTCGCTTGATAGATTGCAGCGCCTCCTTGCCGTTTTTCGCAAGAAAAACCCTGTATCGCTCATCTCGCAATTGATATTCAAGACCTTGCGCGATGGCACTGTCATCCTCCACGACCAGTATCCGCTCAGCTTCCGGTGCGAGCTCGAAATTCGAACCTGTCACTTAATCGCCCCCTCATTGCGTATTAGGTACGATCTCCCCAGGATCAAGCAGAGACCACTCGTGTGGTCTCCCAGCTTCAACATTCAGCCACGCTTTTTACCACGAGCGTACCAGATAGTCAGTGATCCTTCAGCCGGATATCAATAATCAGTCCGATACATGACGCGAGGTACGCATGGCGTTCAGTACGGCGAGGAGCGATACACCAACGTCGCCAATAACCGCTTCCCACATGCTGGCGACCCCGATGGCTCCTAATGCAAGGAAAGCGCCTTTCACGACGAGCGCGAAGGTTATGTTCTGTAGAACGATCTTGCGCGTGAATCTGGCGATCTTGAGCGCAAGCGGCACTCTGAGAATATCATCGTCCATGACGACCACATCGGCCGCCTCAATAGCCGCATCCGAGCCCAGGCCGCCCATGGCGAAACCTACGTCGGAACGAACGAGGACTGGTGCATCGTTCATGCCGTCGCCTACGAAAACCACGGCCCCGTTCCTCTGCGGATCGATTTCGAGAGCTTCAAGTTTTTCAACCTTCTCGTCAGGAAGGAGTTCCGCGAAATACCCATCAAGTCCAAGTTCATCTGCCACCTTCTCCGCCACCGAGTGGTCGTCGCCGGTCAGCATTACCACTTTTCGGACGCCGAGCCTCTTTAGTTCAGCGACTGTCCTAACGGCTGTCGATTTGATGACGTCGGAAATGACCAAATAGCCTGCGTATTTTCCGTCTACAGCGACGTAAGCCACCGTTCCATCGACCTCACAGTCCTCGTGCGCTATTCCCTCGCGATGTAGTAAACGGTCGTTGCCGACCGCCAGCGTGCGCATGCCTAGTCTCGCTATAACACCATGGCCTTTGACTTCGACGATATCATCGGCCGGTAGCCAGCCCGGCCTTGCCGCTTCCCGAATGGATCGAGCGATTGGGTGTGATGAATGTGATTCGGCTGTTGCCGCCCAGGAGAGAAGCTCTTCCCTGGAGAAGCCATTTCGCGTAACCACATTCACTACGGAGAAAACGCCTTCAGTGAGAGTGCCTGTCTTGTCAAAGACCACGGTATCAACCTTTGTTAATACGTCAATGTAGTTTGAGCCTTTGATGAGAAGCTTTTTGCGCGAGGCGGCTCCTATCCCGCCGAAGTATCCAAGCGGAATGGAAACGACAAGTGCGCAAGGGCAGGAGATGACCAGGATGACGAGGGCCCGGTACACCCACTCCTGGAGCGAGGCTCCGGGAATTACAAGTGGCGGTAAGAAAGCTACGAGAGCGGCGAGTCCTACCACAATAGGCGTGTAGATCGCGGCGAACCGCGTTATGAATTTTTCGGTAGGCGCTTTGTGCGAGGCGGCGTCTTCAACGAGTTCGAGGATGCGGGCTGCGGCGGTCTGGCCGAATTCCTTCTCGACGCGGACCACGATGCGACCCTCATCGTTCATGAAGCCCCCGAGGACCTTGTCCCCGGCCCCAACCTTCCTCGGCACAGATTCGCCCGTCAAGGAAGAAGTATTCACGAAGGAGGAACCTTCTATCACCTCTCCATCTAGCGGTATTCGCTCCCCTGGTAGAACTTCGATCGTAGCCCCGACGATTACTTCCTCGGGCGAGACGCTCCGCCGCTCGCCGTTTTCTAACAATCTGGCGAATTCCGGTCTGAGATCCATGAGCGAGGCTATAGATTTTTTAGAGTTATCGACCGCCCGATCCTGCAAAAATTCGCCGACGGAGTAAAATAGCATCACGCCTACGGCTTCGGGCAGCTGATGGATAGCGATAGCTCCGATCGTCGCGATGCTCATAAGGAACATCTCGTTGAAGACCTGTCCGCGGAGTATGCTCCGGAACGCCGAAACGAGGACAGGCCATCCGACCAACGCATAGGCGAGCGTGAGGACAAAGTATTCGCCGAGCGCAAAGGGAGTTGCGTGCAACGCATCGTTAAATATCGATCCCAAGGCGAAGAGGAGCGCGGCGGCGATGATCCGCACCAAGGGAATCCTGCTTTCGGCGCCGTCATGATCCCCCTCGCCCTCACGAACCTTGCCCATCGGAGTGATGGTCACCCCGGGCTCGACGCGTTCGATGATCTGGCTGGCCGCGTCCTGGTATCGCGGGTCGATATGCAGCGTGCCGGTGGCAAAGCTTAGCCGGGCGTCCTCGAGGCCCTTCTCCTTCTTCAAAGCGCATTCGATCTCGTTGGCGCAGTTCGCGCAATCAAGCCCTTCAACTCTATATTTAGCCATGATAACTCCTTTCATCAGGATCGCTCGATGTAGTGCTCACGTGCCTGCACCATGAGGGAGAGCACATGTCCATCATCCAGTGTATAGAAAACATTCTTGCCGTCCTTGCGACTTCGGACCAAACGCAATGCCTTAAGGAAACGCAGGTGATGCGACACGGCCGGCAGGCTCATCTCGAGGAGGAAAGCTAAATCGCACACACAAAGTTCCCGTTGCCCTAGGAGATGAAGGATCTTAGTCCTCGTTTCATCCGAGAGCGCTTTGAAGAGTTCGGAGATGCCAGCTACTTCGAGGAGCGAGCCTCTCAAGGCTTCCGCGTCTCTGGAGCAGGTTACGCCATATTGACTGCACAGATCCTCGCTCATATATCGATCCCCCCTTATTATGTCAACAAAGATTAAGCAAGCGTTTAATCGTATGATAAATATTATGATACTCATTGTCAAGAGTGGCGATTCGCATCGAGCGGGATCTTGCTCAAGACCAACCGCTCGAAAATCCTTTTCCAGAGACTATAAACGGCCGCGCTGCAGGTCGATGTACTCGAGGGGATCGTTCGGTTGCCCCTCAATCATCACCTCGTAGTGGACATGGGCGCCTGTAGACAATCCGGTATTCCCGATCTTGCCGATCCTGGCCCCCTTCTCGACGACTTGCCCCTTTCGTACAGACAAGGATTGCATATGTCCGTACCGTGTATAATAGCCGTTTGGATGCTGAAGAATGACCATGTTGCCGTAGCTCGGATCGTATCCTGCGGTCACAACTTTCCCGTCCGCAGTCGCGACCACGGGATCGCCCTGGCGTGTATTTGATATATCGAGCCCCTTGTGGAAATAAGGCAAGCCAGTATAGGGATTCTTGGATACTCCGAAGTAGGTCGTGATATAGCCTAGATCTCCCTCTACCGGCCACAAGCTCGGCAGTTCTTGCAGATTCTGCTGACGTATTGCGATTCGTGCGCCACCTTCCTCCAGGAGCCGGGAAGCTTCCTCGAGCAAGCGTCGCGTCCGCGCTAGGTACTCCAGTTCGGGGATCTTGCTTCGAGTTACCGGTTCTGTCATTTGCCTGGCAAAATCGAGAGCGAGGGAGCCGCTTACCGAAGTCCGGCCGTACCTCCGGAGAGTTGCGGAGAGGTTATTGACAGTAGCCTCGAGAGCCGGAATAAATTTCTGTAGACTTCTGGAGGCATCGCGAATTTCATCGAGATTCGTTCGTGCTATATACAATTTTCCTTGTTCTGTTCGGAGCTTGTCGCTTATGGCACTCGTTCGGCTAACAAGCGCGGTGGAACCAAGGGCGAACGCAATCGGACTTACCAAGAGAAGCAGAACAGTGGCCAGTCGTAGGCGGTAACTGTGTGGCGCGTAGGATGTATCGGTAACAACGACTATGGATATCGAGGTTCTCAGCGCGGTACAAAGCTTTCTTGCGACTCTATTGCCATTTTTCCCCACATGGTGACAGAAAGCTACGAAGACACGGAACTGGCGGGACTCCCATTGCTTCATTTTGGCTAGTAGGGACATACATCTTCTCCAGTTGATACTCGGTATATCTGCTCAATACCTATCCAGCGACATGCTATTGAGCTCAATAGTCGTTACATGCTTGACATTCAAACGCCTTCAATTGCTTGATTAAGTAATCGTTAAATCTTATGATGCATTTCTCCCTCATATGTCAAGGGAGCACTATTCGATCGGCGGGGGGATAGGTGATAGCCAGATGTAAATGCGCAATTGCAACTAGCATCAGCGTGGCACTCTGCGTCTCGCATCGATGGACACTGATAGCGCTAGCACTTTGTATGCTTAACACGATGGTTTTCGCGACTCCCGGGAAGAGCTTGGAGGGCAAATCTGATTTCACTCCGAGAATCGCGCTTACTACCATTCTTCCGGGCCGGTCTTTATACTCAGCGTTTGGGCATTCATCGATCAGGGTTACTTTCCCCAACGACGGACCTGACTGGTCGTATAATTATGGCCTTTCCGCAAGACCTTTCGATACCCGCTTCCTGCTCGGAATGCTGACCGGGCAAATGCCTTTCATGGTAGCGAAGCTGCGTACAGCGGATATGTATGCGTTTTATGACGAAGTGGAGAAAAGGAAGATAATAGAACAAGAGATATTCTTATCACCTAAAGATTCCTCCATCCTCATTGAAGCCCTGGAGCAGGGCACTCAACCCGGGAACAACAGCTATAATTATCGATACTTTTCTAACAACTGCGCCACGAAAATATGGGAGCAGCTTTCATCCTTCCTCTCGCAATCGGCGCTAGCCCAGGACGAGGGCCAGAAAGCCACGATCAGAGATTATCTTGATAAGGAGCTCTCCTTGAGACCCGGTCTCAGATTGGTAGTCAACCTTTTCCTTGGCCCCAAGGCCGATTTACCTGCGAGCTTCACGGTCCCTTTCTTACCTCGTCTCATGATGGATCGGATTGCAGCAAGTTCTCAGATCGATCGGCCTCTTCCTCTTATCGGTGCTTCGTTAATAATCAATAAGCCCGCTGAATCGGTGCAGTCGGCATTCCAATACGGACCATTGCTTCTCTGTCTTGGTCTCGCGCTTGGATCGACTGCTCTATTGACCTGGGGACAATCACGATTCGCCCTAATTTTCGACGGAATTCTATTTTTTGCTGCCGTGGGTACTGGCTTGGTCATTTGCCTTTTCTGGCTAGCCGCAGGCTACCTGGAGACGGGGTGGAATGCTAACCTGCTGTGGGCCAATCCTTTCGGATTGATCGCAGTAGTGGCCTTTCCGAATGGACTTCATCGCAAGAGGGCGCAAAGGCTGTTGCTCATTCTAGGTGGTGGCTTAAGCCTTCTGTTCGTCTTGTTTGGAGGCTTTGGTGCTCAACGCATAGATCCCGAATTGCGTCTATTCGCCCTCGCTGTCCTTATGGGCTATATGAGGCGATTGGCTATGTTCCATCCCTGGCATCTCGCTGCATCGCGCCGAATTACAACTTCATAAGCTGTGGGTATTCGCTACCGATGTCCATCCCGATGTTACCTGCTATGCTATAGCCCATGTGTGTTTCCATGTTCCTCGCTATTCTGACAGCGGCGCTATTCGGCGCGGCTACCCCCCTCAGAAAAGTCCTATTGGGTTCCATAGGTCCGTTGACGCTGGCAGGACTCCTCCTCTACTAGGGGGCAGGACTGCGCTTGCGCCCTTGGCCCTGCGAGCGCTCGGTTCTCACGTCAAGGCTTTAAACAACCGGAACCTCCTCTATATGCTCAGTTCGATTCTCGCCGGAGGAAGTGCGGGTCCTGTAATGTTCGGTGTCTCTCCGAAGGCGTTGATGTTCCTTCTCTTGATGTTGTTATGTTCCTATCGACTCGCAACTCTCAAATCGATGTCGTCCAGTCAGTAGGGCGAGTCATGCGAGTTGCCCCAAAAATAATGAAAATATCCGACTTGCCAACTATCGACCATTTGTGAAACAGTATATTTACTACGACAAGACGCTTAACTGGAGCAGAGACCAACTACAGACTTTATTTCCGACGAGCAATGAAAATAATCTTTTAATTTGTTGCTCGGGGACTGCCAGATTAATTGGATTCTCAGTGCTGATTGCCTCATCGATACCCGATTACCACTTTAATGGAGATATTCTTGGTTTTCCACTTTATTACTACGAAGAACGCCAATAAACGCTGTCAAATCTATTCGACGATCACTCAAACAAATATATCCGGAGAGAAGCAATCAGCGACTTCATTCAGCCTCGTGCCAAAGAGTCCTATGGACCTAAGGTTAACAAGGAAGACATCTTCTACTATGTTTACGGTTTCCTCCATTGCCCAAACTATCGAGGTAAATACTCCGCCGACTTGAAGAAGATGCTTCCTCGCATTCCCCTCGTCGCGGAACCAAAAGAATTCTGGGGATGGGGATACCTCTGGCTTTCAAAATCGAAAAGAAGTATCGTTCTTCTTGGGAAAGCTGTGAGTAGTGTTTCATTATATGGCCCCTTTTCTTGGCGGAATTAGGATCATATAAGTCTTGCAGCTTTCCCTTTTCCAATGCAAGACGTTGCACTTAGTATGAGAATCTGAGGTATCTTTGGAAACAATGAAGATTATAAAAACATTACCAAACTGGGAGCCAATAAATCGAGATATCATTTAAGGTGAACTGATATCCGCCCATGTCAATTCACTATGGACATACAGGTTTGCTGTGGTACTAACAGAAGAATGACCAAGATATTTAGATACTCCTTTAAGGTTATTTGTCTTTTTAAGAGTATTTGTCGCAAATGAGTGCCTGAAGGTATGAGCAGAAACCTGCCTGCCAAGGACTGCTCTTCCCTGAGTAGTAATCCTATTTGTAATCGAAATTCGATTATATGGCTGCCCCTTATGCTCAAAAAGGTAAGTAGAACCGTGGAACCGCTCTTTCACTTGATCAACTAATGTTGTCGCCACATATACCTTTCGTTCTTTTCGTCGCTTGCCCAAGACCCTGACAATGCACTTTCCGTTATTTCTTACAATATTAGTCAACAGAATCCCAAGCATTTCAGATATCCTTAGGCCCGTAGCAAAGAGGAACTCGATCATCACTGAAACCGTCTTATCGGTTGATTCTATGATCAAACGTTTTACTTCTTGTTCACTAAGTACATTGTCTTCAGATATAGCAACAGAATTTACTTTTTTAAGTTTGACTGCTTTTAAAGCTTCTTCGAATCGCAACCTCGTTACTGCATTCATAGCACTTGGTGAGTTCTCAAAGAGGTATCGCAGTCGTTCCTTTGCACCTTGAAGTCGCTTATTATATGTATGAGCTGAGTATCGTTTACCAGCGATCTGGCTATCAAGGTAGTGAGAATATTCTTCTAACCCTTTCAATGTTACTCCGTAATTGCCCCTTCTTAGGAAATTGACAAAGAGTCTCGCATCATCGTTATAGCTATCGTCTTTGGAAAGGATCAGAGAATACAACTCCTGACTTCCAAGCTCCATCGGGAAATCGGTCATTCACACCCCCAGAGAACCATTAGATATTACATATATTATATTATGTAATATTACATATGTATATACTATATCAGTGATTACTTGGATTTTTCACATAGAGTACATACCCAAAAAATCTTGTTCTATATTCTCTCCCTAAGCCCCCTTCCCTCGCCTTCCCTACCTAAAACTGCCCTTCCCTATGAGCTTCATGGCCCTAAAGAGAAAGAATTGAGGGAATATTGGAGTGGGATCTTAATTAAGTAAGAAAAAGAATTCTTAAGGTTGATTACCTTGGTGCGAATGGTTGTGAACCTTAGAATAGCATAGATATATGCTTTCGCATGCTCTGCACCATATACTGCTACCTCTGTACTTCCATCGTTTTCATTACTCTTATGCTCTGCACTTTCAACAGGCATATACTCTGTTCTTTCGCTACTTTCTGTATGCTTACCTTCAATTCGTATATACTCGTTGAGGATGCTCTTAAGCATGTCATCTTTTGGTAGGGTACTGATGAGCAGAGAAAAATCAATGTTTAACTTCTTTAGTTTCTTAACAATGATCGGCTTTACTCGCTGGAACAACTCTATGAAGTTGCCTTCAAGAAGTTTCATCGAACCGTGATAGCTCAATGCTTGACTAAAGAGCTTACACTCTATTCTATTGATCGGAGTCGCCAAGCAAGTATGTTTTACTTCATCCAGTTGTTTTGCTTTATCATAGATGCATAAAAATGATTTTAATCGCTTCCCACCCTTATAAATCTTGTAGTCTTTCGAGTACAGAGTTCCCTCAATAATATTGAAGTCGAGGGGTTTGAATAGCTTTTTTATAGATCGCTCATAATCAAACTTTATTTCAATATTGGTAAGAAGAATTTTACTATATATGATTTCTATAAACTCATTTATATCTTCTGGTGCTTCTTTATAGTGCTCTTCTTTTACACTGATAATCTCACCTGTCGTCTGTGAAAATGTTATCGTTTCTTTTCGTTGAGGAACCTTAAAGAAGCTCCTTTTGCACAAAAAGGTGATTATTGGCTTTATTTGGGAGATCAGGCTCTTTCCCGCATCAAGATACTCACCATGCACATCAATATGGAAATATGCTCCATGGGTTCTTGTAGAGAACATTCCATTGGAGAATTTACAGTGTTTAGCTTCTTTTTCATTAAGGTAATCGAGAGGTAAGGAAAGCCCAATTTTATCTATGCCAGGGTGCCTATAAAATTCCTTGTTTGCTTTGTTAGATCGATAGTCAGCTAAAGAAGCATCACCGTTAACAAATACAGCATCAAAGGTAAGGAGTTTAGTTACCGTTCCTTCAAGGTTGTATCGTGGATACGGGATAGTAGCTTTGACTAGTTCGAACATATGTTACTAGTCAGGCGATTTTAGAAAAGTAATATTTTGTACAAGTAGTAAATATTTTGACTTACTTACATTATCTTATTATAACATAATACTTTATTTTATCATATCTGACATTATTTCCAATATTGTCAAAATTCGAGTTATGAAAATACTTCTAATAGCCATAAAAAACCCTAGGTTCAGAATTTCATTTCTGAAGCTAGGGCCAAATCTTTATAAAAGGATAGCTAAAACGTACTACTTCTTATTAGCTGCTACACTATCGATGTACTTAAGTCGAACGTACTTGTTCCCGAGCATCTCTTCTACTCCATCATAGGTACCATAGATAACAATCTCATCTCCAGGGAGGACTTCTGGTTGTTTATCGTAATAGACGATAACTCCTTGTGCATAATCACTATTCGCATTAAGAAGCATTCTTTCAGAATGGGCCCAAAACACACTTGCATTGGTTTTTAGGACCGTACCTTGTTCTACCTTTTCAAACACTGCATCCCTAAAGACGAGCTTTACAGCCTTACTCTTCTGTTCCTCCACAGAGATAGTTGTAGTTGTTACTTCCAAAACTGAATAATCCTTTTTGCTAGAACTCGTCATATTATTCATAAGCGTGTTGAGAAATGAGAAGAAACCAATAGTACCTACAATGATCAGAACAACCAGGATAGGTATGTTTTTCTTGTTATATGCAGCTTTTTCTTCTTTAGTCATATTTGCATACAGTTTCATATGATCTCCTTTTAGAATTTGCATGCTTCCTTGCTATTTGTTGTTTTTGTAAATAATTAAGAAGTGTTCTACCCGTACTCCTCCTTATCCAAGAAGATCTGTTCTTGCATATACCCAAAATCCCCTCCTATAGACATACTTTTATACTACTATTAGGCGTATGTAAACGATATTCGCTCTATTAGATGTATGCTTATAATTCTATTAGTAGGTTGTGATTTGAGAGCTTAGCCCCACATGATTTTCTTTTAAAGAGGGGCTAGAGCATGAAGAGCATGACACGAGTTCAATTACTTTTTGTAGAGAATCTTAAAAGAGAACGAAAACAGGCTGGATACTCCCAAGAAAAGCTTGCAGAGCTTATTGGCTTAACACCGAAATATATAAGCTCCATTGAAATTGGAAATCGCTTTCCTTCTGCTGACACTATACAAAAATTTGTCGATATCTTTGATCTCGAGCCTTATCAGATGTTTCTTAACGCCGAACTACCTGATCGATCGGCAGACACTGAGTTGATCAAGGCTTTTAAGGACTATCTCGCCGAAGATATACCCCTCTACCTTAAAGATGTTTTAAAGAAATATATTGGGCAAACTAATAGCAAGCAATAAATCTTTTATGGATATTATCGCAAGCATATATTTAGGATCATAATTTTATGTTTTAAAATTAATTAGCAAGTATTATACCTCTGCTCGATAAATCTTGATTCTATCCAGCAGTGAAGCGATTGCCCGCTCCGTTCCAAGCCTCTTTGCTTCCTTAAAAAGCTCATTCCTTTCTGATTGTACCTTAAAATGGTCCTTAACCAAACAAAGTGAGATCTCTTCAGTATCGGTGTCTAAGGTAGCGATATACTGCTCTCTTCCTTTATATCCGACCTTCACTTGGAAGATGCGTTGAATCCTTCTACCCTTGTTTGGCAGTAGCTGTATTACAAACACCTTAGAATTTTTGAATAGGATAGTAAGCCTTTCCTTGTAGACATAGGCATGATCGAGAAGTCTGATATAATGGCTTCTTCTGGCAGAGGGAGTATCCTCCCGAATAAAGGATATCAAGGAATTCTCCGAATACTCCTCCCTGAACTTCATGAACAACTCTTCACTATCGCTGATGCCAATAGCCTTCAAATCTCTTTCTTCCTTTAATTGTTTTTCTTCTTTTTTCAGCTTATCCAATTCCTTTACCAATCTGTCATCTTCCATCCCAAAAGTAATGACCGCCCTGATGATGTTATTTTCTTTCTTCTCTAGCTCGCGAATAGATTCATCCAACCTCTGGATATCAGCTGCCACTTCTTTATTGCCTGCTTCAGCCTGTTCCTTCTGTTGTACAAGAAAGTCATTTAGTTCGTTCTCTTCGGCAAACACAAGACAGTAACAAAGCCTAAACAAGGATTCGAAGACTGATGCCCTGAAGGTCTGCTTTGTTTGCTCGCATCCCTTTAGGTGAACCCTATTAATATAATTACTATTCACAGTTTCAGAATCTTTTGGCTTATGATAACTATGTACATATCCTGTCGCTTTCCCAAGCTTCTTGCAGTAATAGCACTTAATGATACTAGACAATTCGAATTGGGCATATTTGTATGGGAATTGAATAGAGTGAGCCCTTCGTACATGTCTGTAGGAATAATTCACCCTATCCCAAAGTTCCTCTGAGACTATCGGTAAATAGTATTTTGATTTAATCAATGAAGAATCTTTCAGAGACAACTTGTCTTGTCCAACCCCTTTGGCACACTTCTCAGTTTTATAGAATCCTTTATAGATTGGCTTATGAATATATCTTCGCACAGTTGCCGCCACAAATCGATCCCCATCTTTGGTACGGTAACCTTTAGCTACCAGATCATTTGTAATTTTGTTGATTGATTTACCTTTCGCATATTCTTCAAAAATATATCGAATAATAGCTGCTTCATCCTCATTTATTTTAGCTATGAGCTTGTTCCCGTCCTTCTCAAGATCATAGCCAAGCAATCTTCCAGTAAAGAGCCATTCTCCATTCTTTCTTTTTTCATCTATTCCAATAAGACTTTTCAGTCTCTGTTCCTTTAGCTGGAATTGTGCAATTGCCGATTCAATTGTGAAAATCAACTCATCTCTTGGGCTAGATTCGTCAAGAACCCTCCCACCGATTTGAACCTTTATTCCTCTCTTTATAAAATCGCTTACTAATGCTAATGACTCAGGGGTATTTCTTCCTAAACGAGAACTGTCATATACCCCTATATAATCACCTTTTTGGGCATGTGCAATAATATAATTCAGCTCTGTTCTTGGAGTTATACTACTTCCTGACATTTTTTCGTGGAAGGGTTTGAATTCCAAATGGAGTTCATCCGCCTTAATTTTCAAGTAAGCTAGTTGGACAGATATACTACTGTCCGATTGCCCGGCTGTAGAGACTCGTGCGTAAGCAAAATATATATTGTTCATACTTATATTAATAAGCTCCAAAGTATCAAATTATCATTAATATTTAAGATTCTTATTCTCTACCTTTTGTATCAAATATTAAGTATTACTATTCCTTGTCTTCCTCTAGTCTTTCTAAAGGATACGGTAAATTCACAGCAAGTGTATCATTTAATATATCAAGAGCATATCGAATGGGTATCGACAAACCAAATATTCGTTATACGATCCATATGAATCACCCAGGATCCATAGAAGCCTTTTATCAGGAAGCCGGCAGAGCTGGACGCGACCAAAAATCAGCAACGTGCAGTGTGTTATTCGCTAATTCAAAGGTAGAAAGTGACATACATCGCCTCTTTCATTCAAATAGCTTTCCAGGTAAAGAAGCGGATATGATTGTTGCGAAAAAGCTGCTGAATGGTTATCAAACGGGCAATGGAGAAAACAAGGAGGAGAACAGCTTATATCATGTGCTGCGTAACCTTCCGATCGGAACCTCTGCCTGTATAGAATTCGCATACGTTGATTCAGCCATAAAAAACAAGAATTTTGCTGAGGAAAGTTCTGTACCAGACGACTTATCCCTCATGAAGACCATCTATCGGCTTGCCATTCTGAGAGTCATCGATGACTGGACAATAAATTATAATCAAAAGTGCGTGACCGTTTTAGCAAGGAGGAGAGACCCTGCAGAATATGTTGAGGCGCTGCGATCATACCTGCGACGCTATTTTTCTTTAGGTAGGGCAGAGCAATACATGAAGACACACCTGCCTGTCGATAAAATGCCTAAAGTCCAGGATCTCTTAGGGTGTATGATAGATTTCGTTTATGATGAAATCGCATTGAAAAGAATAAAGGCCGAGGAGACAATGCGCGAAGCCATGGTGATCGGAGCCACCAAAGGCTCGGATTCATTCAGGGAAGTACTGAATCTTTACTTTTCTTCGAAGTATTACCGTGCAATTCTTGATGCCACGAATGGCGGACGCGAAGAAGATCTTGAAATTGTGTGGGACTTCCTTGACCGTTGCGCTGGAAATATTGACAATTACAAGCACCTTAGAGGTGCCTGTCAGCGCCTGCTTGTTGAGTACCCGAACAATGGGGTATTCAAAGCACTCTCTGCATTCTGCTATGTGCTCCTTGAACCTCTCCAGAAAACACCCGATGCTGAAGCTCTTGCCCTGTTTAATGATGGAATTGAGGCGTTCAGGCAGTCCAATGGATGGGATAATGAGGAGACTTTGAATGCAATTAGATTATTGATGAATAAGCTTATTGCGATTGACGATCGTTTTTCTGCATGGTCGCCTATTGCACTTGCAGCTTTACGTATCAAGCAAGTCAGAGAAAGTCTTGAAAGTATAAATTTGCGATTGGGATTTGGGAGGTAGTATGAGCGAAACATCCCTTGATATCAGTCTAGAGAAAGAACTAGACCTCCTCCATGAGGAGATCGGGAAGTTCAAAAATGGGGTATCATACATTGAGCAGGCATCTGCCCTTATTCGTCTTGCGGAGAAATCTGCGGCTGGACTAGAAGTTGAATTGGCGGGTAAGCTAGAAAACATCGAGAAGATCATGACTTCACTCCAGCAGAGTGGAACCATCGCGGAAAAGACAGCTCAGACACTTCAACGGCTTGTAACCGATTTGCGCGCAGACTCTATGGTTTCTCGCTTGGACGATGTGAAAGCAAGCCTATTGGAAGCATCAAAAACAATCAATTCCAGAATCGATAGATTGTCAAGCTCTCTTGATACTAGATTAATTGAGATTCTTGAACTGCTTCAGAGAGTACTGGACAAGGCGTCATCAGACTCGAAGAATGTTCAAACTCAGCTGGAACTCTACACCACAAAGCTTTCGCTCATTGAGGAACGGACAGCCGCTCGGCAAAAGTCGCAGTCGATGCTCCTTATACTTTCAAATGTTATTGGGTTTATTACGCTAGCGGTTGCAATTTTTATCTTGGTTTAACGGTGAAGGTGCGCTATTGGCTCCACTCATAGTGTCAAGGTAAAGTGAGCCCACTTGTCTAGACCACATTAGGACCAAATTAAAGTGGATGCAAAACCCCTTCATGCTACCTTTTCTAGCTCTCCAACGGAGAATTTGCTTGCATAGACGCTGTCCGGTGTCGCAGAGCCCAGCGATTGATGAAACCATTCAGTATTGTAAAAATGGACATAGCGTGAAATCCCTTCCCGAAGCTCAATGACGTTGCTTGAGCCTTTCAGATAAATGTCTTCGTATTTGAGTGACCTCCAGAATCGTTCGATATAGATGTTATCCAAGGCTCGATTCTTGGCATCCATGCTGATCCGAATACCATACCGTTCTAAGACTTCAGGAAAACCTTCAGCAGTAAATTGACTGGCTTGATCGGTATTGAAGATCCCGGGAATGCCAAAACGGGTTATTGCTTCCTCCATGGCAGCAATGCAGAACTGTGCGTCCATCGTACGAAGGATTCTTCTCAAGCATGTCTTCGATGAACGGCTTGTAGGGATCCAGCTTGCTGTGTCGCAGCGGCTTCTTTCGTCCTGCGGGCCACTCTTTGAGATAATTTCTTACGGTTCGGTCGCTGACTCCCAGCATCTCGGCAATCTGCATCTGTGTGTAGCCTTGTGCTTGCAGTATTCGGGCATTCAGCATACATTGCTCCTTGTCCATGGGGTTCTCTCCGTTACAGTGAGTGTTTGTATTCCACCACTATTGTACCGGAGGCTGAGCCCCTGTTTTATTGCCCAGCAACGCCAGGCTATGGACAAGAAACCGGAAAATTCTCCCCGACTAAAACCGGAAGTTTAATACCGACTGCGACATTCCAAACGCCGGGTATGTATATTTGACCGCCATACTGGATGTCTATAGCCGCAAGGTATTGTCCTGGCGTGTTTCGAACAGCATGGATTCACGATTCTGCGAAGAAGCCCTGCAGGAAGCGATAGCGCGCTATGGTGCGCCTGCCATATTCAATACGGATCAGGGAAGTCAGTTCACCTCGAATACTTTTACGCAGATTTTGCAGAATTATCATAGCAGTATCAGCATGGATGGCCGCGGCAGATGGCGCGACAATGTGCATATTGAACGGCTGTGGAGAACCGTCAAGTACGAAGACATCTATTTACAGGGCTATGAAGATATAGGATCCTTAAAACGAGGTTTGCGGTCCTATTTTAAGTTCTATAACCAGGAGCGATTTCACCAGAATTTGGACTATGAAACACCAGACCAACGGTACGAATCGTTTCAGGTGCAAGCATTGGAAGCGTGAATGACCACCTTATTCGTTGCCCGTTTGTGGTCTTGATTCGGGGGCGCAGCATATCCCTGGTCGGAGCGCAAGGTTTTCTTCGTCTTGCCGTTCTGCCTGTTTGATGTTTCCTTCTCGGTTTGATCGTTCTTTTCGTAACCAAGATGGTCGGTTATCTCGGCGTCCATCGCACGCTCGATTAGGGCTTTGGTAAGCTGCTTCAAGAGCCCTTCTGGACCTGTGATGTCCTCAGGCCCCTTGTAATCCTTCAGCAGTTCGTCCAGAACTTCCTTGGAAATGGCCATACTCGCTCCTTTGCGCAGTATAGCCGTTTACACAAAATTTGTTACATGCTCCTATTTTCTGTTTATGAACTTATTCAATTATCTTTGTGATGACTTTTTCTTTAGTGTCAGCATGTTGTACCCATGCACGATACCCATCGCCCCACTCTATATAAAGCTTCCCAATATACTTATCTAATCCATCAATTAAAGAGAGTTCATATTTATCAACTGTACCGGCTTTATCTATACCATCCATTTGTGGCTTCGGAGTATCCTTATCGAGTAATCCAAGATATGTAGCTTCAAATACCCCAACAAACATCGTCTCCCCTTCAGGAGTTCCAACAAATGATGCCCAGTACTTTGAACAAAGATTTGCCCTCTGGTGGAAACCTTGAACTGATTGATACAGATCGAATTGATCTCGTTCATGACACCATAAATTATATGGGTCTCTACCTTTTTTTGATCTATGATCTTTATGCCTCAGGAGTCGTACATCGGAAGGGTTAATGTTTACTGATTCAAGAAGTTCATTGAAAAGGATTGCCATTTATTCCTCCCAGCCTAAAACATATCACACCAAGGCTTCGTCTACTCTTTCTCCATTATACCATATGACTTTACCTAAGTATGCATTAGGGTACAGCAGTGCTACGGCCTTTTTCCCCAGTTCAGATGCTGAAGCTGTACCTTCATACGAAAGGAACTGATGAATAGTTTTTATAGGGTTATTATCTGAGTTATTCCTGATTGATCTAACAATTACGTCAACATCTCTTCCTAAACCTTTATAGTTCGTAGGGTGGTGCCTATATTTTGGATTCTGATAATACCAACTCCACACCGTTCGATAGGGGAGATGTTTCATATTGAAAGGATAGATAAAGTCCGCCCACTTGTCTATGCCACCTTGGAAGCAATGTAAAGTGGTATTCTCAACTGAACTCATGTGTCTCAGCCGCACGATACCCTCAAAACTTCAGGCAATCCCTCGCCGGATTCCCGTCTGCCCTTCAGGCTCCCGGAATTTTGCATTTCGCCTGTTCCCACCTGTTTTTCAGACTGCACGGTGGATGCCGTGTCACAGAAGGCGGGCACCGCATAATACGCTGCCCGCCTTGCTGCATGCTGTGTGCCTCCATCCCGAATACGAGGGGAGGCGCATCACCGGTGCCGCCAGGCAAAATCCCTCACTTTTCTGTTGCATTTTGGAACAGATTCCCTATACTTGATGTCATAAATTGAGACAGGAAGCCAACGGTTTCTCGTTTCAAATTTGAGCATCGGAGGGAAGAGCGCCGCGTTTTTAATGGTTCGCGGCACAATTTCGGCCGTGCCGGACCAAAAATGCGATGATTGCCCGCGCCCTGAGCCATATTTGGAAAACCCGGCAGGTTTTTTCATTCAGGCACGGAAGTTGCATAAATAGATTTGGTTATATCTGTGTGCCTGCATACAAGGTTGACAGGCATACAGTGGTGCATTAGAACAAAGTTCAGGAGGCATGTATGAAAGGAAAACGGATTGTTCACGCGGTCATGATTCTCGCGGTTCTGCTCATGACGGCTGGACAGGTATTTGGCCAGGCGGCTTTCAAGCCCAAAGCGGAGTACACCATGCAGGTCAACGTCGGCCCCGCCTATGACTGGGGCGTCGGTGCGCAGAAGTGGGCGGATCTCGTGAAAGAAAAGACGGATGGAAAGATCATCATAAAGCCCTATTTCGGATCATCGCTGCTGGCTGGCAAGCAGACCAACTGGTATCAGGCGGTAGCGGACGGAAGCATTGATTTTGTTGTCGAATCAACAATCAACGCTTCAAGCGTTATCAAGTCCTTGAACCTTTTCAGTCTGCCATTCTTTATTGGCTCCTATGATAATGTCGATAAAATCGAATCCGGAAAAGCCGGACAGATGATTATCAGCGAGTTTGAAAAGGGCGGTGTCAAATTCCTGGCATGGGGAGAAAACGGTTTCCGCCAGGTAACCAACAGCAAGCGCCCCATTAAAAATCCGCAGGATATGGCTGGATTGAAATTCCGTGTTGTCGGCTCCCCGATTTTCATCGACATTTTCAAACAGCTCGGCGCTGACGCGGTCAGCATGAACTGGGCTGACGCGGTTACCGCGTTCCAGCAGGGTGTTGTCGACGGCCAGGAAAACCCGAAATCGGTTCTGACGGTCGTCAAGATCTGGGAATATCACAAATACATGACCAACTGGTATTACGCGATTGACCCCCTTATCTTCGGTGTCAATGCGGATCTTTGGAAAAAATTCCCGGCTGATATCCAAAAAGCCATTCTAGAAGCCGCGGTTGAAGCAGGCGAATATGAGAAGGCTCTCGCCCGCGCCTATCTGGACGGTACCAAATCCCTCGACATCCTGAAGAATAAATTCAAAGTCACGGAAGCCCCGGTTGAACCCTTCGGATTAGCGGTATCAAAAGGCATGGTTATCACAGACCTGACCAAAGAGCAGATGCAGGCATTCAAAGACGCGACCAAACCCGTGTACGACAAGTGGATTCCAACCATTGGCAAGACAATTTACGAAGCAGCCATTGAGGACATGAAAAAATAATCGTTGCTTCTGCTAAAGTGGGGCTGGCGCAGGTCAGCCCCGCTCTATTTGCATCAGTGTTCATTACATCATCCGTGAGGGGAGGACACTTTCCTCTCACGGTTATTGTTATCTGGAGGCTTTCTGATGGCTGATAAAAAGAAACTTCATCTTGATGAACTGCTTGCCGCTTTTTTTCTTGGCATTATGGCGGTGCTGACGTTCATTAATGTTCTGAATCGCTACATATTCAAATCGAGTTTCGCGTTTACCGAAGAAATTACGGTCAGTCTTTTTGTCTGGATTACGCTCCTTGGAATTGCCATTGCGTTCAGAAGAGGTTCCAATCTCAAGATGACCAATCTCTATGATTCTTTAAAACCAGGTATGAAAAAAGCGGTTCTGCTGGTGTCGGGGATCATTGGACTCATAATATTCGGCTTCCTGATTTACAACTCTGTCCGTGAAATTTACAAGAATGTGACGTTTTATCATACAACATCAGAAGCACTTGGCATCCCGACATGGATTTACAGCATGGGGACGCCGGTTTTTTCGCTCTTTGTCATTAAAGAACTCGTGGCAAGCACGTTTAAAAGTTTAAAAGAACTGAATAGCGAAACCAGTACAACCAGGGAGGAACAACAATAATGGCAGCCCTGTTAGTATTCGGCGTTTTCATTATCCTGGTTATTTTCGGCACTCCTATCGGCCTTGCGCTGGGAGCCGCGGGAATAGGCGCAATTACCAACTTCAATCTTGGTATTGCGATGATTTCACGAAATTTTGAAGCCAATATTTCGAAATTTCCCCTGATAGCGATTCCTTTCTTCATTTTAGCGGGCATCCTCATGGAAAAATCGCGCATCGTTGAAGGAATTTCGAAATTCATAATTTTACTCGTTGGAAAGCGAACCGGCGGTCTTGCGATTGCCGGAGTTATTACCTGTATTTTCTGGGGCGCGGTTTCAGGTTCTGGTCCGGCAACCGCGGCAGCCTTGGGGTTGGTGTTCATTACGCCGATGATCAAGCAAGGCTATAATAAGTATTTTGCGGCAAGCACGATTGCGGCAGGCGCGGGGCTTTCTATAATAATTCCGCCCAGTATTTCGTTCATCGTGTACGGAAACCTCACCAATGTTTCAGTCGGTGCGCTGTTTCTCGGCGGCGTCATTCCTGGCATTATCGTCGGACTCTTTTTAATTGGCGTTGTGTATATACAATCCAAAAAATATAATTTCCGCGGAACCGAAGAAACGGGCACCGGGAAAGAAATTCTGAAAGCTTTTCTGAGTTCCATCTGGGCGCTGCTCGCGCCGGTTATCATTCTGGGATCCATTTACGCTGGAATTGCAACCCCGACTGAGTCGGCAATAATGGGCGTTTTCTACGCGCTCTTTGTCGGAATTTTCATTTATCGAACAATCAATTTTAGGGTAATAGTCGAAGCGTTGGCCGACACTGCGGTTTCATCGGCGGTTGTCATGTTTGTCGTTTCGATGGCGGGTATTTTTTCCTGGGCAGCATCCACGCTCGGTGTCATAGATGCCGCCGCGAATCTTGTTTCAAGCCTGACTAAAAACCCGCTTGTTTTTGTAATGCTGACCAATGTCGTGATGATAATCGCGGGAATGTTTCTTGACGCGATATCCATTACCTATGTCTTCATGCCGATAATTCTCCCGGCGCTTCTGGCGTTGCACATTGATCCGCTCTATTTCGGTGTTGTCTTTACCATCGCGCTTGCTATTGGTCAGATTACTCCGCCGGTCGCAGTCAATCTGTACGTAACAGCCAACCTGATTAAGAGCAATATCAACAACCAGATGGTGAAATATGTCATCCCCATGGTAATTGCAGCGATCCTGGCGCTCTTTTTCCTCACCTTTTTCCCGCAGATATCGCTCTGGCTGCCTGTCGCGTCCAAGCTATATACACCGTTGTTTTGATCTTGTGAGAATCAGCCAGAATCGCTGAAAAAACGTATGATAAAAAAAGGCTGCATGAATGCAGCCTTTTTGCTTCTCAGAATTGTATCAGAGCGAGTATTGTTTCATTTTGCGGTATAACGTGTTTCGGCTGATTCCAAGCATTTTTGCACAGTAAGAAATATTGCCTTCAGCCTCTCTGAGCGCTTTGCGAATTTGTTCTTTTTCAATGCTTTCGAGATCTCTGATTTCAGGCTGGACACTTTGTTCGATCGGCGAGGACGGGTCTGAATCTTTCTCTGCATGCTGAATGCTGTTGACGATATAATTCGGCAAATCTGCCGGCGTTATGCGATTCGACCTCGAAACGATAATTGCCCGTTCTATGACATTTTCAAGCTCGCGCACATTACCCGGCCATTGATATTGTCTGAACACTTGAAACACTTCCGTATCAATCTCGGGAATGGTCCGGCCATGCTGAGCAGCGTTTTTTCTAACAAAGCTTTCGACTAGAATAGGAATATCCTCAAGCCGTTCTCGGAGGCTTGGCGTATGGATGCAGAGCACATTCAGCCGGTAATAAAGATCTTCACGGAAATTATTGTTTCGAATTTCTGTCAGCAAATTTTTATTGGTCGCCGCGATAACCCGGGTGTCGACGGTTATATTTTTTGTGCCGCCGATTCTGGTAAACGTGTGGTCCTGCAAAACCCGTAAAAGTTTTGACTGCATATCGAGCGGCATTTCAGCGATTTCATCCAGAAATATGGTACCGCCGTTGGCTTGTTCAAACTTGCCGGGGAAGCCTTCTTTTTTTGCCCCGGTGAAAGAGCCGGACTCATACCCGAACAACTCGCTTTCAATAAGCGAACGGGGAAGGCTCGCACAATTGACAATGACCAAAGGCCCTGAGCTTCTCATCGAAGCTTGATGAATTGCATGCGCGAACATCTCCTTGCCGGTGCCGCTTTCGCCCTCAATCAGGACGTTTGCATTGCTTTGCGCCGCGATGCGTGAAAGATTGACCGCTTCCATGAATGCCGGTTCCTTGCCGATGATGTCCTTGAAGCTGAACCGGGCTTTGGCGCCGGTAATTCGCGCGATCATGGTATGAGATGTTTCATAGAGCCTGAACGTGTCGATGACGCCGATCATTCGCGAATTTCTGTCGCGAAGGACAATGGCAGATTTCATGAAATGGAGTTTCCCCCGCGAGGGACTGTGAATGATAAATTCTTTTTCAAGATAACCCTGACCATTTTCGAGAACATCGAGGATGACTGGACGAAAATCAACAATCTCCGTGACATGCTTCCCAACCACCAAAGTGGATGAAAGATCCAGCAGGTTTGCACCCATCTGGTTGAGGTAAAGCACATATCCCTCACTGTCGAGAATCAGAATGCCATCGGAAATTGAATCGACAATAGTCTTCAAAATCGGCTGAGCAGCAAAATCCAGAAGGTTGACTTTGGCAGCTTTCGCCTCTCGAATATCAATGTCGACAATATGTGATGTTGAAGTCCATTGAATCATCGCAGTGCCTCACTCTGTAACAGGTAAGCACATCATAGTGTAACAATTTTGAACAGTCAATGAAAAATTTTTGTTCCATGGTTGAGCATTCATTCGAAATTCATGCAAAAACGAGCAAGCGCCTTGCCATGGGCACTGCCTGATACACGGATTTTCTGAACCAAAGCCGCCGTTAACGCTTGTAATAACCCTGTCTAACACTATCCACCGTTTGTGCAGGCCGCGTCGGGGAAATTTCGAATTTTTTCTCATCAGGCACGCATATTGCATAGATAGAGCGGGAGGTAGGTATGCCATATCAGAAAAAAGAATTTCCCAACCGCTTCACGGCTCTGCAGAAGGACGCGATGCACAATCTTCTCAGAACCATGATCCGGATAAGAACTTTTGAATCCAGGGTAGAAGAGCTCTTCCTCAATAAAAAGATTCCTGGATTTGTCCATTTGTATATCGGCGAGGAAGCCATAGCGACCGGTGTGATGGCCAATCTTCGAAAAGACGATTGGATAACGTCGACACACCGGGGCCATGGCCATGCTATCGCTAAAGGCGCGCAGACAGACCGGATGATGGCTGAACTTTTCGGCAGAAAAACCGGCTACTGCAAAGGCAAAGGCGGTTCCATGCATATCGCGGATTTTTCAGTCGGCATGCTGGGAGCGAACGGCGTTGTCGGCGGAGGCTTCAACATTGCCGTTGGGGCGGGAATTTCATCGTTAATCAAGAAAACCGATCAGGTCGCAGTCTGCTTTTTCGGTGACGGCGCATCCAATCGGGGGACCTTCCATGAGGCGCTCAACCTTGCGGCAGTCTGGAAACTCCCCGTGCTGTTTGTGAATGAAAACAACCAGTATGCTTCCACGACACCAACCTCGTTCGCCACATCAGCGGAGAGAATCGCAGACCGCGCCAAGGGCTATGGCATTGAAGGCTATACGGTGGATGGGAACAATGTTATCGAGGTGTATAACGCGGCATCAGCTTTGATTGAAGCGGCGCGAAACGGCAAAGGCCCCGCTCTCCTGGAATGCCTGACCTACCGGATCAAAGGACACTACGTCGGTGATCCCGAAAAATACCGCACAAAAGAAGAAGTGCAAAAGCATTTTGTTGAAAACAATCCCATAACCCGCTACATCAATTATCTGAAAGATAAAAATCTCATTACCGACGCAGAAATTGAAGCGATTCAGGCAGAAGCGGCTAGTGAAATAGCGTCGGCCGAGCGATTTGCCGAAGAAAGCCCCTTCCCTGAACCTGAAGACGCGTTGGATGACCTGTTTTCATTTTCACCCCAGGAATTTCCGGAGGCAGTCCGATGAGAACCATCAGTTTTTCACAAGCAACACTTGAGGCCATGCAGGAGGAGATGCGCCGAGATCCCACAGTCTTTGTGTACGGCGAAGACATTGTCAGGCAGGGCGGCATTTTCGGTCAGTTTAAAGGCTTGCCTGAGGAATTTGGGGATCGAATCAGGGATGTGCCGATCAGCGAAACCGCCATTGTCGGCGCGGCTCTTGGCGCCGCGCTCACCGGCACGCGGCCGGTCGCGGATATGCATTTTGCGGATTTTATCGGGGTTGCCTTTGATGAAATCGCCAACCAGATTGCGAAAAACCGATATATGTTCGGCGGCCAAGCCAATATCCCCCTTGTCATTCGGGCTCCGGACGGTATCAGCAAACAAGCTGCCGCACAGCACAGCCAAAGCGTCGAAGGCTGGGTGCAGAATATTCCGGGTCTGATTGTGGTTGCTCCTTCGAGCCCCGCCACCGCGAAAGGCCTTCTCAAGTCCGCGATCCGGCAAAATGACCCTGTCATCTTTTTTGAGCATAAAGTCTTGTATCCGCAAAAGGGCCCGGTTCCCGATGGAGAATATTTCACACCCATCGGCAAGGCTGAAATCCGCAAGCCAGGCACCGATGTCACACTGGTCACCTATTCCATCATGGTGCAGAAATCGGAAGAAGTCGCCATGGAGCTGGAAAAAGAAGGTATTTCAGTCGAAATCATCGACCTGCTGACCTTGAAACCTTTCGATACGGCAACCATTCTTGAGTCCGTCAAGAAAACCCACCGCTGTGTCGTCGCGCATGAAGCGGTTGTTTCGGGCGGTTTGGGCGCAGAGATTGCCGCGCGAATTCAGGAAAAGGCATTTTTCCATCTGGATGCTCCTGTGCTGCGGGTCGGAGCGAAGGATAGACCGATTCCTTTCAGCCCCGTGCTTGAAAATTACATAGCCGCCCAGAAAGATGATATAAGAAAAGCCATCTACGCGGTGCTGTATCGGGAGGGTTGAGCTATGGCCACAGAAATTCTGATGCCGCAGTTGGGGCTGACCATGACCGAAGGCCTCATCATGGAATGGAAAAAACGCGAAGGGGAAAAGGTCAGCCGGGGCGAAGTTCTTTTTTCGGTCGAAAATGACAAGGCTACGATCGATGTAAGCGCCCAGGCCGACGGCGTCCTGGCGCGGATTCTGGTGCCCGAAATGGTCACTGTCCCTGTCGGCAGTGCGGTCGGTATAATTGCCGGAGAAAACGAAGCGGTACCTGCTCCCGCCGCAGCCCCTGGGGCTAAAAAGCCAGAAACCACTGTCACTGCGACAACCGAGGCCATTCCTGCAAGCGGGCAATTGAAGCCTCAAGCTGAACTGAAGCCCAATACCCAGCCCGGGCCGCAACCTGAGCAGGCAAAGCCAGCTCTTGCGCAAGCGGCTGATGATACCGGCTATATTCGCTCCTCGCCCTACGCTCGCGTTTTGGCTGACGCGGAGGGGATCAATCTCGGAACAATCAGAGGCACTGGCCCGGAAGGCGCAATCATTGCCCGCGATATTCCGCTGGACAGCCGTCCTCGAGAACAAATGCAGCAGCTGGATCGGATGCCGCCCATCGCGCAGACCCCGATTGTCCAGCAAGCCGGATTTGTCGATATCAACCTGACAAGAATTCAGTCAGTCGCCGCTGAACGCATGGCCCAAAGCTGGGCGACCATTCCTCAATTCACCCTCTATGATGAAGCAGACGCGGCCGCGGTACAGGCGCTCGCCGAACGATTTAAAAGCGAGCAGAAGCCGGTGTCGCTGACCGTAATTCTCGCAAAACTTCTTGCCCATACAGCCGTAAAGTATCCGCTGATCAACGCGGTATGGCTTGGAGGCGGCAAAGTGCGCACATTCCGTGATGTCATGGTGAATATCGCCATGGACACCCCCGAAGGATTGGTAGTGCCGGTTCTGCCGCATTGCGTAACCAGGGGTTTCGGTGAATTGGGCCGGGTGATGAAGGACCTTTCGGAACGCGCCAAAAACCGAAGCCTGACACCAGCTGATTATGAAGGCGGTACCATAACTCTTTCCAACCTGGGAATGTTCGGTATCAAACGATTCAGAGCCATTATCAATCCGCCTCAGACAGCCATTTTGGCGGTTGGAGCGATCAGTCCACGGCTTGTTCCGTCCGGGTCAGGATATGTGTCCAGGAATTATATCGAATTCAGTCTCACAGCCGATCATCGGGTCGTTGACGGCGCTTACGCAGCGCGTGCTTTGGCGCATCTGCGAAATCTCATTGAAAACCCGCTCTTCTTACTCGACTGAACAGGAAGTTTGAATGTTTCGAAGGCCGCCTTGCGCGGCCTTTTTCATAGATACTTTGCCCCTCTTATCTCTCAGTTTTTCCTACAGAGAGCGGGACTGATTTCGGGATTTCCGCTTTGATGGACAAGTCATCCATGCGGTATATCTGGACTTCGTTTTTCAGACAGAGCTTGCGGAAAGCTACCGGCGACATGCTGTAGTGTTCCTTGAAACGATGATAAAAATAACTCAACGAATCAAACCCTGATTCTTCGCATATCTCGATGATCGGTTTATTGGATGAAGCCAGGAGTTTCGCAGAATATTCAAGGCGAATATCATTCACGAGCTGAGAAGGTGTCTTGCGGAGATATCGTTTGCAGGTTCTGGACAAATGCTCAGGGCTTTTTCCGGAAAGCGCATAGAGCGCGGGCAGACCTTTTAAAAAATTTTCTTTTTTCAGCATTTCAAGGCTGAGCCAGCGGAGCCAGTGAGGGATCTTGCCTGCTATCTTGAACTGCGATTTAGGGAAGAAATACCGGGTCAGAATTTCAAAAAGTGTAATTCGAAACGACATGTCAGAGGTTTCTTTCATGATTTTCTTGCAGATAATCAGCTGTTCCAGTTCATGGATAAGGGCGGTGCTGTCATCGTAGTTCAGTGCAGCACAAGGCGGCATTTTGGAACTCAGCAAACGTTCTTTCTGAAAGCCTTCACCCAGAAAATCAAAAAGCCTCGAGATGACCGGCTCAGGAATGAGAATATTGATGATCCGGAAATCATCGGAACATTCGTCATAATAATGTTCATCCTCAGGACGAATAAAGCACATGCTGCCAACTGAAATCGCATGGCTCATTCCATTGACATGATGTGTCGAATAACCTCGGTCCACCAGGAATATTTCGTAATAATCGTGACAATGAAAAACTTTCAGCTGCTGCTTGTCGCTGATATATGATGCGTATCCTCGTTCGGGAGCGTCGAGGAAGGGAGCCGAGTGCAGTTTTATCGCTTTCATTGAATGTGCCTATCTGAGATATAGTATAGCATGAAATATCAATATAAAGCAAAAATTATATCATTTCAGAACAAGATGGTTTTCAGGTTCCATCCTACACTTCAATCATGACGATCGAGTTATACCGAAACAGGAGTCTGCTGTGAATCACTGGAAAGTAAAAAACCCGAGAAAAGACTTAAGCTTTGAGATTGCGTTTACCAATGCCTTTCGCGAGGCAACTGAAAAATACTCTCATCCAGCCCAAATAGAGCTGGCGTGTCTTCAGGCGCAGTACCCAGCCATTTTCATGCCGATTGAGGAAGACGATGTTATCGCCGGCAGAATCCAATTCGGGTTGATTGGCTATGGCATCCAGGGACAGACTGGCGGCACCGGCTATTATATCGATGAGCCGCGCGTTACCGAAGCGCTTGAATTTCAAGCTGGGAATGCAAAATACCGCGAAGATTTACATGATCTGCTGACATTCTGGAAAGCCAGAAACACGTATGAAATTGTCTTCAGGAATACACCTCCCGATATTGCTTCCATTATTCCTACCGAGCAATGGAAAACCCAGCCCGTTCCGGCTTCTCCCATCATAAGAATGGCAGGAGCCTTTATCGATTTTGATAAGCTGACGAAGATTGGAATTCCGGGGCTCGAGCAGGAAATCCGGGCGGAACTGTCGCGGACAGATAAAACGGGCAATGACCCTGTTCTCTATGAATGTATGCTGGGCAGTCTTGAAGTCCTTAAAAATTGCTGCAGATACTATATTCCCGAAGCTGAAGAAAAAGCGAAGACCGCTGCCACAGAATCAAGAAAGCAAGAGATGACCGCTCTCGCGGCGGCCTTGAGAAATATTATCGATCATCCGCCGCAGACCATGCTGGAAGCCCTTCAGCTGTGCTGGCTCTACGCTATGATGTGTCCGCTGATCGAATTTGGGCGAATGGATGTCTATATCGGCGACTTTTACGTGCGGGACCTGGACAGCAGGCGCATCGATGATGCGCAGGCATTGAGAATGGTGCAGTCCTATTTCCGCTTGATTGACAGCCTGGACTGTGAAACAGACGGCCGTGTGATTGTCGGAGGATACGGACGCAGGAATCCGGAAAACGCGGACAGATTTTGTCTCGTTGCCTTGGAAGCCTGCCGCACTGTTAGGGAAATCCTGCCGCAGTTCACGCTCAGATTCAATGCTCAGACGCCGAAAAATGTCTGGGACAGCGCAATGCGGTGCATTGGCGAAGGCCGCACCTATCCGCTTTTGCAGAATGATGATGTGCTGGTCCCGGGTCTCATGAAAGCCTTTAATGTTGATAGGGCAAGGGCGGAGACATATATGCCGCTTGGCTGCGGTGAAATAGAATTTGACCATTACAGCTTCGGTTCCCCCAATGGTTCCATTGGCTCGCTGAAAATTCTGGAATTGGCGATCCATGGCGGATTCGATCCAGTATCCAAACGATACCTTTCCATGAAAACACCAGGTCTGGCAGATTGTGCGACATACGATGAATTTATCGAAATCTATAAACAGCATCTGAACCGTTTCATAGAGGCACAGGCGCGATACGAAGTGTATCTGTACAAAGCCATCGGCGAAATTCATCCCTTCATGATGGTCACCATGCTCTATGATGGATGCATAGAAAAGGGCAAAGGAATATTTAATGGCGGCTGCGCCTATCTTGCCGGCACTGTCGAATTCTATGGCAATGTGAACGCAGCCAACAGTCTTGCTTCGATTAAGCGCCTTATTTATGAAACCAGGGCTCTTTCGCCGAAGCAAATGATTGCAGCGCTCGACGCCAATTTTGTCGGGTTTGAAAAAGAACGGAAAATGATGATGGATGTTCCGAAATATGGCAACGACATAGCGTATGTGGACAACATCATGCTGGAACTGCACAACTATATTTGTGAAAAGGTCAAGGAACAGGCGCCGAAAGTAGGTCTTGCCAGCTACCTCGCTGTCAATATCAACAACGCGCAGAATACAACATTGGGGCGATGGGTTGGAGCAACCCCTGATGGACGAAAATCCGGTATGCCAATGTCAAACGCGAATAATCCGGCGCCGGGAACTGATAAAAACGGCCTTACCGCAATGCTGAATTCGATTGTCAAACTCCCGCATGACAATCATGCGGGCATGGTGCAGAATATCCGCTTTACCAGGGACACCTGGAACAATCCCAAGACACGTCTGATTATTGAAGACTATTTCAAACGAGGCGGAGCTCACGCGATGATAACCGTGATTGGAAAAGATGAACTGAAAAACGCGATGGAGCATCCGGAAGATTACAAGGATCTGATTGTGCGAATCGGCGGGCTGAGCGCTCGATTCGTTCTCTTGAAAAAGGATGTCCAACAGGAGATTTATGATCGCGTCAGCTACTGATGTGAAAGCGCGGATTTTCGATATCCAGCGCTTTTCACTGAAGGATGGCCCCGGTATCCGGACAACCATTTTTTTCATGGGTTGTCCATTGAGGTGCCGCTGGTGCCACAACCCGGAATCATTCTCAGTTCTGCCGCAGATCGTATATCACGCGAATCTCTGCACTGGCTGCATGAAGTGCGTGGATGTCTGCCAGTTTGGCGTTCACGGGAAAGAATTTCGGGATGGTGTCTGGGTGCATACGGTGGATAATTCGAAATGCACAGGATGCGGAGAGTGTGTCAAAGTCTGCTGTTATGACGCGCTGACGCTGACAGGAAAGGAATATTCGCCCGCCGCATTGTTAGAGCAGGTAGAAAAAGACTTCCGGTATTACCGGCTTCATGATGCGCAGGATCCTTCGCGCGGGGGCATCACGCTTTCAGGCGGTGAGCCGATGATGCATGTTGATTTTATCCGCAAATTCTGTTCGCTGATTCCCGATATTCACACCGCAATTGAAACATCCGGATATGCTGCGACAACGGATTTTGAAAGAATTCTGGAATGCATTGATCTGTTTCTTTTCGATTTCAAGATGGCCAATCCGAAACTGCATCAGGAATGGTGCGGGGCTGACAATCAGCTGATTCTGAAAAATCTGGATTTTCTTTATCGGCGCGGCTGCAAAATTATCTTGAGACTGCCATTAATCCCGGGGGTAAATGATTCTTCCGAGCATTTTGATGCGATAGCTGCATTGGCGAAAAAATATCCTGAATTGGCAGGTATGGAAATTCTGCCCTATCACACCTATGGAATAGGGAAACTGGAACAGCTCGGTTTGCCGCAGGATCCGTCATTGCCGCTGAAGGACGCGTCAAACGAAGATATTCAGCGCTGGATTGGAGAGTTTCAGCAGCGCGGCTGTATGCATGTAATTGTGTCGTAATTATTTCACCTGCGAATACGAAGCAAGGTGTTATAATAAAGGAGAGGTGGTATGAAAAGAGAAAGGAAAGCGGTTCTGTGTTTTCTGATTCTTGTGACCATGGTCACCGCGTTCGGCTTCGCCCAACCGAAAGCGAATCTGCTTGTTTCAGTGTGGGCAGGCCCCCACGCCGATCTGCAGAAGCGAGTTACTCAGGAGTATAAAAAGGACAACGTCACAATCGATGACGTTGATTATGGCAATCTGAAGGCAAAACAGCTGACTTCGTTCCAGGCGTTGTCCGGATCCGGGAATTATGATGTTGTCTGGGTCAACAGCCAGTGGATGAAGGAATATACCGATGCCGGTTATCTTCTGCCTATCGATGACTACATCAAGAGCGCAGGAATTGACATGAGCATTTATTCCAAAGGTTTGCTCGACGGATGCGTTTTCAACGGCAAAACCTATGGATTCCCAACCTTTGCCCAGACCCTCATTATTGCCTATGATGGCGATGTTTTTAAAAAAGAAGGGCTGAAAGCGCCAACCAACGCTGAGGAGTTGGTAAGTATCGCGAAATATTTCAAGCAGAAAGGGAGCGGTATTGCTCTTCCGGCGAAACAGGGTTCCGGTGCGGTAACGCTTTTCTCCCAGCTTCTGTTCTCGGATGACGGCTATTATTTCGATAAAAATGGCAAGCTGAATCTGACGAGCAAAGAAGCGGTGTACGCGGCATCCATCTATGATCAGCTGGTACAAAACGCCGTCCCTGGAGTTCTCGCCTGGCATCATGATGAAACAGCAGAAGCGGTCAGGATGAAGAACGCGCCGATCGGGATTATCATGAGCGGTCTGGCTAACCAGAATTCAGATCCGAATAAATCGCTCATTGTCAATTCCGTGAAGTACGCTCCGCTGGCGGGTAAAAACGGCAAAGCCGCCGCGACCAACTCCTTCTGGGTCTGGGCTGTGGCGAAAAACTCAAAAAATCCCAAAGCTGCTTTTGATTACATTGCCTGGATGGCAAGTCCTGCAACCGAGAAAAAGCAGACTCTCGCGGATCAGCAGGTCAGCGGTATTGACGCTCTTTCCAAGGATCCGGAAATCCTGGCCAAAGCGCCATTCCTTCCCGTTGTCATGGAACAGCTTGCGAACGGCAAAATTGATCCGCCGCTGGCAAACTTTGGCAAGCTTAAATCCGCGCTCATTGTCTCGCTTTCCGAAATTGCGACAACTGACGCAAAACCCGCTGATGTTCTGGCCAAGCTCCAGCAAGATATGGCTGGTGTCGATTTCAGTAAATAAGGTAATCGCCAGATGTTGAACACTGCTGGAAAGTCGGGGCTCATGAAGCGCAAAACATTCGAGCTGTCGCTGGAGCGCGGAGACCTTCTGCCGCTCCTGCTGATGCTGCCGGTATTGCTGGTAATTCTGTTTGTCATGATTATCCCGCTGCTGTATGGATTCACCATGAGCCTGTTTGATACAGGGTTTGGTAAGAAAATCACCAGCGAAGCGTTTATCGGCTTTTCCAACTACGCAAAATTCTTTCAAGACCCTGTTGCCTTGAAGGCAGTGTTCAATACGCTTGCCTTTTCTTTCGGAGCTATAATCGGCGATCTTGTTCTTGGTACGCTCTGCGCGGTTTTTCTTCTCCAGATTCCGCGATTTTTTTCATCAGCGCTGCGTCCTGTCGTAACAATACCGCTGCTGGTTTCGCCGATTGTCGTAGGTTTAACCTGGCGATATATATACGATCCCCGGGGTATCCTGTATTGGGTTCTGGGTTTGTTCGGATTGGGCATCCAGAATTTTCCCGGAGTGACATCGAGTTCTACGGCGCTTCTTTCGACAATTATCGCGCATTGGTGGCAAGTCACCCCCTTCGTCATTATTGTTCTTACAGCCGGCCTTCTGGCTATTCCGGAAGAATTATATGAAGCTGCAAAAATCGATGGAGCCGGCCCGGTTGCGACATTTTTTAGAATCACTATCCCTCAGCTGAGCAAAGTCTATGTCATCATTCTTTTAATCAGCGGCGTGGATACTGTCAAAGTCTTCGATATTATTTACGCGCTGACAGGCGGCGGCCCGAACAATTCATCAATATCGTTGAGCATTTATGCGTATAGCAACGCATTCGAGCAATCAAATCTGAGTTATGCGATGGCGATATCGTTCATGACCATGATAATAACATTTCTGGTTTTCGGTATTCCTTTTGTGCGCCAGAATCTGAGCAGAAGCGATAGGGCATAACCATGAAAGAAGCAAATTTTAAAACCAAAAAAATGATGTCACGCATCGCGATTTATTTCTTTCTCATACTTTTTATTTTATGGACCGTCGTGCCTGTCTATATCGTCATCAGCAATTCATTCCGGAGAACCATTGAAATCAAGCAGATGCCGCCAAAGCTGATTTTTACGCCAACCTTTGAGCATTATGAAAAAATAATTTCGCTGGATCGCTTTGGGATTTATTTCAGAAATTCAGCAATAATATCGATTTCTGTCACTTGTTTTACGTTGGTGCTTGGTTCCATGGCTGCCTATGGGCTGAAAATTTTCCGTTCTAAAATCGGAAAACGAATTTCGAACTTCCTTCTGCTGGGCAAAATGGTTCCTTCAATTACCATTCTTATTCCGCTGTTCATTTTAATGAACCGCGCCCGGCTGACCGGAACGTTCATAGCGCCAATACTGACTTTGAGTTGTCTTTCTTTGCCGTTTGTAACCTGGCTCATGACTGGTTTCATTGCTGATATTCCAACTGAATTGATCGAGTCCGCCAGTCTGGAAGGCTGTACCCGCATGCGAACCTTCAGGATCATCATTCTGCCCCTTTTAAAGCCAGCCATCGCGTCGGTAATCATTCTTGTCATGCAGGCTTCGTGGAATGAACTATTGTTTTCGCTCCAGCTGACAAACCTGAACACCTATCCGCTCACCGTCGGTGTTGCGCGTTATGTCGGAGCGGTTTCTGTTGATTGGGGAAAATGCAGCGCGGCTGCGACCATAACCATGGTGCCAATCATCATCATAGGGTTTTTCATGCAGAAATATCTTGTCAGCGGCATGACAGCCGGCGCGGTAAAAGGATGATAGTCTGATGTTTTACGGTACCCAATATTACAGGCCGCCCTTTCCGCGCCGCGAATGCTGGGAAGCAGATTTCGCCAACATGGAAAAACTCGGATTCAATCTTGTCAAATTATGGGCAGTCTGGAATTGCGTCGAGCCCGAACCTGGCAGATACGATTTCAACGATCTCGACAGTTTGGTGGAGCTTGCTGGAAAACATGGTCTCCAAGTTGTAATCAACATGATTCCGGAAGGTGCCCCGTATTGGACCTTTGACGGCAATAAACGTAACCTCTATACAACCGCTGACGGCCAGGTCGTTGAATATGGAGGACCAGCCAATATCCCGAGCGCGGGCTGGCCAGGCCGATGTCCCGATGACCCGGAATTTTCAGTGTTACTGCTTGCCTTCATTGAGGAAACGGCGCGTCATTTTTCGATGAAAAAGGAAATCGCCGCGTTTGATGTTTGGAACGAGCCTCATCTCGAGCCGATGTATGATTACCGTTCCAATATGCTGTGTTACTGCGAGCATTCAAAAAGAGCTTTTGTACGATGGCTGAAACGGAAATATCATTCCATCGAAGCGTTAGCAGACGCGTGGTACAGAAAATATGCTGACTGGTCGCAGGTCGAACCGCCCGTACGCTTCGGAACCTGGGCAGATATGCTGGATTGGCGAAAATTTTGGCTGGATAATATGAGCGATTGGCTTCAGCTGCGGGTGCAAGCTTGCAAGTCGGGAGCCCCAGGCGTTAAAGTGCAGACTCATGTCGCGTATAGCGGAATTCTTGGAAATAAAATTACAGGCGGACTTGGCAATGAGCTGGGTGATGAATTTTCCCTCGCCCGCCATGTAGATATTTTCGGACTCTCAAGTTTTCCCAAATGGCTGATGGGCGATCAGCATTATTACCGGCATTTTATACACAATGAAATGGTATCCGAGGCTGCCGCGGGGAAACTTTTTTATCAAGTGGAACTGCAGGGCGGCGCAGGTAAGCCCGGTCTGCTCGGTGGAGAGGTGCCAACCGCCAGCGATATCCGTATCTGGAATTACAATACGGTCGCGGTTGGAGGGAAAGGAACTGTTTACTGGCAATATGCGCCGGAACCCTCGGGAATCGAATCGCCTGGTTTCGGACTGACAGGCTTTCGGGGTGAAAATACGCCGCGGAGTCTGAGTGCAGCAGCGTGCGCGCAGGAACTGAATCTGCAAATGCTGGACCGCGCCCGAAAAGTCCCGGCGATCAATGCTGTGTATGTTTCCCGGAAAAGCGACTTGCTATGCTTCGCAAGCGAACGCCGCGAAGAAATGTATGCAGGCAGTTTAAGCGGCATCTTCAAGGCAGCCTATCAGCGATGCATCCCAATTCGATTTTTTCATGAAGATCAGCTTCAAACACTGCTTTCCAGCGGTGTCCGAGTTTTATATCTTCCAATGCCGCTTGTTCTTGATGATCGGGAAGCGGATGTATTTGAAAGATTCGTCGAGAACGGCGGGACGCTCATCAGCGAGGCCTGTCCAGGTCTTTATGATGATAGCGGGCTTCTGGAGCAGTCAGGTTCGATATTAAAGCGTCTTTTCAATCTTGCGCATATTGAAATCCAAGGAATCAAGGACTGGGGCGAGGTTGAAGGCTGTCTGGATGGAAGGACGTGCTTTACAGGAAGATTCTATCGGCAGCTTGTCAAACCTGGAGCCGCGGCACAGGTGCTTGCTCGGTTTTCCGATGGCGAACCCGCAGTGATCGAATATTCCAAAGGACAGGGGCGGGCAATCTGGATAGGTACCTACCCTTCGTATCATTTTGAGCAAAGCGGCGATTCGCAGACCGGTGATTTTCTTGCAAGCTTTCTCGATGCTCGTGGCTACACTGACATTCAATCAATTCAGATTACGCCGCTCGAAAAGACAGCTTCGATTTCTGCGCCAGTACTTCGCCTCTTGGAAACAGACTCTGAATTTATTCTGGTTTGCGTCAATCATTGCACTCATCCAGTTGATATGGCTGTTCGGTTTACACATGCAAAACAAACGGTTTCCATTCACCTCGGCCCGCTGGATGGCAAAGCGGTTTCAGTGCAAAAGTAGTTGCAAAAATGGAAAATTCCTCTTGCTTTAAAAGGCATCCAATCTTAAATCGAATTTCGCCTCATGCCTGCCCGTCTCTATGGTTGCCATAAGTACCGCGATATTCCATACTCTTTGCCGTGAGCGAAAAGCGAGCTAAAACACAGCCAAGACAGGCGGATGAGAATCAGCCGGAGCCGAATCATCGACCTGAAAAATCGGGCATCAATCTCTATTCTGAATACAGCCTCCACGCACAGCTGAAACAACAACTGGCACATCCAGGGGATCGGCTGGAGGCGGAAGTTGAGGGCAAAGTCGTCGATTTGCTCCGGGCCGATGGCGAAATCATTGAAGTACAAACAGGGCATTTTGGCCAGATTAAAGCTAAACTGCTTTTGTTCGCATCAAAGGGGTATCGGGTTCGGCTGGTATATCCGATTGCCCTGCAGACTGAAATCCGCCGCCTCGACCCAGCAACGGGCGAATTGCTTTCCCAGCGCAAAAGTCCGAAGCGGGGCAGTTTCTACCAGCTTTTCGCCGAACTGATCCGGGCGCCCGAACTGATAGCCGCGCCTAATGTCACTATTCAAGCAGTAATCGTGAAAAGCATCGATATAAAAGTCCGGGATGGCACCGGTTCCTGGTGGCGCAAGGGCGACAGGACGGTCGATCGGGAACTTGCAGAAATTTTATCATCGCAGAGTTTTTCTGATGCTGCAGAGTGGCTGGCTTTGCTCCCTGCCAGCTTTGCTGAACCTTTTACAGCAAGCACTCTGTCGGAAAATCTTGGAATAAAGCCCGCTCAAGCGCGCCAAATGCTCTATTGCTTCAGCCGGGCGGGGCTCGTCCAAGAACAGGGCAGGCTTGGCCGAATGAAGCTTTTCCGGAAATCCTGAAAAATCGATTTGGGCTCAAGTGCATATTAGATTGAAAAAATGGTGGAAGATCCTGATCTGCGCCCATAGGCTGAAGCTGAAACCGAAGATATCCTTCAGTTTTTAAATCAGTTTCTAATTTAAATTAGGCTTTAACAAAGAACTGGCTGAATACAATATTCCATTTTTATATTGAAATAAAAACAAAATAAGATTCATTAAGCCCTAAGCTACCACTCAGCCTTGACAGAAGGCAAAACACATTATGATAATGACCCATGGTGCGTAAATGATAAAAAATATTTCTCTGAAGCCGCTTTGTCAAAAAGCTCTACTCCTCATTTTTATAATGATGTCTGCATGTTCGGCATTTCCGCAGGCTACGGCAGGCAAATCGGCAACGGACCGAAAGTGCGATGAAGTGATGTAATTTTTCTCTGAATTTTCATTTTGCATTTGTAAGATTACGAGCCTATACTGACTGAAAGGCAGAATATGAAACAGCGTGTAAAGGCGGCTTTGTTTGCCGCGGTTTTTCTGATTGGTGTACTTGGGTTTGTCTGCGGTCAGGGATTGGGAATTGGGACAGCTCCCGGCGCAGCACTGCCGCCACAGCTTGGCGCTGGAACGATTCTCCATGATATTCGCCCGGGAGCAGGGGTAACGCGAACAACCTGGCTTTCCGAATGGTTTGAAGCGCTCGCGGGAACGTCGGCTGACACGAGGGTTTTTATATTGGACAGCGGAAAGCCCGGAGCGGCAGTTTTTGTGGCTGGCGGAACCCATGCGAATGAAATAGCTGGAATTTTGACCGCGGTAACGCTGGTCGAAAATGCTGTACCGCAGAGCGGTAAACTGATCGTTATTCCGGATTTGAACAATTCGGCATCCACTTGGACTGAAAGCAATCAGGTACCCGCTTGGATTGCAATTCAGACAGCGAACGAGACACGGTTTTTCAAATATGGGGCGCGCCTGACCAATATCGCTCATCAAGGCAGCCCGGATCCTGAAAGCTACAAACATCCTGATGGCGGTGATGTTTTTGAAGGCTGGGAATCGAGAGACTTAAACCGTGCTTATCCTGGAGCCGCCCAAGGAGCGCTGACGCAGAAGCTTGCCTACGCTGTCATGGAATTACTGAAACGGGAAAATATCGATGTGGCTTTCGACCTGCATGAGGCGGGTCCGGAATCGCGGCTCGCGAACATGATAGTCGCAAATCCGAAAAATCTGGATATGGCGGCATTCGCTGTACTCAATCTCGAACTTGACGGCTTCCGCATGAAGCTCGAGCCCTCCAGTGATACCTTCCATGGGCTTTCGCATCGCGAATGGGGCGACAGGACCCAAGCTGCTTCTTTCCTGATTGAAACTCCAAACCCGGCGCAGTCGAATAACGCAGCCAATCCAGCTGAGGATCCGTCATACCCGCTCAAAGGGCGTGTCATGACGCACCTTGCAAGTATCGAGGCAATTCTGGATGCCTGGAATATGATGAATGGTGCAGGCCGAACGATAACATTCGCCGCATGGCCTTCTCGAGATGTCTTGAATACAAACGGACTTGGCTCAATTTTGAAATGACAAATAGGAGGAAAAGATGAAAAGGAATTTGCGGAATCCAGGTTATGCGATTCTGTCGGTCGTTCTGGTGGCAGTCTTTATTTTTGCACCACTTGTATCAGCGTTTGCGGCAGATACACTGAAGGCGGAAATTACCGCCCGCAATGGGATGGTCGCTTCGGCTCAGCCACTTGCGTCAGCAGCAGGACTCGAGATTCTGATGGCAGGCGGAAATGCGGTTGACGCCGCGGTTGCGTCAGCATTCGCGCTTGGCGTTGTCGAACCGAATGCGACAGGTCTTGGCGGCGAAGGCATGATGGTCGTCTATCTGGCGGATAAAAAGCTGACCATAGCGATCGATTACCGCTCAATGGCGCCTCTTGCCGATATGTCGAAAGTTAAATTCCCTGCAGACGGGCATGTTTCTGTAGCGGTTCCCGGTACCGTTGCAGGTCTTTGTCTTGCGCTCCAGAAATATGGAACGATGAGCCTTGAACAGGTCATGGCGCCAGCGATTCGGTATGCAAAAAATGGTTTCATTATCAGCGAAACGCTTGCGCAAAGCATTGCCGACCGCTTTGATCCCATCTCTAAAAATGACGCTCTTCTGGAAATTCTTGCCCCTGATGGGCTTCCGCTCCAGGCTGGCCAGATAATGAAAAATCCGGATCTTGCCAGGACAATGGAAAAAATCGCAGCAGGCGGACCTGATGTATTTTATCAGGGTGAAATCGCAGACGCGATTGCCGCCGACATGGCAAAAAATGGCGGTTATATTACCAAAGAAGATTTGAAAGCCTATAAGGCCATTGAACGTGAGCCGGTGCGGGGAACATACCGAGGCTATGAAATAGTCTCGGCTCCGCCCCCCGTCGGCGGGCTTTCGGTTATTGAAATGCTGAATATTATCGAGAATTTTGACATAGCATCCCAGCCTCCCATGTCGCCTCGGAATGTTCACATACTTGCCGAAGCTATGAAGCGCGGTTTTGCTGACAACTCAGCATTTATAGGTGATCCGGCGTTTACCAAAATTCCAGTTTCCGGGCTTCTGGATAAAGGTTATGCGAAACAGCGCGCCGCTGAGATAGACCTTGCGAAAATGACTCCCGCGGTTAAAGCCGGTACACCGCCCGAACACCCATCGACAACACATCTCTCTGTCGTAGACAGAAACGGCAACATGGTAGCGCTCACGCAGACCATTTCCAGCTTTTGGGGCGCTGCGGTCGCGGTTCCGGGAACTGGTATTATTCTGAACAACGAAATGCAGAACTGGTCAGCCAAGGGTGCGAATGCTTATGCTCCCGGAAAGAGAATGCGGACAACCATTGCGCCGACTATTATTGCCAAAGATGGCCAACCGATCGTGACGATGGGAACCCCAGGTGCTGGCCGTATCATTTCCACCATGGTTCTGCTGACCGTTAATCTAATCGATTATAAAATGGGCGTGCAGGAAGCGATTGAAGCGCCGCGGTTCTATGCTCGCGATACGGAAAAAGTGCTTTCAGCGGAAGCTCGAATGCCCAAGGAAACAAAGGACTGGCTGACTTCAATCGGCTACAGCATTAAAGACTATCCGGACTTTGATCTTTTCTTCGGCGGAGCGCAGGCGATTCTGGTTGATCCGGTGTCTGGTATGATGTATGGCGGCGCGGATCCACGGCGAGATGGCGCGGTTTTCGGTTTCTAATATCAAAAGGAGCAGGTTTGATGCATATGAAGAATTTTAGCACAATAGGCCGAATTGGCGCTTTGCTCGTTATTGCGTTATTCGCCATTGCTGGAGCATCGGCGCAGACAGCGCAGACAGCCAATACGGTTCCTGCTGCACTGGCGGGAACTTTTCTGCGGCCTGGTTTCATAACCTCTGCCGGGCAGACTTCTGATGCGGCAATCGTTAAGGTACTTGCCAACACAAAACTGAAGCTTGGTTTTGACTATGATATCATGGCAAAGCCTGAGGCGGTTGCAGGGGCTAAAACGCTGGTTCTGGTGCTGGGCGCTTCAAATAAAGGCTTAGGCTCTGCAGGTTTGAGTTTTGAGCAGGAAATGGAACGAGTGAAAAAAGTAATTGCCGCGGCACAAAAGGCTGGGGCAAAAATCATTTCCATGCACACCGGCGGCAGCAGCCGGCGCGGCGAACTCTCCAATGCCATCATTGAACTCTGCATTCCGGTTTCCAGTGCGGTGATTGTGGTGGAAGAAGGGAACAAGGATGGATTTTTTACCGAGCTTTGCGCCAAACATTCCATTCCATTACAGGTTGTCCCATCGATTGCTGAAGCGGGCAACGTGCTGAAAGTTTTGATGGCGCCGTGAAGAAATTTCTGCTCTTTCTGGCGGCGGTGCTGTTTCTAGGCTCCGCCGCCTATTCATCTCCAGCACCGCTTCAATCCGGCTATGCTGGAGTAATTGGCGAAATGTTATTGTCCGGCAAGAACAATACAGGCAGACCGCTTTCAGATTACGAGCCTGCGCTTGCCGGTACTGTGTATGACACTCCAATCGTTGTGCTTGGCTCTGAAAATGCGAAAAATGCCTGCTTTATCGCGGCAGGAACTCATGGCAATGAAATTGCCGGTATTCTGGCCGGGTATTGGATCGCGGAAAACTGCACCGTTGAAAATGGCAGATTGGTTCTTCTGCCGAGGGTCAACGCATCTGGACTGCTTCGAATTGAAGATAAAGAAATTGCACAACGCATAATAACGTTAGCCGGCAGAGAATTCCATTATGGCAGCAGACTCACTGACTGGCGATTTGAGGTTGCAGATGACCCGCTGAATTTTATTCCGCCGAAAGCTCCCGTTGATTTTGCTCCGCTTGCAGGAAAGGAAGCTCGGAATATCAATCGAAATTACCCGGGTTCATCGTCAGGCAGCATGACGAGCCAAATCGCTGCCGCGGTTACCAAATTGCTGTTGGAAATACAGCCGGTTCTCGCGATTGATCTTCATGAAGCAAGTCCCAAATCCAGCCTTGCATGGTCCATCATTACCAGAAAAGAATTTCTGGATGAAGCAGCGATGGCTGTTCTCGATGTCGAAGACCAAACAGGGGTATCATTCCATCTTGAAGATTCGCGGGAAGAATTTTCCGGCTATTCTCACTGGGAGTGGGGAAAACTCGGCATTCACGCATTTCTCGTGGAAACCCTGAACCCCGCGCAGCCAGACGATGACCCTGAAATAGACCAACTGAACAATCAAATTTCGCCGCTTGCGCTGCGAGTTTTTGTTCATCTCAAGGCGGTTGAAAATCTGATTGCCTCACGCAATCTTACGTTAGACGACACTGAAACCATTCAGGTTTCCGGTTTTCCCAGAACGATCGACGAAGTATCATTCTGGCTTCACGGGAATGCCCGATGAACAAAGCAGTTTGGCTGACTGGGCAGGAAGCCAGGGATTTAATCTTGAAGCTCGCTCAGAAAATTCAAAACCATCCACAGCAAGTTCAGAAAAATAGGGTTGAATCACCCGGTATGGTATCACAGGTTTCAGAGCTTCAGCCGGTGGAAACCAAGCTGATTATCCAGCGCTTGCCAACATGGGTTAAGGCCTACTGTATCCTCATGGGCAGGACTCACCACAATTTCTGGCTCGCGCTTGAAGCCGATTCATCAAAAATCACCAAAGATGCCGATACGCAAATAGTACTGAATTTTACCGGTGCCGGAACAAGCGCCTCGAATTCTTGTCTAGTTCATTCGTGGTGTTTGAAAGCGGCACAACATGTGGAGAATGAAGGCATTCTGATCGGTCAGGAGCGAATATCCGGCATGATAAAAATTGTAACATTGCCAGCCGCAGGCGATGCTGTTCTTAAAATCGAAACTAGTTTCTCTTAATGCGTGCGGTCAAATTCCTTGGCTTTTTCTGACATGAAACGATCGATATCCTCAGCCGCGTCACCCAGCAAAACCAGCAATGTTTTTATTCCTTTTTCGCCGAGCTTGCCGGCTTTGAATAAAAACTGAACCACTTTGGAATCAGCAGCCTTGGCGGCCTGTCTGACAGCTTCATCGTACTCATCCTTGCTCATCGATTGCACCGCTTTTTTCAAAGTGTCGGATGATTTCGCTTTGCCATATTTTACTGCGTAAAGTGCGACGACATATTCGACAATTTCAACTTGCTCCTTGCTCAGCTTATACGCTAGAATCTTTTCCGCGTCGCGAACCGGATTTCTGAACCAGGTTAATTGCGCAAAGGTAGAAGCCGGCACAGCAACCAGCAAAACCATGGCAGATAATAGAACAATTCTGAATTTTTTCATGATTTCCCCCTGCATTATAATGATTATTGTGAATCGAGTCGGCAAAATTGGCAAGGGCAATTTTATAAGATGATTTTCGGGCAGTATTTTTATGCCTGTCAGAATTGTGCTATACTCCCCCTATGACAGCAGTTCTTGTTCAGCCGCCGTTTGTCCAGCTCAACGCACCGTATCCCGCCATTCATTACCTTTCCGCCTTTTTGCGCAATCGGGGCATGGAGGCTGAGTGTCATGATCATTCTATCGAGCTGTACCGAAGGATTTTTTCACGAAGCGGGCTTCAGAAGATTTTTCAAGCAGCGCGAGAAAAACTGGATAGCAATCAAGGTGCTGAGGCTGTCACGAGTGAAAAACGCAGACGAGATGTCAAAACTGCCGATGAAGTCGCACAACGCGAAATCGTTCGATTTTTATCATACGAAAAGCTCTATTGCGATTGGATAGATTCGATTATCGACTTTCTTTCAGGGGCTGATCCGGGAATGGCGCATCGGCTGGCTGCGGCCGCTGAACTTCCGCGCGGCGCGCGGGCACAAGCTTTCCTGGATGCGCGCGATGGACGAATTCGCCCCGATGAATCGCTGGCGCTTGCTACCGCCATTCTCGATGATCTCGGAGACTTTATTGCTTTCACGCTTGACCCTGAATTCGGAACCATTCGATACGCCGAGCGAATCGCCTCCAGCAGGGCGGATTTTAGCGCGATTGAGCAGGCATTGGATTCGTCATGGCTCATCAAAGCATTTTACGAACCGTATCTCGAGGAGTTCTGGAAGCGATTTGAAGCAAATCCTCCGGCGATGCTGTTGGTGACGATTCCGTTTCCCGGCTCATTGCTTGGCGCACTTGCCTGCGCCCGTTCAGCCCGCTCGGCATTCGGCACTGCACACACCGCACCGGTAATAATTTTCGGCGGCGGCTATGTTTCGACTGAACTGCGCGGATTGCGCGATACCTGCATTTTTCGATACTGTGATTACCTCTCGTTCGATGCTGGCTTTGGAAGCCTCGCGTCAATTTTGGATTCCCGCGAAAACGAATCATTGTATCGAACCATGCGGTTGAATACAGCAGGGAATTTGGCTGTCTGCGGCTTCCCCAAGGACGATTCATTGCGGCTTGTTGCTGCGCCGGATCGAATTTTTATCGACTGTGCAAAAGAAGACGAGTTCCGAAGACTCGAGAAGCAGGCAATAGCGGCTACCTTCCCTGATTACCGCGATGCTGATTTCAGCAGATATCTGCGCATTGTGGATTCGCTCAACCCGATGCACCGCCTCTGGTCTGACACGCCCTGGCTGAAATTCAGTCTTGCGCATGGATGCTACTGGAAAAAATGCGCCTTCTGCGATACCGAACTGGAATATGTCGCCGATTATTCACGCTCCGCAACACCCGCCCTGCTTGCTGCCATTGACAAAGCAAGGGCATACACCGGGCTTCGGGGAATTCATTTTGTCGATGAAGCCATGCCTATGTCGGCCCTTCTTGATTTCGCGATTGCCAACCGGGAGAGGCAGTACAGCTATTGGGGCAATGTCCGCTTTGACGCGACCTGGACACAGGCTCGATGCGAGTTTCTCGCTTCACGGGGGCTGATCGCGGTTTCTGGCGGAATCGAGATAGCAACGGAGCGAGGTCTGCAAATGACCGGCAAGGGTTTCAGCCTGGCGGAGCTTGTGAAAACGCTGGTCGCCATGCGCCGTGCGGGATTGCTCATCCACACATATCTGATATACGGCTTTCCGGATCAGCCTGAGTCTGACATTATCGACTCAGCTGAATTCTGCAGACAGCTTTTTGTTTCCGGTCTTGTCGATTCAGCATTCTGGCATCGATTTGTTTTGACCCGGCATTCTCGGATGTACCGTGAATGGCAGGAGGGAAAGCGCCCGAATCTGAAACCTGTCGACCGGCCTTCAAGGTTTGCGAACAACGACCTCTCATTTGAGGGCGAAGATCGCTTCAATAAATTTGATACGCCGCTCGCCGTATCGCTGTCTGCGTGGATGGAAGGAGAGGAGCTGGACGCTCCACTCTCACGCTGGTTCGGGAAAAAAGCGCCTCGCCCTGGCATTTCAGAAAATCTGGCGGAAAGCCTCATTGCCCAAGCCGAAAGTGAATTGGATTTAGAAGTTCCCAATCCCAAAGGCCGCGCCTTCTGGATCGCTGGTGAAATGTATGCTACCTCCAAAGGACTCACCTGGGCATATCGCGGCAGTCTAGAAACACTCAAGCTCAATCCTGTAAAAGCGCACGATGTTCGCGGTATCATCAACAGCCCGGAACTCTCAACTGGCAGACTGAGTTATTCGGAACTCAGCACCCGGCTCGCCCTTCCTGAACAAGCACTTCGGACTCTGCTGTCTGCCGGGCTTGTTGTCGTGTAACAGAAAGTTTTGTTAAAAATTATCGAAATTGATACTCTTACTCCTTGACACTTTTTGTTACCACCGTTAACATCCGGAATCGTTAAGTTAACAGTGATAACAATCATCGCTTTTGAGCAGATCCTCAAAAGCTTTAAGGAGAACACTTTGGACAATGACTTTTCTTTTGAGCCTGTGATTGGAAGTTCCTGCCCGAATAGCTTGTTTTCAGGCGGCACAGTCAGCGGCGGCGCTCTGGGATTCGGACCGATAACCCACAATGAAAATAACCAGCGCGCTTTCCTGCCGCTCGCATATTCGGTTCCGCACTATGATTTTACGGCAACAGCGGTTGTTTCAGCAGAAGCAAATTTCCGCGAGAAGTCCCGGAAAAGAAGCCTTGCGGCTATCTTTTTCGCCCTGATTTCAGCTATGCTGTTCAGCTGCAAGCTTCCCGCTGATATCGAAAAGATTCAAATCGTAAATCCGGATATATCCAGGGTAGCTGATGGAACCTGGATTGGCGAGTGGAAAACATCGATGATAAATGCGCAAACCGCAGTGACTGTCGCAGGTGGTTCAATTACCGCAATCAAACTGTTAAAGCATGAACATGGACGCGGAGGTCCTGCGGAAGTCATTGTGGAACGAGTCCGTGAAATGCAATCGTTGGAAGTTGCAGCTGTATCCGGTGCGACGGGCAGCAGCAAGGTTATTCTGAAGTCAATCGAGCAGGCTTTGCTGAATGGAATCGGGGGCAGATAATGAATTCAATTTTTTCCAGTGGAATGCGCACAAGAGCTTTGCGGCTTGTGGAAAAGGTGAGAAATCTTCCCCCTGATTATGGTTCAGCGCAAAATACTGAAGAAGGTTGGATCCAGATGCCGTGGGCAATTCCCGGTACTACGATTACAGCAGAAGATGTTGAGGTTTTGCCTGATCCTGTTCGCCGCTATTTTCTGATGGCCAGGGTTGTTGGAAAACGCAGACCCGGCAGTTTTTCAATTGTACTGGAAGGTCGAATCAGGAACTCCGGAGATTCTCCCTGGATGCCTATCATAATGCGTCAGTTCAATCGAATTGATAATCCCGCTAGAATTGTGTTTATTGAGGCGGTTGGGAAACCCATGGCTGGTGTTGATTCTTTGGTCTGCGGAGAGGGCCGAATGCTAATAAAGTTATTCGGCATTATCAAAATCAGCGATTCTGCTGGCAAAGAAATGGCGCAGTCCGCATTGGTTACCTTTTTGAATGATCTCGTTATGTGCCCTGCTGCATGCTTTTCGCTGCCGCTTTTCTGGAAAGTCCTTAGTGAAACAAACGTGCTTGTGCGTTTCAAGCACGCGGGAATGACTGTGACCGCCGAACTTGCAATAGACAGAGGCGGCCGGGTTCGGAATTGGACAAGCAGTGATCGATACGCTGATGTCAAAGGGGAATCAATCCCCGATCGTTGGGCGACACCATTTTCAGAAGACCAGATTGAGCAAGCTGGTCTTAGCATTCCAGCTTCAGGCTCAGGAATTCATGATTATAATGGAAATCCATTTACGTATGTTGAACTCGATAGGATCAGCAATCTAACATTGGATTCAAGAGCACTCCCTTAACTGAGTAAATGAACGTAAGGTTGCGTGCCTAGTCCAAACTGTAATTTTTAAGGGAGGGAAAAATGAAAAAGACAATACTGCTGACAGGCGTACTGCTAGCCCTATTCAGCGGCTGTGTAATCAATCCTTACAACTACACTGCTTTTCATAATAATTTTAACCATGATTACGCAGAATTGATATCGCTCAACTTTGTGAGAGGAACAACGCCGAAACTCGAAATTTCAGTGAGCGCGGATAAAGGTTCTCTGGAAGTTTCGGTAATAAATCCCCAGGGTGAAAAAATCTATGACACTGAAATCAGCAATAATGAAGTAGTACAGAAAAGTTTTAATTCCATGCAAGGGCTTTGGAGCGTTGAATTGAAGAGCATTCGTGGCGTTGGCAGTTTTGCGGTCAAATTTCATGATAAAATCAGGTTTGAGGGCTTTTAAGTTTGCGTTGGTTTCAGGAATAATTCTAAATTGGATGGTTTATGAAAATCTTGGTTGCGTATTGCACAAAAACAGGTTCGACTGAAGAAGTGGCGAAAAAAATAGGCGCGATTCTTGCGGAAAAATCGCATGATGTAAATGTGGTACCTGTCACGTCGGCGCTGGATCCTGCCGGCTACGACATGCTGGTCCTGGGCGCGCCTGTCAATGGCATGAAAGTTTTGCCGGAATTCCGTTCCTTTCTTGAAACCAGGGTTGCAGGGCGCGGGATTGAAACCCATCTGTTCATTCTTTCCTATGTCTATCCCAACGGGCGGGGCTTTTGGAAAAACGCGGTTTCGAAAGACGTTGAGCAGATTCGGCAGCTGGCTGGCGCGAAGAGCGCGGTCATTTTTGGGGGCAGAATTTCAGCGCGGATGCCGGGGCTGATGAATTTTGCTTTTGGTCTTTCCAAATCTCAGCCGCTGGATCTGCGTGACTGGAGTGTGATTGAAGCATGGGCGGAGAACCTCTGACAGAAAATCCCCGAAACTTCACGCATGCATGAAATCCCGGGGATAAGTTCGAAATAAGAAAAGCGAATAAGCGAGATTATTTCAGCTCGGCAAGGAGTTTTTTGGCGTCCTTGTTGCCCATAGCCGCTGCTTTCTCAAGATCGATGCGGGCTTGGGCGGTTCGGCCTGTGTCTTTATAGAGCTGACCGCGATAGTACCAGGCATTGCTGTTCGCGTCGGCGTTTTTACCGAATATAGCGATGTATTCATCAAAAAGCTGCTCGGCCTTCTTTCGATCCTGCCCTGCGATACCGGGCAGAACCTGCCAGAAACGCCCGAGCGAGAGAATCGGACCGCCGTTGTCATACATTTTGTCGAATTTATAGGCGTTTTCAAAGCCCATCTGAGTCTTGCCTTTCAGACCTTCGGCAATCGCTTTCACGATGCTGACGCAGTCGGAATAGGTCCCGACGCAGAGTCCATACCAGTACCAGCCTTCGATGCCGGTCGGGTTCAGCTTAAAAGCGATTTCGCCATATTTCATGCCTTCCTTGGCCGCAAGTCTGGCTGTATCCTTCCAGCCTGTAATTTCTTCCGTAACAAGATAATCGCCGAATTTCCGGGCAGCCTGTGCGGCTTTCCAATTGAGGGCATAATCCTGCGGGGCGGCAGCGGCGAGCTTGACGGCGCTTTCATACGCGGCTTTGAGTTCGGCTTCAGAGGCAGCAAATGCGGGAACGAGGGATAGGGCGAAAAGAATAAGCAAAAGACCTGCGATTCGTTTCATGGACAAATCCTCCTGTTTTGTCAAAGGCTATACTAGCGGAAAGGCGCGGTCAAGGGCTTGAATTTTTTATCAGCTCCGCTGACCGCGTTCCAAAATGTCCGCCAGTGTTGGCTTATTCTACAACCCGGGCTGAAATCAGTACGACATCCTCAACAGGGACATCGGCATGGGGCGGTCGGCGGCCGGTTTTCACTTTGGCAATTTCATCAACAACTTCCATACCGCTTGTGATTTGGGCGAAAACACAATAGCCGGCAGCGGGGCCGGGACCGCGGTAGTCAAGGCTGTGATTATCCACCAGATTGATGAAGAACTGGCTGGTTGCGCTGTCGGGGTGCGGTGTTCTGGCCATGGAAAGGGTTCCGCGCATGTTAGCCGGTCCTTTGGCCGCTTCGTTTACGATCGGAGCCTTGGTCCGTTTCTGATCCATACCCGGGACAAAGCCGCCGCCCTGGACGACAAATCCGGGAATAACGCGGTGAAAAATGGTTCCATCATAGAAACCAGAAGTGACATAATCGAGAAAATTGGCGGCGGTTATGGGAGTTTTATCTTCAAAGACTTCCATGGTGATTTCGCCTTTGCTAGTGATAAATTTGACAGTTTTATTCGGCACGTTGAACTCCTTTGCCGTCATTATGTCAACTTGCGCCGCAGTACTCAAGAGCTCAAAGCTCGGTCAAAGTTCGCAGTCAAGCTGGCGGATTGAAAAATTGAGTGTTATACTGGTCAAAATATATCAGATAGCAAAGGAGTCTGAAGCATGAAACATCGAACTGTTATTGTTGCCTCGTTCGTTCTGCTTTTCGCGATGGCTTTTTCGGTCGGCGCGGAATCAGGCAGGAATCTGCAGAAAATTTATCCGGTCAATTCCGATGTCTACCAAGCGATAAAAACCCTCTACATCAGTCAGGGGCTTTCCCTGCCGTCAACCACAGGTCCGTGGAGCGCTGATGAGCTTTTAAAAATGCTGGATCGAATCAATAGAAACCGGCTGGCGGGCGGTGAGCTGGAGACCTATGATTTTGCTGCATCTCAGCTGGAAAGCGACACCCCGACTTTTAAATTCAGCGGAAAAGTGGCTGCCGAAGGCTACTATCATACGAACACAGCCAGTTTTACCCGTGAAAAAGACTGGGTGATGGGCTACAATGAGCGAAGCCCCATGCTCGATCTGGTTCTGGAGGCCTGGCCGTCTGAAAACTTCTATGGCTATTCATCTCTTTCAGCCGCCAACAATTGTTACAATGGCTGGGATTCAAGAGGCGCGACATCTACCTTGTTCGGCCAGTCTGCCCTGACAACCAATCTCTGGCTTGTTCCCCCATCTGTTCTGAAAGATCTGGACTTCAATTTCCCGTTCCGCGCATTCGGTGCGGCTGGCGGTGACGGCTGGAGCCTGGAAGCAGGGCGCGAAAAACTATCCTGGGGGCCTGGCGAGACTGGCAACTTTATCATTGGGGATCATCTGCTCTATCACAATGCAGGGCGCCTGACTACTTATGGAAAAAATTACAAGTATACCCTGCTGACTTCGTTTTTCCCGCATCCTTCCATGTATTATCCCGTTATGGATAATGCGGGCAATGTTGATAATTCGGGTTGGCAAGCTAACTTGGAAAAAGGCCTCAACATGTTCCTGGGGCATCGGCTCGAGTGGCGAATGTTCGGCAACAAGGTCGGATTCGCGCTGACCGAGGCGATCATGTACCAGTCGGAGGACAACACCTTTGACCTGCGCGTACTCAATCCCGCTGCAATTTTCCATAATTATTATATCCGCGGCAATTCGAATTCGATTTTATCATTCGAACTCGATTATACGCCGATAAACCACCTGAACCTCTATGGCCAGGTAGTTGTGGACGAGTTCCCGCTTCCCGGCGAGCCTGTTCCTGGTGTTGATGCCGGCGCTCTGCCCAGCGCATTTGGATTTATGGCTGGTGCCAAGGGCAGTTACCCATTTGCGAAAGGGATGATTTACGGCTCCGCTGAATGGGTCAAGACCGATCCGTATCTCTATCTGCGCGACAATGGAAGCTATACCCAGGCGCTGGGGGATTATGGCGTCAATTATGTCGTCGCGATCCGAACCTTCTCAAATGGCTCAGGGATCACATATTCAGAAGATTTCCTCGGCTACCAGTATGGCGGCGACGCAATTGTCATGAACGCCAATATTGGCTACAAGCAATTTGGCAAATGGTATGTGACTGGCAGTTTCTTCAATATGGTTCATGGAACGCATGACAAGTGGACTTTATGGTCGCGAGTCGACCCATCTGCTGGCGGGTCTTTTGTCCCGAATTCGACAACACCGACAACATCCCATAATACGGGCAACAATGGGGATCTTACTGCCAATCTTCGCGACGCAGCCAGTGTGACGACCATTATCGGAGTAAAAGCCGGCTATACCGTGCTGAAAAATCTCGATGTCTATGGACAGGCTGATTTCATCAGCATCAAGAATCCTGGAAATATCAGCACCAATCCGACAATCAGCGATATCCAGATTTCCACGGGGGTTTCGTACAAATTCTGAGAGCTTCAAATATGTAAAATCATTCGAGCCGTGGTGAAATAGATGAGCAAGCCGGTGATGTCCACGATGGTGGTCAGCGCCGGGCTTGCGATTAAAGCGGGGTCAGCTCCGAGGGCGGCGGCTCCCAGCGGCAGCAGCGCTCCGATGATGGTAGCTGATACAACCTGGATGCCAAGCGCGATTGCGATGGCGGTTCCAATATCGAGGATGTTGATGGTTCCCGGCATGGGAACATGACTGCCGGTAAAAAGGACTCGCGCAAAAGCGAGGACAGCCAGCACCAGTCCCAGAAGAAGCGCTACCCGCAATTCTTTCCATAATACTTTGAAAGCGTCGCCAGGCGTGATTTCCTTCAGGGCTAGCGCCCGGACAATTACGGTGGCGGACTGACTGCCGGTGTTGCCGCCTGTGTCTGCCAGCATCGGCATGTAAAACGCAAGTATCATGAGGCTGGTCAGAGTGTCTTGGAATGATTGGAGGACAGCTCCGGAAATCAGGCCCATGACGGCGAGAATGATGAGCCAGCCAACCCGGTGTTTGAAATGCGACCAGATTGAAGTATGCAGGTATGCGGTGTTTTCATGCTTTCCGGTGATTGCCATGAAGCGTTCGATATCTTCTGTCCGTTCCTGCTCGATGACATCGATCACATCGTCATGGGTGATGATTCCCACCAGGACTTCATCGCTGTCTACAACTGGCAGCGCGACGAGGTCGTATCGGGAAAACTTATAAACCGCGTCTTCCCGATCATTGAGCGCGTAAACGCTCTGCACCTGCGTATCCATGATTTCTGACAGCTTTTTTGAAGGAGCCGCCAGGATGAGCTCGCCGAGCGATACCGTGCCTTTGAGCTTTCTATCTTTGTCAATGGCAAAAATGGTGTAGACGGTCTTGGCTTCCGAGCCTTCAAGCCGAATTCGTTCCAGCGCTTCCCGAACAGTCAAATCCTGATTCAACGCAATGTACTGCGTTGTCATGATGGAGCCGGCGGTACCTTCGGCATACTGGGCCAGCTGTTTAATGTTTTCGCGTTCCCGCTGGGCGAGAATCGGCATGACCGACTCGAACCGCTCCTGCGGGATGGCTTTCAGCAGGTCGACACGGTCGTCCGGGTCCAGCCGCATGATAAGCTTTGCCAGATCCTTTTGATCGAGCAGTTCGCTGGTGTCCACCTGGAAGGCAGTCGGGAGTTCCCGGAAAACATCGGCAAAAGTCTGGTCATCAAAGTGCCTGAGAATTTCAAGAGCTTCCTCGGGTTTGAGGCCAGTCAGGACTTCAGCAATTTCAGTTGGGTGGCTTTCCCTGAAAAATTCAAGGATATCCTCGAATTTTCCTTCCTCGAGCAGGCTTTTCACATCTGGAGCCAGGAGTTGATCCAGCATGTTGGACCTCCTTCAGGAATTTCTATTGTGTATATAATTTCAGCTGCCGTTTTTTATTGATGATCCGGCCTTCTGTCGTCCTTTCCATTCTATCAGCAATTGCAGGACTATGTCAGCTTCAAAATTGGCGACGATCGAGACGCGGGGCGCTACGGGCGGGCATTCTGGTCCAACTTCCCGGGTAAAATCGCCGCAAAGATGGAGTTGGCCGCGATGGACAACGCGGATATCCTCCAGATTCCCGATTCCAGCGAGTCCGGACGCTGAAACAAGGTGTATATCCGGGAAAGCTGTCAGCACGGTTTCCGCGATCATGGCTTTGGATTCGGCGTTATCGAAGGCTTCTACGATTATGTCGCAATTGGCGAAGATGGAGCGTACGTTATCGGTCTCGAGACGAACCGGATGTGCTTCAATCGTGATTGCGGGGTCGATCCGGCGCAGATTTTCAGCCAGCGCGTCAACTTTGAGTTGTCCGATCTGGTCGAAAAAAAAGAACTGGCGGTCCAGGTTGCCTTCACTGACTCGGTCAAAATCCGCTATGACCAGGCGGCGCACTCCGCTTCTGACAAGCGATGCGGCGCAGTTGGAGCCGAGCCCGCCGGCACCAGCTATCCCGACCGTCCCTCTGGCTACAATGCTTCGTAATACCTCGCGGTTCATGCTCCAAGGGTAAATTCAATTCGACCTTTTTGCAATGAAAAAATCAGAGATAATAAAGTTCAGGAAAAAGGTGAGGCTCGGGCTGTCCAAGTTGAAGAGGGCTCCGGCTGAATAGATGCGGTCGCGTCTGCCATAGAAGGCATTGCCAAGGGTTATTGGGGTAAGTCGTATAAAGATGCTTTTTTTCAGAGTCTGCCCTGGGGCTCCGATGCTGCTGATTCCTGCAATGATGCCAATATCACCGAGTATGTTGATGTAGCTGGCTGGTTGGTTTAGACCCTGGAATCTGTTGGCCGCCAGCGAGTATCCCAGGTGGGCTTCAGCATAAAAATCTTCGAACGGTTCAGGTGTCAGGCGGGGAATGAGTGAAAGACCGGCTTCAAGCCGCGGTGTCAGCCCTTGTGTTATGCCAAGAGATGTAAAAACACCGGGAGACCCTGAGAAAAAACTCCATGAGCCGAGAGAAATCGCGGTTTCCTGGGCGTGCGCAACGGAAGGGGGCGCGATCATTGCAAAAATAAAAAAGCTCATGACTGCAGGCAGAAATTTATTTTTCTTCATAGTTTGCTCTCAATAAAAATGATAGGTGAATTTGAAAGGACTCAGCGAATAGCCAGTGATTTTAAAATTTTTGCTGAAAAGCGCCCCGGGGCTCAGCAAGGAAACATAGCTTGAGCCTGTAAAAAGCCGGATTGGTTCAGCGGCGGCTTCAAAATAAGAGTTTTTCGCGGAATCGAAGGGAAAATAGAAGGCTGCGGAAAAGGCAGGCGCCCAGCTGGTTTTTCGCATTGAGGCGAAGGAGAAAAAATGATGTTGCAGACTGAAAAGAGTCAGATTGAATCCGAGTCCCCAATATGCAGTCTGCAAAGATAGTGGATTGAAATCGACTTGAATCGCGGCGAATAGCGAAGGTGCGAAAGGGTTGGCTCTTTCCGATTCCAGGCTTATGAAAAACCGCAAGGTTTCAGCAGCGGAAAACGCAGAATCCGAAAATCCGGCCATCCCTGCGGAATATGAAATCGCGGGTTTTTGAGAAGAGTCCTGCTGTGAAAATGCCGCTCCGGAACAGATAAAAATGAGCAGCATTATCAGTAAAGAAAAGCGTGCATTATGCGACATATCAACCACCAAAAAGCATTTCCATATAGGCAATAAAATATTTGAGACCGCGATATCGTTCGGCTTCATCCTTGGTAACTGGTCGGGAACGAGCAAGCAGTGTTTCAAGGTTTTCATACGCGGCTCGGCCCACCCGTTCATCATTAAATAAAATAGCGATTTCTCGTGACAGATATTGGCTTCTGAAATTGAAATTGGGGCTGCCGAACGCTGCAGCGGTGCGATCAGCCAGGAATAGTTTGTAATGCAGGAACGCTTTGCCCGGGTCGTCAAACATGAACACGTTGGCGCCGGCCCGAATCAGATCGAGTACGCAGTAATTTGAAGCGAGTTCATAGACTTCTCTGAATGAATTGGTTGAAAGAAGAATGTTGACAGTGACGCCTCGTGATGTGGCTTTTTTTATTTTTTTCAGCAATTCAGGAGTTGCGAAAGTATAGCCCTGAATCATCCATAGCTCGCGTTGAGCGAAATTGAAAAAGCTGTCAAAGAGGGCGTTGACTTCAGAACGCCCATGCAAATCTTGATCAAAAAGCCACAACCTGGTTTCCGGTTGGTAGTTGGGTTCAGGAGGCTGGGTTGTTGTAAAAGAATTAGCGTTGAGCGGCATCGGAGAGCAAAGATTCCATGTTTCTACAAAAGAGCTGATAAGCTGCCTGATGGCGGGCGGACTTTGTACTTCAACAAAGGTATCAATATTACCCAAACTGCTCGATTCTTTCATTGAATAATAGTTCAAATTCATGCCGCCTAACGCGACAGTATGGCCGTCAACAATCCAGAATTTTCTGTGGTCACGATTCAGAAGCTGGGGTAAAGCGAATAGCTTTGTCCCGTTGATAGAATTATATTCTGCGACATTTACCCTAGTACCGCGGAACGTAACCACCGGTGTCGGCAGATAGGACACAAAATCCGGCATGTAGGTAAAATATGACGAAGAATCGAAAATGATATAAACGCGAACGCCAGCCTCTGCCTTTTCCCGCAGTGCGTCAATTATTTTTTGATTGACGGGGTGAGCATTGACGAGAAAGGAATCGATAAGGATATAGCTTTTCGCGTTGGCAACGAGTTCGAATGCGCGTTCATTCCACGCTTCTCCGGAAAAATAATAGCGGGGGAGGCTGGATTCATAGGATGGGATACTCCGGGCAGAGAGATACTGACCAATGGGATCCGCTGATTCAGCGGTGCTCGGGGCTGCCTGCGCTGAAACGCTGGAAACAAGAAAAAGTGAAAAGATGATTGAAAACAGGCGGGGCATCGCTTTCAGACTCCGATATTGAAAAACGGCAGGAGTGCTGATTTTATACCCTCTCCGAACGCTATCTGCGGTGTGTAGCCGAGGGATTCAAGGCGACTGGTATCCATACGGCAATCTTTTGGGCGAGGCGCGCCGGAGGGCGGAGCGGTGTCGGGAATGACATGGCTGGTGCTTTTGCCGAGAACGCGGCCAATTTCCAGAAGCATTTCGTATTTGGTCCAGGATACTGGGCCTGAGAGCAGAAATATTGGGAAATCTTCGCTGAAATCGCGCATCGCGGAGGTGATTGCGATGATAGCGCGGCTGACGTCATCGACATGAAGCGGATAACGGCGTGCCCAGTGCTCAACTTTAACCGGAGCAGTTACAAGCAGTTTTTTGGCAAGCTCGGTGACCGAGCATTCTTCAAGAAATTCGACAGGCCCGTATAAGAGTGGAATCCTGAGGATGGCGCCTTTGGGGCAGGTGTTTTTAATAATCCGTTCGCCTTCCAGTTTCAGGCGGCCGTATTCATTGAGGGGGTTGACGGGCGAGTCTGGGAAATAGGGAGGATTCGAGCCGTCAAAAACGTAGTCGGTGGAAATATACAGAAGTGATGCCGAGTGCCGAGCACAGGCTGATGCGATGGTCTCCGTCGCTGCGACGTTCAGGGTGCGCGCCTTTTCCGGCTGGCTGTCGACTATGTCGGGGCGGCGTTCGGCGGCCGCATGAATGACAATATCGGGACGGGCTGTCTCAAAGAGCGTTTCAACGTGCCCGCTATCGGTGAGATCGGCCTTGACGAGCGGTGGAACTGCGCGTGAATAGGCAGCAGCTGTGAGTTCAAAATTCGGTATCAGAAGCAATTGTTTGCGAAGTGCGCGGCCAAGAAGTCCGGTCGCGCCAGTCAACAGAATTTTCATGACTGAAACAGTATCATAAACGCTCTCAAATGGCGATATGGCTTGTCCTAAACTTGAACAAACGCCTATTTTTCGATAGGGTATAGCCGATTCGCTATATACATCAGAAATTCGATCTGAAAGGAGCTGGCATTATGGATACCATTTTCTGGTCAGCGCGTCAGAATGACGCGTGGAGGACAAAAGTCGGGCTTGCCGAGATGCTGAAGGGCGGCGTCATCATGGATGTCACCAACGCGGAGCAGGCAAAGATTGCTGAAAAGGCAGGAGCCGCAGCGGTTATGGCGCTTGAGCGTGTTCCCGCCGATATTCGTGCGCAGGGCGGAGTTGCCCGAATGTCGGATCCGAAAATGATCAAGGAAATTCAGGATGCGGTTTCTATTCCGGTCATGGCCAAGTGCCGCATCGGGCATTTTGTCGAGGCAAGAATTCTGGAAGCGCTGGGAATTGATTTTATCGATGAATCCGAAGTGCTCACGCCGGCTGACGATAAATTCCATGTGTTCAAGCATGATTTCAAATCACCCTTTGTCTGCGGATGCCGCGATCTCGGCGAAGCGCTCAGAAGAATTGGGGAGGGCGCCGCGATGATCCGCACCAAGGGCGAGCCGGGTACTGGCGATGTCGCCGAAGCTGTCCGCCACATGCGCGCAGTCCGCGATGGCATTGCCCGGCTGACCAGGCTTCCTGAGGAAGAACTCATGACCGCGGCAAAAGAACTCGGTGCTCCCTTCGAACTGGTGTATGAAGTTGCCAAAACCGGGAAACTGCCGGTTCCGAACTTTTCTGCCGGCGGCATAGCGACACCGGCAGACGCCGCTCTGATGATGCAGTTGGGTGCGGAAGCGGTTTTTGTCGGTTCCGGTATTTTCAAATCCGGGGATCCTGCACGCCGCGCATCTGCGATTGTCAGCGCTGTCGTTCACTACAAGGACGCGAAAATTCTGGCTGAAATTTCGGAAGACCTTGGGGAAGCCATGGTTGGCATCGGCCTTTCCGAGCTTGGCGAAAACCAGAAAATGGCTGTGAGAGGCTGGTAAATCCCATGAAAATCGGCGTTCTCGCCCTGCAGGGTGATTATGAAGCCCATATCAAGGCAATTGAGGCGGCAGCCGAACGAGCAGTCCCAGGCCGAACCGCTTCTGATGGTATTGTGCTGTTTGAGGTCAGGAGCCTGCAGGATCTGAACAAAGCGGATGCCATGATCATTCCCGGCGGTGAAAGCACCGTGATGGGCTCGCTGCTGATTCGATTTGGCTTTCTGGATGCGTTTCGGGATCGAATTCTCAGCGGAATGCCGGTTTTCGGCACCTGCGCAGGCCTTATCCTTCTGTCCCGGCAGATTGAAAAATTTTCCCAGCCAGGGCTTGGGGTGCTGGACGTGACGATCAGGCGCAATGCCTATGGCACGCAGGTTGACAGTTTCCGAGCGCCGCTTGAAGTCAGGTTTGCGGAGGATGGCGCTGAACGGGTTGAGACGATGGAAGGTGTTTTTATCAGGGCGCCTAAAATTGTGCAAACCGGTCCGAATGTCAGCGTGCTTGCTTCGCTTGCCGGTGATCCTGTGCTGGTTCGTCAGGGCAATATCCTGGGCGCTACATTTCATCCCGAATTGGTGGCTGGCGCGAGAATTCATGATTATTTTCTTGGCATTGTCAAAAAGTCCGTCTGAGGTCTGATTGCATGAAAGGGGGCAGGAATGCTGAATACTGATGTTGCTGAAATCACTGGGTCTCACCGGTTTTCCGATACTGACCGGCAGCTGCTGGCTCGGTATGAATTGGTTGCAGAGTCGGTTGCGAGAATATTTGGCAGCGGCTGTGAAGTTGTCCTGCATTCGCTGGAGGATATGGCTCACTCGGTAATCAGGATATTCAACGGCCAGGTAACCGGCCGCGCCCCCGGCTCTCCTATCACTGACCTGGGTCTCGATGTTCTCAAGAAATCTTTTGAAACCCGCAACGATATTATCGGACCGTATTTTTCCAAAACCAAGGCTGGGAAGCCGCTGAAATCAGTGACAACCCTCATCCGGAATGATGAAGGAACACCTATCGGCTTTCTGTGCATCAATTTCGATCTGTCGATGCCGCTCAGCCATTTTCTGCAGGAATTTTCGCCTTCAAGCGAAGCGCCCCAGACGGGTGAAAACTTCGCGCCTGATGTGACCGATTTGGTCGGCCATGCAGTCGCGGACGAACTTGACGCGATTTCCAGGGTTACCGGCGTTTCACCGACCGAGAAAAACCGCCGAGTTGTGTTCAATCTGGAACAGCGCGGTGTGTTCGAGATCAAGGGGTCGGTCGAACTGGTGGCGGGCGAGCTCGGTGTCACCAAACACACCGTTTATAAATATCTGCGCGAATTTCGAAATCAGAACTAGGCGAGTGCCGGAGGGACAGGTGTGTGAGCGGCTAGCGCCGCAGATGAAAACGCCGATTCTGCCAGATTTACAAATAAATTTAATTTTGTAAAATATATTTGACAAAATTAAAAAACTGTTGAATAATACTCTTCGAGACATCAGTATGGAGGTGGTATGTCTTCATACCGATCCAACTTTCGAGGAGTATTCCATGAGCAAACACTGTTTCAATGCTTCCAATGCGCCGTTGGCTATCGGCCCGTATTCCCATGCTGTCATCGCTGGTGACTTTGTGTATCTCTCGGGGCAGGCGGGACTTGATCCTTCCAGCAACCAGCTAGTTTCTGGAGGAATTGTACCGGAAACCCGCCAGGTGCTGACCAATCTCAAGGCAATTCTCACAGAAATGAATCTTTCGCTTGCTGACGTTGTTAAAACTTCGGTGTTCCTCAAGGATATGGCGGATTTCGCAGCTTTCAATGCGGTGTATGCCGAGTTTTTCCCTGCTGACTGCCCCGCCCGCACAACCATTCAAGCAGCTGCGCTCCCGAAAAACGCGAATGTCGAGATCGATCTCGTAGCCTATAAGGGCAAATAATTAGATTTTCCAAGGAGGAATGTATGGCAGGTACGGAAGGTCAGGACTTCAAGCGTGAGATTACAACTGCTCAGCTTGTCTGGATCTGTGTCGGAGCGATTATCGGAGCAGGCGTATTCAGCCTGACAGGTATCGGTATTGCCTATGTCGGCTCAGCAGCATTTCTGGTATATCTGGTAGCAGCTGCAATCGCCATCGTATCGACAATCCCAACCATGATAGCTGCATCAGCGTGCCCAACAACAGGCGGCTACTATAAATACATCTCGCGGTTTCTGGATCCGACGCTGGGATTCTATTACATGTGGAACCGCATCATCGGAATCTTCTCCGTATCGGTTGTTGCCATGTCATTCGGGCAGTATGTCCAGGTAATCATACCAACCATGCCAATCTGGGCATCTTCTCTTTTTGCCATACTTTTCTTTACGGTTCTCAACCTGTTCAATGTAAAAATAATTTCAAAAGCGAACAAATACTTTGTCTATATCCTGCTTGCCGCGATGCTGTGGTTTATCTTTGAGGGTATTCCCAAAGTCGATGTTTCACGGATGCAGGGATTTATGGCAAATGGCTTTTCCAACTTCCTGACTGCGCTCATCATGTATATGTTCGCGCTGGATGGAGCTTCGGTCGTTATCAATATGGGCGGTGAAGTAAAGGATCCAAGAAAATCCATTCCTGTTGCGATTATCTGGGGAACTGTCATTGCGGCTGTCATCTATGCGTTGCTGGCTTTTATCGCGACTACCGCAGTTGATTACAAACAGCTTATTCCGCCTGTTACCAAACGAGCTATGCCGTTGGGTGAATTTGCGAAAAAATTCATGAGTCCGGCTGGTTTTGTGTTCTTTATTTCAGGCGGCGCATTTTTGGCGATTCTCACAACGTTGAATGCCGGTATCATGGTACAGTCAAGAATTTTCTGGGCAGCGTCACGTGATGGCATTTTCCCACGCTGGTTCGCTCAGCTGAACAAGTCCGGTCAGCCTTCGCGGGTAACAATTACGGTTGCGCTGATTATCGCACTTCCAATTATTTTCAAATTCGACTTGAGTTTTACAACACTCATAACCTTGGTACCGGGTTTTATATTCTCGATGATGATGCCGATTTCAGTCCTCTTTATTGAAAAGAAGTTCCCAAATCTCTATAAAAAATCGCTGTTGCCGCTCCCCAAAATCTGGCTTTACCTGATTGTTGCCTTTTCCCTCGGTATCAGCTTGCTGCTTTCGTGGAATGGTTTGCTGAAAATCGGCGTCAAGAACCTCTATTATTTTGCTGGATTTTTCGGGCTTGGAACAGTGTATTACTTCATCATGACAGCGCGAATGAAAAAAGAAGGCAGAATCTACCGTGATATTAAACATGATTATGATAAGTATTGGATAGAAGAAGAAGCGAGACTGACACAGCAGAATAAGTGATGGCAAAATATGCCAACTGCAAAAATTGGTCGTTTAAAAAGAGCCGAAGATTATTAAGAACTTCTGCGAAACCGTTCCTTTGGTTTGCCATGGGAGCGGTTTCAGCTTGTTGATATGGAGATACCATGCGTGAAGATTTTGACAATGTTCCAGATCGTGTACCGACCAGTTCATTGAAATGGAGTTATCGAAAGCGTTTTTGCGGCGATGACAGCGTTCTGCCGATGTGGGTGGCGGACATGGATTTTGCCTGCCCCAGAGCCATTGTGGAAGCTGTCAGGGCCCGGGCAGACCATCCGATTTATGGTTATCCGGTCAGAACCGATGGGTATTACAGTTCGCTCATCAACTGGATGAAAAAGCGGAATGGCTGGGACATCAAAAAGGAATGGATCTGCTATTCGCCCGGTGTTGTGCCGGCGGTCAATTTCTGCGTTCTTGCCTATTCTCAGCCGGGCGACAAGGTCATTGTCCAAACGCCAGTGTATTATCCGTTTTCCAGCGCGGTGCTGAACAATGGGCGCCAGCTGGTGGAAAATCAGCTCCGTCTCGACGGGGATCACTATGTGATGGATTTTGAGGATCTGGAGCAAAAAATCGACGCGCGGACCAGAATGATTATCCTCTGCAGTCCGCACAATCCAGTTGGACGGGTGTGGAAACAGGAAGAGCTCGAGCGCCTTGTCGAAATCTGCAGGCGAAAAGGTATTCTGATTATTTCTGATGAAATCCACTCTGACCTTATCATCGGTCCGACCAGGCACACCTGCATTGCCATGCTTCCGGGAGCCGCTGACATCACTGTTACGCTGACTGCGCCGAATAAAACTTTCAATATCGCAGGGCTGACAACCGCCAATGCGATTATTTCGGACAAGCGTCTGCGCGATGCTTTCATGACGGTGGCAGGAAATCTGGGCTTGGGGATCTCCAATGTTTTCGGAATTGTGGCGCAGGAAGCGGCGTACACCTATGGGGAGCCATGGCTTGAGGAACTTCTGGAATATCTCAGAGAAAACTACCGAACGCTCACGGACTTTGTCGCGGCGAGGCTGCCCGAGCTGAGCGTTCTGCCGCTGGAAGGTACCTATCTTGCCTGGCTGGACTGCCGTAAACTCGGGATGAATGATGCCGAATTGAAGGAATTCTTTTTGAAAAAGACTAAGTTGTGGCTGGATGAGGGTACCATGTTCGGCAACGGGGGGTCGGGTTTCATGCGAATCAACATCGCCTGTCCGAAACAACTGTTGACAGAAGCGCTGACGCGGATTGAAAATGCTTTTATCGAAAACAGGAGGTGAGAGCATGGACTATCTCGTTAAAGAGATTGAACGATTCTACAAGGTAATCAAACTGAAACCCTTCAGGCGGACTGAGGGCGTAGCCTTCGACATATTTCCAATGCAATACCTGCCTAGGATAGATGGGATTGACCGGGTGATTCATAAAAGCAGTGCGGTGTCGCCGGGAGCGGTCGGCGATATTGCCCGTCCCTGGTATCTTCACCCGCATCAGGAAGACAATCTGCTGGTTCTGCATGGCGTTCGATATGTCGAAATTTACACGCTTGAACACCGGCGCGTCGAGAATTTTACGGTTGAGCCGGAGCGGATACTGCACAATGGCACGGTGATTTTCGATGGGCCTGCGCTGGTCGTCTGGCCAGTCAATGTATTCCACCGCATTGTGTCGGGCGAACAGGGTTCTGCGTCGCTCAACTTTGCCGTCCGGCATCCGGGCTTTGATATTGCGACGAATTTTTCAATCTATGATCTGAATACCGAGACGGGAGAGTACCGAGTAATCCGGGAAGGCCGGCTGGATCAGTTTGCGGAGTAATGCCGCGGTTTTTGCATTTCGAGTTTTTTCAGGGCAGGTTTAAAAGCCTGCCCTTTTTTCAGGATGGCTGGTCTATGGATTGTTCGGTATCCCGTTTTTCTACCAGGACTTTGTCGATTCGATTGCCATCCATGTCCATAATTTCGATATGCAGGTTCTGCCAATCACAGCTTTCACCGGCTTTCGGGATGGAACCCATGCATGCCAGCACAAGTCCGGCGACTGTATCGTACAGATCGGTGTCGAAGAGGGTTTCATCCAAATCGAGTGAATCGGAAAAATCAGCAATCGGCAGAGCTCCATCAACCAGGAAGGAACCGTCGCTTCGCTTGACTACACCGGGAATTTCGGCGGAAGCGCCCTCATCGATACCGCTCAGGACGGAGCCTAGCAGGTCTCCCCGTGTTACCAGGCCTGAAACACCGCCGTATTCGTCTACGATGAGGGCTGTACTGATTTTGCTTTCCCGCAGAATGGCCAGAGCACGCAGTGCCGAGATGGTTTCCGGAATGAAAACGGGCGGGACGAGGATAGAATGTATGTCGGTATTTCTGTCGCGGAGAAAGGCTGCAAGGGCGGGTCTGACGGGAATCATGCCGGCAATTTTGTCCAAATCCTCTTCCATCGCAGGCAGAAAGGCGTATTGCGCGTGGTCCATGATGAATTGGAGCGGAGAAATCTCGGGGTCGGCGAGGTCGAGTGCGGCAACTTCGGTTCTCGGTGTCATATAGCTGGTAATGCGGCGGTCATCCAGTTCCAGAACGCCTTCGACCATCCCTTTTTCCGAGCTTTCAAAAATGCCGGATTCGGTACCCTGGGCAATCAGGACTTTGACTTCTTCTTCCGTCACCTCAGGTTCTCTGTTTGCTTTCAGCCCCAGAAGTCTGACAATAGCGTCAGTGATGACGGTTAGAAATTTAACGAGCGGATAAAATATGGCGCTGAAGATCGCCATAGGGCGGATTAGTTTGGCTGAAATTACTTCTGGTTTGCTCAAGGCGAGGTTTTTCGGAACGAGTTCACCCAGGATTACGGAAGCGGTGGTTGTGGCGGCGACGACGATGGCGACCGCGAGCGCGCTTGCCGCATTTGCCAGAGGAGGAATGGATGCGAGCCATGCGGTCAGACTTTGGGATATGGTGGCACCGCCGATAGCGCCGGTCAGGATGCCGATCAAAGTTATGGCAACTTGAATGGTCGATAGAAATCTGCCAGGGTTCTCGGCGGTTTCAAGCGCCATCTTATAAGCTTTGTCGCCTTTTTCGGCTTCGCTTCGGAGACGGGCTTTCCGCGATGCCATGAGTGCCATTTCGGCGAGAGAAAAAAATCCATTCAGCAGAATCAGAAGGAATATCAGCGCCAGTTCAGAAAGCATGGGTTTCTCCGAGACAGTTCGCAGGACAGAAGGGGTCGGGTTCGCAAGACGGGGGTTCGCTGGTGTCTGACAACGTGTCGTTCATGCTGGAATAATACCAGATTCGCGGTGCGGCGTCGAGAGTGCATTGAAAAACCTCGCTATTTTAAATTCAGCTCGATAGCTTTTTCACGCATTATTTCGATATAATGACGCTGTGAAAAAGCTTGCTACCACAGTAATGATTTTTTTATGTGCTTCATTCCTCCTTTTTGCGCAAGCAGGCAATCCGGGAAATTTCGATTCAGTTTTTCCTGCATTTGACGCGGTGGGTTCGATTTTGCTTCCTATTGAATATGGACTTGATGGGTTTGCCGCGAGAATTGAGCATGTGCGCGATATGGGAAGGGAACCCTTCGGTCTGGTGCTGACTGGCGGCTCAGCGCGTGCGTACGCACATATCGGCGTATTGCGGGTGCTGGAACAGGCAGGGATTGTTCCTGATTTTATTGTTGCCAATTCCATGGGAGCAGTTGTCGGGATGCTCTATGCGGCAGGCTTTTCGCCTGATCTCATTCAGGAGACTATCGAGCAGATTCCGCCTGAGCGTTTCATGAGTCTGGTTTTGCCAGGGCATGGCGGTTTTTTGAACGCTGGAGGCTTTATTGCTACTGTCTCGAAGATTGTTGATGGTATTGACCTCAAGGATACGCCGATACCGATTCTGGTTGTTGCAGAAGATTTGAAAACCCGGCGGCAGGTCCGCTTCGCGGAAGGTGATTTTGCCCGGATTATGGCCGCATCCTTTGCAATGCCGGCTGTTTTTGAGCCCGCGCTGGTGAATGGCCATGCGCTGGTGGACGGCGGCTCGACCAATTTAGTACCGGTAGCCATTGCACGGGATTTTTCTTCCCGCCTCATTGTCTCTACAACCTTTTATGACCGTTCCATGTCGTATACCAACCCGTTGTCTATCTTGAATCGTACTTTCGACATCGGGAAAACGCGCGCGGGTCTTCAGCAGATTCAGGATGTCAATCCATTTATAATTCGAAATGATGTCGAGCATTTTTCTTTCATGGAGTTTTCCGATCCGCATGCCATTATCGGCGCCGGTGAAATGAGCGCAAGTGCAGCGCTTGCTGATGTGCGGACTTATCTGGGAATCGGCTTGAACAGCGGTTTGAATGGTCTGGACGAGGCGCTCCAGGTACGCCGCGACTACTATGCAGGGCGCGTTCCGGGTATGATTCGGGAACTGGTGTTTGGCGCGCTTCCTACTTTTGAACCTACCTCACGGTATAAATTGCGGTTTAAATTGTCCGATGCCTTTGGATATTCGGTCATGTCGCTGGATGATCAGAGCTATTTCGGTCTCTTTCTGGCTTCGGCTGTCGGGAAGATCCGGTTTAACGCGGGGATGATGGCTGGGCTGGCCGGGGTTGCGGGGCATCAGTGGGGGGCGATCGCAGAGTTTATCGCAAACCCTGCCGACACATTCAAATTCACTTCCGCGGCGAGGCTGTGGGGTGATTTCGCCTCATATCCAACTTTTTTTCTTCAGCCGAAAAGCGCAGAAATTGCCGGATCGCTTTCCTGGACTTCTCAGACAAACCTGAGCGTTGTGCCTTTTGTCGAAGGCAAGGCCGCTGTCTCTCTGGCAGATGGGCAGGTCAGCTGGCTTGCGCGAGTGGGATCCAAGCTCTCGCTCATATCAGCGAAGCATCTTGAGTTTAGCGCTGGGCTGGACTTTTTTATTGACAACGACGATGGAAGCAGTCTTCGGTACGGTCCCGAAGGAATGCTGACACTGGGATACGCGGAGCCTTTGCTTGGCGCGGTGCGTCTGCACGGGGCGATGCGGCAGGATTTTTCGGCGAATGGTTTGAGTTTCAGCGCAGGGGACGCCTTTCGCGGGACAACGCCGTCCGGGACTGCACCGACGCTGGCAGCTGCCGGGCTGGATCTCGTGTGGTTCGCGAAGTCGCTGGAATTTGCGGCGGGCGAAGTGATTCTGGTACGAAATATCGAAATTGGGCCGTACCTCGATTTGGCATGGAAGGGGTTTTCAGCTTCGGATGGCTATGCGCCGGACGCCTTTGCTGTGGGACTGAACGCGAATTTGAGTGTCAGCCTTGTCGGGCTGGCGCCTTTTGATGTCGCTTGTTACGCGGCTGTATCGAGCAGCGGTACGCTCATGGTGGGTCTTCGTTCAGAGCGTCTTCATGTGCGGCCCGCCGCTATCCGATAAACCAGGCTCCTAGAGTTCGAGTTTTACGCCCAGGGTGCTGGACGAACCTGCGCCTGAACCGAAATAGTCGGTATAGAAATAATCCGCATTGAGCGCGAGCTTGTCATTGAGATAGTAGCTGATGCCGCTTCCCGTAGAAAATCCCAGTCCGCCTGATGTTCCGATTCCAAACCCAATGCCCAGCCCGTAGTACCAGTCCAGGTTTTTCAGGAAATCTGGCAGACTTTCAAAGGTTTTCAGCCCGAAATGGATAGTTCCTAGCGCAGCTAAATCGATGTGGATGCTGGAACCGAAATAAACACCGGCTTTCGCTGCGCCTCCAAAGGTAAGCGGCGCGAATCCCGGGATGTCCCAGCGGGCAAAGATATATTCTGCACCTCCGCCGACACCGAAACTGCCCCATCCAATGTTTGCTCCTGCACTGACCATGAGGTCGCCGACACTCGCGTGGGGGTCGCCAGCTATACCTTCGGCAGTGGCAAAGCTGAGAACGCCTGCGAGCAGGAGAACGACAAGAACCGATTTTTTCATAACTTCCTCCAATTGGGTCTATTTTACAATTCCTAAAAAGTTTAATTCGGAATTGGATTCGGCGCAAGACCAAGCTTTGGTTAAAATAAATTGAAAATCGTCAAAATTCTTCCCCTGGGCTGACCTCTGCATACGGCGTCCGCCGCACTAGGCAGAAAGCACGGGGAGCTTGGCACCATAGCGCGATTCGAGGACATGGCGGGCAAGGTCAAAAACGGGCTTGCCTGCTCTGGCCAGAATGGCGGAATCGGATGTTGCGAGGATGGCTGATGCGCTGGAGATGAGACATTGGTCGGCGCTTTTTGCCACTTCGACCTGGCTGGAAAGACGGGCGCTCTGCATTGCGTCGCGGATTCGTTCCGCATGGTGGTAGCTGCCCGAAACCGGCGCGTCGAGAAAAAACTCAACATGAAGCGGTTTGAGCACAGCTAGTGCGCTGGTCATGACACTGATCGTTTCCTGGAACTGCGCTTCATCGCTGATCCGTCCGTGAGCACCGCCTGCGTCCCGGACAAAGCCGTCAGTAGAGACGAAGACAGGGGCACCGCGCAAGTAATTTATTATGGTAAATAGAATATTATAGCCATCAACGGAAAGATCGGCTCCTTCCGGCAAATCCTGAAGGAGCCTTTTACCATTTTGGTGAGATGCGGCGGAATCAAGAACCCCGCGGAACAGGATCATTCGTTCATTTTTATCGAGGCGATACCGGTCTCCGACGAGCTTCAGACTTGCCGTCACTGGATAGTTACGGTCCAGCAAAAACCGGTAGTCTGCGACAGCTTCCCGGAACTGCAAGGTATCAGGAATTCCCGGCACTGTTTTTTCTACTCTTTGCTGTAGGCTGCGAGCAAACGGCTTTTAAGCGGTTCCTGAAACTCGGTTTCGAGCCTTGCGCGGACGCTTTCTCGTGTTGTCCGGCCATATTCAAGACGAGTTTTGGATTGCATAAGGCTGGCGTCGAACACCATGAATGCGGGATTCTGCTCAGCCGCATTCCATCGCTCCCAGACGGGCAAGCTGGATCTGCTGGCATTCGGAACCTGACTGCCAGCCTGATTGGGATTGCCGGTATGAATGAGGTTTGCGAGATACTGCCCCATCTGGGCTTGAAGCGCTGTCCGCCCGGCTTCATTCTCTTTGGTAAAGAATTTGATGGGCACCGCTTTGCCGAGAACTGTATCCGAGCCGAGGAAAAATGGAATCTCCAGCGAGTGGAAGGCACCAAACATTGCGCCCAGCTTGCCGGGCATGACGCTTTTCCCCGCCAAATCCGGGGCTCCCCAATCGAATCGATAGATATAAACGGGATAATCCGGAACCGCGCTGACAAGGGCGTCGGCGATTGAATCAGCACCGTCGGCCTTCCACCGCGCGCTGGTGAGCTCGGCTAGCGGCTGATACAACGGATCAGAGGATTTCTGGCCGCCCAGCCACTGGAATATTTTAGTTTCTTCTTTATTAGTACCGATGATGAGCGGTACGACTGCAATTTTGGAGCTGTCGGCGAGTGCCGCGAAACCTTCTGCCGGAAGCACCTGACCGTCAAAAACAGGATATGGGAAGGGCAGCATTCCCGAATTGCCCGCCTTGATAACCGACATGAGCCTTTTTGGGGATATCGAACGCAGCCAGCCGGCCAATTCGGCTTTGGACATGGAGCTGAGTAGTTTTTCCGCTTCCGCATCGTTTTCGGCTTTACGTTCCCTAATCAGAAGCTTTTTGGCAATGTCATTGGCGAACGCCTCTGCCTGTGCAGGAGTTGTGGAAGTTCGGTAGCCGCTTTCCACAATGGCGCGCTGGAAAAGCCCCTGTGCCGACGGGGCCATCAGGAGGGTGAGAATGTTGAACGCGCCGGCTGATTCCCCGCCGACTGTAACCATGGCAGGATTGCCGCCGAATGACGCGATATTCTCATTGACCCATCGCAGGGCTTTGATGATATCCAGCGTGCCAAAATTGCCGGAATCGGTTTCTGGATCTGTACCAGTTTTCAGCGCTGGATGATTGAACCATCCGAAAAGCCCGAGGCGGTAATTGATGGAGACGAAGACAGCGTTCACGTTGGCTGCGAGGTTGAATCCCTGATATGAGGGTGAGGCATCCGCTGAACCGCTCGAGTTGCCGCCGCCGTGAATCCAGACATAGACTGGCAGGTTGCTTTCGCCTGTCGCGGGTCGCCAGATATTCAAGTATAAGGAATCTTCCGACCCTTGAGTCCAGCCGAGCAAGGCTGCAGCTTGAACCGCTTTGGGGCCGAATTTTGTTGCAGGCCGAACGCCTTGCCATGGTTCAGAGTCCTGGGGCGCTGTCCATCGCAGGTCGCCGACGGGAGGCGCGGCGTAGGGGATGCCGAGCCAGGCGTAGGTATTTTTCTGGTCGGTTTTCCCTGCGATAAGACCGAATTTTGTCGCTGCTGTCAGGCTGCCGTTCCAGGAGCCATATGATGTCATTGCCGGAGCGGAAGAAGTATCTGATCTGGTCGTTGCGCAGGATGTTGCAATCAGCATCATCGTGAACGACACTATGAAGAAGGATAAAGGATTTTTTGTATGGCACATGAGAATAAGATACTTTTTCCGCTGAAAAAAGGGAAGAATTCGAGGTATTCCTGCATTGAAAAATATTCACAGTAATATATAATGACCGTAATTTATTTTTATGAGTAGTGGACGGCTGGAGTGAAAAGAATGATGGAAGACAGTTCGATGCGGCGATTGGCAAATTATGCGGAACGGAAAGAACACCGGCTGATTGGCATTATGTCGGGGACTTCTTTTGATGGCGTTGATGCCGTGCTCGTGCTTATAACGCTGGATAACGCAGGGAAAATCGCATCGCTCACGATGGAAGGACATTTTTCGGTGCCTTACTCGCAGGAATTCCAGCGAAGACTGCTCAAGCTCTGCTCGCCGGAAACGGCCAGAATCGACGAGCTGGTTTACGCCCATGCCGCGCTTGCCGAATGGTATGCCGCCGCAGTGCATGGATTGCTGGGCGCTTCAGGCCGGAAAGCCGATTCTATTGACGCACTCTGTCTTCATGGGCAGACGGTCTGGCATGCTCCAAATCCGGCAGTTTTCCAGGGACCCGCCGGTACCATGATCGAGGCGCGCGGAACATTGCAGATAGGGTCGGCACCAATTCTTCATGAACGAACTGGCATCCCGGTTGTGTACGATTTCCGCTCGCGGGATATGGCTGCCGGCGGAGAAGGCGCTCCGCTGGCTCCCTTTGTGGATGCCCTGCTGTTTGGAAGCGCTGGGAAAGGCTGTATTGTGCAGAATATCGGCGGTATCGGCAACGCGACCGTAATTCCGGCCGGAGCGGGAAACGAGGCTGTCTTTGCCTTCGATACCGGCCCGGGCAACATGGTGATGGATGAGCTGGCTAAGCTTTTTTCAGGCGGAAGGCTTTCTTATGATGAGGATGGGAAAATGGCACGGAAAGGAAGGGTCAGCCAGGCTTTGCTCGATCCTTTCCTGAAAGATCCCTACTTTTCGCGGAGACCTCCCAAAAGCACCGGGCGGGAAATTTATGGAGCGGAGTTTGCGGCCGAGTTCGCGCGCCAAGGGCGGGCTCTGGGTCTTTCTGATTTCGATATTATGGCATCGGCGGCGGCGTTTACCGCGGAAACCATTGTCCGCGCATATCGGGATTTTGTCTTTCCAATCGTCTCGATTGATGAGGTTGTGGTTGGCGGAGGAGGCGCTCTCAATTCGAGCCTCATGGCAATGATCAGAGAACGTCTGCCTGCCGGCACCGCCCTGATGAGCACAGCTGACCGCGGTATTCCGGTTCTTGCCCGCGAGGCGATTGCGTTTGCAGTTTTGGGGCATGAATCGCTGATGGGCCGTGCGTCGAATTTGCCCGCGGTAACCGGGGCGAGCCGCGATGCAATTTTGGGATGTTTGACACTTTAATGCTTTTTGGAGAAATTGCCCTTGCGTTTTTTATGAAATGATATGACAATATCATTATAGTCTGTGAAAATTTTTCAGGAGGCAATCATGAAAAAGATGTTTGCGATCGGGCTCGCCATTTTGATGGTGGCGAGCATGGTTCCCGCGGCGTTTGCCGCTGGAGAAGAAAAAGTCCTGACCATTGGTGTTGATCAGGAAGCAGTTGGACTCGACCCGCATATTGTTACTTCATTTTCATCTCACCGCCGTGTGGATCTTTTGTACAACAAGCTGGTCCGCCACGATGAAAATCTGAAAATTGTGCCTGATCTTGCGGAATCCTGGGAAATTCCGGACAACCAGACCTACATTTTCAATCTGCGCAAAGGCGTGAAATTCCATGATGGAAGCGAAATGACTGCCAAAGATGTGGAATTTTCACTCAACCGGGTGCTGGACCCCAAAACGGCCTCGCCGGGCAGATCTTATATTGCCACTATAAAAAGCATCGAAGTGCTTGGAACCTACAAGGTGAAAGTTGTCCTGTCAGGCCCCCTCGCTTCCTTCCTTGAAGGCCTTGCCAGCAACAACTGCGCAATTGTTTCCAAAGCTGCTGTCGAAAAATACGGCAACCTGCAGAAGGTGGCGGTCGGAACCGGCGCATTCATGCTCAAAGAATGGATTCCCGACAATTCCATGACCCTGGTCAAGAATCCTGAATACTTTGAAAAGGGATTGCCCTATCTCGACAAGATCATATTCCGTGTCATTCCTGAGCAGGCTTCGCTCCTGGCGGGCATCAAAGCCGGAACGCTCGACATGGCCCAGATCAATGACGCAAGCACCGTCCTTCTGGCAAAGCGGGACGCCAGCATCGCGGTCATGCAGAAACCGGGCATCAATGTGCGCACGTTCGGTTTCAATACGACCCGCAAGCCATTTGATGATGTGCGGGTTCGCCAGGCACTTTCACTGGCTATCGATAGAAACGAAATCGTAACGGTGGCGGAATTCGGCATGGCACAGCCAACCGGACCTATCCCCGCCGGTGCGACGCAGTGGGCGCTGCCGCTCAGCAAGCTCCCCAACTTCACACCCGATTATGCGAAAGCCAAAGCACTGCTTGCAGAAGCCGGTTTCCCCAACGGCTTTACCTTCAAAATTGTCACCGCGAATTCATTTGAAGGCGGTTTATCGGTCGCGCAGGTTGTCCAGAACCAGCTCAAAAAAATCGGCGTTAACGCGGAACTCGAGGTTGTTGAGTGGGGTATGTACATTGACCGCTGGGTCAAGCGCGATTTTGATTCCATGGTAGAACTCCGCGGCGGCAGCGGCGAACCTGACCGATTCCTGTACCGGACTATTCATTCAACGGGCGGTGTTAACAACTTCCTGTTCAAGGATGCTGAGGTGGACCGGCTTCTTGACAAAGGCCGCGAGTTGACCAACTTTGCTGAACGCAAGCCGGTATATGACGAACTGCAGGTTGTTCTTGCTCAGAAAGCGCCGATAATTTTCCTGTATTGCCCGTTTGAAACCCATGTTATGACAAAACAGGTGAAGGGCTTCAAACAGGTAGGCTACGGAAGTCTGTACTATCTGATTCAGACACAGAAATAAGCATCTATTGCATGCTTGCAGGATTTTGCTCCTATGAATCGCCGGCCATGCTGGCTCTCCAGCAAAGCTGGCGATTCTTTCATATCGTACGAGGATGAATTCCGATGGGTCGATATATTTTCCGCCGACTGATTTCGCTCATACCGGTTTTGCTTGGTGTTTCAATAATTGTGTTTTTTCTTGTCCGTCTGATACCCGGCTCGGCTCTGCAGATGTATCTGGGAACACAGGTGGAAGCGACGCCGGAACAAATGGAAGAACTGCGCCGCATTTTCGGCGAAGACAGGCCGGTTCCAGTGCTCTATGTTGAATGGCTGGGACGGCTGCTCCAGGGGGATTTGGGGTATTCGCTCCGTACCGGCCGCGAGGTTCTGCCGGACATTCTGCAAAGACTGCCGCTCTCCATGGAGCTGACTTTTTACGCGCTCTTTCTTTCGCTGATCATCGGTATTCCGCTCGGTATTCTTTCAGCTTTGAAACATAACCCGGCAACGGATGTCGCGATTCGAATAACGGGCTTGCTGGGGCTGTCTTTGCCGCAATTCTGGCTGGCTTCGCTGATGGTTATCGCGTTTTCTGGATTCCGCGGGTGGATTCCGATGGGAAATTATATCGGATTTCTAAAATCGCCCGTTGAAAACCTCAGAATGCTCTTTCTGCCTTCGCTCGCGATTGGCATCGGGCTGGCGGCAGTCATCATGCGCTACACGCGCAACAGCATGCTGGAAGTCATGCAGATGGATTATATCCGTACAGCCCAGGCAAAGGGGTTGGCCAAGCGTGTTGTCATCATTCGGCACGCGCTCAGAAACGCAATACTTCCAGTCATTACCGTCGCTGGCTTCAATACAGGCTACCTTCTTGGAGGCGCCATTGTCATCGAAGAAGTCTTTGCGCTGCCCGGCATGGGCAGGCTTGCGCTGTACGCGATCTATCAGCGGGATTATTCGCTGATTCAGGGAATCGTGCTGATCATCGCAACGATGTTTGTCCTGGTCAACTTGATTACGGACCTCATCTATGCCGCGGTGGACCCGCGGATTCGGCTTGATACAAAGGAGGGCTGAGATATGTCGAGGCTTCTGAAAAACCCGATTGCCCTCGTTGGTCTGATTATCATTGGGCTGTATGTCCTCATTACGGCAGTTTCACAGTTCTGGCTGCCCTTCGATCCTTTGCAGATGGATGTGGCACATATCATGGAGCCGCCTTCATTTAAGACCGGGCATCTTTTCGGCACTGATGAATTTGGGCGCGATATTCTGACCAGAATCATGAAAGGTGCCGGCGTATCCTTGCTGATTGCGATTTCAGCAACCCTGATAGGTGCGACGATCGGCACATTCATGGGAGTGTGGGCAGGATTTCTCGGCGGGGCATGGGATCACTGGATCATGCGGATCGCAGATGTTCTATTTTCCTTTCCGTCGTTACTGCTTGCTATTTTTGTCATGGCTATTCTTGGCGAGAAAACCTACAACGTCATTATTGCGATTTCCATCGTGTATATACCGCAGTTTGCGCGGGTGAGCCGAGGCGCAGTGCTGGCGATTAAAAATAACGAATTTGTCAGGGCTGCTTTTTCCAGCGGAGCCGACCGGCGTTTTGTTCTTTCACGCCACCTCCTGCCGAACATCATGATGCCGGTTATCGTGCAAAGTTCGCTCTCCCTCAGTGTCGCTATCCTGCTGGAATCCGCCCTGAGCTTTCTCGGCCTCGGAGTCCAGCCGCCGAATCCATCATGGGGGAATATGCTGAGCGGCGCCCGCAAAGTGATGCTGCTGGCGCCGTGGACTGCCCTCTATCCCGGCCTTGCCATTATGGGGTTGGTGCTGGGATTCAATCTTCTGGGCGATGGCTTGCGAGACATACTTGATCCGCGGCTGCGAAATATAAAGTAGGGGGAAGCGATGTTCGACAAGAAAGAAACGGTGCTCAGCGTTCGCAACCTCGGGACCCGCTTTATGACTTCCTCAGGAACCGTCAAGGCTGTGGATGGCGTTTCGTTCGATGTTCATAAAGGCGAAATTTTCGGCATTGTCGGCGAATCGGGTTCAGGCAAAAGTGTTACCAATCTTTCCATTCTCCGGCTGATACCTTCGCCTCCGGGGAAAATCGTTGAGGGGCAGATCATGCTGAAAGGGAAGGATCTGCTTGAAGCGAACGAAAACGAATTGCAGATGATCCGGGGTGGCAGCGTCTCGATGATTTTTCAAGATCCCATGACTTCCCTCAACCCGCTGTTGAAAGTATCGGTGCAGATAGCAGAAGTTCTGGAACTGCACCATGGGCTTTCGCGCAAAGAAGCTGAAAAGAAAGTCGTGGAGCTTCTGAAAGCGGTCGGCATACCGGACGCTGAACGAAGGGCGCAGGAATATCCGCACCAGTTTTCAGGCGGTATGCGGCAGCGGGTGATGATTGCCATGGCTATCGGCTGCAACCCTGATGTGTTGATCGCCGACGAGCCGACGACAGCTCTCGATGTCACCATTCAGGCGCAGATCCTGGATTTGATCCGGCGGCTTTCCGATTCCCGTACCATGTCGGTGATTCTCATAACCCATGACCTGGGAGTGGTCGCGGGCATGTGCGATACAGTCGCAGTCATGTACGCAGGGCGAATTGTCGAGCAGTCAGCGGTCGATCCGCTTTTCCGCGAACCGAAGCATCCCTATACGAAGGGATTGCTGGCATCGGTGCCGCGGCTCGATTCCGCGTGGAACGAACGGCTGTATTCAATACCAGGCGCGCCGCCCAACCTGGCCGATCTGCCGGCAGGATGCGCTTTTGCGCCGCGCTGTGCCTATGCTTTGCCGGTTTGCCGGCAAACGTATCCGCCGCAGACAGAAATGGATGATGGCCAGGGTGGCAAACGGTTGGTCCGTTGCTGGCTCCATACCAGCGAAAACTCCGGAGAACAGGCATGAATTCAGCAAACAACACACAGCAGCCCTTGCTCGAAGTGAGAAATCTCAAGGTTTATTTTCCTATTGAAAAAGGAATTATTGTTAGAAAACGAATCGGTTGGCTCAAGGCAGTGGATGATGTCAGCTTTGCGGTGAACGAAGGCGAGGCGGTGGGCCTTGTCGGGGAATCCGGCTGCGGGAAATCGACAACCGCACTGGCCATAGCCCATCTGCAGAAAATTACCGATGGACACATTCTGTTTGAAGGCAGGGATTTGAGCGCCATGCCGGCGGCAAAGCTCTATGCCGAACGCCGCAACTTCCAGATGGTGTTTCAAGATCCCTATTCTTCGCTTGATCCCCGGATGACTGCGTTTGATACCATTGCAGAACCGCTGAGAATCCAGGTTCGCCGTGGAACCATGGCGCTGAGCGAGACAGAAATCCGGGACAAGGTGCTGGATTTGATGGACAAGGCAGGCCTTTCCCGGACGTTTTCCAACCGCTATCCGCATGAATTTTCAGGGGGTCAGCGGCAGCGTATCGGAATTGCCCGGGCACTGGCACTCTCGCCGAAGCTCGTTATCGCGGATGAGCCGGTCAGCGCGCTCGATGTTTCCATACAGTCGCAAATCCTCAATCTGATGAAAGATCTGCAAAATGAGCTTGGATTAACCTATCTCTTTATAGCGCATAATCTTGCGGTGGTTGAATACTTCTGCCGCAGGATTGTGGTGATGTATCTCGGCACGATTGCGGAAATTGCCCCTTCTGAAATGCTGTATAGCGAGCCTTTGCATCCTTATACGCAGGCGCTTTTATCCGCCGTTCCCATTCCCGATCCGCCCCGTGAACGCCAGCGATCCCGCATCCTGCTGAAAGGCGACGTTCCATCGCCAATCGCGGAACGGCAGGGCTGTCCATTCAAGGAGCGCTGTGCGTCAGCGATGGCGATCTGCGCGGCCCAGCGTCCTGATCTGCTCGAAGCAAGACCCGGGCATCAGGTTGCCTGTCATCTGTATGGACAGAAAGGAAGCACCGATGGCACTCATCATTGAAGACGCTCTTCCTGGTGATATCCCCAGCTGTGCTCAAATAGCCTGCGACAGCGAGATTGGCAGGCGGTACGGCTTTGTTCAGGAAAGCCTCACAGCGCGGATGCAGGAGCGGCTCATTGGCGGCGATGTGATCCTGGTTGCACGCGAAACGGAACTGGCGATTCCGGAAATCGCCGGTTTTGCCTGGATAGACCTGAAAGGCGGATTCGGCCAGTCGCCCTATCTCAAGCTGATTGCCGCGAATCCCGCAAGGCGAAGCAACGGTGTCGGTTCCCATCTGCTCGCGGCCTTTGAAGCCCGGACGCTCGGACGCGGTCGTGCCTGGTTGCTGCTCTGCTCCGATTTTAACACGAAAGCGATTCGATTTTATGAAAACCATGGCTATGCAGTTGTCGGGGCTTTGCCCGATTTCGCGAAAGACGGAATTACCGAAATGGTTTTGTACAAGCTTCAGGGGCATTGAACTATGAAGCGCATAGACCGGCTCACCCTCGATGCCATAGACCGGCAGCTTTTTGCCGGCGCGGTGATTCGACTGGAACAGGACGGCGAAACGCTCTATGAGAAAGCCTTCGGATATTCTCTAAAGACTGCAGAGCGGCAGGTCACGATGACGGTTGAAACACTGTTTGACCTGGCTTCCCTTACAAAGCTTTTTACCACGACTGCCGTGCTGAAACTTGCCAGCGAGGGGAAGCTCGGACTGGATGCGCCGCTTGCGGATGCAGCTGGGGGGAAGCTTGCCGCCCAGTTTGCGATGAATGATCAGGGCCCGCTGCCGAGGGTGTCCGCGATGCTGAAAACGACGACTGCCCGCGATTTGCTGACCCACTCTAGCGGCATTCATTATTGGTATCCATTCTACGCGGATGGCGCAGGGGGCAGTTTTGCTTCGATTTTGGAAACCGTTCTGACCCGATTTCCCCAACAGAAAAAGACAGTTTATTCAGATATCAACTTCATGCTGGCGGGCATGCTTGTCGAGCAGGCGAGCGGAATGCCGCTGAATGAGGCAATGGACACGCTTGTACGAAGGCCGCTTGCAATGGAGCATTGCGCTTACCGTCCTGACCCCGCACAGAATAATGCTTTAGCGGCGACGGAATTCGGCAATCGCATTGAAATGAAGATGGTTGCTGAGCTTGGGCTTTCTTTTTCAGGCTGGCGGCCGCTGGCAAAGCCTATCATAGGGGAGGCGGACGACGGGAATTGCCACTATTTCTTTGGCAGCGTCGCTGGTCATGCCGGCCTTTTCGCGACCGCACGAGACCTTTGCCGGCTTGGAGCTTTGTATGCCAGCAATGCTGTCCCAGGTTTTCTCCCTGAAGCGCTTCTGCAGGAAGCGGTCACTGATTATGGCAATGGGCGCGGGCTTGGTTTCCAGTTTGGCCCCCGCTATCCGGACGGCTGCGGTCACACCGGTTTTACTGGTACATTCCTGTATGTAAACCCCGGCAGAAGGCTCTCCTTGAGCATTCTTGCCAACCGCCTGCATGTTCTTGAGCCGCAGAACATCGATCCGTTCCGCGAGGCGATTGCAGAGGCGGCGCTGGAAATGGCCGGAGAGTAAATAGAGGTTCTGGGCTTTTCGTTAACCCATCGCCTTTTTAAAACACGGTTTCAAATATCAAAAAAATCTTGACCGCCTAATAATTATGCCCTAGAATCTCATAATTATGCTTGCCGTGGTCAAGAATTGGCCGGAATCTGGCAACAAGGAGTAAGTATGAAGAAATTTCTCGTTCTGCTGATGGCACTTGCAGTGGTGCTCGGTGCAGGAGCACAGAACAAGGCTGGATGGCCGGATCAGTTGAAATTCATGGCGGGACCCCCGGGCGGCAACTGGTTTGCTCTTGGGACAGCGCTTTCTGAAATGTGGAGCAAGGCTGTTTTGCAGACGACTTCTTCAACAGGCGGCGGTGTTGCCAATATTCTGAACGCCGATGCCAAGAAGGGTGACTTTGGATTCTCTGTTACCTCGCTGGTCGGCGCGGCAATCGCGGGCGAAGAGGATTTTGCCGGAAAAGCGGTCAAAAACACCGTCGTCATGGCAAACCTCTATACCCAGTTTACTTATTTTATTGTGAGAAAAGATTTTGCTGATAAAAACGGTATCAAGACCTTTGACGATATGATCAATGGCAATGTTCCTGTTCGTTTTGCTACACTGAAGCCGGGAACAGCTTCCGAGTTTGTCATCAAAGCGCTTTTCAAAAAAGGCTATGGCACCGATTACGACAAGCTGAAGAAAAAAGGCTGGACCTTCGAGTTTACATCCTATGAAAACGGCACGGACCTGATTGCGGACAATCATCTCGATTGCTTCGCCTTCTCGGTAGGCCGTGTTGCAAGTGTTGTCATGAACATTGAAAACTCCACGCCGATCTATATCCTTCCGGTTGGGCAAAAAGCTTTGGATGCTTTGGCTCAGGCTTATGGAACGACAACATTTACTGTTGAGCCAGGTATTTACAAGAGCGTGAAAACTCCTGTCAAAACCGTCGGCGATTACACGTGTATCGTCATCCGCAAAGATTTGCCGGATTCATTGGTATATGAGCTGAACAAAGCGCTATGGGCTAACAAAGCCAGCCTAGCCATGGCTGTTCAGGATATCAATGAGCTTAACCCCAAAGAAGCACTGCCCGCCGGAGTGCCTGCGCACCCTGCTTCGGTTCAGTTCTGGAAGACTGCTAAATAGCTTTTAAACAGCAACCGCTTTGAAGATGTGGTTGCTGGCGGAATTGATGTTGCGGATTTTAAAAGCTTCATTTAATTCTTTTCAGGGCCGGGGCGTGACTCCGGCCTTGAAATTTTCCCATTTTTATTACGCCAGGGAGCAAGCATGCGCAAGGTTGAAGGTTTTACAAAAAAGAGCATTTATGTCTATGTAGTTTTGATTGGCTTGTTTCATATCTATACCTCCGTTTTTGGCAATTTTGAAGCGTATTTGCAGCGGGCATTGCATCTTACGATGATTCTGCCGCTTGTCTTCCTTCTGTGGCCAATAAGCAAGAAAGCTCCGACAGACAGGATTCCCTGGTATGATGTGGTTCTGGCGGCTATTTCTTTCGCCCCAGGGGTGTATATTGTTATTAATTACTGGGCGATTACGACAAGAATCGTGCAGATAGACCCACTGACGGTAACACAGATAGTATTGGGAGCTCTGCTCATACTGCTCCTGCTTGAAGCCGCGCGGAGAATTGTCGGCTTGCCAATCATGATCATCGCGCTGGTTGCCATCCTGTACATGTTGTTCGGGAAATACATTCCTGGTCTTTTTCAAGGCATTTCGTTTACGCCGGCCGAGATTATCGAACAGGCGTTTTTGACGGATGAAGGCATTTTTTCTTCTCCGCTTGGAGTGTCCGCTACCTATGTCATGGTATTCCTGATTTTTGGCGGATTTTTGGAAAAAAGCGGGGTCGGCGAATTTTTCATGCAATTTGCCCAGGCATTTACCGGTACTCAGCCGGGAGGGCCTGCGCTTATTGCCGTTACTTCTTCGTGTCTTTTTGGTTCCATTTCCGGTTCAGCTGTCGCGAATGTGTACGGAACGGGAACCTTTACCATCCCGCTCATGAAGAAAATTGGCTATCCAAGCCATTTTGCCGGAGCTGTCGAAGCGGTAGCATCCACAGGCGGCCAGATAATGCCGCCTATTATGGGAGCCGGCGCATTCTTGATGGCTTCATTCCTTGGGCTGCCCTATAAAACCATTATGATCGCGGCAATCTTGCCGGCACTCATGTATTACGGCGCTGTCTTTTTGATGGTACGGCTGGGAGCGCATAAGAATCATCTGAAAGGACTCAGTCAGGAAGAATTGCCGTCAAAACGGCTGGTAGCCAAAAAATCCTTCATGGTGATTCCGCTTGTGGGTATTGTCTATTTCCTGATGACAGGCGCGACACCCATGAAAGCCGCTATCATTGGTATCATACTAGCCTGGCTCATTTCGTTCTTCAATCCAAAACCGGAACTGAATCAGAGCAAGAAAAAACTCTCATATCTGACGGGCGCGGCTGTATCAGCGGTTTTTATCGCGCTGGTCTTTATCCCGAGTATTTCAGATTCGCTCTTTAAAACGAAATTGAGTATAATACCGATAGTAATTCTTTTCATTGCAGTAACATACTTGAATGGCGGCATGAATATCCGCGATGTCGTCGACGCGATCTATGAAGGCGCCAAAGGGATTCCGCTTATCGCGATTGCCTGCGCGACAGCAGGCATTGTCCTCGGCGCAGTCGCGTTGACAGGAATCGGCGGCAAACTTGTCGGCTTTGTTCTTTCATTTGCCAAAGACGCACCCCTGCTTGGCCTGGTGCTGGTTATGCTAATTTCAATATTCCTTGGAATGGGGCTTCCCACCACTGGTGCGTATATCCTTGGTTCCGCCTTGGGCGCACCGATCATGGTCAAGATGGGCTTTTCTCCCCTCGCGTCGCACATGTTTGTATTCTATTTTGCCGTTATATCGAATATTACTCCTCCGGTCGCGCTTGCTGCCTTTGCCGCCAGTTCGATCGCTGGAGCGCCGCCCAACAAGATAGGTTTCCAGGCAATGCGGCTCGGCTTCCTTGCTTTTGTTGTTCCTTTTGCTTTCTGTTATGATCCCGGTTTATTGTTGCAGGGAACACTTGCGGCAAACCTCTGGGCTATCGTGTCAGGCATTATTGCCTTGTTTGCATTCGGATATTTCTGGATGGGGTACATTACCCGACCGATTTCCTGGCCAATACGTGCCGTGCTGGTACTGGCTGGAGTTATCGCCTTGTTTCCGAATAATCTCTATGTCCTTGGCGCGGGTATTCTGGTTGGAGGTTCATTCCTCTATTCGAAACTGGTATTGGAAAAGAGGCAAGCGTAAAAGCTGCGCATCGGTGGCGGCTCTTGAAAAGGTTTTACACCTGACAGCGCCGCGGGAGGTATTTCATGAAATGGCGGCTAGATGGCAATGTGCTTTATGTGGTCATGAAGGCGGGAGAAGTATTCCCGCGCGATGTTCTGCCGCTTTTCATGGGGAACCTCGGGGCTGACGGTGCAGCTGCTGAATCGGGGTTTTTAAAGCCAACCGGCATCATCCTGACCGGACTCGGCATGGTGAAAAATATCGAACTGGGGCTTGGCTGGTACAAGGATAAGGTAGTTGGGTATGAGCGGGATTTCATTTCCGAGCCGAATGAATTGCTAGCCTTGAGCGGCTTTTTCATTCAGGATGCGGAGAGACCTTGTCATATCCATGCAGTACTCGGAGGCAGGGAGAGCATGGCAAGGGGCGGGCACCTTTTTTCCTGCGAAGTATTTACTTTTTTAGAAATGGCTGTCCGGATGGAAGATGCGCCTTTGTCCCGCCACATGGTTGACGGGCTCCCTGAACTCACTTGGTAAAGGGAAACGCGATGGAACGATGTCCCTGGTGCGGTTCTGATCCTCTGTATATCGAATACCACGATAAGGAGTGGGGCAGCCCAGTTCATGACGAGCGCAAGCATTTCGAATTTCTCCTTCTGGAAACCCAGCAGGCCGGACTTTCCTGGCTGACCATTTTGAAAAAACGTGAAGCCTACCGTGAAGCCTTTTATAATTTTGAGCCGGAACGAGTGGCACGTCTTGCCGAGGCAGATGTAGCGCGCATGCTGGAAAACCCCAGGATTGTCAGAAACCGGCGAAAACTTGCGGCCGCTGTGGTGAATGCCCAGCATTTTCTGGAAATTCAGGAAAAATACGGCAGTTTTGACGCCTGGATTTGGGATTTTGTGGATGGCCGTCCCGTCAATCACGGCCGGAAATGCCTCGCCGACCTGCCGGTCACCACAGAGCTTTCCGACAAAGTCAGCGCTGAGCTGAAGCGCATGGGTTTCGCTTTTGTTGGCTCAACCACGATTTATGCGCATCTTCAGGCAATTGGAATGGTCAATGACCACCTTGTTTCGTGTTTCAGGTGGAAGGAGCTTTCATGCTGAATCTTGTGTCTGCTATGAAAACTCGTGTTTCGACACGGACTTTTGATGGAAAGCCGCTGTCCGAAGAGGAACAGGCAGCGCTTGAAAAACTGCTGCAGGATGTTGAGCGCGCGGAGAAACCTGACTTTCTCCTGCCGGTCCGATTGACATTGCATGCCGGGCCGGGCGCTAAAATGGGAACCTTTGGGCTTATCGCCAGCGCCGCGGGCTTTCTGGTTCCAGCGGTGCGAAATGCGCCTTTCGCCATGGAAAGCGTGGGGTACAGCCTGGAGCGGGCCATTCTGGGTGCTGCCAGTCTGGGCATCGGCTCCTGCTGGATAGGCGGTGTTTTCAGCAGAGCTAAGGCGAATGAAGCAGCGCGCGCGGGCAAGGATGAAATGGTGCCGGTTATCGCCGCGCTCGGTCATCCTGCGAGCCAGCGGAGTTTGGCGGATCGAATTGTCACTGGTGCGGCGCAGTCCCGTATCCGCAAGCCGATATCGGAAATTTTCTTTTCTTTAGCGGCGCAGCCACGCGATGGCATTGACACAAGCGAGGAAGCGGCTTCCGCAGGCAAGCTCTCAGCTCCCTGGGATACCATACTGGAGTTGGTTCGAATTGCGCCTTCGGCATCCAACAAACAGCCCTGGCGGATTGTTCAGGTTTCGGAAATCCCGTACTTTGTTTTTTTTATGGAAGAAAACTACCGCTACAACAATAGTCTGGGCGATGTACACCTGCAAAACATCGATATGGGCATCGCGATGTGCCATTTTGACGCAGCGGCTGAAGCATATGGTCTTGCCGGGACATGGCGCCCGCTTGTGGAGCACAAGGATACCAGCTCGTCTGCTGAAGATGAAAAGGTCGGCAGGGCGCTTGCGTTTGGCAGATCCCGCGGCTGGAAACCGATTGCCGTCTGGCAGCAGAAGCGCTGACCTTTGCCTTTTCGGCGGGGATTCATTATTTTCTTCTCATACAGGAATGCTTATTCGACATTCCATAAAAATGAAATTGGAGGAAGAAAATGATTTCCACGAAAATGGCTGACCGGATAAATCTTCAGATCAACCGCGAGATGTTCTCAGCGTATCTGTACATGGCGATGTCCGCCCGCATGACCGAAATGGGCTACACCGGCATCGGCAAATGGCTCATGATTCAATATCATGAGGAAATGTTCCATGCCATGAAATTTGCCAAATACCTGCAGGACCAGGGCGCTTCAGTCAAGCTGGACAAGCTCGATGCCCCGGAGTTCCCGGAAAAAACCGTCAAGGAGCTGTTCCAGCATGTTCTCAAGCATGAGCAGTGGGTAACCGCAAGCATTCGCGAAATGGTCGAGCTTGCACGCGCTGAAAAGGATTACGCTACTGAGAACCTTCTGAACTGGTACATCGATGAGCAGGTTGAGGAAGAGAAAAACGCCACGGAAATTCTGCAGGCGATCGACCTGATTGGCAGCAGCGCCCAGGGCTTGTTCATGCTGAATATCGAACTCGGCAAGCGTGACAACCATGCTCCGCTGGACTTCACCAAGGCATAATTCTCAGCATCGGCAACAGAGTTAGCCATGTAAAGCCCCTTGCCTGAATTGGTGAGGGGCTTTTTTTATGCGAGCGTTCTCGTTATTCTTGAACCCATGCAGGAAATTCTTTTTCGTAGCACCGTGGGCGGGGCAGATGCACCGGTGCCTGTAGAAACCGCGATTGCCGAGGGCATGCCTGCCGATGGCGGGCTCTATGTGCCTGTTTCTTTCCCGAGATTGCCGGACCGTGTTTTTTCGCCGGAGCCGCTTTCATATACTGAATTGGCATTTCTGGTGATGAAGCCGTATTTTTCCGGCTGGGACGAGGCAATACTGAAAGAAATTCTCCGGAAAGCGTATGATCAGAACGCGGGGGCCGGGCGTGAGCCGTATTTTGATACCGGCGAAGTAGTGCCGCTTGTGCCGCTGGAAGGAATTGCCCAAAGCCCCGGCGCACGGGTCTTTGTCCTGGAGCTGTTTCACGGCAGGACCTGCGCGTTCAAGGATATGGCGCTCAGCGTGCTGGGCGGGTTGATTCATCACAGCCTGGAGCGTCTGGGCAGGCGTGAGCCGCTTGCAATTCTGACTGCCACCTCGGGTGATACCGGTTCGGCAGCTCTGGAGGGTCTTGCCGGAGTTCCCGGGCTGAAAACCGCCGTTGTGTACCCGCATGCGGGAACCAGCGAAATCCAGCGCCTCCAAATGGTGACTACGTCCCCTGAAAACCGCCTTGTACTCGGTTTGGAAGGCAATTTCGACGATGCACAGAGCGCGGTAAAAGCCATTTTTGCCAGCGCAGCAATATCAGCGGATTTTGCGGGCATCAGGCTTTCTTCGGCTAATTCGATCAATATTGGAAGGCTTTTGCCGCAAATTGTGTATTACGTCAAGGCTTGGCGGGATCTCTCGGTGCGGGGCGCGCTTGGCCGTGACGGGCAGATGAATGTCGCGGTGCCGACCGGAAATTTCGGCGACATACTGGCCGCAAAATACGCCAAGGAAATGGGCTTGCCGATCGGAACGCTGGTCTGCGCGTCCAACGCGAACAAGGTGCTGGCGGATTTTTTCGCCACCGGTGTCTATGATCGTTGCCGGCCGTTGGTAAAAACGAACAGCCCTTCCATGGACATCCTTGTGTCCAGCAACCTGGAGCGCCTTGTCTTCCTCGCAGCAGGGCAGAACCCGGAACGTGTCAAAACCCTGATGAGCAACCTGAAAACCAAGGGAATTTTTAAACTGAATCGAAAGGAAACAGCATATCTGGCGGATTTTGAGGCCGGCTGGTGCAGCGACTATTCGGCCGGCTCTGCTATTTCCAAAGCATGGTCAGTGTCGCACGTGCTGCTGGACCCCCATACCGCAACAGCGCTGGATGTTGTTCTGCAGAAAGAACATATCCTCAAAGACGGTACGCCGCTCGTCATTGCGGGTACGGCTTCTCCCTACAAATTCCCTCGGGCCTGCTCCGAGGCGCTTGGTTTTACGCACTCCGACAGCTCCGCTTCCAGCGATCTGGACTGTGCGCTTCAGTTGGAAGCGAAAACCGGCGTTGCCATGCCGCGCCAGCTGAAAGATCTGTCCGCTAAGACTGTGCATCATCGCAAAGTTGTCACCAAGGAAGCGCTTGCGGCTGAGCTTGCCCAATTTTTCAGAAATAAATCTGAATAACAAGGAATATGCATGATACGGATTTCGGTACCGGCAACCAGCGCCAACATCGGCGCCGGCTTTGATACGCTGGGCATCGCCCTTGCGCTCCCGGCATCTTTTGCTGTCGAGCCTGCAGAAACCACCAGCATCAGCGGCTGCCCTGTGGAATTTCAAACTGAAGACAATCTTTTTCTGCGTTCGATGCGAAAAGCCAACGAGATCCTCGGCTATGAGAACCGGCCTATCCGGCTTCATATCGAATCAGCCATTCCGGTTGCGAGAGGGCTGGGCTCCAGCGCGGCGTTGACCGTCGGCGGTGTCCTCGCCGCGATGCGTCATGGCGGTGCTAGGAGTGCCGCGCCTTTATCTGCCGATGAAAAGGCGCTCGCGCTTCAGATCGCGACGCTGGTTGAAGGGCACCCCGACAACGCCGCGCCGGCCCTCATGGGCGGCTTCTGCGCTTCAATGATTCGCTCAGACGCTGACAACGCCATGCCTGATGTGCCTGAGGTGCATGTCAGTGCAAGCCCGGTTGCCGAGTCTTGGACATTCCACGCCCTGATTCCGCCTTTCGAACTTTCTACCGCGCTGGCGCGCGCCGCTTTGCCAGCTTCTGTGAGCCTGCATGACGCAGTCTTCAACATCAGCCACGCAGTCATGACCGCCCTGGCCTTTGCCCGAGGCGACGCACGCCTGCTGGCGGGCTCGGTTCAGGATTTGCTCCACCAGCCGTATCGAAAAAACCTGATTCCCGGCTACGATGCTGCCATGGAAGCTTGCAGGAAGGGCAGAGCGGATGCAGTCTGGCTGTCGGGCGCAGGCCCCACCATTATGGCGGTTGCGGCTGATCTGGAGCAATCCGGACAGTTATCTGCCAGCCTGGATGACTTTTGCCGAGTCCAGGGTTGGAAACATCTGGCGCTGAAACCCGACAACCGGGGAGCTGAGGTAAACGATGCTTGAAACATCAGGGCGCTCCGCTTCAATTCGGCTGGAAAGTAAATTCGGCCCCATCTTCCTCATCTGGGATCGTGAAATCCAGATACTCAGGCGCGTTCTGATAGCTCAAGGATGGGCTGCCGAGGACATCGGTGCTGTTCCGGTCATGAAAGTATCCGAAGCTCCGGAGCCCGTCAGAACAGCGGGAGCTTTTATTAAAGCGCTTCTGTCGGGTGGCGGCAGAATATTTGTCTTTCCGCTGGAACGTATTCCTCTCCAGCAATGCGCCGATTTTCAGCGCAAAATCCTTTTGGTCGAGCATGCAATTCGACCTGGGACGGTAAGCACCTATGCCCGGCTTGCCGAAGCTGCGGGACACCCAGGCGCGGATCGGGCAGTCGGCTCCGCCCTTTCCCGCAACCCTTTCCCGCTCCTCATCCCCTGCCATCGCACCATCAGAAGCGACGGCAGCCTTGGCGGCTACCAGGGGGGGCTTGCCATGAAACGATTTCTGCTCGAACAGGAAGGAATTTCGTTCCTGAATAATGGAAAAGTTGACCTGAAATGCGTACCTTATTATGTATGAATGAAGCCGAGCAACCATGTAAAAACGGTTTTTTTGAAAAAGCTTTATCGGTAAGGAATCAGCGAGAGGAAAAACGATGAGAATGCCTGCTCTTTTTATTGGCCATGGCTCTCCCATGAATATATTTCTCGAAGGACCCTACGCGGCTGATTTGCGTGAGCAGGCGGAAAGCCTGCCCGGACCTGCTGCAATTCTCGTCATATCGGCTCACTGGACAACACCCCAGCTCCGTGTCACCGCATCCGCAGCCCCGCGCCAAATCTATGATTTTATTGGTTTCCCAGAGGAGTTTTACAAATTTACCTATGAGACGCCGGGCGATCCTGAACTGGCCGGCAGAATTGCGTCGCTTTTGGAGACAGCCGGCAAACCCTGTATTCAGGATCCGACGCGAGGCATTGACCATGCCGCCTGGGCAATCCTCTCGCGCATGTACCCTGAAGCGGATATCCCCGTTCTCGAACTCAGCCTGAGCTATCACCTTCGCCCGCTGGAGTGGTTCGACATCGGCAAAGCGCTTTCGCCGCTCCGTGAAGAAGGCATCCTGATCATCGGCTCCGGCAATATTGTGCACAATCTGTATGAATTCGACTATGAAATGAACGTCCAGCCATATCCCTGGGCTGTCGCCTTCAATACACTCGTCAAAGAAAAGCTCGCGAACAAAGATAAAACAGCCTTAGCTTCATATGCGGAAACCGTGCCGGAGTCAAAACAGGCAGTCCCGACTCCGGATCACTATCTGCCGCTTTTGGCCGCCGCCGGCACTATGGAAAGCATGGAAAGCGCAACTGTCTTTCATGAGTCCTTTCAAAACGGCAGTGTCGCCATGACCAGTTTTATTTTCGCCTGAAATTGTGCAGCAAAGGCGCCATGAAAAAACCAAAACGCGATTTGCGCTTGGACATCCAGACCCTGTATTATGCGACACAGAACAAACAGATCGGCTTCTGGGCCAAATTCTGGACAGGCCTTGCCATCGCCTACGCCCTTTCGCCAATAGACCTGATACCCGATTTTATCCCTGTGCTCGGCATGCTCGATGACGCCCTGATTCTGCCTGTTTTCATTTATTTAGCCTTCAAGGCGATTCCGCCCGAAATAATCCAAGAAAGCCGCAAAAAAGCGCAGGCTGAACCGCTCAATCTCGCTAAAAACTGGAAGGGTGCCCTGCTGGTGCTTATCGTGTGGGGACTCTTGCTTTTCGCGATCGTCAAAGCGTTTTTCGTAAAATAACCACACAGCGTTCTTCTTCAAGAAAAGGCACCCAGACCGGCAGAATTGCTGCTTTTGCGACAGCCTCGGCAAAAAACTTGTCCTCACCGAGCTCCGCAAGCTCAATTTTGGCATTCAGCATTTTACCCTTGTAGGCAAAAAACGCGCCGCCCGGAGCAAGCGCTTTCCAGACTGCCTTGAACAGCTTGGTCTCGGAAAAAGGCCTGAAAGCTCGGAACGTCACCACCTGATGCCGGCCGGCTGCGCGTTCGATTTCGCTTTCTTCTATCGAAACATTCTCGAGCTGCAGCAAGGCTTTCTGATTTTCCAAGAAAGTGATGCGCTTGCCCATTCGGTCAATCAGCCGGAACTGCCGATCCGCAAGCACAATGCTCAAGGGAATCCCCGGAAGGCCGGCGCCCGTCCCGATATCCGAGACCACCGCGTTCCCGCCTGAGCCCATTCTCACATCGCATTCTTCCAGCAAATCCACAAGAAGGCGCCACGGCGCGAGACTGTCCAGAATATGCTTGACAATCAAATCCTCGCCCTCGGCCTTGACCAGACCGTAGACCGGATTCCAGCGTTCGAGCTCATGCGTATAGGTAATAAGCCGGTGAACCATCGTGCCTGAATAGGGAATATCCAAGGCTGCCAGGCCTCGCACCAGCAACAGGTCGTTCTGAGTCATGGAATAATTGTACCTGTCAAGGCGCGGATAGTCCACTGTGTTTTTTACATCGAATTTTACTCGGCCGCCAGCCGGGGTGATTGACAAATTCGAGCTTTTCCATCGATACTGAAATCCCATGAAGAAGCTAGTATTTGTTACTGGCGGGGTCTGCTCTTCACTGGGCAAAGGCATTGCCGCCTCGTCAATCGGCGCTCTCATGGAAGCCCGCGGTTTTACCGTTCGAATGGTAAAAATAGATCCCTACCTGAATGTCGATGCCGGAACAATGAGCCCCTACCAGCATGGGGAAGTGTATGTGACGGACGACGGGGCGGAAACCGACCTCGACTTGGGCAACTACGGCCGTTTTACCTCGGCTCCGCTTTCACGGGCCAATTCAATCACCACAGGACAAGTTTACAAAGCCGTCATTGAAAAGGAACGCGCCGGCGATTTTCTCGGCAAAACCGTCCAGGTCATACCCCACATCACCGATGAAATCAAACGCCGCATCATTGTCGTTGCGGAAAGCTCCGATGTCGATATTACCATAGTCGAAATCGGCGGCACCGTCGGCGACATGGAATCTATCCCCTTCTTGGAAGCTGCCCGCCAGCTCATACACGAGTTTGGCCGCCAGAATGCCATTTCAGTCCATGTCACGCTGGTGCCTTCAGTCTCGGGCGGAGAAATCAAGACCAAACCCACCCAGCACGCCGTCAAAGAACTCCAGGAAGTCGGTATCCAGCCCGATGTGCTCATTCTCCGCTCAAAACAGCCCCTGGAAGAAGGCATCCGCAGAAAAATTTCATCTTTTACCAATGTCGAATTTGAAGGCGTTATCTCCGGCTATGATGCTCCGACCATCTACGAAGTCCCCCTCATCTTCTTTCAGCAGAAACTCGACAGCTTCATACTGAAAAAAATGAACGTCGAAAGCAGACACGCTGAACTCGGCATCTGGAAACAGGTCGTCAATACCGTGAAAAACCCTGCTCATCAAGTGCGCATCGGCATTGTCGGCAAATACATGGAACTGCACGACGCCTACAAGTCAGTCTGGGAGGCCCTCTACCATGGCGGCATTGCGAATAATGCCGGCGTCGAACTCGTAAAAATCGACTCAGGTCTCCTGGAGCATGCTGATGCCAACCTCGACGAACTCTTTGCCGGCATCGACGGGATTCTGGTACCCGGCGGCTTTGGCGAACGCGGCATCGAAGGCATGGTTAAAGCCGCGCAATATGCCCGCGAGCACGGAATACCGTATTTCGGCATCTGCCTCGGCATGCAAATAATGGTCATCGAATACGCCCGCAACGTGCTGGGCTACAAGGACGCGCACTCCAGCGAGTTTTCCAAAACTACCAGCTACCCCGTCGTTGCCCTGCTGGAAGAACAGATCGATGTCAAAGCCTATGGCGGAACGATGCGCCTGGGGGCTTCGGAATCGGTCATCAAAGCAGGCACCTTCATGCATAAAGCCTATGGTAAAGATCGAATTCTGGAACGGCACCGGCACCGCTATGAGGTTGCCAACGACAAACGGGAGGAACTCCAGGAAAAAGGCCTTATCATCGCGGCGACCACGCCGGACGGCTCGCTGGTGGAAGCCTGCGAATGGCCTGGGCACCTGTGGTCAGTCGGTGTTCAGTACCACCCTGAATTCAAATCCCGCCCGACCAAAGCGCACCCGCTGTTCAAAGCCTTTATCGCGGCAAGCCTGGAACGTCACGCAAAAGCTTGACAGCAAGGCTTTCCGGGGACGATACTCTTTCAGGTATGCGTTCAGGAATGCGCCGGGAAAACAAACCACAGCACTGTCTCTTCAGCGCCATGGCAGTATTCGCTGCCATGGTCATGCTTGTTTCTTGCTCGGTGCGCAATGAGGAAAGCCCAACCCAGACCAGCGATGATACGCCCGACATCGTTTTTTTCGGCTATTCCCGGGAGGAAGTGAATAACGGCGTTGTCACCTTCAAAGCCAGCGCGGAAAAAGCCGAATATTTTCAGGAACAGCGAAAGCTTGTCATTTACAACGTGCGGTTTGAAGATAGGGGTGAATCCGGCCAGACCATGCTTTCGGAAGGCGAAGCGGAAAAAGCCATCTATTATGAAGACACCGGCAATGCCGAATTTTCAGGTTTTATCAGCATTCGGTCCTATGAAGAAGACGCCAGCTTTGAAACCAGCGCCCTGCGCTATGACGCAGCTACCCAGACTCTGGAAGGCGATGCGAAAACCACGGCTGTCGTCCAGGTTGGCACCAAACTCTTTCTCCATGGCATGGGATTTTTCGCCGATATTCAAAACAAGGCATTCTCTTTCAGAAATGGGGTAAGCGGCAGTATATTGAACAAGGAGAGCAAACCATGAAAACACAAAAATCAAAAACGGCCTTTTTCCTGGCAGTACTGACTATCTGTCTTCTGCTGGTGGCCGGCATGCCGGTTTTTGCCCAGAACGCCGCGCCGGCACAGCCGGTTGAAGGCCAGAAAGGCGAAGCCAGCGATGTGATCACCTTTACCGCCCAGCGAATGGAAAGCGTGCTTGCCAAGGGTAAGGAAAAAACCATCCTCATCGGCGCGGCAGTCGTCAACACGGGAAGCATTGAAATCCGGGCTGACAGGATTGAGCTGTCCGGAACCGATTACAATAATCTCGTCTGTATCGGTACTGTCAAAGTTAAGGATGAATCCAAAGGCTTTGCTCTCGTCTCCGATAACCTGGAGTACGCACGCGATACGGAAATAGGCCTCGCTCAGAGCGCGGTCGTGCTTGAAGACTCAAAAAACAACGTCATCCTCAAGGCGGAGTGGGTTCGATTTGACCAGAAACAAAGCATTGTCGACGCCCGGATAGCGGTTCATATTTTAAAGGAAGATTTCGCTGTCCGTGCTGAATATGCGCGATACAACCGCGACACCGAAAGCCTCGAACTCAGCGGAAAGCCCACCATTGTCTCGCCCGACGGCACCATTACTGCGGACACCGTGAGCGGCAAACCGACCATGGACAACCTGACCCTGAGCGGCCAGGTCAGCGGAACCATAACAACCAAGAAAAAAGAAGGGACTACTCCTTGAGCGACTCCGTTCTTGAAGTAAAAAACCTCCGCAAAAACTATGGTAAAAAGCTGGCAGTCTCGGATGTCAGTTTTTCCATGAAAAATGGAGAAGTGGTCGGCCTTCTGGGACCCAACGGCGCTGGTAAAACCACAATTTTTTATATAGTGGCTGGATTTCTCCAGCCCAGCGCCGGCATCGTGATGCTGGACGGACACATCCTCAACCGGATGCCCATGTTCCAGCGGGCGCGGCACGGGATTTCATACCTCCCCCAGGAAGCATCCATTTTCAGAAAAATGACGGTCGAGGAAAATATTCTGGCAGTGCTGGAAACACGAAGCGGGATGAGCGGCGCCGCGCGCCGCGGCAGGGCGCGCCAGCTTATGGAAGAGTTCGGCATTACTGCTATCGCGAATCAGCCAGGCTATACGCTATCAGGCGGCGAGCGGCGCCGCACCGAAATTGCCCGCGCGCTCGCCATGGAGCCGAAATTCCTTTTGCTGGATGAGCCCTTTACCGGCATCGACCCGATCGCGATTCACGAGATAAAGAAGATTGTCGAAAAGCTCGCGGCTTCCGGCATTGGCGTTTTGCTCACCGACCACAATGTTCGTGACACTCTGGAGATAACAAGCCGGGCTTACATCATTCACCTGGGGCAGATCATTGTTTCGGGCGGCCGCGATGCGATTTTGAACGATGAGCGGGCCCGCCAGATCTACCTTGGAGAAGGTTTCCGGATGTAAAATTCGGTAATCCTCGGTAATATATAAAATAATGTTGACGACTGACATTCAGCATGATACATTTACTATACCCGTACGGGTACACCCACCATTTTTTTTACGGAAAACAGATGCGGTATTTTGACACTCATGCCCATATCGGGCTCATTTATGATGACCCGATCGAACAGCTTTTAGTTTGCCAGCAAGCGAAACAGGCCGGCGTCAGCAGAATTGTAAGCATCTGCAACAGTCTGGTTGATTTCAAGCAGGTCTATGAAAACCTCAAACCGGCTGAACATGTCTTTCATGCGGTAGGCGTTTCACCCTCCGAGGTTCAGAACCCCGGGAAGGACTGGCAATATACCATCGAAGCCGCGGTTAAACTGCCGCGCGTTATCGCCATAGGCGAAATCGGTCTGGACTATTTTCATAAATACGGCGACAAGCGGAGCCAGATTGAGCTTTTTATCGATCAGCTCGAATTGGCAACGCGGCTCGACCTGCCGGTTATCATTCATAACCGTGAAGCGGGCCACGACGTGCTGGAAATTCTCCGCGACCGTATGCCGCCAGCCGGCGCGGTATTACATTGCTATTCCGAAAATGCAGAATACGCGGACCGGGTTTTGCAGACAGGGCTCCCAATTTTCTTCTCCTTTGCGGGAAACCTAACCTACCGGAATGCCCGCAATCTCCACGAGACCGTGGAAATGCTGCCGCCTGACCGGATTCTCATCGAGAGCGAATCGCCCTTCATGGTGCCTGCTGAATATCGCGGCAAGCGAAACAAGCCGGAGTACCTGCCGTCAACCGCCTGGTTCCTTTCGGAAATACTCCAGGTGGAACCCGAAGAAGCCGCGGAAATCACCTATCAGAACGCATGCCGGTTCTTCAGGATGGAACCGTAAGCGCTGCCAACTTGCATGGAAATGAATCGTAAAATGCCCGTGCTTGCGGGCGTTCAACTTGAAAGCCCCTTTTTCCTCGCGCCTGTTGCAGGCTACTCCGACGCCGCCTACCGCTCGGTCTGTTACGAGCTGGGAGCGGCGCTCTGCTACACGGAGATGGTCAGCTCGGAAGCCCTGGTTCGCCATCATCCTAAAACCAGCCTCTTGCTTCAGCGTGCTGAGGCCGAAAAGCACTATGCCATCCAGCTGTTCGGCGCCAAGCCTGAAGTGCTGGGGCAGGCCGCGGCTATGGTTTCGGCCTACCGCCCCCTGGTGATCGACCTCAATTGCGGCTGTCCTGTCCCGAAAATCGTGAAAAGCGGCGCCGGCTCTGCCCTCCTCAAAACCCCCGAAAAAATAGCTGCTATTGTGCGCGCCATGCGGGATGCGACCGACATCCCCATAACGGTGAAAATCCGCAAAGGCTGGGATGAGGCTTCCGTCAATTTTCTGGAAACAGCTGATGCGGCTGTCGGAGCCGGCGCCGCTGCCGTGACCCTCCATGGCCGGACTCGAGCCCAGGGTTACTCAGGCAAAGCTGACTGGACGTCCATCGCCGCCCTTGCCCGCCATCTGGATGTCCCTGTTTTTGGTTCCGGCGATGTCTTCAGTCCGGAGGCCGCTCTGGCCATGCTGGCTGAAACTGGCTGTTCGGGTGTCATGTTCGCCCGGGGTGCGATGGGCAACCCCTTTGTGTTCGCTCGGACTGTCGCCCTTTGGCAAGGTCGCCCGCTCCCTGTCTACACCAACGCCGAAATCGCGGACGTCGCGCGCCGCCATCTTGAGCGTTCGGTTCAATTTTTGGGAGAAAAAACAGCCTGTGTCGAGTTTCGCAAGCAGTTCTGTGCCTACACCCGCGGCCGGCCTCGCGGCGCGGCTTTGCGGGAACAGGCCGTGCACTGTTCTACCCGTGCTGAATTCCAAGCCGTCCTCGACCTTTTTGCCGCCGATAATTCCGGATTCACGTTCAGATAATCCCTGAGGGCTTTGTTCAGCGCCTCATTTGCGGAATCCGAAAAGGTCATCCCCGCGCTTTGGTCAAGCCAGGGAATCAGCACCTTTTCTTTCAGCGGCTTCCAGACAAGCGGCATGGCTGCGGGTGCCGGGATGCGCTCCGCCTTCGGAACCCGGCCGCGCAATTCAGGATAATATTCGGGTATCACCTTGGCGGTCACCGGCGTGTATGCGGAAAATCCCCCCGCGATGCCAAATTCGCTTTCATTTAAGCGAAGCGAGCGCGCTTTTTCCAGCAGAAGCCGTTGGGTGTCCGCGGTAAAAAACCACGCCAGGAATTGACTTGCTGCGGTTTTCGCGCGGGCGCCGTTCGGAATGCCCGCGTAGAGGACATCCTCATACACGGCCAGCTTGTTTTCGATTTCGACGTAATGAAATTCGAACTGGTTGCGTGTCTGCGAGGGCAGTGTGAAAAATTCCGAGCTTTTCAGGGCTGCAAAAAGCGTCCTGCCCGCAAGGCAGTTCTGGTAGTCGAGCGCTGAAGCGTAGGTAAAGGTAAAAGCGTTTTCCTTTTCGGCGGACCCATTGACTGCTGTGCTGAAATCCTGCAGTGCCGCGATCGCGACGGGGAGCTTGTTTTGGTCCCATTGCACCGGCAGACTGTCTTTGGCTGGTTTGGCTGGCGAGGAAAAGTCGGCGCCCATCCACTGGACCCACTGGAACAGGAAATCGCCGCCGGTTTTACGCGGCACAAAGCCCATCGCGGTAAATCCCTTCCCGGAATCTTTATTGAATTTTTGCGCAATAGTTCGAATTTCTTCAATTGTTATGGTCGAATTCGGCATGGCGGCCAGGCTGGCTGTGTTGCCAGTCTCGGACGCTACAGTATCCCGCAGACTGTCCAAAGCGCCCTTTTTATTCACCAGCATGAGCGTATTGAAGCTGACTGGGAGGAGCCGGGTTTTCCCCTTTGCCTTCCCCGCTTCCAGCAGAGCAGGATAGAAATCGTTCCGCGAAAAGGCGAGCCTGTCAAAAAGGAAGTCCAGGGTCTGAAATCGAGCCATGGTCGCAGGCTGGCGAAGGTTTTTCCCGATGACCAGGGAAGGCGGCGTCTTTGCCTGGGCCAGCGAGGTTCCCAGATTGTCGCGGTAGTGCAATTCGACTAAATACTGTGTCTGAGAAGCATTGAACAGCTCTGCGGCCAGCTGGATTTCAGGGCTGTCGGTCCAGACAACGGCAATGTCGTTTTCAAAAAGGGAACAGGAAACGAGCAAAGCGATGAAAAGCGCAGTGCTTGCCAGCAGGATGGAAAATCTGCCAAGATGGGATGAGCCGGTCTTTTGTTTCAGCGCCATGAGATGACGATAGCTTTTCCTGATTACAATGGCAAGAGGATGGCATACGGGGATGAAATCACGATTCAACCGACATTCGGAGCGCCTCATCGAGCGGTTCGGCGAAAAAGTGTGGCGCCTCGGACTCGACGCTGGCTTTTCCTGTCCGCACCGTCTGCAGGGAAGGGGCAAGGGAGGCTGTTCGTTCTGTCCGCCGGATGCCGCCATCGCTGCATATCAACATGACGGCTCGCGGATCGTGCTGAATCTCGATGAGCAGATTGCCCGGGCTGTAGCATTTACACGGTACCGCTACAAGGCTCGGCTGTTTTTCCTGTACTTCCAGGCATACACGAATACCTATCTCCCCGTTGGCCAGCTTCGTGCCTTGTATGACCACGCGATTGCGGTGATGGAAACCATCGCGCCGGGGACCCTGCGAGGGCTGGTCATTTCGACTCGTCCTGACTGCATCGATATGGAGAAGGTCGAATTGATCGCATCTTACCAGCGGCAGGGGCTGGAAGTCTGGCTGGAGTTAGGACTGCAGAGCGCGCACGACCAGACACTGAAGCGGATCAATCGAGGTCATACAGTGTCTGATTTTGTTGCTGCGTCGAAACTTGCGCATGATGCGGGTGTCAGGCGGGCTGTGCATGTCATACTCGGCCTGCCTGGCGAAAATCGGCTCATGATGCTTGAAACCATGCGGTTTCTGCAGAAAAACAGCCTTGAGGGCATAAAATTCCACGACCTGCGGCTTGCAAAAGGCTCGGCGCTTGAGCGCTCCTACCGCGCCGGCGAGTTCGCGCCGCTCCATCCGGATCGCCTTCCGCCCCTCCTTGCCGACTGTCTTGAGCTCTTGCCCGCTTCGGTGGAAGTTTTGCGCCTTTCTTCTGATTTTTCCCGCGATTCGGTACTGGACTTGTTCCCGCATCCGGATAAAAATAATTTGTATATGGCTGTTGAAGCGGAGCTTGCGCGGCGAAATTCCTTTCAAGGGAGGCTGGTCGAATGAAAGCGTTTCGAGCGGTCATCCGCGGTGATGTCCAAGGCGTCGGATTCAGGGCATCGGCGGCGTGGGAAGCCCGGCGCATCGGCGTTACGGGCTGGGTTCGAAACACCGACGACGGTTCTGTCGAGGTCTGGGCCGAGGGCAATGAGCCTGAGCTTGAGGAATTTTTTCACTGGCTCGAACATGGGCCTTCAACAGCATGGGTGCGCGAGGTTCAAAGGGTCTGGGAGCCGCCGACGGGGCGCTATTCCAGTTTTGGCGTTTTTTTGGGCGATTAGCCAAGTTCAAAACGAACAGAGTGAGGTTAGCCATGAAAACAGGACTTTCTGGAAAGATCGTGTTTCTTTCGGCGGCGACGGATGGTTTGGGCTTTGCCATCGCCAGGCAAGCCCTGGTGGAAGGTGCGCGGGTTTTTATCGGGAGCCGTTCTGAAGAAAAAGTCAGAATCGCGCTGGAAAAACTCGCTCCTCTGGGAGATGCCAGCGGCATTCCATTGGATATGGCGTCGGGCGAATCGATCAAGGACTGGGTCAAAGCGGGGCTTGCGCTGTTTGGCGGCTGTGACGCGCTTTTGGTGAACGCCGGCGGGCCGCCTCCGGGCAATTTTGAGTCTTTCGGCGATGATTCCGCCTGGCAAAAGGCCTTTGAGCTGACCCTGCTGTCCGCGGTTCGACTCATCCGTGAAAGTCTGCCGGCGCTCAAAGCCAGCGGTCACGGCTCGATCCTTACCATCACCTCCAGCGCTGTCAAAGAGCCCTGGCCTGAACTTATCCTGTCCGGCGTTATGCGCTCCGGCGTTTCCAGTCTTGTCAAAAGCCTTTCGCGTGAACTGGGGCACTACGGCATCCGGGTGAACAATATCGCCCCCGGTAAGATCATGACCAGCCGGCTCGAAAAAATCATTCGCTCCGAAGCCGAAGCACGCGATATTCCCTACGCGGCACAACTCGAAAATACGGAACGCGACATCCCTCTGGGACGCATCGGAACCCCTGACGAATTTGCACAGGTTGCCGTTTTCCTGCTTTCCGACGCAGCCAGCTATGTTTCCGGCCAGACTGTCCTGGTCGACGGCGGCATTACGAAGTTTCTTTATTAAGCGCGCGCGGCAGAGCAGCGTCGTTCAAAGCTCCTGATTATTGCGATCGATTCCCAGTTTTTTCATTTTACTTTGCAATGTTGTCGGCTTCATTCCCAGGAGGGCCGCTGCGCCATCCGAGCCATAGATTTTCCCTCCTGATTTTTTAAGCGCCGTCATGATATGGGTTCGCAGCGCCTCGTTGATGTTGGGGAAATAGGGTGAATCCGGTTCTGAAACGCCTGTTGCAGATGAAGCGACAGGTGTGAGGCGCTTCTGCGGTCCCTGCGCCTGGTTCCCGCGATACGCATTGACCGCCGGCATAAGATGCTCGGCAAGAATGTTTTCTCCACGCGCCAGGATAGCCGCGCGCTCAATCGCATTTCGAAGTTCACGAACATTTCCGCGCCATTTGGTGTTCAGGATTTCCCTGATAGCGGGCGGAGTAAGCGCCAACGCTTCAAAGCCGGGACGTCTACGGATTTGGGACGCAAAATATTCCGCAAGCAAGGCTGCGTCTTCATCGCGCTCTCGCAGTGACGGTAAATGGATGGGAAATACATTCAATCGATACCACAGGTCTTCCCGAAATCTTCCGGCAGCGATCGCCAATTCCAGATCGGCATTGGTTGCAGCAATGATTTTTACATCCACCGAGATAGAACGCTCGCCCCCGACACGCTCAAATTTGCCATCTTGCAGAACACGGAGCAGTTTAGGCTGAAGCTCGATAGGCAGATCGCCGATTTCATCAAGAAAAAGTGTTCCTCCATCAGCCAGCTCGAATCGACCGCGGCGCATGGCCACCGCGCCGGAAAACGAGCCTTTCTCATGCCCGAACAGCTCGCTTTCTGCCAAGCTGGAAACCAGCGCAGAACAGTTAACCGCGACAAACGGCGCAGATGCCCGATGCGAAAGCTGGTGAATTTTTCGCGCTACTTGTTCTTTGCCGGTTCCTGTTTCCCCGGTCAGCAAAACAGGCACCTCTGCAACTGCGACAAGCCGAATCGCGTCAAGCACACGCCGCCACGCTGCCGAAACCCCAACCAAATCTCTGAATGCGTCAGAGGATTCATCCAGAAGGCGATTGCGCTCTTCGGTCAGCTGCCGTGTCGTTTCCAACAGCGAACTGGATGCGTCCGATTGCACTATCGATATGGAAATAAGTCTGGAAATGGTCGAAATAAAACGCACAATGGAAGGTGTAAACCTGTTGCATGCCCGGTGATCCAGGGTTAAAAGCCCAATCGGTGTTGACTCGATATACAACGGCGCTACTAGGCAAGAGTGCCCATCGGGCAAATCAAGAATATCATAATAGGTATCGATATGCGCTTCATGCTCGCCGAAGAGCCTTGCTTCCTTGTGTTCGAGCAGCCGAGCGATATCAGGACGCTTGGCAAGTGAAATGGAATGCCCCTCCAACCGCGGCGTGTAAAGCGGCCCGACAGCCTTGCGCACTACCAGCTTGTCCTGGGTTTCAAGCCGCAGGACCACCGCAAGCTCATATTCCACCAGATCCCGAAGCGCTTCAAGTACAACCTCCATGGTACGCTCAGGATTGAGAAGCTCAAGCGGCTGAGGAACCGCCCTCTGCTGCACCGAAATTTTATTATTAAACGGCATATCGTTGTATATACACCGAAATATCGTTGAAGTCAATATGAAAAAAGAAATTTTTAATAATAACTGAGCTGGCTGCAATGTGCCGAACTTATTTTAATTCTTTTCTGTATTATAAAATATCGAATTTCAACTTAAAAAAACGTAAAAAATCCGGTTTGGCATGGAGCTTGCAATATAATTAGTGCTCTCAACTTTGAATTGTCTTTCCGTAAAGAAAAGACAACAAGAGCAGAGCAAAATCGGCGCTGCGCCGTCATCAAAGAAAAACAAGGAGATTTTAGAATGGAACAGCAAACCTTTCACATGCCATTGCTTGGGGATGATTTCCCAAGCCTCACACTGCAGACCACGCAAGGTGTCATGAACCTGCCTGGCGACCTTAAAGGCCAGTGGTTTGTTCTCTTCAGCCACCCCGCTGATTTTACACCCGTCTGCACCACTGAATTTGTCGGCTTCCAGCGCCTCATGCCTGAATTCGAAAAACTTGGTGTCAAGCTAATCGGCATGTCAGTTGATCAGGTATTCAGCCACATCAAATGGGTCGAATGGATCAAGGAAAAACTCGGAATCGAAATTACGTTCCCTATCGCTGCAGCCAATGACAGCATTGCCAACGCTCTCGGTATGCTCCACCCCGGCAAAGGCACCAACACTGTTCGTGCGGTATTTGTTGTCGATCCGCAGGGAAAAGTCCGGCTTGTCATCTATTACCCGCAGGAAATCGGGCGCAACATGGAAGAAGTCCTGCGAGCGGTAAAAGCCCTCCAGGTTGCCGATACCAACAAAGTAGCCATCCCTGCTAATTGGCCCAATAACGAACTCATCAAAGACCATGTCATAATTCCTCCGGCCAAAACCATTGCTGAAGCCGCTGCGCGGCTTAAAGAATACGACGGTTACGACTGGTGGTTCTGCCACAAAGCTCTGTAACATCCACAGCGCCAGGCAAAAAACCTGGCGCTTTATTGTTAAGCCATGAGGTTCGCGTCAAATTTTGTACAATATTGTCTTGAACCATGTTTGTTACTTGGTGTAAGACAGATACTATGAAGATTGTTGTACTCGATGGATATACACTCAACCCCGGTGATCTTGATTGGAACGCTCTTGCAGCGCTGGGAGATGTGGCAGTCTATGACCGGACAGAAGCTTCCAGCATTGTGGAAAGAATTGGCGACGCGGAGCTGATTCTTACCAATAAAACGCCCATTTCAGCTGAAACCATGCAAGCCTGCAAAAATCTGCGCTACATTGGCGTGCTTGCGACCGGCTACAATATTGTTGATACCGCCGCTGCGAGAGCCGCAGGGATTGTTGTGACAAATATCCCGACATACGGCACCGACTCCGTCGCCCAGTTCACGTTTGCCCTTCTCCTGGAAATCTGCCACCATGTCGGACACCATGCCCAGACCGTCCGCGACGGCGAATGGACTAAAAGCCCTGATTTTTGCTATTGGCATTATCCGCTTATCGAACTTGCCGGCAAAACCATGGGAATTATCGGTTTTGGGCGCATCGGCCGCCGGACTGGCGAAATCGCCCGCGCCTTCGGTATGAACGTGCTCGCCTATGATGAATATCCGAACACTGTGTCTGAGAAGGAAGGAATTTCCTGTACGACCCTCGACCGGCTCCTCGCGGAATCCGATGTTATTTCCCTTCACTGTCCGCTGACCGACCGGAACAAAGGCATGATCAACACGGATACCATCGCGAAGATGAAAGACGGCGCCATTCTCATCAACACATCCCGCGGCCCTCTTGTGGACGAAACCGCCCTCGCCGCCGCCCTCAATTCCGGCAAGCTTGCCGCGGCGGCCGTGGATGTGGTTTCAACCGAGCCAATTCGTCCTGACAACCCACTGCTCAAAGCGCGCAACATTTTGATAACTCCCCACATTGCCTGGGCGCCTAAAGAAGCGCGGTCCCGCCTTCTGAATATCGCTGTCGAAAACATCCGTGCCTTTATTGATGGATCACCTATAAATGTTGTTTTTTGAAACTGGCATAAAAAGGATAAATTAAGTAATGAGTCTGACGCTTATTCCGCCCAGTCCCTGCAGAGCACCTCCGCCTGCTCCAAAACGAGCTCGGTGGCATGGGCCTGCTTGTCGGGCGGGTAGTTGTATTTCCGCAGAATGCGCTTGATGATAACTCGCATCTGGGCGCGGACATTTTCTCGGACGGTCCAGTCGATGGTGATGCTGCTGCGCATCGCTTTGACGAGTTCCTGGGCGATCAGCCGCAAGGTCGCATCGCCGAGGATGGCTACGGCGCTGTCGTTGACTTCCAGGGCGTCATAGAAGGCGATTTCATCTTCCGTTAGTCCGAGCTTTTCTCCGCGCTTGTCCGCTTCGCGCAGATCCTTCGCCAGGGCGATCAATTCTTCAATAACCTGTGCGGTCTCGATGGCCCGGTTCTGGTATTTCCTGATGGCGTTTTCAAGAAGCTCTGCGAAAGAGCGGGCCTGGACAATGTTCTTTCTGCCTCGGGCCTTGATTTCGCCTTCCAGCAGTCGGCGCAGCATATCCACTGCCAGGTTTTTGTGCGGCATGCCGCGTACTTCTTCCAGAAACTCATCGGACAGGATCGAAATATCGGGCTTTTTCAGCCCGGCTGCGGTAAAAATGTCAATAACTTCATGGGACGACACCGCTTTCGAGATGATTTGTCGAATTGTGTGTTCGATTTCATCCGGACTTCGGCGGTCATCCGGCGTGCTCTTGGTCAGCACGGACTTCACGGCCTGAAAGAAAGCCACATCATCCCGAATCTCCAAAGCGCTCTCATGCGGCACGGCAAGGGCAAAGGCCTTGGACAGCTCGGCAACTGCCTTTGCAAGTCGATTCCTGCCGTCTTCCTGTGCCAGCACATGTTCCTGCGCTGCCGGCAGGAGGGAAAGTCTTTCCTGAGCTCCTCCTGTTTTCCATGCCGACCAGCTGAAGCCATGAAAGAGGTCGCAGCAGATTTCGTACTTTTGGAGCATGAGGGCAACTGCCTTTTCCTGGTCGATGGCGGTCTCGCCCTTGCCGCCGCTTTCGGTGTAGCTGGCCAGCGCGTATTTGAGCTGGTCTGCAAGGCCAAGGTAATCGACAATAAGACCGCCCGGCTTGTCTCTGAATACCCGGTTCACCCGTGCGATGGCCTGCATGAGCCCGTGGCCGCGCATCGGCTTGTCCACATACATGGTATGAAGGCAGGGTGCATCAAAGCCTGTCAGCCACATGTCCCGGACGATCACGATCTTGAAGGGGTCTCTGGGGTCTTTGAATCGCTGTGCAAGTTCCTCGCGGCGGAGCTTGTTGCGAATGTGAGACTGCCATTCTGGCGGGTCTGAGGCAGATCCAGTCATGACGATCTTGATCATTCCCTTGTCATCATCCTCATGATGCCAGTCCGGGCGGATGGAGACGATGGCCTTGTAAAGCTCAACGCAGATGCGGCGGCTCATGCTGACAATCATTGCTTTGCCGTCCATTGCCGCAAGGCGCGCTTCAAAGTGCTTCACCAGGTCCTCGGCGATCAGTTTGAGGCGTTTTTCCGTGCCGACCAGGGCTTCGAGCTGTGCCCACTTGGTCTTCAGGCGCTCCTTGTGTTCGATTTCTTCGCCTTCGGTGGCTTCCTCGAACTCCGCATCGAGTTTGGGTCGTTCCTCTTCGTTGAGTTCCAGCATGGCCAGGCGGCTTTCGTAGTAGATCGGGACGGTTGCTCCGTCCTTGACCGCCCGCTCGATGTCGTAGATGCTGATGTAATCGCCGAAGACCGCGCGGGTGTTTTTGTCGGACAGTTCGATAGGGGTGCCGGTAAAGCCGATGAAGGAAGCGTTCGGCAAGGCTTCGCGCAGGTACCTGGCATAACCGTCGATGAAATCATACTGACTGCGGTGGGCTTCGTCGGCAATTACGACGATGTTGCGGCGGTCCGAGAGCAGGGGGTGCCGGTCTTCGTCGTCGGCGGGAAAGAATTTGTGGACTGTTGTAAAGACGACGCCGCCTGAGTCGGTTTTCAGAAGCTCGCGCAGGTGGGAGCGGCTCTCTGCCTGTACGGGCTGCTGGCGCAAGAGTTCGTGACAGCGGGCGAAGGTGGCGAAGAGCTGATCGTCGAGGTCGTTCCGGTCCGTGATGACCACGATGGTCGGGTTCTGCATTGCTGGTTCCAGAATGATGCGCCCGGCGTAGAATGCCATGGTGAGGCTTTTGCCGGAGCCCTGGGTATGCCACACGACACCGACGCGGCGGTCACCGGGGCGGGCGTCTTTCTGGCCTTTGGCAAAATAGGTTCCTGAGTCCTCTCTTGTATTTTCAGGGCAGCGGCAAGCTCTGATGGTCTCCTTTACTGCCACATTCACCGCGTGGTACTGGTGATAACCCGCCATTTTCTTGATGAGGACACCGCCGCCATCGTCTTCGAATACGATAAAATGGCGGATCATGTCGAGAAAGCGCTTCTGATCGAAGACACCTTTGAGCACGACTTCGAGCTGCGGCAGTCTCGCATCGGCCAGTTCCTCGCCCTCGATGGTCCGCCAGGGCATGAAGCGCTCACGGTCAGCGGTGAGCGTGCCGATGCGCGCTTCCACGCCGTCCGAGATTACGAGTGCTTCGTTATAGGCGAACAACGCGGGAATCTGCTGTTTGTAGGTTTGGAGCTGGTTGAAGGCCGACCAGATGGTGGCGTTTTCGTCGGCGGCGTTTTTGAGTTCCATGACCGCAAGGGGCAGGCCGTTGATAAAGACTACTACGTCAGGGCGGCGTTCGATGTGGTTTTCGACGACGGTGAACTGGTTGACTGCGAGGAATTCGTTATTGTCGGGATGGGCAAAATCGATGGCCAGGATTTGGTCGTGGCCGTAGGAGCCGTCTTTACGCTGGACTTCAACGGGTATGCCTTCTATCAGCATTTTATGGAAGGCATGATTGTTGCCGATGAGGGATGGCGAATCGGGGCGCGTGAGTGTTCGGAAGGCTTCTTCCCTCGCACCTGCCGGGGCATGGGGATTGAGGCGAGCCAGCGCATTGCGCAGTCGGCCTTCGAGGACGGCTTGGCCGTAGTGTTCGCGCTCCGCGGCGGGCATGTCCGGGGCGATGTCCGGGCCGAAGAGGGTCTGGTAGCCGAGGTCGGACAGCCAGGAGAGGGTGGCGGATTCGATTTCAGATTCGGTCAGATGTGGCATGGCTTATTCCTTGATTGAGGTGAATAATTTTCATCCTTGAGAAAATAATCTATTGACGCAAATAGTCTTGTCAGCCTGTTGTTCATAAATCCCTCTTATTTAGAACTCCGGCGTCTTCCTCTTGAATTTCGCCATAGATCAAATTCCTCATCAGTACATTCTGCAGAATTACAAAGATGGAGAATTGGTGGGTAGTCCATTAGAATAATTATGGACCGCTCGATTCATCCTCTTGAATCTTTTTAAGCGTTCGCCCTTGCTCATCTTTCCATTCTGTTCTGCCATTTGCAGATCGCCCTAGCAGTACACCTGCAGCTGTAGAAGGTGAGTTGAAGGTGTAGTCTTGGGTCAAGCGGAAGTGTGTGCCTTCATTGGCAAATATCCCCTGATCCAACAGCGTACGTCGAAGCCCACTTAAAAAGCCATGTATTGAAGGGGCTTCATCTTTTATTGCAAGAGATCCAGTACGCACAACAAATCCCTCGGCAGTATCCTGGCCCCTTGCCTCTATGCCCTTGGACTTGAGTATTAAGTCGTGCGACTTTTCACCAAGAACCTTTGCTTTCTCGAATACATTCAAGCCTATAATTGGTAAGCATAACAGTATATTATCCAAAAACGTTTCAGCATCTGCTTTGTCTGCTTCCGAAAGATTGGGAGGCTGAGGAACGTTTCCATTGTCGAGTTCAGCCCTTTTGGCTTCAGCAGCCAACTGGACAAGGCGGGCTTCTATGTACTGGACGTGAGCTTTGTTGAGGTTCTGATCTTTGCTGGTAAAGATGACAGCATGTGTCCAGAAGTCTTTTTGCTTAGCATGTTGATCCAAACGCGACAGAACTGAATCTCCCTCACCGATGTATATCATGAGAAGATTACCCGATTTTTGGGGTCCCCATAGTATATATACACCAGTACGGCTTATTTCGTTCCGTTGGCGTATTTCGGCATAGAGAGCTCGCGGAAAAACCAGCCCCTGACCAGTCCAGTTTGATTTTTCAATGATGCGCAGGCCATCTGGATTGCCAGAAGGTATAAAGATGCGTACTGAAAAACCCATTTGGTTACTCATAAATCTCTCTCCCTTAAAAATTTTTCTGCATCTATTATCCGAATCTCACCGGAAATCAATTTGGGCAGTAGCACATCGCGTATGACTGTGCATCCTGGCAATGTTTTGTAGAAATCGGCCATGTCAATAATACTCGTTAAACAAGTCGATTTCAAAAGGCTGAACGATTGGTTTCATGGCTTTAAATTTCACCTTGTCAAAAATGTCCGCTGGATTAATTGCCTCTTTCATCTCCTTCAATGTTATCCAATCATTGTTCCATAACACATGCTCTTTGCCTGTAACAATGTGACAAAGTTTCTCTTCGTAATTGCCAATTCCGTAGAAGTGGCCAATACGCTGAAGCCACACCTCCATGAGTCCGGTGCTAGGGAACCGCGAAAGTTTCGCGTGTACCTTTTTAATAACCTCTGCACATTCTTCATCGCTTTTAAGAAAGAGCAACAACCGACTCACGATCGCCGTAACTACTGGGAATGTTCGCGGACTGTTAAATGCAATATCCACCGCAATACTTATCAAGGCAAGTGGGTTTTGTATATGCTCCACATGACTCAAGCGCTTCATATAATCTTGTAGCGGTTGGAGAAGGCTCCCGGCGTTTGGATAATCGAGTCCATGCGCATGGATAATTAATAGGTGCTTTTCGAGATTCTCATCTTCTTGGCGTGCTCGCAACCATGCCAGTTTATCTGCTTTTAGTGAATTACTAATGACTGACTGTGCCCCTGTCGTCTTCGATGTATTCAGCTTCAGTCCCAACCCTATTAAAACCTCTGTCAGGGCTTTCAGGACGGCTTCCCCCGTCTGCGGATTGTTCACAAACACGCTATAATCATCCCGATAGCGGAGTATCTGGTACTCTCCTATACCTGCCTGATCTAATTTATTGTTCAGTTGAAGATCGGCATAACCAAGTACCATTTCGGCAATGAAGTCCATGAGCACCGAACCCTGCGGAATGCCGTTGGTCTGTCCATGACGCATATTTTGTATATGCCTGTCAATAATGTTGCCGATTATCTGGTTCCCTCGGTTAATCTTGGCGATTTCTTTGTTGTGCAGTGCCCAGGCAATCGAATGTGTGTAGATTGAGCCATAGCAATCGGTGATGTCGGCGTGAAAAATATATTCATACTCTATCGATAATTCGATCGATTTCTGCTCGATCTCCTGCCACCATCGGAGAATCTGGGCAGCCTTATCCTTCCGTTTTGATTTTGATTTTATCGGTATAGATAAACATCTGCAGTTTTTTACATGGAACTTCTTGAAGCGTGCACGAATGAATTCCCAGTTCTTTTGCTCAGTAATATAATTCACGAGAGAAACATATAGAGCAGGATGGATGAGTTGGAATGGGCGCCAGGCATAGCGCCCATCTTTATTGGACAAGAGTGAATAATTGACGCCTTCATGCTCATATGGCTTACGTGACATGCTAGAAAGTTCTCTCTTATCTAAAATTTTGGCAACAGATGAAAGTATCTTTTTAAAGTTAAAATATGACGGCAAATCAATATTGCAGTAGCTTTCTGGCTTTAAGAAAAAAGCTCGAGCCTTTTTGCAACTCATTGCAAGTACGTCGAAGTCTTTGTTCTTTAAGGTTTGAGATTTAGATTGACCTTTTGCTTGCGTGCCCATTATGTCGTCCTCTCTAATAATCGTTCCACATCCTTTACCCGAATCTCTCCAGAAATCAGTTTCGGTAGCAGTTCATCGCGCAGAGCGGCGAGATTATAGGACTGATGCTCATTGATTGAGATGCGATCATCAAGCTGAACAATTAATCGATCAAAGGCTGTGACAACAATTTTAGGGGGTACTAAGCATCTAATCATGTTAAAGTCTTTCTTGCCAATTGAACCAAAGACCGTTCCCTCAGCTTCAAAGCAAGCAAAAACATCTGCTTTGGCGTGCATGAACTGGTAAGTGTAGGAACGGCTTCCAGTCTTGTGTCGAGCAGCTGCAACGCCACGCCCGATCGCACAATCCTCTGCAGCAATATTGATGTCGCCAACTGGCGCTCGCACGCTAATTAATGTATCTCCCTTTTTTGCTAGTCGTGTCGGAGCTGTGCAGTACACACGGCGCATAGGGAAGCGGAAACCAAAGTCTGTTCGCCCTTGGTAGAAAGGCAATCCTTCTCCAACCTCGTTATATGTATTACCAGGTGGAGATTGTCCCATCGTAATGTTGAACTCATTCCCAATGCATCCAATCTTCCACCCCTCCGGAATCTCTCCCAGTTCCGAATCTACGAGGCGGTCGGGGAAGAGTTCGGCGATTTCTGGTTTGAGGTTGGGGCAGGCGGCGCGGCTGACCTGGGCGTTGGTCCAGTCGGGGTGCTCGCGGCGCACGGCGGCTTTGGCGCGCACGGGGTCAAAGTCCACAAACCAGCTTTTGAAGATCGCCCGCGCCATTTCTTCCAGCGTCTGGCTCATCCGCCGGTTCAGCTCGATTTTGTCATCCAGCGTGCCGAGGATGTGGGCAATGGCGCGCTGTTCGGGGAGGGGTGGCAAGTTAATGCGAAAGCGCCTTAACGATTCTAAAGCTCTTTCGATCTTTGGCACGCCTGTGGTATTGACGTGCGCCAATATTTCGTTTTGCCCGTCTGCAGAGCGGAAGTAGTAGAACACAAAATGAGGATCAGCCTTTGCTTGGTCTACCGTCACTTTTACTAAGTTGGATGATAGGAGAAATCTTGAGAAGCGACATTTCGTGACGATTCCGACGGCGCCGACCGTTCCACGAGCAGCGAAGACTATGTCGAACGGGTAGGCTAAAGACGCGCGAAGTTGATCCGCCTTTTGTTCGCTCACATACACGTAATCCCTGTTGTTAAATCTTGGTCCCGTGAGGTTATTGCCCCTGATTACGGGAACCCCTCCATCCGTATATTCCTTCTCCCTCAGGTTTGATCCGAACGGACCTGATGCAATTTTTTCAGCAATGTCCTCAACTCGGACCTTCCGCCACTCACCACCCATATCCCAACTCCTTCTGCAATTCCTCGATGGTCAACCAGCTCTCCTGCAACCCAGGAGGCAAAATTTGGGTCAGGCGGCAGGTGGTCACGTCCATTGGTTTGCTCAAATCGCGAAGAGCAGACTCATTTACCAGATGATTGAAAATCACATGAAATGCAAAAAGCTCAAACCAGAGCAGATAATTGAAAATTTTTGCCACAGGCAGTGGCAAAATTTGGGCGTTACAAACCGATTTCTTTTGCTCGTTTCTATATACTCCTCTCATCTCTTGCTCTCCCGGTTTCTCTGTGCAAGCTCTTCTATCTTGGGCAATGACTCTTCGTTTTCAATCATTTGCTTCGTCTGCTCAACAAACCGGTCAAAGTCACTGCTCGGGGTGCTTGCTTCGACCCTGCGGCGTTCGGCTTCGTATTTTTCGAACTCGACATGGGCATGCTCTTCGGCAAGCGCCTGCGAGACTTTCCCTGCATGCATCAGGATATCCCGCTCGTTGAAGGCAAGGAACGCATCCAGCTTTTTTACCCAGTCAGCCATGTACATGGGCTTGCGGCGCCGGGCCTGATCTTCGGCATAGTCGAGATACATGCTCACGATGCGGTTGAGTTCCCGGATTTCTTCTTCGCTCAAGTAATTCTTGGCGACAATGACATCAGCCTTGCGGATGGGGCCGTAGGGCGCGTTTTTCCAGGTAGTCAGCCCCATGTTGGGCTGGCTGGCGTCGGCGCGCTGAAAGATGATTTCCGCGGCGGTATGACCGTGGATAGCCCAGTGCAGTTTGTTTTGCACCGTGGCGAAAAAGGTCTTGGTGATTTCGGCGTTGGGGTCATAATCAATGCTGGTAGCGTAGATATCGGTGATCTTCTGGTAAAACATCCGCTCCGAGGCGCGGATGTCCCGGATGCGTTCGAGCAGTTCTTCAAAGTAGTCGTCGCCCAGCGTGCGGCCTTGTTTGAGCCGCTCGTCATCAATCGTAAAGCCTTTGACAAGCAATTCGGAGAGCCGGGCGGTAGCCCACTGACGAAAAGCGGTGCCGCGGGCGGATCGAACACGGTAGCCGACAGCCAGAATGGCATCAAGGTTGTAATGGTCTACCATGCGGGAGACCTGCCGGCTGCCTTCGGTTTGAACTATTAAGAATTGCTTAATAGTTGCTTCAGGCGAGAGTTCGCCCTCCTTATAGATGGCTTTTAGATGCTGATTGATGTTGGCTGTCGTTACCTGGTACAGCTCAGCCATGAGTCGCTGGGTCAGCCAGACGGTCTTTCCGTCTATCCGCACCTGGACACGCAGAGCGCCATCATGATAGATCAGCAGCTGCCCTTCGGGGGGAACTGGCGCAGGTTCATTTCCCATACCCCAGCTCCTCCAGATTTTTGGCAATTGCCGCATCCAGCTTGGCCGCTTCGGCCTGCTGTTCACGCAGTTGGGCGACCAGCCTCTGCATTTTCTCCTCAAACGGCTCATCATCCTCTTCCTGGGGTGCTGATCCCACATAGCGGCCGGGCGTGAGAATGTAGTTGTTGCTCCGGATGTCGTCGAGCGTGGCGCTCTTGCAGAACCCAGGGATATCCTGATAGCTCGCCTTGCAGTCTTTGTCCCCGCGCCATGCGTGGTAGGTGTCGGCAATCTTTTTAATGTCTTCGTTGGTCAGTTCGCGATGCACACGGTCTATCATCGTCCCCAGTTTACGGGCATCGATGAAGAGCGTTTCGCCGCGCCGGTCGCGGAAAGAGCCATTCTTCTTGTCGCGGGCGATGAACCACAGACAAACCGGAATCTGGGTGGAATAGAAAAGCTGACCGGGAAGCGCCACCATGCAGTCCACAAGGTCAGCCTCGATGATATTCTTGCGGATTTCGCCTTCGCCCGACTGGTTGGATGACATCGAACCATTGGCGAGCACAAAGCCAGCATAGCCTGTGGGAGCAAGATGAAAAATAAAGTGCTGGACCCATGCGAAGTTGGCATTCCCAGCCGGGGGTATGCCGTATTTCCAGCGCTTGTCCTCCTTGAGCCGCTCGCCGCCCCAGTCGGAATCGTTGAAGGGCGGATTGGCGAGCACATAGTCGGCCTTGAGATCGGGATGCAGATCGCGGTGAAAGGTGTCGGCGTGCTCCTTGCCGAGATTGCCCTCGATACCGCGGATGGCAAGGTTCATCTTGGCCAGCCTCCAGGTAGTGTGGTTGGACTCCTGGCCGTAGATGCTGATGTCGCCGATCTTGCCGCCATGCTCTTCGATGAACTTTTCCGACTGGACGAACATGCCGCCGGAACCGCAGCAGGGGTCGTAGACCCGGCCCTTGTAGGGAGCCAGCATCTCGACCAGCACCCTGACCACACAGCGGGGCGTGTAGAATTGGCCGCCCTTCTTGCCCTCGGCGCTGGCGAACTGCGAAAGGAAATACTCATAGACCCTGCCGAGGATGTCCTTGGAACGGTTTTCACGGTCGCCCAGGCCGATGTTGCCAATGAGATCGATGAGCTGGCCGAGCCTTTGCTTGTCGAGACGCGGGTGGGCATAGTCCTTGGGAAGCACGCCTTTGAGCGAGGGATTGTCGCGCTCGATGGCGAGCATGGCATCGTCGATGGTCTTGCCGATGGTGGGTTGTTTTGCCTCGGCCTTGAGCCTGGACCAGCGTGCTTCCCTGGGCACCCAGAAAATGTTGACAGCCCGGTACTCGTCGGGGTCTTCCGGATCCGCTCCCTGAGCTCGCTCCGCTTCGAGTTTGGCGTGTTGTTCTTCGAAGGCGTCAGAGATGTATTTGAGGAAGATAAGGCCGAGCACAACGTGCTTATACTCGGCGGCATCCATGTTGGAGCGGAGCGCATCCGCGGCTCGCCAGAGCTCGGATTCAAAGCCGAGGTTGGCGCCGTTATTGCTGGATTTTGCCATGTCAGTAGCTCCTCCCACTTGGGGTATCTATCGATGGTCCAATCGTTTCCTGGTATGCACAAGCTTGAAGCATGGGCTGGGTTTCCTTTTGTTCCAATTTTTATTGCATTCTATAATGATGAAAACTTGGCGCTTTGGGAAAAGCCTCAGTTTTTATCTGAATTATTCTACAGCATAAGGGAGAATATGGGAAGTTTTTTTATCGACATACCACGTGGATTTACTGAAGTGCAAATCCCCCTTCCCATGCTACAATACTCCCCAAGGAGCGCCCGGATGACCTTTACCAGCCTGAACGACCCAATTCACATCGACTCGGTAAAAATTTCCGGCCGGAATGGCGAAATCGGCATGACCTTCTGCCCGGGGAGAAGGGGCGCAGGGAGCCTGGGGTACTATGAGCGGGATTTGGTGGCGGACCTGCGGGCTGTCAGGGAGTGGGGCGCGGAGGTGCTGGTGAGCCTCATTGAGGAGCACGAATATCGGATGGCGGGGATTGAGGATTTCGACATGAAACTGCCGGAGGGGCTGAAACACCTGCGGATGCCGATTCCTGACGGCGGGACGCCTGACGAGACGTGGGAGCGGCAGTGGAAGGCGGATGGGTGCGTCGTGCGGGAGGTGCTGGAGCGCGGCGGAAAGGTGTGCCTGCATTGCATGGGCGGTTTGGGGAGGACGGGGATGATCGCGGCGCGGCTTTTAGTCGAATTCGGCCTTGCGCCCGATGAGGCGATCGCGCAGGTGCGGGCGGCCCGTCCGGGAACAATCGAGACTGCCGGACAGGCGGAATATATCCGACAGTGTGCGAGAAATTCGACCGTAGCCTGAAAAATGCCTGGCGGCGAGCTTCGTCAGTGCCATGTCTTGACAATTTTGCTGCTTTACCGTAATGTCGACATTCGCCGATTCATTGGTTTTTATAAGGAGCGGTGTCCGAGGGGTTTAAGGAGACGGTCTTGAAAACCGCTGTACCGCAAGGTACCGGGGGTTCGAATCCCCCCTGCTCCGGATACCTACATGCTAGGTTTAGGAGAGGTGCGAGAGCGGCCGAATCGGGCTCCCTGCTAAGGAGTTGTACCCCTAAAGGGTACCGGGGGTTCGAATCCCCCCCTCTCCGTTTCATGAGGCTATAGCTCAGCTGGATAGAGCTTCAGATTGCGGATCTGAAGGTCGGAGGTTCGAATCCTCTTAGCCTCAATCTTCCCTGGAGAGATGCGAGAGCGGTTGAATCGGGCGGTCTCGAAAACCGTTGAACCTTTATAGGTTCCGGGGGTTCGAATCCCCCTCTCTCCGCTATCGGATTTTGGTTCCGGAAGTGTTGAATTTGCTTTTGGAGAGATGACCGAGCGGCCGAAGGTGCGCGATTGGAAGTCGCGTGTACTCCTAAAGGGTACCGAGGGTTCAAATCCCTCTCTCTCCGTAGTGCCTCGAGCATAAGAAGCCAGGCACTGTGCTCGTAACCACTGCCTAACCCCGCCAGGCCCGGAAGGGAGCAACGGTAAGCGGAAGGTGCGGTGCCGCAGAGCGCCTGGCTTCTTGTGCTTGAAGTGCTTTACCCTCCTTGAACTCCATGCTATTTTGTCACTATGCCATACGAAGTAACCGCTTCCCGAAAGCGCCCTCAAATATTTGAACAGCTCGCGGGTCAGGAATTTGTCGCTGCTACGCTTGAAAAATCCATAGAAACAGGCCGAATTGCCCATGCGTACTTGTTTTCCGGCCCCCGCGGCTGCGGCAAAACCAGCACAGCCCGCATTCTCGCCAAGGCTTTGAACTGCGAGTCGGGTCCGACACCGCATCCCTGCGGCACCTGCGATTCCTGCCGCTCCATCACGGCCGGTTCTTCGCTGGATGTCATCGAGATCGACGGTGCGTCCAACACCTCAGTTGACAATATCCGGCAGATCAAGGACGAAGTGCTCTTTCCGCCCAATTCGAGCCGCTACAAAATTTACATCATCGACGAAGTCCACATGCTTTCGACCAGCGCTTTTAACGCGCTGCTCAAGACGATTGAAGAGCCGCCTCCCTATGTTGTGTTCATGTTTGCCACCACTGAGCCGCAGAAGGTTCCCGCGACAATAAAAAGCCGTTGCCAGCAGTTTACCTTCAGGCTCGTATCGCCGGAAACCGTGAAAAATCTGCTCGCCGCAGCAGCCGGGGATTTGGGCGTCACCGCAGAGGAAGAGGCCTTGCTGTGGATCGCGCGGGAGTCGGGCGGCTCTATCCGGGATGCGTACACCCTGTTCGATCAGATTGTGTCCTTTGCCGAGGGCAATATCACGTCGGCGCTGATCCGGGAAAAGCTTGGGCTTGTGGGCCAGGATCGAATGAATGCGCTTTTTGGCGAATTTGTCGCGGGCAATACGGCGGAGGCGCTGGCGAATCTCGATGCCATTCTTTCAGGCGGCGTGTCGCCTGAGCAGTTTTTGACGGACGCGGTGGAGTATGCCCGCGCTTTGCTGATGATCAAGGCCGGCGTGACGCGGGAAGGGGTCCTGGGCGCGCCGATTTCTTCCTTTGATTTGGGGATTGCAGAAGCGCTGAGCACGGAGCGGGTTGAGCGCTTGCTATCCATTTTCCTTTCCGCATGGCGGACGCTGAAGGATTCCGTCGACCCGCGATACGAGTTGGATTTGGCAGTTGCAAAAGCTTCTCATATAATGAGTTATGTTCCGCCATCCGATTTAGTCAGGGCGGTTTCCACGTTGCGGCGGTTTCTGGAAAAAGGCGGCGCAAGTGCGGTAAATAGCAGCGTGAGCGCTGCTGCAAACCCCTCTGCCGGCACCGCACAGCGTGTTCCTTCAGCGCCCGGCCCGGCACTAAGCAGCACCGAGCCAGCTCAAGCACTTAGCACGGCGCCAAGCGCCAGCAGTCAGGCCAGGACTGCGGCAGGCGGACAGACGCTCTCGCTGGCCGATTTAAAGAAAAGCCTTGTCACGGCGGTGAGAAAAAGCAACGTCCTGCTGTCTACCGCAATCGATAAAACCCGTCCCTGGCGGATGAATCGCGATGTCCTCATCATGCCGGTCAACACCCAGATGGAAGCCGACCTGCTGAAGCGCTTTCTGGGCATAATTGCGGAAATCCTCGCCCAGCTGAGAGGAGCGCCGCAAAAAATCGAAATAACCTTCGGCCCCGATGAGGACGCTGAGCTTTCAGCCGAAGACGAAGGGAGCGAAGCGGTTGCGCAGGCAGGAATTTTGCGGGATCAGCCCAGGAGTTTCAGCGATGTTGCGCCTGCATCGTGCACGCCTTCCTCCGCCGCAGCGCCATCGAATTCGGCTGGAGCCAAAGAAAACCAACCGCTGACACTTGAAGAACGTGAATCCATCCAGAGGCTGGAGCGATTTTTCAAAGGCAAGCTGGTGGGGATCACAGCCGCCCCTGCGGGCGATGCGAACGCGCCGGCAAAACCGGCCGGAAAAACCGCGGCGCTTCAGCCAAGCGCTGTTGAAAGCGATCCGGAAACTGAAGCTTTTTCAGGAAGCGCAAGCCTTGAAATATTCGATATCGAGGAGCAGGAATAAACTATGGATTTGTCAGACATCATGAATATGATCAAGAACCCTCAGGCGATTCAGGCGCGGGCCAATGAACTGCGGCAGCGGACTGCGGCTATCCGGGCGACAGGCCAGGCAGGCGGCGGAATGGTAAAAATCACCTTAAGCGGCGAAATGGAAATGCTTGGCTGTGAGATTGCTCCAGAAGTGGTTGACCCCTTGGATCCTGCCATGCTGGGGGACCTCATCCGCGCGGCGCACCATGACGCGGCGGATAAGGTCAAAGAGGCGATTCAGCGAGAGCTGGCCGCCAGCATGGGAGACATGCCGATTCCTCCCGGGTTGTTCGGAGGCAGCGGCAATCCTTTCGGAACCGTCTGATGAAAGCGCTTGAAGATCTGGTGACGCTGTTTACCCGGCTTCCGGGCATCGGGAGAAAAAGCGCGCTCCGCATGACCTATTACCTGCTCAAGGCGGATCCCCGGTTTGCGCAGAGCCTCGCTGAGCAGATTGCCGGCCTGCAGAACCAGATAAAATTCTGTTCCGTCTGCGGTTCCTATACCGAATCCGACCCCTGCCCGGTTTGCTCAGGGCTGGATCGGGACAGGCGAATTCTCTGCGTTGTCGAACAGCCGCAGGACGTCATCACGATCGAAGCGTCGCGGGAGTACCGCGGCTTGTATCATGTGCTGGGCGGCCTCCTTTCCCCGCTCGACGGCATCGGGCCGGATAAATTGAGAATCGCCAGCCTCATCCAGCGGATCAGGAAAAGCCGGAATGAAAGCGTACCCATTCAGGAAGTGGTGCTTGCCACCAACCCGACCGTGGAAGGCGATACAACCGCCCTCTATATCCGGAAAGTGTTGGAGCAGGAAGGGGTGGCCGTAACGAGGCTGGCGACCGGCATCCCCGTCGGCGGTGATCTGGAGTACGCGGACCGTTTGACGCTCGCCCGCTCGTTCCGCGGCAGAATGCCGCTTTAAAAACAATTACAGGAGTCACCATGAAAGTCAGAGAAATTGCGGATATTCTTGACGCCGCCTTTTTTGCGGGCGAAGAATTCGCTGACCTTGAAGTTCAGGCCGCCTGCGGCGCCGATTTGATGAGCGATGTCATGGCTTTTGTCAAGGAACGGGTTGTTCTGCTGACTGGTCTCATGAATCCGCAGGTGCTCCGAACCGCTGACCTTCTGGATATCAAGGTCGTCGTATTCGTTCGCGGCAAGAAACCCACCAGCGACCTGGTTGAAATAGCGAAAGAGACCGGCACGGTTCTGATGTCGACCAAGTATTCCATGTTCCTGGCATGCGGCAGACTCTACGAGGCTGGCTTGCGGAACGGCGGTGTCCGCGAGATAGCGTGAGGTTTTTTTCGTGACACTGCACTTTGCCATTCCCGCCATGGATTTTTCAGCGGCTGGAAAAGCATCCACCGAAGTGAAAAAACTGCTCTCGAGCATAGGATTTGACTCCTCGTTGGTAAAGCGTGTCGCAGTCGCCATGTACGAGGGCGAAATGAACGTCGCCATCCACGGGGGCGGCGGGCAGGCTGAAGTCAATCTCGACCCATCGCAGATAAAAATTCGATTTATCGACCATGGACCGGGGATTGCTGACATCGACCTGGCGATGACCGAAGGCTATTCGACTGCCAGCGAAGAAGTCCGCAGTATGGGGTTCGGCGCGGGCATGGGTCTGCCGAACATGAAACGCAACGCCGATGTGCTCGAAATTTCCAGCGCGGTCAATGAGGGCACAACAGTAACGCTGCTGTGGCGTCTGGGGGCGGTTTCATGAGCTCCAGCCTCCTCCATTCCGTCTATCTGGACGAAACGCTCTGCCAGGGCTGCACAACCTGCATCAAGCGCTGTCCGACACAGGCGATCCGCGTGAGAAGTGGCAAAGCCCGGATTATGGAGGAACGTTGTATCGATTGCGGCGAGTGCATCCGCGCCTGCCCCAAGGGAGCAAAGAAGGCTGTTTCCGATCCTCTCGCCCTGATGGATGGCTATGATGTCCGGATCGCGCTTCCTGCGCCGTCGCTCTATGGGCAGTTTGGCTCTCCGGTGTCATCAAAAGCCATGGCGGCCGCCCTGCAAACCATTGGATTCGATCTGGTGGTGGATGTTGCAATTGGGGCCGAACTGCTGGGGCGCGAAATCGAAGAGGAAATCAGAAAGCGAATTGCTGCACGGGCTTCCGCGGAGCATAGCAGCCGCTCGGACGGTGCCATGTCGCCTCTGCATGAAGAAACTGCTGTTATGCCCCTCATTTCCAGTGCATGTCCGGTGGTGGTCCGGCTCATTCAGCAGCGTTTCCCTTCGCTGATCCCCGCCATCGCGCCATTTTTGCCGCCTGTTGAAATCGCGGCTCGCGAAGCCAAAAAGCTGGTTGCCGATCTCGATCCATCGCTCCGGGTCGGCATGTTTTTCATCAGCCCGTGTACGGCCAAGGTAACCGCAATCCGAATGCCGCTCGGCTATGAGCGCTCCCTGGTGGATGCGGTTTTTTCATTTCAGGATATTTTCCCGGCGCTGAAAAAGGCGCTTTCCCGGCCTTCAGAAACGCCTAGCCGCTTTGCGCCGCTGCAGGAGCGGATAGCACGCATGCGCCGCGGGCACGGCATGGATTGGGCGCGGTCGGATGGGGAAATCGACGGGCTGGGTATAGAACAGGCGGTTTCCGTCGATGGCATTCAAAACGTCATTGCCTTGCTGGAAGAAATCGACAATGGAAAATTCAGCAGCGTGCCGTATATCGAAGCGCTGGCCTGCCCGGGCGGCTGTGTCGGCGGGCCGATGGCGGTCGCCAACCCCCATGTTGCGCGGGCGGCCATGAAACATATCGCCGCGGCGGAAAAAACAGCAGCGGCGCAATCAGGACAATCCGAACAGCCCGCGCAGGCTGGATTTGGCTGGGAGCGCGAGCTTCAGCCTAAACCGGTTTTTGTCCTGGACCGCGACATGCTGAAAGCGCTCCAGTTGGCCGAACAGATGGAACTTATCACCAGCCAGCTGCCCGGCCTTGACTGCGGAGCCTGCGGTTCACCGGACTGCCGCGCCCTTGCTGAGGATATCGTCAAAGGCAAGGCAGTTATCGAAGATTGTCTCGTCATGATGCGGAAAAAAACCGCATTCAATTTGACAAATGAATAAAAGATGATTATAGTGGATACTAGCGTATTATGCGGATAATATTGCGCCAATATGAAAAATCTGCTAATATTTTCATACTTTTGCTATTGTTTGATAGATTTTTCCGCTCATAGAGGTTAAGGGGTTGACTCTTGAATAAAAAGGACTTTCCACGGGTACATTTTTACGATCAGGATTTTGTTGAGATTTATGACCGTACGTGGGCGTGGGTGTCGGACTGCTGGACGCAGGGCGGACCGGACAGCGGCATCGATAAGCTGAAATTTTTCATATATCCCCAAAAACCGGTGCTCGATATCATGGAGCAGGTTTTTTCTTCTTTTTTCATGGTTTACAGCAACCGCATTTTTACCGCTTCGAACGGTCTGGATGCCCTGTATGCTTTGCAGGAGCCCGATGGAGCCATCCGAGCCGCCTATTCAGTGGAAACCGGCAAACCCATTCTGCAAGACGACAATCCCGAAGGTGTGATGCTCCCCCTTTTCGCCTGGGCTGAATTCAATCTTTACCATAAAACTGCCAACAAAAAGCGGGTCAAGGATGTCATGCCTGCGCTCAAAAAGCACTACAAGTGGCTTGAAAGCAAATTTAAGAGCGCAAACGGCTTGTATGCGACGCCTGTCGCTTCAACGGGAATGAAGAACTCACCTCGGCCGAATGCCATGTATCTTGTGGATTTTAACGCAGCTATGGCTATGAACGCCCTCTATATTTCAGCGCTCGGCGACATCCTGAACGACAAGGAAATTTCATTCCAGTTCAAGCGGGATTATTTTTCGCTGAAAACCCGGATCAACTCAAAAATGTGGAACCCTGAAGAGGGGTTCTACTATGACCTTGACGCGCAGGAACAGCAGGTCAAGACAAAGACCATCGGCACTTATTGGCTTCTGCTCGCTGAAATTCCCAACGAGGAGCGGGCTGAAAAGCTCATTCACAAACTCAAGGATCCCGCATATTTCGGCACGGAAAATCCCTTCCCGACTTTGTCTGCGGATCATCCGCTCTATGACAGGAAAGGCAACGGTTATTGCGGTTCTGTTGTCCCCGCTTTCACCTTCATGGTGATTAAGGGGTTGGAAAAATACAACTTCTACGAATTTGCCCGTGACTGCGCCATCCGCCATCTCTATTTCGTTCTGGATACGATGCATCAAAACAGCGAGCACCGTGAGGGCGGGCATCAGCGGGATCACAAGCCGATTGTCTGGAGCGCCTATCAGCCGCAATCGGAAGGCAAGGCTCACTGGGATGCGGTCCCCGATTGGCCGTACCCCCATTATCTGCCGTTCAACGGTCTTACGACGGTGACCCTTATGATCGAAAACATCGTCGGGCTGTATATTTCGCTTCCGCGTAAAACCGTCGACTGGATCATTCCCAATCTGGAAATCATGGGCATCGAAAACCTTTCCTTGAAACGCAACATGATTACCATTCTGTCCAGCAAGTCCGGCCGGGGCTGGGAAATTCACATGGAGAGCGAAAAACTGTATTACTTTACTATCAATGTCATCAACAAGAAGAAAAAGACGCTGCCAATCCCTTCAGGCAAGTGCTCCATGCTTATCGATAAAATTTAAGATTGGTCGTTCAAAATGCATCTGCGCTTTGAACGACTCTCAGGTGTCTCGAAGCTTGTATATCGAATTTTTCTGCTGTCAAACGCGTCTAAACTGACTTCACGACAATGGAACCCATCAGCGCCAAGCCGGATATTTCGACATAGGGCAAACTGCGGTCTACCCGCTGTTCCACGCCTTTCTGGATATGCGCTTCCCCCATGAAGGGGAAAGCAGACATCCTGACCGGCAGGCCGCGCGGCACCAGAATCTTGATTTCGCCCATGACGGCGATTGCTTCTATCTTCAGCCGTCCCGGTGGAATGGCGGTTTCTGTGAGGTCGAGAGTTGTGCTGCCCATGAGGGTTATGCTGGTCGCGGTGTCGGAATTGAGCCAGTCGCCGACCATTTTTCGGTCGCCCATGATACAGGGCAGAAATTCCGGGCTGCCTTGTCGCCGTTCTACCAGGTAGGAGCCCGGCTGGGACAGCGATTCAGGCATTCTTTCGCGGCGGCTTGAAAGCGGCGCGGTACTGCGGCTCGATGTCTCAGAGGCCGGAACAGGGAGGTCCGAAACTTGGCTTGTGATACCATCGATGGAAAGCGCCTTCTGGATTCTGTCAGCGCGAACTTCATATTCTTCAAGCGTAATTTTGCCCAAAGCGTAGGCTGAGGTTAGATTGTCGAGCGCTCGCTGGCGCTCTGCTTCAAATGCATCCATATTCGACCTTCACTTTGATGACCGCAAGGGCTCATCAGTCAGATATGAGCCTGCGTGCGCAGCGCTCAATGGGAATCTCTAGCCAATCATTGTACCGATAAATGCTTTTCCGTCAAGGATTTTAAAAAGATTGTCCAAGTCCTTGCCCGAGGCGCAGACCACCTTGATGCCGGCTTTCTCTGCTTTTTCGGAAGCAATGGGGTCGAAGGGCAGGTTGGCACCCGGCGTCCAGGTGCTGCCGACCATCGCCCGGTACTCAGGCCAGCTGATTGCGTCGATGGGCGCCGCGGCTGGGTCTTTGCGGGGATCCGCGGTATAGACTTTGGCGATGTTGGAAAGGTTCAGCACCATTGAAGCGCCGAATCGCTCGGCAAGCCAGACCGCGTCAAAGTCCGTGGAGAATCCGGGCTTCCATCCCGCCGCGACAAGGATTCGGCCTGAAAATGCTATGTCCGCGGAGGGGTCGGTCACGACCGCATCCGCGCAGAGCGGCCCGAATACGGATTTGACCAGCTGGGCGTTCAGGCGCGTCGCTGCGATGCCGATCCAGTCCAGGGCGGTGTCGAGCGATGCACCCGGCTGGAGGGTTGGCAGGGTGGCTGCGGTTATCTCGAGGAATTTTTTATAGGCGTTCTGATAGGTTCGTGCCGGTCCGCCGCCGCCAATCACCATGATGAGGCGGTGTTCCGGATGTTGCGCCAGCCATGCGGCTATCCGTTCCGCGAAGGCTGCGATAAAGCCAGTGTCCGGTCCCTCTGGCGGCGCGACAATTGAGCCGCCCAGCGAAATTGCATAGAGCATCATGCCCTCCTTCAATTGATTTCAAATCCTGCCAAACCGCTCCACCGATTTTTAATATTTCGAATTTTATAATTCCGGGAAGCAGCATGTATTTCAGTTCAGCAATCGATAGCTGTCGCGCAGGGTGCTCCTCAGCTGGCTGGCATGGTTGAATACAATGCCGTGCAAACCGCATTCCCGCGCAGCCTGGATGTTCGCCGGGCTGTCATCGATGAAAAGACAGGCTTCGGCTTCCGTTCCTGCCCTGGCGACGCAGGTCCTGTAGATTTCTTCCTGCGGCTTGAGCTGAAAAAGATCGCAGGAAAGCAAAATATCGTCAAACAGACTGATCCAATCGGTTTCGCCGCAATACCGCGAGGCGCCGAACATTTCGGCTTTGCCCTCCTCATTCATGTTGGACAGGATCATAAGCCTGAAATCGCGGCGCTTCAGTTCCTGGATGATGTGGACTGTTTCAGGGTTGATGGTAAACCAGCTCCGCATGTCCCAGCGGATAAGCTTTGACACGTCTTCGGCGGAAACCGTTTTGCCGTAATGCCTGCCTACGTTGTTCCAATATGCAAAGGCATCGATAAGGCCCTGATCATAGGCGGGCCGCTCCCGCGTATACGTGTCGATGAATTCCGCAAGGTCTGCTGAAGGACTGAAGAAATCAGCCATGGCCTGGGCGCAGGCGCTGTCCTGATCCATGGTAATAACTCTGCCGCAATCAAAAATCACGGTGGAAATTTCCGGTGCTGTCGTATCCAAAGGTTCCTCGCTTGCAGCCAAGCCGCATTTCATGGAATTAATTCGAGCGCATGCTCGAAGACCGTATCAATTCCGTTCCGGTAATCGTCAAAATCAGGCCACACAAGATGCCCCGCGGACGGCTCCAGCACGCCGCGAGGCGGAAAGATTCCGGTGCTTGTGTCATATGTCCAGAGTCTGCTGGAACGCCCGATAATCAGCCCTGAAGCCGGCAGGGAGAAGCGCTTGACTTCGCCGTAATGGCGAAGCGGCTCGGTCAGCGGTTCGCCGATAAGGATGGCAGTGCCGGTGTTTTTGTTTTTCCCGCCGCAGGCTTTGATGATGTCGGCGGCGTTCTGCATGGCGGAAGAAAAGGTTGTCCCGCTGATCAGGAGAATGACGCCGCCCTGCTCTGCGGATATCTGCTTTTTTGCGAGAGCCTGCGCAAAGCGGTACCCCGGCATTGAGTTGCCCCCGGAGTTGAATCGGAGATCCACAATGAGATGATCCGGACTTGTCTGCTGGCTTCCTTTGTCAGGCAGCAGGGCAAGGACTTCCTGCAAGAGCGGCCATGCCGCCTGGTCGCAATCATCATAGCGGAGATAGATGCTTGAAGGGTGCCCAGGAATATAATCGTACCACCAGCGTGCTTCCGGGTGGCTTCTGGTGAAGGGAATAGATGGGATCGAATCAAGAACCCGAACCCAGTGATTGTCCTGTCTGGATGTAAGGGGAACCGACAGCTCTTCTTCAACGCCCTCACGCAGAACTGTCAGCGTAAGTCCATTTTGATTTGCCATACCAAGCCGCCGCATCAGATAGGGGTTCATAAAAGATTCCATGATTTCACTGCGGACTGCATGCTCGTAGAGATACGGGTTGGCTTCTTTGCCAAGCGCTGATTCGATACTCAGATAGGGCGCGATCTGCTGAATGGCTTCCTGTGTGGCGTAAGGCCCGATCCTGGTGACAATCAGGCCCAGGTATTCAGTCTGGGGCTGGTTGATCGCCGCGATTCTGAGGTCCCAATGCTCCATGGGAGCATCAGCGCCTTCATCGGCATGGCGCGAGTCCAGAAAAAATCGCATCGCTACGGGGTAGAGATCCGACGGTGAAGCATTGATCCGGGTGTGCCCGTCACCCACCGCTGCCAGCGCTCGCTGGATGCCTGGAATGGCTGTATCCGCCGGGCTTCCAATGAGGTTGTCCGCGGTTTCCAGGGTTTGCTGAAGCGCTTCGATTTCATGAATAAATGTCTGCCGTGCAGTTTGATCGGAAACTAGTTTTGGATGTTTTAGCATTTCATTTTTTAATAAAGAAATATCAGAAAGCCACGCCTGAACGGCAAGATCATCGGCCGAAGGCGGGATCGTTCCCCACTGCAGCGGCGTGGTACAGCTGGTTGTGAACACAAGAAAAACTGCCAGGAAAAGGATCAAAGCAAACCGGAGCCCCGTATTGTAGCGCAAGCCTGCACGGTTCCTCCGGATTGCATTTACCATGGTGTTTGTTTGAATTGGCATACAAGCTCCGTCGATTTTCAGTCCAAGATACCCTGTGCCAGCCGCCAGATGATTTCCGGAAGCTGCTTAAAGGCATACACTGCATGGACTCGTTCGCCCATCTGGTGGTAGTCCCGTCCCCATGGGCCGATATTGATGACAGGACAGCCAATAGTGCCGTGTTCGCCTTCTTTCAAAGTCGAGTCGATGACCGGCGACTGGCTGGCCAGATAACTCCTTTGTTCCCGGGTATCGGCTGGGGCAAGAAAACTCATATCCGAGATTCCAGGGAAATATGGCCGCACCCGCACCGCTGTTCCGGTTTCAAGGGAATATGCAGAAAGGGTTTCGCGCAGGAGCGAGACGAAATTCTGGTACCTTTCGCTGTCCAATTCCGCTCGTGCGTAATAGGGCGGAGCAAAACCGATAACGGCTGCCGGGCCTTCTATTGCCGTGTAAGGCAGCAGGTGGTTTAAAATGAAGATAGTCTGGAGCACCTGGTCATCTGGGTGCTCTTTTTCGGCAAGATTTCGAATTGTCTGCACGATGCCGGGACTGGTTCGTTCCGCCCGCTGTGAGAACTCGGAAAATTCGATGACAGCAGGCTGGGCGGCGGGGAGCTTGAAATGCTCGGATATCCGCCTTGACAGGGTGGATGCCCGTTCTCTGAGCAGGGAAATCGCCTTGTTCATCGCTGATTGGGTGATACGGCGGATGTTTTCCATGATGTCTTCCGGACTGCGCTGGTGGCTTAAAAGATTGATTGCGCAGAAGACGGAAGAGGGGGTTGTCACATCATAGTGGGCACGGGATTCGCGGAAGTAGAGAATAGTTGGCGGCGGTGCTTCTTCGCCCGGCGCGGCCTGACGCTCCTGCATTGCATCAGGGTTGCATTCAATCTCGCGTGCGAACTCGGAGGCGGCGAGAACCGCGTTGATACCGTCAAAGGGAGCGCCGGCATGGGTGCACTGGCCCAGGAAATAAACAAAGGGCAGTGTTTTACCGACAGAACCGGTAAAAACAGCGCGCCCTGCTTCGCCGTTTTCCTTGTCGACCGCTGAATCGAGATTGAAAATTGCTGCTGGCTTTAACCCATTTTGTTTCAAGAACTCCGGCAGCATGGCGCGGGCGGCTTTCATGCCATGGCTTTTCCCTTCTTCATCCGCAACCGCGAGAAAAAGAATATTGCCGATTCGTTCATAGGGGGCAGCAAAGCGGGCGAGTACCGAAATTCCGGCAGCCAGACCGCTTTTCATGTCCAAAATGCCGCGCCCGGGTATAAATTCACCGGATTGGAGGTCTTCCTTCAATTGGTACAGCGGATTGTCCTTGCTTGAAACGTCGGCCAGCTGTTCCAGAATTTTCACGCTCAAGGTTTCCGGGTCGAATGCCCATGGCTCCAGGGAACCATACATGCTGGTCTGAACTACATCATAATGACCGGTCAGTATCAGGCAGTCTTTGCCTTTGCCTCGCACCAGCGCGGTCAGATTGCTCCGTTCCTTTGGATCTCCGGGAATCTCGTGGAGGCGTAAATCTTCGGGATGGTCCCGAAAATACGGGATCTGGCTGATGATATCCAATAAAAAGGCGGGGAAAGCTTTTTCTCCCGATGTGTCGGTGATGCTGGCATTCCTTGTCAGCGAAATCGAGAGGCTTCGTACATCATTGAAATCTATTGTTTTGCTCATAATAAAAATATATCGCAATCTGCGGGTGCTGGATAAGTGGGGCGCGAAGCGTGCGCATTTCACTCTCGATAACCACAACAAAAAAGGCGCATGAGAGACATGCGCCTTTATCAGCCACTCCTGAGTTGTCTGCCGCAGGAGATTTTCCGGATTATTTCAGCTTGAATAATTCCTTCAGCGTCTGAATGTTGCGGGCGTTGGTCGTAACACTTCCTTCTTTGGTATAAGAGTAGTCGAGCAGATCCTTGTACACTTGCGCCACGCGGTACCGCACCAGCTTCATGGTGGAATTGATGGTTCCGTCTTTTTCATTGAACGCGGCGGGCACAATCTGGAAGACAGCCGGAATCCATGCGTTCTGTACTTTCTTCGCCTTCGGGTCAGTCTTGAACCGATAGAATTCTTCCTGGAGCGCTGCGCATAGTTTTGTAGCGTCGCTGATGCCCTTGGCTTTCATGAGGCGCTCAACCTTGGCGGTGTCGAGGGATACCAGCGCGCAGGAATATTTTTTATGATCGCACCAGACCATGATCTGGTCGATGACATCGGTAGACATGGTGACCGCTTCTTCAATTTCCTCAGGGCTGTACTTTTCGCCGTCTTCGGCAATCAGCAGAGCCTTTTCACGCCCGACGACCACGAGGAATCCATCTTTGTCCATGTACCCAAGGTCGCCTGTCCACAACCTGCCGCCGCGAAGTGCCTGAGCTGTGGCTTCTTCATTCTTGTAGTAGCCCTTCATCACATTTTCGCCAACGATGGTGATTTCACCCGTTTCGCCGACTGCGGCTTCGGTTCCATCCTGCCGCATGATTTTGCAGGAAACAGAGGGCGCGACAACGCCAGACGTACCGAACTTGTATTTTTTAGGAACGTTAGAAGAAATTATGGGCGCAGCTTCAGTCAGCCCGTAACCCTGGAAAACCGGAACGCCAAAAGCCGCGAAGAACTCCTGCTGTTTGATATCCAGAAGTGCGCCGCCGCCGACACAGAACCGAATCGAATCGCCGAACACCATTTTCTTAATTTTATTGAAAATGAGCGCTTTTGCGAGGAAATAGGGGAAGAAAGCCTTGGCTCTGGTCATGAACGGCGGGGTATTGCAGCCGTTTCCGTTCCAGGCAATGCCCGCCGCAATGCCGGATTTGAAAATCTTTTCGATAAGGCCGCCCTTTTCTTCGATTCCGGAAATGATTTTTTTCATGAAGTTGCCTGACAGGGCCGGTACCGTCAGGAGGAAGATCGGGTTGGATTCTTTCAGGTTGATCGGAATGTTGCGTAGTGTTGCGATGCCGCCGCCGCGCGAATCGACAAAATACAGGGCAATGCCGCAAATCAGGGCAGTATAGAGCCCGACCGTATGCGCGAACGAGTGGTCTACGGGCAGGACAAGCAGGGTGCGGAAATGAATCGGGTTGTCGAAGAGATCGACAGCGTCATGGCAGTTGGCCCAATAATTAAGGTGAGTGAGCATGATTCCTTTCGGATTGCCTGTTGTGCCTGATGTGTAGGAAATGGTGACGACATCATCTTCTTCAGCTTCTTCAAAAATTCGATCCAGCTTCTCCGCGATTTCAGAGCTCTTGTCGGCAAGAGCTTTTTCTCCGGCTTCCAGGGCCTGTGCAAAGCCAGTCAGCAAGTTCTTGCTGACACCATGCTTTTCCAGCATCGAAGCGGCCCATTCGACATCGCTGTCCAGATAGATGATGCGGAGTGCCTTGTTTTCGACTGCATCGAGAGCGGTCAGCACTTTTTCAAGCTGGTTGTGCGTCGTCAAAATCCCTTTCGACTCGGAATGATTGAGCCTGAACGGCAATTCTTCGCTTAAAAGCTTGATTGAAAGCGGGATGGAGACACAGCCGGCACTCATGATACCGTATTCGCCGCAGATCCATTCAGGGCTACCCTCGCCAAGAATGGCAAACGCCGTACCCTTGCCAAACCCCTCTTTTACCAGCCAGGCACCAAACTGCCTCGCTTTCACCTGGGCTTGCGCAAAGGTTGTCGCTTCATATCCTTTATCGGTTTTCCGCAAAGCATAGGGATCATCCGCCCAATTGCGGCTGGCTTCCGCGAGCATTCTAAGTACGGTTCGCTTCATGATCGTCTCCTTTTTTGGATTTTTCGTGCTGCGTTTATCTTGCCAACTCTATCATAGCGCATGTTTTTCGTAAAGCGTTGAACGAATTTGGATGTCTGCGGAAATTTCGTTATATTATAAAATAGCAATATTTTATTGGAGGTTTATCATGACTAAAAATATGGGAAGCATCGATCGAATCATCCGCTTGTCGGCAGCCATCATCATTGCGCTGCTGATCGGCACCCAGGTACTCACAGGCACTGCAGCCATTATCTTGGGCATCCTCGCCGTTGTCTTTGTCCTGACCAGCGCGGTTTCGTTCTGCCCTCTTTACGTACCCTTTAAATTTTCCACAAAAAAGAAGAACTGACGCGCCCTGCACCGGGGGCTGGCTTGCCAGAATGTGGTCTCCAACCCCGGTTTCATGCACTTGTGCATAATTTCAAAATAGCAAGGACTGCAAAACTCTTTTGATTATTCAGTGAATTCCCAACATCCAATTTTTTTTCTTTAATTACCCATAATTCAGAATTATACTATATGCAGAAACTTTCCGCGTGAATACCTGCTCGCTTCCCTACGCACCAGCGCGGAAAATTGGGAGGCGGTATGCCAATGAAAATTCGGAATGCTATTGCTGCAGCAGCCATTTTATTGCTTTCTCTGGTGAATTTTTCAGCGCAGAATTTATATGCACAGGGCAATCCTGCTGCTGTCAGCGGATTGGTTTTTGTTGAAGGCGGCACATTCAGGATGGGGGTCGAAAATTCCAAAGATCCCGGATTGGCAGCTCATGATGTCACGGTTTCTTCATTCTATATCTGCGATCACGAGATCACTGTCGGTGAGTTTCGCAAGTATATGCAGGAATTTGGCATTGGAACGATTGCAGATTTTGACAATTCGGGACAAGTTTACCGTAATGGCAAGTGGGTAACCGATGAAAATGCGAACTGGGAGAATCCTGGTTTTCCCCAAACAGACGATCATCCGGTTACCATGGTAAGCTGGTACGACACGCTGTTCTATTGCAATTACCTTTCAATTATGGAAGGGCTCGAACCCGTATATGATATTCTAAAAACTGGCGAGGTGCAGGCTAATCTCAATAAAAACGGGTATCGGCTTCCTACAGAAGCGGAATGGGAATACGCAGCTCGCGGAGGGGTTCGCTCCAAGGGTAACAAATACATTGGCTCAATAAACCCTGAGGCTGTGGCATGGCTGGAACATAATTCCGGAAACACAACACACCCGGTCAAGAAAAAGATGCCGAACGAACTTGGTCTCTATGATATGGGGGGCAATGTGTATGAATGGTGCCATGATTGGTTCGGTCCCTATAAGCCGGAACCAGTCAAGGATCCTGTCGGTCCTGAGTCGGGCGAAAACAAGGTTCTGCGCGGGGGCAGTTGGGCCTCTAAACCCGCTGAAACACTTCCAACATCGAGAATTGAAGGCGGGTATTATTTTGCCGGCTCCGATGTCGGTTTTCGTGTTGTCAGGCCAAGCGGTCCCGGTACATCAAAACCAATAATTGCCAAACCTTCCACGACCATAGTCTCTTCCACGACAACCACAACGGTGGCGAAAAAACTATCATCCCTCAAAGGTATGGTGCAGATGACCCTCGTAGAAGGCGGAACCTTTATCATGGGAACGGAATCGGGTGAATCAAATGAAAAACCGGCACACACAGTGACCGTATCGACATTTCTTATTGGTACGTATGAGGTAACCGTGGCACAATTCGCCAAATTTATTGAAGTCACGGGATATGTTACAGAAGCAGAAAAAGGAAAAGGCGGATGGATTCGCGAGAACGGACAATGGATACAGAAAAGTGACGCCAACTGGTTCAATCCCTATATAAAACAGACGGCACAGCATCCTGTTGTTCATATCTGTGTTGAAGACGCCATGCAATTCTGCAATGCGCTATCCGAGGCTGAAGGTCTGCAGCCAGTCTATCGTATCACCGCAAGCACAATTTCTGTTGATTTGAGCAACAATGGATATCGCCTTCCGACGGAAGCAGAGTGGGAATTTGCAGCTCGAGGAGGATTGAAATCCAAAGGCTGCCAATATGCGGGAGCTTCCGATCTTTCCGAAGTTGGCTGGCACAGCGCGAACTCAGGCGGTGTAACCCATCCGGTAGGAAGCAAAAAGCCCAATGAACTCGGCATTTATGACCTTTCAGGCAATGTATGGGAGTGGTGCCAGGATCGCTACAGCCCTTACACGGCCGATTCGCAGAGAGATCCTCTGGGATGGAGCGAAGAGAATAAAAAGGTCTTGCGCGGAGGTGCCTGGACGACTGGTCCTGCATATTGCCGGGTCTACAAACGATTGTCGGAAAAACCGGATGTCACGGACTTTACGTTTGGGTTCAGGGTTGCGCGAAGACCATGATAACGCAGTTTGGCTGTGGTTGTGAACTGCTGATATTTTCAACTGAAAAACCTGATACGAGTACAAGATGTTTTTCGACAACACGCTGGCTATCAGTTCCCGAGCCCGCTGATTCTGCTTCCCTGTTCTTCAATGATTTTTTCATGATCCTGTGTACCTTCGACCTGCAGTCCATGGATGATACATGAGGCGTTACGGATTCGGACTCCCCTGCTTTCAATCTCCGGAAGACCTTCATACATTTCTGAATTCGAAACCTTTTTCAGCTTTTCTTGAGACAGAGAGGCATGGAAATTTTCAATGAGCAGATTTTCGATAGGGGACTCAGGCAAACCGGCAATAAAGCCTGCAGAAGATCTGCAATCAAGGGCTGTAAGGTTGGAAATCTTTACATTTCTGATTCGCGGAGTAAGCGACGATAATGGTTCCGGAAAACTGGAAAAAAGCAGCGGCCGTTCTTCCGCAGAAGCTCCGCAGTTATAATAGAGATTGATTGTCAGAGGGCATAGCGTTTCACGCATTAGCAAATTTCTGAAGTCAAGATTTTGCACTATGCCTCCGCGTCCGCGTCGGCTCTTTATCCTAATTCCCCGGTCGGTACCATCAAATTGGCAGTTGAGGACTTCCACATTCTCAACACCTCCCGCAGTTTCACTTCCAATTACAACTCCGCCATGCCCATTCAGAAACGTGCATCCTTGAATAATCACATTTCGCGTTGGCTTGTTTTCTGCAAGCCCTTGGTGACCTGAGCCAGCTTTGAGCGCAAGACAGTCATCTCCGACATCGATTGTTGAATGCAAAATGGTGACATCAGAACAGGAATCGATATCGATACCGTCAGTGTTCGGCGCGTCCGAGGGGTTGATGATTGTGATGCCGCGAATTTCGATATTGTCTGAGAACACAGGGTGGATTGTCCAGAATGGAGAATTCCTGAAGGTAATGCCTTCCATAAGTATTTTGGAACAGCGATAAAATTGAATCAAAGGCGGACGGAGGAATTGCATCTCGCGTCCTCCGCCTCCCGATGGCTGCAGTTCTGTACTGCCGTTGAGATTGGCAAGCTCCAGTTCGATTGCCAGCTCTGGTGAGCGTTGGTTTCGGGCCCTTTTTTCTCTATATGTCTTCCACCACCAAAGCCCGGATCCATCGATGGTGCCTTGTCCCGACAGTGAGATATTTGAAGAGTCGCGAGCATAAATGAGGGGGTGCATTGCATTGCAAACAAGTCCTTCCCATCGGGTTTCAACAGGAGGGTATCGTGAAGGATCGGGAATGAATCGGATAACTGCCCCAGAGCTCAAATAAAGATGAGTATTGCTTTTAAGCTCAAGTGGTCCGGTTGTGTAGGTTCCGCGGGGGACTTGTAGTGTTCCGCCCCCGAGCTTGTCTAGCTCCCGGAGTGCAGCTTGAAAGGCTTGCGAGCAATCGGCGCTGCCATCTGATAAAGCTCCAAAATCATCGAGGCTTATTTTCGTACTCATGACTGATTCCTCATTACCTGACATTGTCCAGGGCAAAACAGTGAAAGCACAATTGTTTATTGTTTCCAATATTTGGATTTTACTGCTATCATGGGGGATGATGACAGTAGTTTCAAAATAGAATCAAGCATGAAGGTACCATCATGGAAGATCATGAGAAAGATGGGAAAGCCATCAGACAAACCGGCCGGGAAGGCGTTGCGAATGAACGGATACATCGAGATAAATGCCGCCGCGTTGCTTTTATGCTTGCGTCAATTCATACAGGTGCTGCAAAAAAGATTTGGGCCGAGCTTTTTAAAGTGAGCCATCGGGATCGTCTGATTCTTTATATTTTCCCTGGCGGAAGACTGAAAGCTCCTGATAGCCATGAGTCCTTGCGAAATGGAATTTTCAATTTTATCAGCCAGAACAATGTCGATGGCGCTGTATCCTGGGCTTCCACGCTCAGCGGTTTTGTGTCTGAAAAGGAGGTTGAGCAGTTCCATTATTCAGTAATCAATGTACCCCTGGTTACTTTTGGACTCAAGTTTGAAAATGCTCCCTGTGTGCAGATTGATGCCTACAGCGGTATGATAAAATTGATTTCGCATCTCGCTGAAAAACATAATAAAAAAAAGATAGCATTTATTGGCGGGCCGAATGTCCATTCTTCTGCTGAAGCCAGATATCATGCGTATCGCGATGCATTGAAGAATCTGGGACTGACCTTCGATCCTCGTCTAACGGTTTTGAATAATTCATGGGATGAAGGACAGGATGCCGCGATTGAACTGCTTGACAATCGGAAACTGATCCCCGGAAAGGATTTTGACGCGCTGTGCGCCGCAAGCGATTTGCTCTTGTTCAGCGCGGTTCAGGTTTTTCATGGCAGAGGATTTGCCATTCCCAAAGATATAGCCATCGGCGGGTTCAATGACTCTGAAGAAAGCTACCTGCTCTCCCCGACCTTTACTACCGTCAATATGCCCTTTGCGAGACAGGCTTCACATGCTTTCAAGTCAATCAAGCAGATATTGTCAGGGCACATCATGGGAAAAGATGTCCTCCTTGGGACAAAGCTTATTATCCGGCAGTCATGCGGATGTCATATCGAATCGGTTCGCCTTATCGAACGCGCGGCCAGAAAGACAAGAATCAGCAAAGCCGCATCAATGAAGGCTGCAACTGCTTTTTTTCATGATGAGCTTGCGCACCGTCTTGCCGCGATTTTTTCTAGTTCGATGCATGTTGATACTGGGAAAGCCGAATATATGGCTAAAGAGCTGATTGAGGCTTCAGCGGCATTATTTTACAAAGAAAAAAATGACGAATTTCTGGCTGTGCTTGACCGGATGCTTAATGAAGCGATACTCGAAGGAAAAGAAATCTCGATTTTCCAGGATATTTTGACGATGTTCCATTCTTACTTCCGCAAATCCATGGAGTACCGGGGCGTGTTAGATGAGATGCCGGAACGTGTCATTCATCAAGCTCGCGTTCTTGTTTCCGATGCGGAAAAAAGAATGAGCAATTATCAGGCATGGAAGGAGCGTCAAATCGAGCATGTGCTCAACAGCTTTAATCATGATCTACTGTGCGCTGTTGATGTGGCTTCGCTTGTGCAGTCAGTTCGGAGATGGCTCAATCCGATTGGAATTCATGCATGCCATTTGGTCATGTATTATTCTGAAAAAGAAAGCTGTTATTGCGGGGGATACGACAAGGATAGAGCATTGATTCCGGATTCAGAATCCGGTGAATATCTGTCGCGCTATCATTTCCCTGCGAACCGGATTCTGCCAGATCACCTTGCGCCTTCCTTGCCGGGTGTCCATGTCGTGCTGCCGCTTGTTGATCGTTCTGCGAGCATCGGATATGCAGTCATGGAAACGGAATATATTGACCCATCTCTGCTTGAGGAAATCAGAGCGCAGCTCTCATCAGCCTTGCGCGGAGTTCTTCTTTTCAGAGAAGCGACTTCTTTGCGTATTCGAGCGGAAAAAGCGGAGAAAATAAAGACTGAACTGCTGGCCAGAGTAAGCAGTGAGTTGCAGAAACCTGCTGCAAGTATCGCAGAAATCAGCATGGAACTGATGAGCCAGTCTGAAGTAGGCCATGAATCCATAACTGCGCAGGAATCTCTACGGAAAATTCATGCGCTAGCTTTGGCTCAGCAACAGCGTGTTTATACGCTTCTTGAATTATCCAGAGCACAGGCAGAAGATTTGCCGGTTCATGCGTCGTTTTTCAGCTTGAAGGATCTTTTTTCTGATTTCATTGAATCCTGTTCAATGGAATTTTCTCAGGCCGCTTTGGATTATGCACCGCTGTCCTGCAGAATGCCTGTTCTCTTCGGAGACCGGCAGAGAGTATTGCAGGCTGCCCGGATTCTTGTGCCAGCGCTGACTGTCAATTTCAATGCCGAGAAGATTGGCATTTCCTGCAGTATTCTTCCTTATGGGGTGAGTATTGATATCATTGCTTCAGTCAGTTCCGTTCCAAACGAAAACAAGATCGCTCAGATTGCGGCGGCAGTCGACAGAGAAAAATGGGAAAAAATCTCGGCTTTCTCACGGTCTGCATCCGGTCTGGAGCTGGAACTGGCTCAGCGGCTCATGTATTTCAATCATGGAAAAATTGAGTTTTTCAATCATAAGTCTGAGATTGGTTTTCATCTGAAGCTTCCCTATCCCGCGGCGATGGGTAGATATTTTGAAACAGAACATGAATTTACTCCGCAAGAAATCATTCTGGTCAACGGTGACCCCGTATTCTTTTCTAAATCAGGATTTGAAGACACCTGTCCCCAATCGCGTCTGGAGATGGAAAAGCTGGTATCGCCTATATGGAAACAGAATATTCCGCGCCTTTGCTATGCGGAACTATCCTCATTGACCGCCGGGCAGGCGCAGAGTCTCCTGATGTTGCTAGAATCCGAGCCTCCAGGGGCGTGGAGATTCTATTTCTCGTGCGGAGAAAATTCGAATCATGACTCTCTGAATGGCTTTATAAATGGGCAATATAAAGATTTACATCAATTTCTGGAAATGAAATTGAGGCAGGGAACCGCACTTCTCATGGTTGCCCGAGATACTGCTCTTGAGGATCTGAATATTCTCAAGCAAGCCTTGAGCGATTCTGGATATGCAGTACATGTCTGTCATGATCCTGAAACCGCGCCGCCCCTGTACGAGAAATGCTCGCCCGATCTTCTGATTTCTGTTGGGCAGAATAGTTCTTTTTTATATGAACTCAATACAGTCTTTCGCGCTGTCTCAGGAGTGCCGACACTCTGCCTTGCGCCTCTGTTTACAGAACAGCAATTCGAAAAGGCCATCATTTCAAGACCAAACACATGTGTGCTCAACCTGGGAGACCTGTTCGAGCCAGCAATCCGTGCAAAAATTAAAGAACTTGCTTCAAATAAAAATGCACTGGGGGCTGCCGCCGGACGCTTGGTTATGAAATCTATTTTCTATATCAATCACAATTTCCGGAATCACCTTTCTCGTTGGAAACTTTGCGGCGAAGTCAATGCGAGCGAAGATTATCTCAGCAGAATTTTTCATCAGCATATCGGTATTGGTTTATGGGATTATCTGAACAGGCTGCGAATCAGCTACGCAATTACGCAGTTGAATACGACGAATGACACTATTTATGAAATCGCGGAACGTTGCGGGTATCAGGATCAGGCTTATTTTTGCAGAGTATTCAGAAAGCTGAGCGGCATGGCTCCTACCGCAATTCGCAAGTCTGCAGTAAGCAATGTCAGTAAAGTACAATAATCTGACGGAATTATTTTTCCATCTCCTTTATTATGATAGAGGAGATTATGACTGCAACGATCAAAGGTCTTTCTGATAAAGGAAGCGGAATGATTTTGAGAAGAGTCCCTGCGCAAGGCCGCTGGTTCCGACGATTTGCGCCTGTCTATCTTCTTGCGTCAGTTTCGCTCGCTTATTTTTTCATTTTCAAGTACATCCCCATCTGGAACGCGCAAATAGCGTTTCGGGATTTCCAGGCGCTGGAAGGGGTCTGGAAAAGTCCATGGACTGGATTGGCGAATTTCAGGGAATTCGTTTCTTCCTACTATTTTACGGAGCTGCTGAGAAACACGGTATTCTACAGTATCGGAAAAATGCTGTTCTCCATTCCCGCTGCGATTTTTCTCGCTCTCGCGATCTATGAATGCCGGATTCTTGTACTTCGGAAATCAGTGCAAACCCTGGCGTACCTGCCGCATTTTCTTTCGTGGGTCATCATGTATGCGATTCTTCTTTCTCTGCTTTCTCCCTCAAACGGTGTTGTCAATGATGTCATAAAATTGCTTGGAGGACAGCCTGTATCCTTCATGACTGACACCAACGCGTTCCCTTGGATTGTCATTCTTTCTGACACGTGGAAAGAGATGGGCTGGAGCGCAATAATCTTTTTGGCTGCTTTGATGGGAATAGATCCAACTTTGTTCGAAGCGGCGATGGTGGAGGGAGCTTCGGCATGGCAGAGGGTTCGATTCATCACCCTTCCTTCCATTTCTCCTGTCATTGTCATTGTATTTCTGCTGAGAATCGGCACTATTCTGGATGCCGGGTTCAACCAGATTTTTATGCTCTATTCTCTGCCGGTCTACAGTGTGGCTGATATTATCGATACCTGGATTTATCGGCAGGGCATTCTTGAGTTCAGGTTCGGTCTTGCGACAGCGGTCGGCTTGTTCAAAGGTGTATTTGGCATGATTTTGCTGCTCATTTCCAACCGGCTGATAAAAAAGCGAACAGGCTCGGGACTCTATTGAAGGAGGGGTTCAGGAATATGGCGGGCACCGTCAGGCTTTCAAAATCCGATAAAGGATTCTACTTGTTTATCAACATATCGCTGGTATGCACGCTCTGTATCCTGATTATTCCAATTTGGAGCACGATTACGCTGTCATTCCGTCCGAATGACTTTATCGGCACGGCTCTTGAAGGCATGTTTCTTCCTCCATGGCAATGGTCGACCGCTGCTTACCGATCTCTGCTGGGGCATCGGTCCTTTCTGCTTTCAGCGGTCAACAGCTTCAAGATATTTTTTGAAGGTGTAGCAGCAGCGCTGTTTTTAACCGTACCGCTTGCCTATCTCCTGTCAGTCAAGAATTTGCCAGGCCGCGGCTTTCTTTACATTTTCGTCATTATTCCCTATCTCTTCAATCCGGGCCTGGTTCCCAATTATCTGCTGGTTACGAGGCTGGGGCTGGTTGATAAACTTGCCGCGGTTTTCCTTCCGGGAGCTGTGAGTGTGTACAACACCCTCATCATGAAGAGCTTTTTTGAGTCACTCCCTGAAGACCTCAAGGAGTCTGCCAGAATAGACGGCGCATCGGAATTGGCAATCCTTATAAAAATAATACTGCCGCTTTCAAAGCCGATTCTGATGACCATCGGGCTCTATTATGGTGTTCATTTTTGGAATGATTTTTTCAATGCGATGCTGTATATCAATTCGAGCAAGCTCCAGCCGCTGCCGATTCTCCTTCGCAACATTCTTATCGCGTCCGGTATGAATGAATATGTTGAGGCGAGTGCGTTCGGTGAAGCGCCGATTCAGGCGATAAAAGCCGCGAGTGTGTTTTTGGCTGCTATTCCGATGTTGGTAGCGTACCCATTCATTCAAAAATATTTTGTCAAAGGAACCATGCTGGGCAGCATGAAAGGATAACGATTCTTCATAAATGATTTTGGAACTGTGAGAAGGAGGTAGAACATGAAAAAGACATTGTCGGCAATGCTCATGATCGGCATGCTTGTCATGGCCGTCGGCATGGTACAGGCGCAAGCTACAAAGCCTGTGACCATTGAGCTATGGTATGGCGCAGCAATTACGGAAGCGGGACCGCCGCCGGATGACTGGGTGGTTTATAAGATTGTCAGGGATAAACTCAATATTGATTTGAAGATAACAGCCCTGCCATCCAGTGAAAGCGACCAGACGACAAAAATTCTGGCTGCCGCTGCTGCAAACCAGCTTCCGGATATCTTCATGGTGCAGCGAACGCCCTGGCTTAAGCTGATCCAGCAAGGGCTTTTGGCGGATGTGGATGACATGTACCCACTCATGCCACATCGAGCTAAAAATTATTTCAACGCGGACAGCCAGGAATTTACGACAGTAAAAGGCAAGAGTTTTGGGCTCGCATTCCCTGGTGCACTCCAGAAGAATGAAGGACTGGTAATCAGAAAAGATTGGCTTGATCGCCTAGGCCTCAAAATGCCTGGCACTATCGATGAACTCTATGATGTCTGCTACGCATTTACCTTTAAAGATCCTGATGGAAACGGCAAGAACGATACTTACGGGTATGGCGCATTTGTGGAGTTTTTTGATCAGGAGCAGTACCTGGGACGAAGGTTTGACCCAATCATGGGTGCGTTTGGTGTTGCCGGAACCTGGAATATGACAAAAGACAATTTCGGGCTCAATGTAAAGAAACCCGAGTATTTCAGCGCGCTGTCGTTTGTCAGGAAAATGGTGGAGAATAAAGTCATTGATCCGGATTGGCCCGTGTATAAGAAGGATGATTTCAGAGCGGCATGGAAGCAGGGAAAATTCGGAATCATGAGAGAGCAGTTCGCGGCGCTCGCGGCAGCTGCCAATTATGCGCCGTTTGACAAAAACTTCCCCAACGGCGAATGGGTACCATTAGCTCCACCCAAAGGTCCTAACGGCAAGAATGCCACAGGCATTGTTGACGCGAATTACCGGATCTACGCAGTGTCCGCAAAAGCTGCTAAAGCAGGCAAAAAGGAAGCGATTGCCCGGCTGCTTGACTGGATGTCGACTGAAGAGGGATATAGGCTGATTGGCTGGGGTGTCGAAGGCGTGAATTATTCACTCGATGAAAATGGAAATATCACTGATAAAAATGTTCCCGCAGATACCAAATTTTCTTCACCGAAAGGGCAGACGGTTACGCAGCTCAGAAACATGGTGTTCTACAACAGCGATATGGAGCTGATTTCAAGGTATCCCTATTTTACTACCATTAATGGGAGAAAGCTTGGCCCGCTCATGTATTTGCCCAAGTTCCAATCCTATCCCTGGGTTAATGTGACTGGCGCTGGTACTATTCTGCCGCCTTCCAATGCAGGGGACCTGCTTCGATACATCAATCAGGGAGTCCAAGAGTTTGCGCTTGGGAAAAAGCCGCTGACAAAAGAAAACTGGGACGCTTTTATCGCGCAGATGGATAAATTAGGTGCAGGGGCGTGGGAAAAGAGCGCAAAAGCTCAAATGGAAGAAGATGGCTATTTGAAATAGCGTGTTGCGAAACCAACCGGCTATCCAGCTCTCCGTTGAAAAAAGCTGGAAATGCCGGCCTTGAATTTCTATTTCCTCCTTCAATGGAATCTGAATCATCCAAGTAAGGGGAACTCCTGTCTGTAAAGGAACTGGCATGGAAAAAGAAGGGCTTTTGCATCTGCTGGAGGGGGTATTGAATACTGCGGCAAATTCTATCGAACTTCAGCTTAGAGAACAGAAGCTCCGATGGAATTATGAAACCGGATTCCTCCTGGAAGCCATGTATTCTGCGGCTCCAATTGCTGAAAATGAAAAAATAGTGCAGCTGGTTCGGCAATCTATTGACTCGCTCGTTGATGCACACGGCTATATCGCCGGGTACAGGAGGGAGGAATTCAATCTCGATCAGATCAATCCAGGGAAGCTTCTTTTCCGAATCTGGAAGGACAGCAAAGATTCAAAGCACGAGATTGCTCTGCGAGCGCTCGCGGCTCAGCTTGAATATCATCCACGGACACATTGCGGCTCTTTCTGGCATAAAAAAATCTATCCCTGGCAAATATGGCTGGACGGCCTTTACATGTTCGGCCCCTGGTATGCGCGATATTCGATAGAATTCGGAAAACCTGAATTGCTGGAGGACCTTCATATCCAAATCGTGAATATCAGAGAGCACCTGAAAGACCAGAATACAAGCCTATACTATCATGGATGGGATGAATCACGACAGCAATCCTGGGCAAATCCTGCAACTGGCTGTTCGTCCTGTTTTTGGGGAAGAGCTCTCGGGTGGCTCGCGATGGCTTTGGTTGATATATGGGAAATCGCTCACCGTATGATTGCATGGGAGAATGAACTCACACAGATGATCTGCGATCTGGCAGCATCTATCTTTGCTTATCAGGATTCGTCAGGACTTTGGTATCAAGTTGTGGACAAAAAAGGTTTAGATGGGAATTATTTCGAAGCTTCTGCCAGCGCCATGTTTGCATATTTTTTCGCCAAGGGGATTCGTTTGGGGCTCCTGCCCAATGCTCCCTATTGCGCTGCATCTGGCAAAGCAATGGATGGACTCGCAGGAAAATTGACCCATCTTGACAAAGAAGGCGGAGTTCATCTCTCTGGGATTTGCATGGTCGCAGGTCTTGGAGGCAATCCCTACCGGGATGGTTCTTTCAAGTATTACTGTGCAGAGCCGGTTGTAGTTGATGATTTCAAAGGCCTTGCCGCTCTGCTGTTTGCCATTGCCGAATCGGTGAAAATCATTCAATAGCATCCAATCTCAGCAATTTGAAAGACTCTGCTATGCATCGCTTTTTTTCTCGCTTAATAATAGTCGCTCAAGCCCATCCAAAATCAGATTGAGCCCGAACTCAAAATCAGCTTTTTCATCATAACCTGTTTCCATTGATAGTTCGACCATACGCGAAAGACAAGGATAGCATCCTGTTGCTAGATTACTGCTGAATGTTTCAGCATTTTTACGCTGGTCTTCTTCTCCTCCTGATGTCATACTTCGGCGCTGCAACTCAAATCCGTAAATATAGCTGTCCATGAGTGAAAAAGCGCGCCCAGCCACCTCCAGCGAAAAGCCTGCAGAAGCAAGAGAGTCCGCCATACGAAGAAGAAAAGAGGAGAAGCATGAAATGAAGACCTTTCAGAAGGTGGGCGGTATCTCCGCTATTGGAGCGGCTGCGACGTATCTATTTGCAATGGGAATGGCCGCGACTGTTTTGAATCCCATGATGGTTTCGACCTTGAGTATCCAGGATTACATGAGTTTTCTCATGTCAAACAGGATTCTTGTGTTTATCTGGCATTTTGCAATGTACTTGGTAAATGGCTTATGTCTGATAGTGCTTGCGTTTGCACTGTATGCTTAGTGTCTCGAACCTTGTATATTTTGCGCAAGGCTCAATCGAATCCTTTCCTGGCCCTCTCACGCCCTCACCCAACTGCATACTTCGGCAGATAGTCGGCTTTCTTCTTCAACGGTGTCCTGAAC